>Ga0209611_10000991_pt1 | contig 46556 bp, 33 predicted proteins | sample S1TSphgellanicum_3_FD_187693 | JGI IMG/M metagenome (GOLD analysis project Ga0209611, IMG submission 187693) | Host-associated microbial communities from peat moss isolated from Minnesota, USA - S1T2_Fc - Sphagnum magellanicum MG (SPAdes) (version 2) | ecosystem: Host-associated > Plants > Peat...
AAAAAAACCCCCCCCCCCCCCTTCCAAAAACAAATTGGGCCCTCCTCTCTCTATGTTGAGCCTTCTCATTGGCTACATGAAATTGAAAGCATGGGAGTACATGTGTATACTAATCTAGGCATTTGTTTTATTTGTTTGGATGTGACCATGTCACAATCCTCCAAAACCATGGGGCCCCTAGTGCGATTTTGGTAGAGTGAAATTGTCCATCATCGAACACATACCTATCATCAAACACTTTCCAATATTTTACTCATTCCTTAACCAATTGAGTGATTTTTGTGTCATTGAAGATGCAAACTGAAGGGCTACAAATGATTTTATAGAGTGTCAAAACAAAAGGAGCAACACAAAAAAATAGGAAAAGGATGAGTAATAGTTAGTTTCAAAAATTTTGAAAAAATAACTCTAGACCCTTCTCTAGTTCCAGTTTCATATTTTATCATTTTTAGTCGGGTAGCCAAATGGTAGAAGATTTTTTTGAAAAAAAACATCCATATTTAGTTTATAGCCAAATTTGCCTAAGTCTTCTCATGGATGATGGTCACTTTGGTTCCATCAAACAAAACAAAATACACACAAACACACACAATAGAGACAACCCTACTTCATGACTTCCATAATTTAGTTCCAGCCTACAGCTTTGGATATTATGTACATAAAAGCATCTCCAATGATGTTAAGTATGTGATCCTAGTTTTGGTTTTATGGGTGAGGTTGCCAAAAAAAAAAAAAAACTAAACTTGAATGTGAAAAATATTTTTGCAAGGTCACATATGAGCACCCTTGGAGATGCCCTAAGTCAATATTGTTTACATTGATAGTGTAAAATGAAAGGCTCTTAATGACACCTAACACTCTTTCATTGTATTAGTTTGATAAACTTGAATATAGACTCTCCATCTAATATAAAATGGACATTCGAGTATAGGGTAAAGCCCAAGGACAAAGGTAGTGTTGAAATAAGGGCTTGCATAATGTGATAGTCGAGTGCATGCTTGATTTCCATAATGCCTTCATTCAAGGGCTTTATCCGATGTAAAAATTTTGGAATCATGAAATTTTCTTTTGTGACTAAATGATTGAGATTCAATTCAAATGTATGGTACAGATTTTGCAAAATAGAAAGATAGAAAAATGATGGAACTAAATCTAATGATAAAAAAATTCCATCAGAAATTCCAACTATTTGCAACAAAAATCAGTTCGCAAAATAATTAAATTTTTTGAGGTGCAGAATGTAAGAGAAAAATTTGAAGTTTGATCTTATAACTTATAAAAAAAAGAAATGAAAAACAATGAAAATGAGTTGAAAACACATCCCTTGGGAAGAAATAAGCAAATTTGGTCAATATCAACAACTACACTATCACAAACATTGCATACACCAATCACAACAACACATGTAGAATCAATAGGGAAAGAATTTAATTATTTAACAAAATTGCAACACAAATATTCAATTCAATTGAAGTCAAAGGCGACAAAGAATACACGAAATTATTATGTGATTGATGTTCTAGGCTAAGAAGAATTGATAAACATAACATAAATAGAAAGCAAAAGGAAAAAAGGCAAAAAAATAAAAATCATTTGGAAACAAGTTTGTGGCAAGTCACAAAAGTAGAAGCTCTGCATCACATTCATAAGCAAACATTTTGTGAAACCAAAAGCATTATCATCTACAAATACCCAAACTAATAACCATGTAACAAATTCAAAAACCCAAAATACAAAACTTTCACAAAGTAGTAATGTTGGGCAACATTTGTCATTTTGAGCATCACAACCAATTAATAAGTAGCACATTTCAACTTAAAAATATATGTGTGCCAAGAAATCCCATTACATGAAATTTCCAATATCATTATGAAATGGGATAATCCACATTATTTTCAAATTTGTAAAATTTTAAACACCCATATCCTTCAAAAGTTTACAATTGGTAATAAAAGGGTTCACACTAGCTTGTTTTTAGCCATATCAAAGTGCTTCAATTTACTTTCAATGTTTTTTTTCGTTCAATATGTTTTGTTTTGTCAAATGCGATTCACTTGTATTACCAACAAATATCAATTTTCACCTACATCCACCACCTCAAATTCAATTGAGGGATTATTATATATTTCAAAAAAGTCAAATCATTAAATGTTAAAATGAAAACATCAACATACAAAATTATGATAAAAGATGAGTTATCTTGAGCTTTCTTGGAATAGACATTAAGATTATCAAAGTTCCTTTTGAACATTTCAAGGACAAGAAATCTACAAATCAATCTTGTGGTTCCATGTCTAAAGAGCTTGTTTCAAACCATGTACAAATTTCAAAAACTTACATGTTCTCCTCCCCTTGACCTCAAAGCTTTTTGGCAATTACATACATATATTCTTTAAAATATTTCCACTAAAATAGACAATTTTGATAGGCATTTGATGCGCCTGAAGATCTTGAATAGTTACAACTACAAGCACAATTTTAATTAATTCCATTTGTGCAACAAAGGGATAGTCTTTTATTATAATCAATACTTTCAAATTGTGAAAACTTCTTGACCACAAAACCATTGGCATTGAATATTTGATCTTGAAAATCCATTTGCAACATAGTAGCTTATGACTTGGTGGAGAATAAATAAACACTCAAGTCTTGTTATGTCATAAGGACTAGAATTTAGAATACACATGCCATTTTTTCATTGTAATGAATATTTATCATCTAAGACATAATGGGGCTCATCAATGTCAACAAAGAAAAACACATCAAAGGTTTTGATTTTTCTAGCTGACATCAAAATTTCTTCCATCTATTGAAGAACTACTCTTTCAGACAAGCCATATTGAGCTTTTGATCGAGAAACATATGTTTTGATCCATGTTAACAACAATTTTTTTTGAACTTTTGAAAATAAAAAAATTCAATGGTGATTGGTTATTTTTATAGGAAGTTACAAATCAAAACTTAGGATATTTTGAACAATGCTTGATTCAAAAGAGGCATTGGAAGTATATCAAGGGTATCAATCACCATTTAAAGTCAAATTTGCCCCTACTAAAGGTTAATGACAATTTTAGTAGTTTTTCAAAGTTGAACAACATTACTTATAAATAAATATTTTTAATATCAATCTTATTTTTGCAAAAGGGAGAGTGAAATATTTTTTATTCATAGGGGCTTTTAGGGAACATCATTTTTTTTACTGCTTTAAAGTCTTTTGACAAATTTATGTAGTCTCTTCATTGGAAATGATAAAGTTCATGCAAAAGTTTTATTTTCAACATTTGTCTTTTTGTTTTTTTGGTTTTTTTTAATTACGTTGCTTGAAGCTTGGTCTATTTGATCATTCCCATAGCGATAATGATTGTGCCCAAAACCCATTTTGTTAAGCTTCTATGAAATTGATATATTAATATATCATAATAATTTAGGACACTGAATTATTAATTTGGTTTTGAGTAATTCCAAAGTCTTGTAAAAAATTTCTATTATGATATTATTCCAATTTCATTCAAAAGTTAATTCACAACCATTTCATTTCAAATGGTTTTGTTGAGTGGCATTATCAATCCAAAATCAAATTTTGAAATGATATATTTCATGGAAAAAATTATGATTCATTAAAGAAGACATCACAATTGATCATAACGCATTGTTGATTTACATGGTTGTACAATATGGATCCCTTTGTCTCTTCGTCATAGCCAATGAATATGCATATGACATTTGTGAAATTCAATTTTGTTCTTGCTTCCTTTTACACATGAACAAACATAACACAACTAAATACACACAAATGACTTGTTGTAGGTTTGTTATCACACTAAACCTTTTTTGGTGTCATGGTTGAAACTACCTTGGTAGGAATTTGATTATAGACATATGTTGCAGTTGCCATTCCTTTTAGAACCCATAAGCTATGGTTGAACTCTTTAAAAATCTAACTTGGAATTAATTTTATTTTTTTCTATATGATCACACCTTGTTGGCACTCCTTACAATCCCCCTTGGTTCCCATAACTCCAAAAATTTCAACGTGTTCTATGGAGTGGATGAAATTATAAACCAAACAACTATTCAATACATTTGCACAACTAATTGTCTTGATCTTCTTCTTATATTTTCCATCAAAGCTTTGCAAACTTTGAAATTATCAAACTCATGGTGTAAAAGAATGTCTTCCTAGAAAAATCATCAATGATAATCAAGAATTTTTTTTCACCCTTCCATGACATGTTTTGCCATGAGGCCGCACAAATATGTGTGCACAAACACAAGAATTATTTTTGTACAAGAATCCCATTCAAAAGAAATAAAGTATGATGGTGTTTGCAATACACACGTTCATCACATAAACTCAAGTCATGATCTTCATTCAAATCTATATATGCCCTCAACAAAGTTATTTATGGTCATGGTTGTTAAGCTTTGCATCTTAACTTGCATGTCTAGTGATGTTCTTATAAATCAATAGTATTAAGTTTAGTGCTACAGTATGTAATCAAGGATTGATAAACTCCAATCAATCTATTTAATCTTTGACCTTTTTGAATAGCCTTAATAATCACCACATTTGAGTAAAAGAAAATTCAACCAATATTTAATGGTTTTGAATTACACCATGAAACCTTGCTCTAATAAATGATTAATTGACAATAAATTATTTTGATGAAAACATATTAAAGTCCAAAAAATTGTAGTCATAAATATTATTTTTTTCAACATCTAATTTTTTTGGTCAAGATTTGTACGTCAAATGTGATGATAATATTGTGAGTTTAAGGTAGATTTGAGAAGCTCAAAACTTGGCCTAACCAATCAATTTGTTGTGACCCTAACTTGCATGCATGACTACTTTTTGAGATAACAAAACATCTTTCTTGAAATGAAGGAAATTAGATGTTTGAAATCGATTTGGGCAAAGAGAGGATTGAAAGCTCAATGTGATACAAGAGATTGAAGATGCACTCTCACATGATGTGAAAAATATGTTGTTTAAAAAACATTGATTTTTTTCAAAGAATAAACTTTTGTGAAATAAGATGAAAAATCCTTTGGAATATTTTGAAAATATTTTATTTTTCAAAATGGAATCTTCAAAATTATTTGATTATTCAACAAACCTAGGTTGAAGTTGCCTTTTGTATTACGATACAATGCTAAAAATATATTTACTAATTCATTAATGTTTTTGATTAATAAAATTATCCTTGGCATTAACCTTGGCAGCTTCAACAGATTACATTATTTTCAGAAATGTTGAAATTTTCAAAAAAAAAGAATTAACAAAAAAAAAAACTTATTTAAAAAATTAAAAATTTCAAAATATTTTATTTTTTCAAAATAAAAAAACTCGAAATAAATCAATTATTTGACAAATATGTGTTGAAAATTGCCAAGGTAATATGTATAAGGGAAAACATTGTTATCAATGGCTTCTCTTGGAGGGCACAAATACACTTACACAAAACCCTAGAACAGCTTTGCTGCATCAAGCCCAAGGTGCACGCCGACGGAACCGCGTGATCCTCCACACCGTGGAACCCCGATCGATAGATAGCTTTCCGAGTAGTCCTCGGGGGAAAACAACCAAGAAATCGATCGGCAAGCAAGCGCATCTAGTATCAGGGTTTTGTAGTTTTGATCCTTGGCAACACATTTTGCTCTCGACAGGATTTGATGAAGGATTTGGGCATGATTTTGAAGAAGGATCTGGGTAATGGGTCATAGGATTCCTGTTGTTGTTCTGAGGCATCCAAGATTTGCTCTGCAATTTGGAAGAATTGGAGCGGAAACAATCGGGATGTGCTTCTACTTCTTCTACTTGTCGTAAATCGGTTTCGAGCTTTAGGGTTTTGAGTTCTTCTTGTCTCTTGTGTTGTGGTTTTCGGGCTTTAGGGTTTTGAGTTGTTCGTGTCTCTTCTGTTGCGGTTTTCTCTTGTGTGTGTGTGTTTTCTCTCTCTCTCTCTCTCTCTCTCAGAAGCATCTATTTCAGAGCTTGGTCTATCTGATTTGCTGGTGGTTTCTCTTCTGTCGTCGCACGGAAGGGGATGGGGAAGAACGAATTTCTGACACCAAAGGCCATAGCCAACAGAATCAAGGCGAAGGGGCTGCAGAAGCTGCGATGGTACTGCCAGATGTGTCAGAAGCAGTGTCGTGACGAGAATGGGTTCAAGTGCCATTGCATGTCGGAGGGACACCAGCGGCAGATGCAAGTTTTTGGCGAGAATCCGGACCGTTTCATCGATGGGTACTCTGAGGAGTTCGAGGAATCATTTATGGAGCACTTGAAGAGGAGCCATCGGTTCAGCAGAGTGGCGGCGACGGTGGTATGGAACGAGTACATTGCAAACCGACATCACATCCATATGAACTCCACCAAATGGGCCACGCTCACGGATTTTGTCAAGTACCTGGGTCGGATTGGAAAGTGCAAGGTTGATGAGACTCCCAAGGGCTGGTTCATAACCTTCATCGATCGTGAGCCTGAAACCTTGTTGAAAGAAGGCTTGAAGAATAAGCGGGCAAGAGCTGAGCTTGCAGACGAGGATCGACAGGAGAAGGTCCTTGCTGAACAGATCGAGAGAGCCGTAAACTCCAAGCCTGACAAAGAGCAAATCGAGGTCGAGAAGACAGAGCTCTTCAAGCAGCAAGGTGAGAAAATTGGATTCTCGTTTGCAACAGTGTCTTCAAAAGCAGCAGCAGATACAATCTTGCAACAAACTGCAGCTGGTAAGACGGCAAAGTCTGCTTCCATCTTTGAGGAACGGGACGATGACTCCACCCTGCAGCCAAGCAAGAAATGGAGAAAGGAGAACAGTACCAAAGAGAATGAAACACAAGGTACTTCTACCGTTCTTGCTGACATGATGAGAGAAGAAGAGAAGGCAAAAGAGAAGGTGAACAGGAAAGATTACTGGCTTTGTAAGGATCTTGTTGTCAAGGTAATGAGTCAAAGCCTTGCTGACAAAGGGTATTACAAAGAGAAGGGTGTTGTGGAGCGTGTGATCAGCAAGTATGTTGGTGAGATTAGGATGTTGGAAAGCAATCACCTACTCAAAGTGGATCAAGAGGAGCTTGAGACAGTACTTCCACAGATTGGAGGCACTGTCAGGATAGTGAATGGCGCTTATAGGGGATCAAATGCGCGCCTTCTTGCAATTGATACACAGAAGTTTGCTGCCAAGGTCCAGATTGAGAATGGTGCCTTTGATGGAAGAATTCTGCCAGCCATTGACTATGAAGACATTTGCAAAATCATGTCATCTTTATAGCCCCATATCAGCATTGGCTTTCCCATCTTTGTACATCTAGAAACATGATATTCTTCTTCCTAGGCTTACTCACTTGTCAAGCTTCTCTTTTCTGTTTTGGTTGCAAAAAAGAGAGTTCATGAATTAACTCTTCATGAGTTCCATTGCCAAGCTTATCATCAAAGTTGTTGTAAGGGCTTTCTTTCTGACCTTCCAATGGTACAGCTCCTTTTTTCCATTCTTATTAGTCTCCAGACAGAGCCTGGTTTTGTATGCCAAATTTGTGACCTAACGAGAAGGAATGGAACTCAGTGATTGAAGACAGAGGCAGGAGAGGGCAAGAAAAAAGGAGGAGAACAAGAAGTAAAAGGATTTCTGAGCGTTGCTGTGGCCACTGGAACAGATCTGGGTGTGTTTTTCATGCTGCTTGTGGAGCAAATTTGCACCACCACTCTGCCACCATTGTTGCATAGTAGCAACTTGAAGGTTGTATCTGATGATGCTGGTTGGAGTTATGTATATCATTCCTCCAACACTCGGAGGTAGTTCCTAGTTGCATCAATGCTTTCAACATGGATCCCATCAACAGCAGGTTTTTATTTGTTTCTGTGATCCCTTTTGTGTTCATTAAACAGAATAAATTCCTGATCACCAGAGTCATCATATGTGGGTTTGACTAAGCTTTACCTTCCCAGGGTTGTAAAAACCTGTGCAGTTTTTTAGTGTTGTTGCAGGTAGCCTTACAGAGCATTATACACCAGCGAGCATTTCAAAAAATGTAATATCTGTGGAGGTGGGCTTTTAGCTTTTTGAAAAGCTTGCTGTTGTTTTTTCCCATGGTATCTGGAGTGTACCTGCTGGGAATCACTGGAATTAAAATAAAGAAAACTGCAATGGTTTTTAAGCAATGTAAAGCCCTTGATGGCAGACTTGGGCTTTATGGGAATTGGGTCTGTGCTTGGCTCTGCCACATGGGGCCCTGATTTCCTGGAAAGCCCAGCCCGTGGGCTTTTGGGCTTTACTGTCCACTTCAACACTTTGTACCGAGTTATGGATAAACTCTTCTCTTCTTCAGGCAATAGTAATATGGGATCCATTTCCTGTATGTGTACATGCAAAATGAGGCCACAAAAGGCCTTCAAAATATGAGATCCATTGCTTGCATATGTGCAAGTAAAATGGGGTTATGTAAGGCCTTTGTAAAATTTATATGAATGAGCTAATTGAAATCTGAGTCACCCTTTTTAAAGAGAAAAAGGTTTAAAGTAAGAACTCTAAACACTGTAAGATTTTCTTTTTATCAAAGGGGTATGTATTTGCAACTGAAATGCTATTGTTTACACTTGCATATGCAAATTGTACAGTTAAACCATTACTTGCATACTTACTACTTAGGTACCAAGTTGTGACAATCCTACACACTTAGATTTTCTTTTCCACAGGGGGGTATGTCTGCAACTGAGTTGTGTACAGTTGAATATGCAAATTATACAGTAACAACCCTTTCTCATATGCTTAACTACCGAGTTGTAAAAGCCCTACACACTTAAGATTTTCTTTTTCATACATGGGCAATTTACAACTGAAATGCCATTGTTTACACTCGCATATGCAAATCATACTAGAACAACTTTTAAATTCAGATAGGAGTTTGCCATCATTGATATAAATTATGAATACCAAGGTGTAATTGGCACAAGCACATCTATTAAAAGTCTTTTCGCTATTTTGTGCATAGAGGAATTCAGGACACACCTCCCATAACCATGGCCAACTTATTGCAAGCGGTCATTTTTTGACATGTAAAAATACAGCCGACCTATTACAGGCAGTTGATTTTTGACATAGATAGATTTCAACATCTAGTTTAAGCTAATTTGACATCCTGTAAATTCTTCCTTTTCCTTTGTACATTTTCCAAATCTACAGCGTGTTTATTAATAAAGTTTTGCAGGGTTGCACCAATTCCTAATAGGCATATGAAAATCACACAATTCAGTCCCTTCTACAAAGTGGCAAGCAATAGCATCTCTACAAAATTCTGTTGCAAAAACTCATTTGCTCTTGGTGTCACAACAAGGACCCATGGTAGCACAACAGATATACATTACAGCATATCTGTTTCTTAGCCATTAGGTTACCATCCATAACAACACAGATAAGCTGGATTTGCCCGTCACATAACATGCACTACTAATATAATGTTATTACATTACAGATAACCCATGTAATGTTAATTAACGTTACATGAGTTATCTGCAGTTGGACATTATTGGTTACCATCTGCGAGTACTGTGCATCCTAAATGGTAGTAGTAGAAAAGTCAATGGCTCTTATGCATCACAGCAAAAACATGGGCTCCTCCACATTTTTCTCAATCATTCCCTTGAAAGCACACAGCACAACCTGAAATCTATTGTAGAATACAGAAGAGAGTATGTTATGAGAAACTCTACTTTTCGAGGGAAGGATTAAGATCTCAAAACAGTTCTCAACTTGCATTCAATTACTAGTACAGCAGGAAGCCAATCCAGTCAAATGGCAAACCTGAAAGAATGGTACAGAGGCAGGGGAAATGGTCAAGAGAGTATCATCCCCTTCCCAACTGCATCTTGATGACACATAAAGGCCATGAAGAACAGTACCCTGACACAAACAAGATATGAGTGCTTGAGGAGGCATGGATCATAGCTAATTATCTTCTAGGCACATGAAATTACATGGTATCGCTGATACATGCAAAACATGGGTGACTTGAGCAAAGATTAACAGTGTTTACAAGCGTCTACTGGGCTCTCTGAAAAAAGGGTGCTTCAGTGCTTCCTTTGCCGTCAATCGCTCTGATGGCTCAAATTTGAGCAATCCTTGCAACAAGTCAATTAGCAAGCCTCCAGAATGATCTACATGTTGCATTATCAAATTCTGCAAAAAAAAAAAAGGTTCCCACAACTGAATCCAAATGTCACAGTCCATTCAAGAGAGGGGGAAGAATTCGAACCTACACATCCTCATTTGATGCTATTGTAAGTCCACCCATCTTAACACTAACCAAACTTCAGGCCTTTACAAACAGCATTGACTATTGGATGGTGGGCCTCCTTATTCATCAACTGCCTATACAGCCTAATACAAAGCTATATTTTCACATTTCATGTCCCCCCAACATCATATGTAGACAATGTCAAGAAACAGAAGATGCCAATTGCCACTTATGTTTTCTCTGGAAGGAAATCATAATACTCAACACAATGTCAGATGCATATCTGACAACTTCAAAAGGCCAAATCTTTTCAAAAAACATTAATAACACTGATGAGTTCTTGAGCCGAGAAAATTCCCATTAACTAGCTCTAAATAAAAATCATATGAACCTTTTGTTTGATTGGCATTGAGTACCCAAATTCATGAAAATTCCATTACTTGCATATCTTTTAGAAGCTCCACTTCTAGATCCTTGTGAAACCCCATTGGACAGTTAGGTCAATATTCTGTTTTGAAAATGCATTGGGACTTAATTTTTAACCTTCCCAAAAACTCACAATTAAGGGTTCACTAAGAACACAATTTAGACCATGTAAATTAACTAATGGTCAAAGAACCACATACCCGTAGTCTGGGTAATCTGCGTACAGCTCGAATGCTCTCTTTTGATACTGCTCCCTCTGGCCAATTTAACTCACGTCCATATCGGACATACTTTTCAGAACGCCGACTGTTACTCAGAACACAAATTATACCATCAGAATTCCAAACAAGGAAAACTTACAACATCACCCTTCTGTTGGTCACAACTATTCAGAAACACCATACTGATGGTCACATACTCTGCCCTCTTGATCATGTGTTGAGGAATGGGCCCAAGCACTCGCTCCATCATTGCTAAATGCTCCAGGTTCTCATGTGTCTGAAACAAGGCATCCCCCTGCCAAGCTCATGGCAAAATAATCAGATGAACCCAAGATAGCTAATCTTTGTATTAAAAAAGTACAACTTTCAAGTGCAAGGAACAGAGAGCACTACACAAATCACACTATTTACTGCCGGTTGGAATTTAGTGTGGGTTTCACATTACTGTGGTCCACACTATGTGCAGGCAATCAAAATGGAGGTTCACTACCATAATGCTGGTTTGGCTATGAAATTCCATGCATATTGATTACTTGTCCACACTGTTCATGAACTTTTATAAGTAGTGTGGACCATATTTTTTCTCCATATTTAGTGGCGTTGGAGATTTGTGTGGTCCACGCTATTGGGTGGGTAGGTGACTCAAAATGAATGTTCAGAATTAGTGTGGGCCGCACTAAATACTGCCACCAGTGTAGGGGGAAGGAAGAGAGACTACCTTCTGCAGCTTATGACATACTATATATAATAGGGGATATCACATACCGAACACAGTTCGACAAGAATGCAACCGACACTCCATAGATCGCAAGGATAAGTCCACCCAAGACCTGAGACACAGAATTTGTAAGAATCATCCATGCTAATCTGTGTCCTATTCTTACTTTCTTCCTTGACCTAACTCTTTCACCTTATTTGGAAGATGAATGGTACTAAGGTCACATTCATCAATCTGGAATGCAAAATGTTGTAGACAATGTAACCCCAAAACCGGCCTTTGGCCTATAGTGTGCAATTCATATCAAGAGTACCATAAATTGTGAACATGGAGTCAAACCAGCAAAAAAAAATTATCAACTTCACTCTACAGTCATATATTAGGTGGTCACTGCAAAAATCATTGTCACTTGCTGAAACAGTCTAGGAGCACCTAGCTAGACTGGCAAAGAAACTATTAAGAACAAGACTTGAGCATGGGCAACTCCAAATCAACCATTACAAGGCTGTTAAGGTGCAACTTTAAGACAAGCACATAACATCTTGTTAATACCAAACTAGGACACTGAAGGAATCTATATATAACACTTGAGTATCACAAATTCTCCATACCCAGGATTAAGGAAGCAGGACCAGGTGAGAAACTTGCAGAAAAGGATTGACAAACTGAGAAAAACACAAAAGGGAAGTACTAGAACAAACATAAAAAATAAAAACTAGCAGTATGAACAGCAGTGATAGTCCTTCACTTGTTCCAGGACCATCAACAGGAACATGGATGAACCAGACTTATCTACTGCATCTTACCCACTGACTTCATCAGCTCCCTACAGTGGGCATAGGCCAGTGTAACCACTAGTCTGTGCAGTAAGTTTCTGTCACAAGTTTGAAAGCAACAGGATGACTAAGCCATGATACTTGCTAGCACCCTACACCACATAAAGGAAAACACAGAGAGAAGGGAGAAGAAGAAAAAAGACCAAGCAGGCTTAAAAAAAGCTCTCCAATTACAAGACTCTAAACAAAATCATTCAGAAGACTCTGAAAGCTGAAATTCCAAATACTAATTTCTCTTTATTGAGCAATGCTCAAGTCCTGTTTAAGAGAACCTTCAGAGGATGGCATTTATTCTTCAAAAGGACAATAAGACAGACCGTCTGAGAAACAAAGAACTAAAAAGCCAAATGGTGTATATACCAAGCAATTGGCAATAGGGAGACAAATATGGATCCCACGTACACTTTAAGCAGGTGTGACCAACTTTACTAATGCCAGGTTCCTCAAATAGGTTCAAGATCCATATTTCCAAATAAAATCCAACACTTGCAGAGAAAGATTGCACTGGTTTTTTGGTTGCAGAAAGCAATTATGAGCTCCGTATTTGGAGTTCACAATTCAGGGTTGACTTTTATGGTTAAGTGTCAGTGAGTACTAAGAGTAAAGCAGTAACCCCCAGAGGAACACTTCTAGTGGTCCTGATAACATCCAGAGACCAGACCTGAGCAAGATAAGCTTACCAAAAATGACCTCTGGGGCTCGGTAATGCCGAGTGGATACAACAGAGCAATGGTAATGGCTCTCGAATGTGGCACTGCCAAAATCAATAAGCTTGATTTCACTTGATTTTGGTACTCGCTTGAAATGTTTCCCTGTTTGTGACTTCTGCCAACTGCCAACCTGCCAACAAGTATGGAGAAGTTGCCAGAGCACCCAGAAAAAGGTCTCAATCCTGGTGGGACATAGAATAAAAATCCACCAGTTTTTGTCTCGGTGTGGCTCATTGTGCAGTGTCAATGACTAAACTATGGGGTTAAATCATCAGGGACACACAACACCACCAAGAAGGAACATATAGTCACTTTTACTACTGAAAAACCTTGTCATTTACAATTCACTTTGCTACCCAAAAAATCAGGAACAACAGTAGTCAGTCTAAGAAAAACTTCGTGCAAATTTCAGATTTACATCAAAAGTGAGGTCTGAGGTCCCATTGCAATGACAGATACCGAGAGTGATGAATCTTACATTTGCGTATGAGCTTACCTTGTAATCTGGTACTTTGACATACTCAGAAGAAACCAGGAGAATGTTCTCAGGTTTCAAGTCAGTGTGAATAAGCGTAAGCTCATGCATGTCTGCCGGCAACCCCAACAATCCAACAAATCAGGAAACTCTGCCTTTGAGGCAGATACTAAAAGGCCCTATGGGGTTCACCACACTTGTGAAAAACAACGATCTCTAGGGTCTGTCACACTTTGACAACAGAGACTTATCTTCAACTTACAAATAAGCAGCTTGCATTAGGAAAATAACAGTAGCCTACAGTTAAAAAAACAGAAGCTTTTGTGTTTATTTGAAACCTACATGCAACAGACTCCAGTAGTTGACGACCAAAGTCACGAACAAGGTCCACTGGAAATGGTCGGTAATTGTTTTTCCGGAGAAAATCATATAAGCTTGGACCCAGTCGTTCACACACCTGTGGCAGAAACAGAAACCAGCCATCAGATGGCTCCACCATCACATATCCAGATGAATATTCCATGAACAGGTAATATCCTCCATTTATGCTCAGATGTAATCAATAATGAATAATTGTTCGGATTAACCATAAAACATGACAGGAAGTAACAATCATTTTGTAAATTAAAGCAACTTAAAGCATACAAGAGAAAACAACAAACAGTCTATCACAGCTGATGTTCCCCAAAACTCTTAAGACACCTATAATAACACCATGTGCTTGACAGAGAGAGAATAGGGATAGGATGGTGGGCATACAATGCAAACATGGTTGCGAAAATCAAACCAATCTTTCAACAGCAAACAATGCCTGCACCCCCGACCCATTGCAATGAAACAAACAGGGTAATATGTGATAAAAATTAGGTCAAGGTCTAGAACAATCAGAGAGAAGCAATCACACTACAGCAGAACATCTTCAAAGATTATCTGCCACATACTACTGGGTCTAGAACATAAAGAGGTATCAACCAAGAGACATCAAGGGTCTTCACGCATCATCTAAGAGAGGGACAACTTCCCTTGCCATTCTTGGCACTTTCACAACAAGTTTACAGAGATGATGACAATATTTTGAAAGATTAACAACTCACCGTGACCCTGACCTATCATTTTTGGCAAGAGTGCGAAGGACATCAATTTCTATCATAGCTGCATCACGGTACTTTTGCACACTGCGAATAACCTTGATGGCCACGTATTCCTGGGCGTCCCTATCCCAGCACTCCAAAACTCGCCCAAATGTGCCTGCAAATCAATGACCCTCCAAGTCCACCCAGTACTAATTAGAACCCCTAATATATCTGGAGTAGTCAGGTTCATCAAGGAGTACCTCATCAGTTCCACAGATTCACATATTTTTAAACAATTTCTACTTCTAAATCATCCTCAAGAACTTTGGTGTGCTCATCACAGAAACAGTATAAGTATGCACAGTTTAGAAGCACTTTATTAAGTTCTTCATTTAGATATATCCAAAGTGCTCTACACAGAAGTTGGACCATGAGTGCTGTAGTATTGTGAGGCACTTCACAGACTGACAATTTGAGCCTAAATATCTTTCATAAGAATAGAGAAATCTCCATTCTCACAATGAAGAAGAAACAGCAAGGTTAACACTTCCTCAGGAAGCTGCAGAAAGAACCAAACTAGGGAAGAGAGAAAACAAACAAAAAAACAAAAAACACACACCAGTATGAACAAAAAGTGCCAGTCTCACATCTGTTCAGGGACTATCAACAGTAGTATGTATGATAGTGACTTAACTATCACAACTTCCCCACTGACTTCATCAGCTCCCTACATTTGAGCCTAAACCCTAAAGAAAATTCTGACCCTTTGAGAAACAATTCACATGGTCCACACAACTCAATCCTAGAGTGCTGACTCTCAAGAGGTGCAATCAGTGATCTCCTCGGACACCTATCTATGAGATTGCAGAGAAATCTGTCTGAGGTTGACTCAACAACAATGAAGTCATAACCTTATGAGAGTTGGTCACAAAGTATCAAACCATTGCCTTCATCACACAGAGCAGTGATGAGCTGCCATGACTATCTACTGAATTCACCTGAGTATCTACCTGCTGCCCTGCTGATATGGGTAGATCCATGACGTCCTCAAAGACAGTAAATAGACTGTTACAACCAAACAAAATCTGCACAAAATATGCACAATGTGCTGTTGAGATCAAAACATCAGGGGCAAATAAGAAGAGCTCACCTTCACCCATTTTGCTGATGATCTTGTCTGCAGTTCACAACCCAACCAAACAGGCACCACGACACAAGGTCATCAAAATATTGCGGCGCATTTCCGCAACTGAAGAAGCAGCACAGGCTTCTAAACCCTCTCAAGAATCTGAGCCTCCACCATAGACACGTAAGGCGGCAAGCAAGCGGGAAGTTATGGGGGACACTAGGAGGAAGGTTAGCAAAGTAAGATTACAGCGAGAGGTTATATTCTCTCCCAACTCAAACATGTAGTGCCCATCTTTATCATCCTCATGCCATGGTGGTGAGGCAACCCTAGCAGCAGCACCTCCATTGGCATATCCAAAACCAGCCCCTTGCAGAACTTCCCGTGCTCCTCCTAGATGCTCATAATGCTCACTGATTACAGCCGTTGCCTGCTGCTAAAAACCCCACACAGCCAAGGTCAGATCCTTGTTCGCACCCTAACAACAACATCCAAAGCAAGCAGATAAAAGGACGTAAACATCCAAATACAAATATAGGAAGAAAACTGTGCTTCAACATTCCCCAACCCATCACCATGAATCTTCTTCCTCTTGATGAACTTTCTGAAGCTGATAACGACATCCTTGATGTACAACAACAATAAGGCGAGCAAAAACATCAACAAATCCGTCCAACTGGAGTTGTAAATACATTGTTGCACGACGACAGGTGGTGGTGTAAGGGTCAAGAAAGATGGAAGAAGCAAAGAAATCTACCTCATCAATTGCATCACTGCGATCACCATCATCCAGCAATGTGAGACGAGCACGCTTCTCAGGCCGGACCTCGTACATCGTCCGCTCCATGGCCTGCTGCCCTCCAACCCCCCACCCCTGGCTACCCCCCCTCTCTCTCGGTTTGTCTACCACAAGCCAACACGGCGTAAATCCTTCAAGCTTACAAACCCTAGCAAGCCCTAGCAGAGAAGCATCAGCCATGCGTAACCAATCCCAGGCGGATGAAGCTGCGCTAAAAAACCTGCAATAGAGTACAAACCCATCTTCGCCAGTCCTCTTCCGTTCTTCTTCCTCAAGAAAAAACCCTAATCATCTCGAGAAGACAATGAAGGAGATTTTTTTTTTTGGTGTGTATGGGAGAAAGAGACAAAGAGAGAAGACAGAGACAGAGAGACAACAACGCAGAAAAAGACTCGAAACTCGCAGACCAAACCACTGTAACCCCAAAAATAAAAAAAACTAGCGACCAGGACAGCAATCGTTCTTACTACACGGATCCACACTAGTTCGACGAAGCATCGATGCTCTCGACATGAGATGCAAAACTCTTTGTCCGGATGCACGCGCGGGCAGTGCAAGCTTCGCACACACAAGCGGCAAAATAGCTGTTGCGCTGCGCGGCTTGCGGGGCCCAATGCCCATCGCTTCTCATCCCAAATTTGTCATCCATGATCACCGTCAAACGCTGCTACATTCATCTACTCCCTACAATCATTCGTCTTTATTTTTTGATGGTATGCTCTTTCAGTCCCACCTCACACGTGTTAGGTTAGGTTTAAAAACCATTATTATTATTATTATTTATTAAAATTAATTATTTCAATTTGTAAAATTCAAATATTGGTAATTTTTCTCCCCAAAAAAAAAAAAGTTGAATTTACATTAGGAAAAAAGAACTCCCAATCTTTTGTTAAAAAAATGACAAAAAGTTGATGAATAAAATATTGGTGTACGTAGATGGTGCCATGTAGGTGGTGTGATAAGTAATAAGGGCACATAGGTGGGTAGTGGGTAGGTCTAGGCACGTTTGTTTGTGGGTAGAAATTAGGTGGGACCATGTAGGTGAGTGAGTAGGTAGGAAAATAGATAAAAAAGTAGGTTAGTAAGTAGAAAGATGGAGAGTCACTTTAGTTGAACATAAAAGAGGGCAAGATGGTATTTAGTATGTACTTGTGTTCTAACAATGTGGGGATGTACAAAGTGCATGTTTTCATTGATTCATCATATGTGCATTTCAAGGTGACTTTCAATGGCATGAAACATGTAGTGTTGTTAGGTCATCTTCAATCATCAAAACTCTTAACCTTTGGAAGGGAAATTGTATTGCAATGTTTTGTCTTAACACCTTCCAACCTTTTCCTCTTGGGTAAATGATTTTTCTATCTTCAACTTTTGAACTTTTTTCAAGTCACATTATGTTTCCAATTCTCACATGTCAACCACCATTTCTTATTAGATCAACTATTGTTTGTAGCTTCAACCTTCATCAACATTTTCATTATTTTTTGAATCATGCCTTTGCACCTTCATGCGCCCATACTTATGGACTTCCTAATTCACCAAAGTATAAACAACAATTGGAACGAGTACCTTGTTTAGTAATTTGTGCCCACATTGACATTTTAAAGAGATTAATGTGGCATTATTATCCTTTTCAAATGTATGTTGAATTTGGTTTAATTTTCATAGGTTTTATGATCATGCTTTTTCTTCCTGCATTTTTTCTTTCTCCTTTTGTACATGCGAGCTTGGGTTTTAAATTTAGACATTTCTGTTTCACTTAAGGTTTTCAAAAATCATAATTATACTCAAGCAATTCCACTTGCTTTATGATAACAAATATCATGTGTTATTCAATTTGCTTTGGATTCAAAATCACTCAAACAAAATAACTTGACACAAGTTATTCTTCTCATTATAATCATATTACAATTAAAATTTTCATGATTTCTTCACGATTTTCTTCATTTCATTCAACGTGAGTTCTATATAAATAACAATTTAAAATATTTTAATTGTGTTTAAATTTATTTTAAGGCCTTTCAATTATGTAAAAACCAATTCACAAAGTGACACATCATTGATTTTTACAAATGATTAAAAAGAGGGGCAAGACTAACACACCCCAAACTCTTGAAAAGATTCAAATGCAAGTCCCAAAGTGAAAACAACGAAAGAAAAAAAATGGGGGGCACACTCATTAATTCGCAGCACTTTGAGGGTAAGAAAAACGCACTAGAGTTTTGAGATGGAGATTAGGACAAATGACAAGCGGGTAAATTATTTTTATGGATCTATACAAATTAAATAAAAAATTGGTTAATGCATAGTATGAGCACTTTTGGTGCACAAACGAACCACGAACATACACGAATTCACAAGATTCATCACAATCCAAACTTGGGGGAAGCCACGACCTTCCCCCTTATAGTATTCTCTATGATTGGCCATGGGGTGTGCACCCAAATGTCATTTTTCTTAGGACTCCCAAGTTGGGAGTCTCAGAATTCTCGAAATTAAGACTCTTGCCATTTTGGGCACCCATAAAAAAATTTATAGACCTTCGATTAAGGTGAGGTCTAAAGCAAAGTTGTAACTCTCATCAATAACTTTCCAAAAATATGTGGCGTGCCTTCTACACACATGTAATTCAGGGCGATTTCCAACTTTTAATGGTCGAAAGTCAAATTGACATTTTGACTTTTGAGTTTTCTTTCAGCCATAACTTGTGTTATAAATACTCAAGTGGATCATACAAGCCCATCTTAGATATCTACATCTTAAAAAAATTCAATGATATAAAAATTTCTTCAATCCAATGAGTTTTGACCCCTAAAATTGCTTTCTAAAAAGTCGGGATTCCATAGGGACTCTAATTCCCAAAGTAGGAGTTCACTTGGGAATGTATGTGTTCATTCCCTCACACTCTCTCGCATTCTTAAGAGTGTGAATGTGATTATCAAGTTACACTTTTAATTCGCACCTTTCCATGCATTTGCTTTAATTGTCAACCCAAGGTTAGAGTTGTGACAAAAACCCTTGATTAAATATACAAAATAAAATTAATTATTAACCTATAATAACAAAGTTTTATAATGGATTAAAATCCTGCTGAATTTTGGTAACTCGTTCATAAAATGATAACTTTATTATAATTATGTTAATCTTAATCAATGAAATCACATTGAGATATTTGTTGAAATGTGATTAATTATTTTTAACACCTTTGATGTAAACCAAACAACAAGACAAGTTTTGAGGTGAGTTGTTCATTGATGGAATTGACATTTGAAATGACAATATCCATAGTTGGTATGTTGTTTAACAAAGTACAATGGGATTAAATGTGCATTTGGTTAACATTTATTGAAGTTGAAATTTGAAATGAAAGATAAGGAGTTAATTTTTGTGTAATTGTGGATTGTGGTGTTGCAATGGTTAAAAATAATTAAATTTGTTGTCTATTGCATCTCATGATTAATGAATAGGTGATAAATATTATAGTTTTAAAAGCGTGTATTAAGATAGAATAATCTTTCAAAGACAATGAAAGAATTTATGTGATAAACATGCTAAAATAGAAAGTTTCACTTTGTATGTTGAGTGGAGTGTTTGTTGAAATAATGATGATTTGTGCTGGAGTGAAAAAACGAAATAACAAAGTCATGGATGCGATATCAAAAGTGTAATTGAGTGTGAATGACTTGAAGACTTTCCCAACTTGGAATATTGGTCCTCCCAAGTACATGTTAAATCTATGACGTTGAATTAGGAAATTTTTATAGCCACTTAAAAGTAGAAAAATGCATTGGTGGTCTTTTAGGATTGGAAACACCTATTGGTGGGTGATGGTGTTATAGATTAGAACAACAATTAGAGGAAGGCGGTGAACGTATTTATTGAGTGTTGTTCCATGATTGTTGATGCAATGCTACGAAGTTGCAAATGGAACATGTGAATGTAATCATTCAAATTAATGAGGTGGATGTGAGGTTACAAATTGTGGGTTTTTTGTAAAGAATATGTACTTTGTTGTTGGAAGGTGATTACAAGTTATTTAAATTAACGTGATGGTGTTAAGCAAATCGTTTTTTTATTATGAACCATGCTGTTGATTCAATGATTAACGATAAGATGAAGTGCAAATGAATAGATGGCGAATTTATTCACTTCAAAGATGTTTTTTGTTACATGCATGCAAATCACAATCATTTGTGGGCAAGAGGTTGGTAATGTGCAAATAAGTTCAATTTACTTCTATTTTATAATTGTTGGTCATTAGTTGTTAATGTGGCTTTCAAATGGATTATAATTAAAATGTGGAATTAGGAAGGATATTAAAGAAATAAAAGTGGTTAGGTGGTGGGCATGTTTGAAGGTTAAGTATTTGATGATAATTTACAAAAATATTGAAATTCAGTAAGCTTTGCTAATAAGTCAAATGGTTGGTAATAAAATGATTGGAATTATACTGCATCAATTGTTTTCTTACTAGTTGTTGAATGAATTGAATATGTATATAAAATGTTTATTTTTATTGTGATACATTTGGTGTAAATGGCAAACTTGATGGTATTTCAATCATCATAATAAGTGGTGGGAGGGGAAATTTGGGAAAATGTAAATTTTAAATAAATTTCATAACCAAATACCTTATACAACAAAATATTCATATGTTTTTCTTGACCCATGATTGGTGTATATATTGACTTAACATAAATATATATGTTCATGATTGTTTATATTTAGTTCATCAATTTCATTTATATTTGTAAAACCTAAAAGAAAATGTAAATTCAAGGTGTGTGTTTTATATTTCAAAAAAAATGAAATTGGAATTCTAGGATGAAATCAAAATGAAATCAACTTGCACCAACCCAAAAAAATGATTAATGCAAGTTGAAGCCAAATGATGCATGGATGAACCATGAATGAATCAAATTCTTAAACCACATTATGATTTGGGCTTGGAGAATAATTATATAGTATATCAAGTGATTGGTGACAAGTGTTGCATCAAAATGAAAAAAAATATTAGGATTTTAAAAAGGAAATTTCAATTTTTAAAATTTTGACAAGCTATGAATCTTGCAACCTTATGGGTTCATAACTTTAATAATTCTCACATATAAGTTTCAATTGAAAAAAATTCAAAGGTAAAGTTTTAATCTTTAAATAAAGATTTTCAACACCATGTCAAATGTTCAATTTATAAGTATTTGACATTTTTTCCTAGGTTTTAGTGGTTAGGAATCAAATTGTCAATTCAAACATTAGCCGCATTCTTTTGACCATAACTTTTATTTCACAATTCCAAATGAAAATGCAAACTCACTTTCAATATCAATGTTTCTAACAAAAAATTTAATGGTATGTTGGGGCCCTAATTTTAACTACATTTATTACTTACACATTTGTTTCAAAAATTCAACACATTATGAGCTTTTAACTTTTAAGGTGATTTCCCCAAAATGTTGATATGCACTTTCAATGTGTTTGAATCCTAAAACATTCTTTCAACCTATTCCCATTTTCATGTTTTAGTTTTGATTTAAAGCCCAAGGTTAATGTCAAAATATTTTTTGGATATGGATTTTATAATAACAATAATGTTTTTTTCAATTCGTTGCATGAATTTGATCACCAAGTTCATTTTGCAAAAAACATGTCCAAATGGTTTGATGTTGGTAAAAAATATGAGGTTACCAAATACAAAGATTTGTAATGATTGTGATCAAGTAATGGAATGTGGGTGTTAATGTTTATTTTAGGGAGAAAAATCACCAAAATTATCCAAAAAATCAAGGTTGGCCCCTTGTAAGCTTAGATTTCAAAGGTGAAATCCAGCTATTTTCATTTGAAAACATCATGACACCCTAAAAGATCACCTAAAAACCTCATCACATTGTAATCCTTTTGTTTGTCTTACGATATATATGCACCAACATGTCACCAAACTACGTTTTCAATAAATTTTAATTTGCATGTTTACCTATTTCAGCCATTCAATCCTCACCACCTTTTTCCCTTGCATTGAAAATGTTTATCAATTCCTTTTCCTCCCTCACAAAACCTTTGCCATTTTTCTTTTTGTTTGTAAAAACGTTTCACCCAATTTTAATGTAGAGTAAAAAGACTTAGAAGTTAGGAAGTTAGGACTAGAGAGTTAGGAAGTTGGAGTTCAATACTAAACCTTGTTTGTGATTCAACAAAATTATATGTGATTTTTTTGCCACATAAGCTTTTAATGTTTAAATTTTGAATCCTATAATTGCATTGTTGCAATATGAAAGTAACAAACTCCAAAGTCCAAATTCCAAATTTTATAAAATGCAATGATATTGTTTGGTCATTGAACAATGGGAAATCAAGAATGTTGTAGGCACATAGTACAATTGATCATGATGGCAGGCGTTGGTGGTAGTTTGTAAACAATTTTGGTTGCTTTTGGTTTTATGTCCAAAACTTCACATTGCGTTGTGGTTGTGTTGGTGCGCTATGAATTTATGCATTGCAACTTTGTGCGAAAATGTCGTTGTTTAAGCCACCCCCCAATTTCAAGTTTAAATACTTCTACAATTCATGAAACCCTAACGATGGCGGTCCATTGGTTGTGTCTAACTTGGTTTCTAGTAGTAATCAAATTTAGTTTATACGTGACCTTGCCAACTTAAAAGGTGAATAATTTGCCACTAAAGTACCTTTGATTTTTTTACTTCCTTCAAAATTTCTTATAGAGTCTACAAAGTTTCCCAATGTCAATTTAGTAGAAGAGGTGGTGGAAATTTTGGATTAGAGCTTGTCACCACCAAAAGTTAGCAAAACTTGGGCTTATGAATCAAAATAGGAGTGTCAAGTTTCTTGGGTAGCCAAGCTACCTTGGGTTGAGTTTCAAGTGGGGTCTAATGGTTTTATGCATACTGTGACATGCAAACTTTGTTTAAAATTTGAGCATAATGACAAATTCCTAATTGTAAAATGGGATTCACTATAAAAACATGTTAGTTGGAGGAAAATTGACAAACTTATGAAAGGAATGAATAAAGGGGAATGGTATATTAGCAACGATTATAAGCACAACAATAATCAAACTGTTTATATTTTTAAAGGAAAAAAATCTATATTATAGTAAGTGACGAATCAGTTGGTTGGTGTGAAGCACAATAAACTTGTTCAATTTGCTACACTCTTTCACACATTGAAACATGGCGGGCTTATGCTTGAATATTAAGAAGCTCACAAGGATTTGTTTGATTTTTTGAGTCTTGAAGAGAATCCCAAAATGCATTGGACAGACAACTTTGGTTGGGCTATGGCTTAACATATGCATGGCATTATCTTGGAAATGACAAAATCTATTGTTGGAATAGCCCAATACTTGTCATTTACTTCGTGATGGGGTAAGTACAATTGACAACCACAATTGGTTGTCAATTCATGTTTATGTGGTTCAAAATTGGTTGTGAATATTAATTTTTTAATCCCTAGAATGTGTGGTGGCTAGATCAAGTGTTGAAAATCTTACCCTAGTCCTTATGCAAGCTTAGCCTTAAATGCATAAAAGAAGTCTCACAAAAAAATTGATTGGTAATAGGCTTATGACATTTTGAATTGATAGGGTTTCTATTTTTCAAGGCACTAAGTCAAGTATTACTCAATAAGTTTCTGATGGTTGGGCTCCACATTTTATGGGGGTTCATTATATGGTTCATAGAACTAATATGGTAGTTCAAATTTTGTCACACTTGTAAATGGTTAGTAATTTGAGGGTCTACTTCAAACCTTGTACAACTATTTTTCCAAGATCCTTAAAAGACAGTTGGAATTTACAAAACTTGCAAAAAATTGATGGAAACCAAAGGGGCCAAGATTTTAAAGAATGTAAAAACACGTTGGTTTTCTATGTTGTCCCCTACCTAATGTGTTATGGCAAAATATAAAACTTTGTTGATGAAGATGGCCTTTGATGCTCCTACTAATGATAAAGCAAAAACAAACTTTGACTTTTTTTGTTATGTGGAGATTTTGTTGGGGCTTACAACCATTCTTCCATTGTTGAAATAAGTATAATAATCTAACTAAATTCAATCGGCTACGGGATGTTTTTATCTATGATTTTGTGCTTGCAACAAAAGTGTGCTAGGGGGAGATTTATGCATAGATTTGAACACAAGGTTCAAATTTGATCCATTTGAGGATTAGAAGGTTATGTTGGCTGCTAAACATGATTGCATAATTATGCGTTAGATGATAGATTTGAACATTCAACATAGGCATAAAACATTTGGCATTTGATGTGAACTAGTAACACATTTGGGCTATTCATTTGAATTTGCAAACACGTGAATTGTCTTATTTCACAAAGGAGGTTTATGTTAAAAATCATCACACAAGTGGAAGCAAAATGTAAATGTAAAGTAATTGCCTTTTTATTTCAAATATGTTTAAATTTTATCCATTGAATTCGTTAGATTTTGGAGTCCATCTTGTTGCATTATCATGAACTAAATTGGATTTGGAAGTTGGTTGTGGGCATTGGGGGTTGTAATGGTTATTGATTGCCTTATTGTAAAATTTTAAGTGAAATTCCCTACTCATGGCATCATGGATAGTCTAAGTGTGGTGTACCCACATTATTGCTTGCAATTTGATGTAGAAGAAAATGTTTGAAAGCACTTGGATGTGATCAAGGTAACTTTTTGCCACCCTAAGAAGTTGGGTAGTAGTGATACTTAGGTGCTTGAGGTTCTATCAACATCCCTTGACAATCAACAATCCTTGTTCAAATTGACCATGAAATCAAATGCATGTGTTGCCTTGGTTAAACCATTTGATGTGAATCTTTTGACATTATTTTAGTGCACTCTTTCAACATCCAAAGTGTTTGTTTGTTCTTTTCTAGAGTATTTCAAATTGACCAATATTGCAATGGCACAAGTGCTTGGTAGCATAGAGGATGAATGATGCTTCAACTCTTTGGCATTTTGCAAATCTAAATTACACAACCGACTCCCTACCAGCTTGGATTTAGTGGTCAAAATGTTTCCCCAACAATTTTATATTTTGCATAAATTTTCGTATGCTTATGCATACGATGAGTGGCGAACATAATGCCTTCAATATGGTGTGGGAGCTTAGATTTAAAGCTTTGGAGTCTTTGGAATTCGGACTTTGAATAGTTTTTGGATTTTTGAATAATTGAAGCGGTGATCCCAAATGGATACCACTATTTATTCAACTTTGCATTTCCAATTTCTTCTATTTAGATTTGAAAGTTGAAGGCGGTTTCATATTGAAACAATTTACTTGTTTTATGTAGGCAAGCCACTTGTGCTGCAATGGGTAGTTTAAAGGTTCAATCCCTTCACAAATGATTATTAATTAAAACATAATTCTCTATGATTTAGTAGAAGGTTCCTAGATTTACCCTTGTGAGAACTAGTAATAGCCAAATATCCTACAACAATTTAACACTTACTAGTGGGAACCCGTGACCTTTGGTCACTGTGAGCTGCTTTTAAGCTCAAATTCTCCACATTTTACTTATTGCACAATGTGGGTATGGCTCTAGACTACAGCAGTAGTAGTGTGGATGTAAGGATGATGGGCCATGGAATCAATCCAATGAGGAGAGCCTTCTTCACCAGCAAATGGGTTTTGACATTGTTGGGGAGAAGGAATAAATGTGATGAACCATTTTGCTGAAGAAATGGTAAACCTTTTTTGTTGTTGTTGTGGTGTTTTTCAAACCGATCCCATGTTCTTCCACGGTTTGGTTCTTTGTGCAGCCACCATCCCATTGTTCATGCGACAAAGTTGGAGAGGTAACCATCGCTGCAACAAAGCAAATTGAAGGGTTCAATCAGCAGAGGGAGGGAGACAATTGTTACTACAACAAAATCAAAAGCTTCAATCTGTAGAAAAAAAAGAGAGGCATCCTTACTGCAGCAGATGAAGGGGTTCAATCTGTGGAGGGAGAGAGAGAAAGATATTCTTGCTGTAGCAAACCAAAAGGTTCAATCTGCAGAGTGAGGGAAACAATTGTTGCTGCAACAAAAATCAAATGGTTCAATCTACAGAGGGAATGAGACAGACATACTTCCTGAAGCAAACCCAAAAGGTTCAATCTGCAGAGGAAGAAACACACACACACACACACACCTACATTCTTGCTGCAGCAAAGCAAAGCCTTCAATCTGCAGAGGTTCTTCCTGAATCTCAATTGAATCTACTACACAGACTGAATAATTCTTTTTTGCAACTTCCAACTTTGTTCATAAATTGCACAATTAGAGTCATTTGTGAGAGAGAGACTGATATAATACCATGCAGTGGAACATCTTTGATAGCCTCATGCCACAGGAGAGCAACAGGGGTGCTTAGCCGCAATGTCTCTGTTATAACATGTAATCCATTCATGCATGCACCCAGGAGCCCTGTAATATTAGAGTACTTCCTAAAATACTCAAATCACACAATTATGTACTTGTGGCCCACTGACTGTCTGATGCAACAACACCAGTGCAATGCATTCACCTGACCCATGTGATTCATCATGAGGTCATGTCTTCAAGCAGAGATAAAGACATAGGCTGAGAGAGAGCTTTGAGGTGTTTCTTACATGCTGAGTGAAGTGCATGCTTTTGAAGTCCTCCCATGTTAGCCTTGAGTCACTCCCATATTTAGCTGCTCGAATCTTTTCATGCTCAGCCTAGAAGATGACAATCAGAGAAATTCAGCCTTCAAAATGTCAATGACTGACCATGTTGCTTAGGAGGAGAAGATTCAGGGACAGTGATTGTGTCTTCTGTGACACAGGTCTACAACTTTTGCAACTGATGATTAATGTTGAGCCACAGAGAGAGAGAGAGAGAGAGTTTCAGCTTACCCGGAGCTCAGCCAAAACATCCAGATGCTCTGAGATGTACTTAACAGCAAAGAGCATGGCACAAGCTACTGTTTCATGACCAGCAAACATCATCCCAAGCATGTGAGAGCGTGTCTTTTCCAGCAATCTCTCCTCTGTCATGCCAGAAAAATTCTCATGTCGTGTATTCTCCATGTAATCAGCATAATGGTCTTCATCATTCTCAGGCCTGGGCTTGCTCACTACATCTCTTTCAAGTGTCTCAATAATCCTTGCCCTTGCTTGCAAATCCCAGAAACAAAAGAAAACCCTTACAAACATAAAAGACCCAACCCTAAGTCCCTAATGGAAACATGCTGCAACCCTAAATCCTAAATGGGACCATGCCACTCTTCTCAAGAATTCCTCCAGTTCTATTAATCAAGCACATGAGTGAAGAGTCAAAACAAGATTTCAATGTATTGAAATTCATTGCAGCTCCTTGTCCTAGACTTGCTGGTTTTTTTGAATCTTTCCCTACCTGCAGGGCTTTTGAGAATTTGGTGCCAAGAAGTTTGATGGGTATGGCCAGAAGTCCTTCACACAAAATGTAAAAGTCTTCTCTCAATGCATCATTGACGGGTCTTGACCGCAAGCGTGATCCCAGAAGAAATTGGGCAATGACGTTGAATGCCAACTGCAACTGCAGCAGAAGAAGAAGATTCAAGAATGTCAAATTGCTGAAAGAACATGAAGAAGAAACTGAGTTGCAAAGCTTGAGGTTGAGAGAGACACGGAGAAAGAGAGAGAGAGAGTGCGACTGCTACTCACACTTTTGGTTTCTTCTCGGACATTGACAATCTGTTTGCAGTATATCAAAGCTTCAATCTGCGGGGACCAACACTCCATAGCTATGAAAAGAGCAAGATCTTCCCTCCCGTGTGGAGATTGGATGAAATCTTGTGGAGTGACCCATTTGCCATCTTGCAGGTTGTAGCAGCAACCTGATAAGATTTGTGGGTTGTCGCTGCTACCCACATCACCTTTCCTCCTCCTTCCTTGCTCTCTCGCTCCTTCTCTGATCCCACGCCATCGCCAGCAAAACATTGCAAAACGCTCGCTTTCTTTCACAGACAAACGAACAATTATTTAGGAACTGTCCATCCGGCTAGATGGATGACGATTCCAGTTGGATGGATGACGGTTTGGGCGAAGGTTGGAACTTGGAATGGGGTAGCGTTCTGCAGCAGAACGTCACATCACGGACGGACGGACGGGAAGACATAGTGAATTTATATATAAGATAGCAAAAAAAAACCACCTTTAAAAAAATTAAATCACCTAATGAAACTCCATTTCCTTTTAAATTCTAATTACAAAATTCATTACAAAAACAATTATAGCCTACTAGGTTCCAACTCATTCCAACTAATGGCTAACCTAGCAACAAAAGGGTTGAAACAATACCTAAATGTCATTTTTTCCAAAACAAAAGAAAAAAACACTAGTGGGTGTCCTTTTGAAGTTTTGTGTTGTTAAATAGGGGAATTGTTGATAGGTTACAATACGACAATCTTGATTTTTTAAAATGTCAAAGGTTTAATTTGCATGTAGATATTGTTTATGTTTCCTTATATTTCAAGACCTAGAATTTAGATACAAGTCCTAAGTTAGTCATATCATATTTGTTTTGTAATTGTTTCCCGAATTGGGAAATATGGAGATCATCCAAATATAAGACCATAGTAAGGATTGTATGAATAGTTTATAAACATGTTTTTCATGTCATGATTGGATGAATCTCAAAGGTTATTTGACACAAATTTCTTCCTTGAGTTCCCCATCCTTGATTTTTGGTTATGCAGTGTAATGGTTTTCATATTTGCCACGTGTTACACATAAGGTTTTTTCAGAGTTTATTTCATGATTATGTACAAAACCTTTACCCACTAATCTAGCTTTGAGCCTCATAGGTTTGTTCAATTATGTGATACCCAAATTAGTAGGTTTTTTTGTCTTGAGGACAAAAATTAATGTTTAGGTATTGCCTTTGTGAATGGAAAATATTTATCGACTCAAGGCTTTTATTCAAAGTCACCCTAAGAAGTTCCCAAAATCTACAGTATAGACATGTCATTGTTCTCCATGTGTCTTCTATGTTTTTGGGGAAAACAAAATGCTGTGGAAAAACTAGCAAAGTCATTCCTAAACAATACACAAGTGAAAGAACCCAAAGAACTAAAAGCCATCCAAGTTTGATCATCTTTCACATTGGAACAAGCTTGGCTATCCAAACTTTATAGGCTTGTTATCCAAATCACAATGGACAAAATTTAGGAAACTAATAGTAAACCATTTCAAAAATTGACCCTCTTCTACTCACAATACCCAAGAAGAACAATTGGTCAAGTTTAGATCTGTAGCAACACTCACATGACCTTACAAAAAATGACATTCACATAATTCAATTACATAACTATTCAAAAAGACTTGTTCTAACATAATTAAATCTCTATTAATCTCCAACTCACCATGAAAGGTCGTACAACCTTCCCATCAGTCTCAAGCCACCAAAAAGATCTTACAACTTCAATTTTTGTTCACCCTTCACATATACAAATTGAACATAATCATGTGTTCGTCTATAAATTGGGCTTTAGAGGGATATGTCAATTTTCAGATATATCAGTTTTGTTAATTATTCCAGTGATGATGATAATCATAATTGGTTTGTATAGACTAGGTATAGGGTTTTTTTTGTCACTAAGATGACTACATGATGGTTATTGACCATGAAAATTATAAATGGTTGCATGGTCGACAATTATGCACTATAATGATCATTTTTGACAATTATGCACATAATGATGGAAATTTGGATAGTTTTTTTGGGTTAGTTTTTGGTGATGGCGATAGTAGTAGTAGGAGTAACAACAACTTTTCCTTTTGTTGCAATATTCACTCGGGGCGTGTAATGGCAATAGAGGATGATAATGTAGTCAAGGAACCTCTAGATTTGATCAAACTCAACCTTGATGAGCGCATCTACATCAAGCTTTGTGCAGACCATGAGTTGCGTGGCAAACTCCATGTAAGGATCTTCTTGTGTACGTAGGGGTTTTGTTGTTATGCTTACATTCTGTTTTATTAGTAACAACTTTCTTTTCGACAATTTGTCATTTTGTTATTGTTCAAAGTTTTTCCTTCCTTCCTCCTTGAGTGTGATAGGAGAGGACTTGATGAATGAAAGACTTGGTTTTGTTGTTGCTGTGCTTATTTTTCTATGGTTTTTTCTTCATCGTCCCATTGTAAGTGATATGCAACTTTTCTCCCCAAGTCATTGTGTTAGTACTTCCTTTCAATTTAGGGTTTTATCTATAGATTGAATAACTAATCTTTCACAAAGTGTTCAATTGTCATTGAATGTGGAGGAATCCTAGACCTAACACAACCACACACAAAACCATGAATGTGTATGTTTCAGCAATGAAGGTATGTGTATTATGTTCTAACAAATAGACAATGGACATAAGGTTTCATCTATATTGATGTCAATTAGATATCTTTTTATTTGTTTCGTGAGCTTTTCATGCATAATATGAATTTAAAACATTAGCTGCAAGTGGTTTCCCTTGTTGTATTTGTGTAATATGTGGTTGCATGGTGGATGAAATTTTAATGTAAACAATTTCATTAAATTTGTCATTTGTTTATGTCATAATGGCTTGTCTTTGACATAAAATAATATTTTTTTGTGGTGATTGTCTTGCAAACATATGAATAACATTTAAACATGATTCTTGGAGATGTGGAGGAGGTTGTCACTTCTATGGAAATTGATAACAAGACTTATGAAGAAAATGTCAGGGTAAGGACATGTTTTACATAGCTTGCAAAAATTCTTGCTACTAAATGTTTCTAGTTGGTTTTCCCTATACAATTATCTTCCTTTTTGTTCTTGTATTTGCATGTTTCGTGTTCTAGAACCAACAACCTTTTTAAATGTTGATAACAATTTCTGTACATGGAATGGTCAAGCCTCAACCCATATTTTGTTGGGTAAGGCACCAAGTGAACCTATTAAGGTAATTATGTGATGTGCCCCAAAACACAATGGGCAAGGGCGAGACCACTCCATGACATTATAAAGGTTTGGGGTGGCAAATTCATTGATTTAAAAAAAAAATGTTCAATAGACACATTTTGGTTTTTGTGATATCTTTGAAAGCTAAAGTTGATGTTGTAGTATGGTGTTTTTTTTTCCTTTTCTTTTGTAGGTGGAGATGCAACTCCTAACTCTTATACTCCAGATTATTGGAATTTTTTTTTGGGTAAACAAATGACTCCATGTTCCATTCTTGTAATGGGGCATTAGTTGGTTGAGTACTAGTTGCCATCCCTAGCTCGGGAATTGCCTAAAAAGGTGAATGTGGTAGGAACAACAAAAGTTGATGTTGAATTCAAATTACAAGGGCTTCAAATGACCAAATGCAACATTACAAATGGTGATGATCAAAATGGATGTTATAGAAATTATATTTCTAATAGAGAAAGCAATAAGTTCTACTAACAAAAGTTCAAGCTTAAGGTCTATAATCATGCAAGAATCTCATTCATGTAGTGTTGGGTGTGTTTTTAGGAGCTTGGAATAGATGTGAATTTCTATGCTTTGGTATTTGGCAAATTTGTTTTGAATGACATAGTAACAATTCTATAATTCATGGGTCTTTCAAGATTATTTTTTTCAATAGTCATGGATGTAAATGTGTAGAGATTTTTTTCTAGTTTTTTGTTTTTAGTTCAAATTTGAAGACCTTTCTTGCAGTTGGTTTATTGTGTCTTTAGGGATGGGTGTATACATGTAATACTTCTAAAAGGTGGCAATCTCAATGTACAGGTTAGTTTCGACAAAATTGTTTGTTGGTTAAATTTGAGGCTTGGTTCCCTCTTTGGATGTCCATATCAATTGAACATCACATTATATCAAAAGTCAAAGGATTAGGATATACTTGTGAATGATGTTAATGTTGATGAAGTGTAAAATTTGTGACCCAACGATACTGTAGGACCTTGATGTCAGTGCAACAACAACCATTAGTTGATCACAACATTATAATTATTGTTTGGAGCTTCTTGGAGATTTTTGTCAACTCACTCTCTGCAAGTTCTTATGTTTAAACTGCTATTTTGTATTGTGGGAAGTGAATATTAGACTATGTAGATAAGAAAGTTATTATCTATCACATTTTTTCATCATAGTTTATAATCGCTTCTTTTTCAAATGGGTGTAGACATTGGTGTGGCATTAATTTGTGCATTGATATCCTTCACACACATTAAACTTAGACAAACTTGAGGGCTCTCTAAAACCTATTGGAAAAAGTTAATAGGCAATGAAGTTGGGGGGATGTGTCATTGGGCTATTATGCTCACTAAATTTGAAGATATTTGCTTACTTGCATATTAGTGCTTATATATTGCAATAAACTCACTCTGAAGGATCCTTGACCCATCACACCTTTTTAAGTATGCAAGATTATCTATGCACAAATAAGTCTTCAAAACATGTTATCGATTTTCAACCAGTTATTGTATAATGAATGGCACTAGAAAGTTGGTGACAAAAGACTTTGGTTTGTACTTTCTTTTTGTGTTGGATTTTCTTTTTGGGTTTCTTGTGAATCCAATTATTGTAAACTAGTGACAAGTTTATTATTCCAATTTAGTGCAAAAATGTAAGAACCTATGAGCATTATTCAAATTCTAATAATTAATTTCCTAGGTCCAAGAATGATGGTGCCACCACTTCACCAAAAGTGATCAATCAAGGCCAAGTTTCAATGTTAAGGCCAAGCCCTATAAACCTTTCCCCTAATCAAGTGGGTTGGCCAATTAATAAGAGAAGAATAAAAGCTCCAAGAAAAGGGGCAATCTTTGCAAAAATAACTCCATCTTTTCATATGCAAAAAGGAGAAGGAGGAAGGCCCAAAAAAAAGAAGCGGTGTTACCTTTAAAACTCTCCATAAGGAAGTGAAAAGGTTAAACTTGGGAATAATTATAAACCCCAAGGACAAGCTCTTATTTTAATTAACAAGGGTAATGTCATGGACACCACCATCACTTGTTTATATCATTGCTTACACCAACATAGTCGTTTACATCATCATTTGCATCATTGTTAATTTTTAGTTAACTTCTAATTCACTATTAGTTAACTTCCTTCCTTGGTCAGTGCACACATGGAAGCGGAGGTTTCTTTAATCTAGGTCCTTAATGGGGTATAATTTGAGTTAAGTTTTAGTTGACTTTTAGTTCATTATTAATATGGATTTTTTTAAAGAAGCTTCCTTGGTTGGTGCACACATGGAAACCTTTATGGAAATTTCTTTGAATTAAATCCCTAATGGGATATAAATAAGGGTAGGACTTCCCATTACTTTCAGTCTATTTAACACTAGTTTAAGGTACACTTTCTTGTCATAACCTTTGTCTTCATACATTATCAAAATAAAGTTTTGATTGAATCATTTTCCAACATATATCATGTTCTTGCCTTATGTTTTAATGTTTCAAGTTTTGGATTATATTTAAATTTGCATTTCTTATGATTTTTTTTCCTTGTTGTGTCCTTGGCTTAGTTCTTATTCTTATAGGTTTTTGTGCCCATGACAAATAGGCCAGGGGAAGACCCTGGCCTAGGTGGCCATCTCACAATTGAACAATAATAAGAAGGCTTTACCAAAACCTGCCAAAAAACCAACATTCGTTTGGAAGGTGGTCAGATACATGTGAATGTAAGTCATCACTCAACCATTATTAACCAATCATAAAAGAAAGGGGACTTGGTTGTTGTTCAATCCTAGATCATATAGATACACTTGTGCAACAACAACAAAAATCCAGGACGACACATATTTGTTTCAAATCCATCAATATTGCACAAGGGCAATTTAGTCAAAAACACTTTCACATAATGGTGATTAAAAGAGGTTTGTTCACAACTCAACCTTGATTACCAAACTTTAGAAAAATTGCCTCAAAATCTTAAGTTGAAGAAGCCTCGGGTAGCTTAACAAACATTCAAGCTTACAGAAAAACCTACAAGAGGGAGAAAGGCAAAGAAAGCGGCTTGAACAACTATTAGAAAAAATTCCCATACTCAAAGGTTTGTGGTGAATTTGTGCATAGTAGAACTTCAACACCTACAACAAGTTAGGCGCATATTTTGGCTCTCCATAAGCATGCACAAAGACTTTTCTCATGCTATTCAATATTTGTTTTCACCTTGGTAACCAAATATGTAGGAAATAGGTTTCATGTATATAAGTAGGTGAGTAGGAAAATAAATAACTACTAGGTAAGTAGATGGTTTATAGATATGTAAAGGTTGTTTCTACTACCTACTTGCTAACAACCTACTTGTGGGTGGTTAGTAGGTAGGTAAAAAACAACAATTAGAGGTTAACCACCATGGTTAGCTAGGGAATTGGAACCCAAGAAAAATTTGTTTCATGACCATTTACCATTCATCTTTCATGGGACATTAGTGGGTGTTGGCTTGTTTGTACCATTTTCGAAAATTGTTCAATGTTGTTCATTTTTTTGGTTTTGGGGGTTGGATGGGTTATTTGGTTAGAAGCTATGGTGTCTATTTGTCAAAGTGAACACACTATAAAATCATGATAACTTACATGAAAGGAGGTTCAAAGGGAGCTATTCCATTTGAGTGCCTATAGTCATAATAAAAATCATAGGTTGGAAAATAACACATAGTTATCAATAGTTTGGATGCAATTCAACTTTGAATTTATGTGAATCTCATTGTGTTCCAATTGAACTTCATATTATAATGCATAGAACATTTGTTGGTTTGTAATTGCCTTTATTTTTTAGTTACATTAGGTCCAAGATTGATTTTTAATTGGTATCAAGGATGTATACATTATATATTTAATATTACAATTAATATAAAAATGGTACAATGTTAATATTACCTCAAGTCCCTACTTATGAATATTAGATTGGTAGGGTCCTTGCTACCACTATCATCTTCAGGTACCCAAGATGGTAGCTTTTGAATAGTAAAATTGTGAACCAATGAAACACCCATGCAATGTATTTATCTTCCATTTGCTAGTGTCAATCAAACCACTAATTCAATTTAATCGGGTATGCATATTTTGGCTATGACATATGGCTACAAGCCCTAGTGGCCTTGCAATCCACTGAACTTCATCAATCACTAGACCTCCACCATTTATGGGGAAAATTTCTTACAATAAGTTCCAAAAAAATTATGCATTCCATGTGCCAAGATCTGAGATTAAATCCCTTTCACACCAATTTCACTACCTGCAATTGGGCTACTGACCATTTCATGTGCCAGACTTATATAATATATCCAAAAGAGGTTGACATCTTCATTATCAAAACAGCCAACACAATGGTTTGCTGAACAAACAAAGGTTATTCAGTACAAAATATTTGAGATTAGAGTGAAAACCCAACAAACTTGGAGCTTTCACGATTCCCTCACATTTCAACTTACATGCATGAAGTGTTGTAGTCTTGACACTTGTAATCAAAACATAATTAATTCAATAAAAATGTATGTTCCATAGTTTATTGCACCAAAAAGGGAAGGGCAAAAAAAGAAAAAAAACCTAAACCTCACAAATCTTATATCCTATTACAAACACCCAACATACCCATATTGCCCATGCAAATGTGACCCAGGAGCAAAAAAGGTCTGTTACCTCTATAATGGTCATGTCATCAAAAGACCTATTGAAGCCTAGTTCTACTATCTCTAACGCTCTTCTTGGTCCATGAACATTTGCAACAATGTCATGTTTTGAACTAGTAGGCATAATTATGCACCATTATCCCAACATTTGTAAAAATATGATTGAAAAATAATAATTTAGGCATGACTAAAATCATGAATTTAAGAGAGCTTGTGCAAGCAGGATTTCATGGACATTCTAGATGCCTATCAAGGTAATTCACATGCCTTACACACATTTCTAGTAACTTGCTCTAGCTTGCTTTGACCAAAGGAATCATTGTACATATTGGGAGTTGCTACAATGGTCAAAGCCCAAATGTTATGTTGGTAAAAAAAGACTTCATATACAAGTCACCCTTGACTTGTAATTGACTTTGTGCTACTTACATTGAATTTTGTATTGCCTCATTGTTTGTAAGAAAGGCAAGTGTGAAGCCACATTTTTCATTTTTTGTGAAACCCACCCTAAAACCAAAATGTGTGCCCATTCATGGGGAGGAGGAATAATTGTGCGCTATAATGTGCCCTACAATTACACTACAAAAAAAATTATGAATTTTTTAGAAGAAGTTGGGAGGGGGGGGGGAGAGGAATTCTTCTTATAGTTGGAGGTTGAATAGGTTCACTTTGGAGGGGAAATTGTTTGGTGCTATAGTTTTGTGTTTAAATTAAAAATATTTATAAAATAAGTACTCTGAAAACATTTTTTTGGGGAAGGTAAGCATGGAATTTTTTCTTCTTGCAATGGGTCTTCCTATGTCTCATACAATGAGAAATTATGTAATAATCCACCTCCCTTTCATATGGTGAGAAATTATGTACCGATCCGACTTATAGGTGGCCATTTCACAAAAGGGAATGTGCAAGGCGAAGGTTAACCAAAACTTTTGAAATAAATGAAGACTAGGTACTAGGGGCTTGATAAAGCTCGTGCCACTTTTAAACCTCAAAAACTTCAAATAATTAGCAACTTCCCTAAAATAACCCATAAAGAAATTAGTGGGTTTGTGGGGTGGCTATTTCTCTTTTTTCAATTTTTTTTAAAACCATGGTACCAAATCTTCTTGGTTTTGATATATACCCATGGTTCTTGACAATTTTTTTAAAATGTCAAATAATCGGTTTAAAAAATTTCAATTATTTTATGAGACTTGATGGTTCTTTGAAGGTTTTTCAAATGATTAGAACCCACAATTTGTTAATTTCAAGTTTTTTTCAAACGCATGGAATTGCATCACAAATTTATCAAGTTTTATAAGTTTATACAAATTTTGTGTAAAATTCATTTTTCATAGGTTCGTACATGTAATTTGTTTGGTGTTCCAGAAGTTATCTAAGGTTAGCCCCCTTACATTCTGTCCTAGGGAAAATGCAAAGATATCAACTCCAAGAAATATCCTAGTTACATAACATGCCCTCCTATACCTTTCACATTTTGTTCAATAATAATGCAACACAAGATATTTGAATCCTTCAACCATCTTCCATTAAAATCACATACTAAGTATGTACATCTTTCTCCATTCCTTTCCTCCACTCTCCAAGCGAGAGTTCTACATCTACCAAAAATCTTAAATGACCTTCAAATTCCCCCAACCCTTACCCCAATCCCTTTTCCCCACATACCCACACAAGGCCCACATTGACCCCTAAAAAATAGGGTCCTTATCCTAATCCCTTCTTAGGAAATCTCCTAGATGATTGGTTGGATTACCCCCAACCATTCAATAACCCAAGTCACCTAATCCTACTAACTTCATCCCTTGGGTAAGGGACGGTAAGTCTACCACTAGTAACTAATAATCACTAGGACACCTATGGAACTAATTAGTCTAGAGATTTCTACTCATTAATAGGTGGATGACTCAATTTTAGATGTTCTTTATTCTCCCATTCAAACACCAGTTTGGCATGTTGGTGTTGTTAATATTTTTTTTGAACTAATGTATATGGTTCGGAGAACATGGTGTCACTTATTGCATTTAGTGCTCTTACAAAATATTTGTGATAAAGTTGAAAGGGAATTTAAATAGGGTAGGCCTCATACTTGTTGAGATGAATTTCAAATGGTGTATTTATGTTGATCTTGAAAGACATGGCTTGTAATCCCTCCTTCTAGTTTTCGATTCTAAGACCACCTCCAACAGTAACATTGCCTATTACATTACCAATTACACCACAACACATGAACAAGGCATGTTCAACACCTTTTAAATTTAGACAAAACTAAATACGCATTTTCAAAACACCATTTGTTTCCACTCTTTGTATTTAACATAATACAACATAAACAAATATGTCTTAGGGGCAAAACTAAGAATATCAAAATCATCAAACATGAATGAGAGACCTTTTGAATAAATTACAAACCACAAATTTTAATGACATCTTAAAAAACCCCAAAAAATACAAAGGAATCCAAACATACTCAATTTATTACGACATTTAAATTTTTTTAATGAACATGTTATGGCTTTTGGCAATAGTTGAACAATGCAAAGAAACCAAATATTTACTATGATAAATTTCATTGGAACACTTTGTTTATTTTTCATTTTAAATCCAGCAATTGTCCATCATCCTTTAGTTGCTCTTTTAAGTGGGCAAAAAATCAATCTTGATTTATTTTATGACATAAAAATGTTAACAAAAAATGAGAATAGTAAACAAATAGCCATGAATCTGAAAGCCTAAACAATATTTATACACACACTTGTTGATGCAATTTTTACATACATGTTATAAGTGAAAAAAACAAAAAACAAAAAAAAAACAAAAGAATTTATCTACTCAATCATATCAAAGCTTATTATGGATGTTATAAAATAGCCAAAAATGGAAGCTTGCACGTACATTCATTGTTGTGGCTCAATGACTCACCGGATCCCAATACACTTGTACATATGTTATGTGATAATGAAGGTTTCCAAAAACACATGATTAATTATTTAAACAACATCATCATTAGAGACATTGAACAATATAAATCAACTTCAAAGATGACACATGTAAATGATGAAATTCAACACATACATCCATGTACCATAAGACCACCTGACATAAGTATTAATACTTTCGATGAATTATTTCAAAATGATGTGTGTAATTTTATAAATGTATGTAATTGACATGTATGCAACCCAACTTGTTATAAAATAGATGTTGACGGTTTTTAAAAAGTATGTAGATATAGTTTCCCTTAACCTTTAATTAATGAAACTCATTTTGATAACAAAACAAAACTTTTACACATTAAAATAACTAATAAATGGTTAAACAATGCAAACCCATGGATATTATTAACATCTAAATGTAATCATGATTTGAAGTTCATAGTAGCATCGAGTAAAGATAGTAAATCTTTAATTTACTATATTATAAACTACATAACAAAAATATCCATTTACACTACGCACATGTATTTTCTTTTACAAATAACAATACACACAATTATTGAAAATACAAACTTGTATGACTCAATTGATAAAAATCGACGTTTTATCATTAAATGTTTGAACACAATTGAAAATCAACAAAAAATATCAACCACAAGAGTAGTAAGTTATTTATTGAATATGCCAGATCACATAACTGATTATGATTTCATTTATATACCTTGTTATAATTTATTAGCTTGGGTAAAAGAAGAAGATTTTTTTTTTGCAAAACATCCATATTGAAAAACAAAATAACTTTGATAACAATTTCAAAACATTTATAGTTGAAAAAACTTCATCAAATATGTAAAACATCATACATAATTTTCGTACAAATTACCAACAAATATATTCGATATATTTGAATATCTTTTTCCATATGAATTTTCTAATAAAGTTAATAAATTAAATATCACACATTGTAATTGATTTCATCAAAATCCCCTCAATATGACATTCATAGTTTATATAAATATAAAAATATTTAAAATATCGATAATTCAAAATTATACGATATCATCACAAATAAATGACCTTGAAAATTACGTTACATTAATATGTATTTTATTTTCCTCGTGGTGGACATTATCTGACATCAGAAAACACCTCACAACTTAGGATGTAACATTAAAAACTTCATGTCCAACATTTTATGACTTTACAAAAAAAAAAGAAAAAAACGTCAATATTTTACATGAATGCAAAGAGTCAAGAGATGTTGATTGTTTCACAAGAACTTCAATTGAAGACAACATTGATGAAGACAATAAAGATGTTACATTAAATGACCCACTTTATGATGATGAACTCGAATGCATGAAAGAAAAAAAACATTCATAACATATCAATCCAACAAAATGACATAAACAAAGAATACAACCATGAAAATATAGAAATAGAGTACATTTGTGTAATGCAAGCACAACATGTTATGTCTTTGAAATAACAAAAACCTAATAATTTCTTTTAAAAAAAACAAATTCAACACATTCAAAATTATGATATGGATACCATCGTAGAAAATCAAAACAATAATAAACAATGAATTCACATGTTAAATGATATACAAATAAACAAACTTGATACACCAAATTCAGAATTTCAAAATCCATATTGTTCACAAAAAACATACGCATGTAAATGATAACTCACAACAACTTGAAATACGTGAATTATTTGATGTCTAAACATAAATAGATTCCTTATACAATGACATGAAAATTTTGGTATCTAATAATAAATATATGTATTCACCCATATTTTTAAAAAGCTTTCATAATCGAAAAATATGATTTATAACTTTCTACCTTCGAAGAATTCATAAAAATGAATTCCATTAATCAACTACTATAATACACAAGGGGTGTTGTAGGTACATGCAAAACACAAATCATCAAAGTTATTAAAGAATATTTTTTGAAAACAAATAACAAGGACAAATTACACATTACAACATACACTACAAATGTTGTTTCATTGATAGGTGGAACAATTGTCCATTCCTTACTTGGTTTATCAATTGATAAAAATATAATTATAAACAAATCCAAAACAATATTAGATAGTTGGTTCAACATTCAATTCGATGAAATATCAATGGTGGGTTATGTGATGTTCAATACAATGCATTTAAAATTACAAAAATTGAAATCAAGCATATTGCTATTCAGAGGACTTAATATAGTGTTCATGGGAGATTTTTTACAATTTCCACCCATCATTGACACACCATTATTTTCAACTAACATCCAACCAACTTTTACATTCACAAATTGAATGCAAATGAAGTCATAAGTAAAAGTATGTGGGAAAATTACATTTGCTCAAATAACATCATATTAACACAACAAATGCCATAAAACAAAGACATAAAATATGCAATTCTTTTACAAAATCTTCACAATGGAATAATTTCATATTCAGATTTTGATTTGTCAAAAACAAGTTTTTTCATTAATACAAATGTAAATATCTTCAATGACTCATGGAAAACAACCTTCATAATATTTAGAAATGAGTTACTAAATGCAATTAATCAACAAATGATAAACATCAACTCAATATAATCAAAACAAAAATGTTATATTATAATGGCCATTGATACTTACAAAAAAGTTCAATACGAAGTGACATATAATATTTCATAACACAAACTATTTCAACAAGTAAAATTCAAAATTTAACACCCTTTTTGAAATTAAACAAAGGAATGAAAGTCATAATCATAGAAAACTTATATCCTAAACTAGGAGTTGTCAATGGAACTATCAATTACATTCAAAATGTTTTAGTCAACAAATCCCAATGGATTCAATGAAATCATTCAATGCACCCACCTACAAATGTTTATGTTGATTTAAATGAATTCATTGAAAAACATGACACTTTACAAGACAACCCTATAAGGTCTACCAAAAAATGTCATATCAATAATATCGATATCTAGAATCTTTTAATATCATCACCAAATACCATAATCAAATACTTTCAAAACATTTAACATAAATAGATACCAACTACCACTTGCCCTTGCTTTTTGTCTCATAGACTTTAAATTTCAAAGATAAACATTTGATCATTGACTTGAAAGAACCACTTGATAATGTAACAATTAACATGCACAACATATATCACAATTATGTTCTTTAGATGGATTCATAATATTAAAGGATATATCTATCAAAGACATATGTAAAGCCAAATTTAAAAAAAGGTCATCAAAGATAACAAAACCTCTTTTAGACCAAAAGAATACCAATAGAAATGATATCAAAACCAACAAAGATATTGAAATTCCTATGGATTCAAATATTGACCCTAAAAAATGTGATGACAATTTATTACATAACAAAGAATTATCTTTCATTACAATATCAAGTGATTCAAAAAACGACTCTAATGAATATGATAACATTAATTATTGGATTGAAGGCCTCCAACTAACTAAAGTAGATGAGAAAATCCTTCTTGACCTGAACATATGACTAGCAACCAACATTTAAGAAATGCTATTCAAATATTTTATGTTAAAAAATTACAATCATTAGGATATGAACAACATACATATGCAATTATAAGAAAAAAAATGTAGATGTGTCAAAAAAATGTCTTCAACACGTTCATGAACAACAATCACTGGATATTAGTAAGAATCCACATGTCAATTCTTAAGTTATATTGTACAATACATGATTCACATAATCACTGGATATTAGTAAGAATCCACATGTCAATTCTTAAGTTATATTGTATAATACATGATTCACATAATCACTGGATATTAGTAAGAATCCACATGTCAATTCTTAAGTTATATTGTACAATACATGATTCACATAAAATTCTCTAACGACACATTCCAATTATTATGCAAGCTTACAAATGTGAACAACTTGTTATGCACATATACAAATATAATGCAACAAATAGATAACTCATCATGTGATGTTTTCACAATAGCATACGCAACAAACATCATGTTTAGATGTGATCCCAAAAAATCTCAATATGTTTCGACACAAATAGGAAGACATTTACAAAAAGCCCATTAAAAATAGATACATCTTTCCCTTCCCAAAATATGAATTAATATGACATATATATCCTTTGTTAAAAAACAATTCATAGTCACAAAACAATTCATCACAACTAGTAGCGAGAAGCAGTGCAGAGCCCAAGTATACTTCAAGTAGTAGAGGGGAGAAGGAAAGAAGTTAAGCCCCCTTCATAAGAGCAGATCACATCCCAACAAACAAACACTCCCCAAATGACCCAAGATATCATGTAAACAGTTTGAAAGCATATTATTAGAGCCATGAAGACCAACATGATCAGCTACATGTATAATTGAACTCACAAGACTGATTGTTGTAGACCCATGGTTAGTTTGGACAGAGCTAGAGTTCAAGAGATCCTGCATTTGCTGGAACTGATGTCTACAAATGGTATAGAGCAAAAAATCAACATAACAATATGACCAGACACTTGTGAATTTGACCACGGTCAGAAATAGAATGAAGGTTTGTAGATCCAGTTTTTCAGCCACAGACAAACTGAAGCACAAGCTCTGTATATTTACACAAATGCAGATATAACTTCATTCCAGAGCCAGCAGAATATATCCTTTGTACTCTAAATTTGCATAATAACTGCTAATTCTTTTGGATTATAACAGCATTAATGAGACCTGCACTTTGAATTGTCTGCTGTGGATCAGTCAACTGCCTTGGAGGAAACCCCATGGTTTGAAGATTGTAAGGGCCTGAGTTTCCTGGTCTGGCTGCATCAATGAAGCCTCGGATATCTGCAACTGTGTGTGTGTGATTAAACCGGGCAACCATTCGAGTCCCATCTGAAAGCCTCAGCTGACAAATCACAGGTAAAGAAAACATAGAGTACATCAGTCAGTCTCTTGGAATACTGAAAACCACCCTCTTGCAATATGCTATTAGTGTGAAGCTTTAATACATTCAGAAATGAACTATTTGTGAAACTTCAAAAGACAAAAAAATTGGATCAAATAGAAAACCCCAGTACTTTGAAACCTGGCTTATTGATGTGTTCTTATAATTCTTATGTTTCCCAAGTTTCAAACAGCAGAGAAAATGAAAGATGTCATCAGTTTGGTACACAACTGAAGGTGAATTAGGGTGATTCCAAGGAGTAAGACTGCAGCATAGAATGATAGCTCAACCATTTCCCTTAAGAAAGTCACCTGAATGGAGGTGGCAGGTTTTGTGTCATCAACAACAAGGCCCTCAAAAGGCAAATTCGGGGGTTCTGAAGAGGAAACAGCTGGTGCAGCCAATTGACTTAAGGCTGTTGACTCACTTGTGCTACCAAGAGTACGTCCAGTTCCTTTAAATGCCACATATTTTGGCTCTGGTGGTGCCTGGAGAAGCAATTAAAAATGTATGATCAGATCCTAACAATAGTCTAGGATCCATGATGACCATTTATTTTAGGTCTCACATATATTATGATCTTATTCAATGGTACTTACAAAGAGGAACAATATAAAACCCTACAGTTGATCTTCAACAGACAACCATGCCAATGTAAGACATGAAGAAGTCTGTAGATGCCAATCAGAATCCAAAAATGCATTGCACCCAAATCAACTCCCATCAATTTTATCTGCTAAGCTCTTCCTGTGTAAGATGCTGGTAGTTTCTGTTGAGGTGAACAAATTCACTTCAAAGATGGGTATCACAAAAGGTGCAGAAACCCACCTGCCAGTCTTCCTCTTTCCTGACAAGGTTGACATGGACTGGGGTGTTGCGATCTGCTGGCTCAAGTTCCCGGGGACACTCAGCCTTGTTGATGCTCTACACAACCAGAATTGCACACACACACATGAAGCTATTGTCAGAAAACCCTGCAAGAGCATCAGCCAGTCCATGCTCAAATCCAAGGGGAAACTGGATACAACAAGGGAAGAAGGGAAAACAGTTATAGAAGGTGAGACGCAACAAGAGACTTACATCTAAGAAAGGAGCATTGGCAGGGTCATCAAGCCGGCGCAGTGGACCATCACCAACAGTGAACCCGTTCCTCCAGAAGGTGATAACGTGGAGCACAGGTTGTGGAGCTTGTGGTGTTCCAGTTACTGGTGTGGCTCCAGCAGCTTGTTCTTGCTGCCGAGGTTCCCCAGCCAGAGTACGGGCTGTTCCAGAAAACACCCCTCGATTGCTTGGAGCTGCTGGAGACGGTTCCAAAGGGCCTTCCCGTGCACTGCCACTCTGCCTCACTCGATTGAATAGCGCATCCACATCACGTTGGCCTCTTGAAGGTTCTTGAACCATCATACCACTATCGCATATTTCAACCAAACAACAAAACACAGTGCTTCAGATTTGCATGCTGAGAAGCAACAGAATGCCTGACTTCGTTCACAACTTCCCAATCCGATGCCCTTCAACAACACCCATGTTTCAAACCCTAGGTTTTCCAACGTCCAGAAATGACCATGGCCTGCAGACTGAAACACAAGATTGTTGTGTTTCTATCGCATATTTCAACCAACAAAAAAACAAGGTGCTTCAGATGTGCATGCTGAGACGCAACAGAATGCCCGATTTCGTTCACAACTTCACAATCTGATATTCTTCAACCACACCCATGTTTCAAACCCTAGTTCCATTACCTCTTCTCACCGCCCGTGTAATACTCTTGTGCCCCATCGGAGTCAGAATCGGAGTCAGGATGGGAGTTAAGGTCCGACAGAGTGGTGACGCCACCACGAGACGAACCTCCTCCCTTCTTCTGCTTGCTGGAGCCTCTATCCTTGCCCTTGGGCTTGCTTCCAAACCCTACTCCAGCAGCGCTTGCACCTTGCGCTTGTTGCGACGATCTTGGAGGCCATGCCGGGGGAACAACCGGAGGTACAGATGGAAGACTAACGCCCTCCTCCTCCTCCTCCTCTTCCTCCTCCAACTCATCTACTACCGGTCCTTCGTCATCAGGCACAGCAGCAACATCACCTCCACCTTCGACATCGGCCTCGAAAAAGGAATGAATCGCAGTATCAAGCTGCCAATTTGCACTCTCCAAAAAGAAAGTAGCCAGCTCTGGGGAGGCAGCTGTGACGGCACAGAACTGAGCAACCAATAGCGCATGATCGCTGTCCATGGCTGTATCTCTTGCTCCACAATTCCGCAACCCGAATCCGTGGTACGCAGTTCACCCAACAACAACAACAACAACCACAATCAAACGAGGATAACGAGAACAACACCAAACACGATACACATTCCTTTGTGCATCACGCTCGCCGAGAATCGAACGGTTTAGGTCCAATTATGCTCTCATCTAACGGCTCAGATTCTTGACCTAACCCTAATTGCATGCGGTTTTGCTTGCACAGTCAGTTTCCCAAAGGCACTCCACCAAG
>Ga0209611_10000992_pt1 | contig 46539 bp, 41 predicted proteins | sample S1TSphgellanicum_3_FD_187693 | JGI IMG/M metagenome (GOLD analysis project Ga0209611, IMG submission 187693) | Host-associated microbial communities from peat moss isolated from Minnesota, USA - S1T2_Fc - Sphagnum magellanicum MG (SPAdes) (version 2) | ecosystem: Host-associated > Plants > Peat...
TTTTTTTTTTTTTTTTTTTTTTTTTTTTTTTTTTTTTTTGCATCATTCACACCAACTAGTGACAAAGGGTGTTGTGCCAGTCTCTATAGTCTATTAAGCCAATAGTAGCCCATTGACCAGGTGTCGATACAACACTTGTTGAATGTATATCTAATAAGTAATGACTATGCTTCGTGATGGCGGTGAACCATGCAAGGTTACCTACAAGCCACGTGTCCTTCACAAAAGTGTCGTGAAATGAGGTGTTTCATGTTGCAAGGATTGGCTTGGTTGTGTAGTTCGAGTCCAAACTTTACAAACATCATCTTGTTTGCTTCATGTGGGTCATAGCATCCACTAAGGACATGTGACCAAAGACAAATTTTATTTTTTTTGCATATAACATTGTAAAAAGCTCACTCTGACCTTTGGCATCTCCTTGTGCAACACCAGTGTAAGGGCCGTACACAACACTTTGGATGAAAAAAAAGCCTTTAAATAGTGTGAATTTGAGTTTGAACTTGTAAATATGCACAATGTATAGTGATCTCCAGAAAAGGTCCATAAAAGAAAAATAACTACTTTTGATTGGCCCAGTGGGAGCCATTTGCATAGTCTCTCACTTTAGGGTTTAGGGTTGTCCGATTTTTCATACTTGTGGATGAGGATCAGAAAACAATCAACACTACATATCGGATACGACAAATGTTGGTAGAGTCTGAAATAAAGGGTGTGGGTGGAGGGAGGCACAAAAGAACAAAAAGAGAGGAAAAATACCCATAGGTAGTAGTAGTAGCCCACTTCTTTCCTTGTACTACACATGGGGAAACAAAAAGAGAAAAGGGCACAAAACATGTGAAGAGGAGTACCAGCAAAGAGGGCACGCGGCAATCTTGAGAGGTTCGGGTATGGTGGAACAAGTGAGGAAGTGAGCATAAAGTATGGACGATATGGGCTTTTGTGTTTCTTTCTTTCTTCAATGTATACACGTATACACATGAATATGATGCACGACCCCAATACCCCACATTTTCTCATATGTCTCCAAGTGTCTCGCTCATTTGGGCATCAAGGATTGATTAGAGTTACTTTTGCTTCCCAAAGAAAGAAAAAAAGAAAGTTTGAATGGACTTTCTTGTGGGTGTGGTCCCTAGGTGTTGTGTGTAATGGATGAATGGCAAAAGTGAGGCCTCAAGTCCTATTCCCCAATTCTCTTCTGTGATGTGATGAGCCTCTCCTCTCCTCTCTTCTCATCTCAACCCCCCCCCCAAAACTCCCCAATTGAAGCTTTCCTTAACCAATGAACAAACTCAACATTGAACATTAGAATGATGATTGGTAAGTCCATAGAAGCACATGGTAGTCACAAACACCAATCTCAAATTCTTTCAAAAATCAAATCAAAATTATAGGGTTCTCAAGCCACCCCTAAATTTTGATATATGTTCACAAAAAGCAATTGTGTATGTAGCCGACGATAAGTGTTGATGAGTGGCTTGGTCATTTGGCGCTTCCTTTCATTCTTGACACCTGTGCATGATGGGGGCTTGTCTCAGACTATCTGCTTTGCAACATCTGTATATATTTGTTGGCCTTGCCTACTACCAAGAAGGCAAGGATATTGTGTTTAGATTCATTATAGAGTATAGTAGCTTAAGGGATTTTGGCCCCTAGGTAATAATAGTAATAGGTCTATTTTTATATGAGGATTTTTGAAAGATGATATTTTGGCTTGTGTCCAAACTTGAGATTAGTTATAGAATTATAATATCCTGAAAGATTTTGGGTTTCTTTTAGAGGATATTTTGAAGATTATAATTTTTGCATGGTGAAATATTTGAGTTTTCAACATTCTTCTTTTGCCTTTAGATACTTTTCAATGTAAATGGCAAGGCCACCGTGTGACACACCCCTTCTTGTTGTTTGCCTAGACACCTGTGGATAGGCTTTTGTTGTCTTCTTCTTCTTGTTGTTGGGGGTGTCAAAACTTCTTTTGAACGTGAAAACTTTGGCACACTACAAACGACAACAACTAAGTCATACAAAGGAGATATTGACTTGTACAAAGGAGAGATTTTGATTGGGGGAGGGGATGGGGGCAAAACAACCCCATGAAAGTTTGAGATGCTTGCAAATAATGCTTTTTCACCAACTGTTTACGAGTCGAACCAACACATCAAAACCAGTCCCCACATTAACTACTGCTCATATACTTGCCAACACGTGTAAACCCCAAGTGAGTAGGGGAAGAGCATGGTTTTAGTTGGGTATAAGAAAGCCCCAAGTCTAGGAACCAATGTGAGAAAGGAAATACGGATCTTTTTCTCCCTTTTTTTCTTTCTTGTTGCCTCTCTTTTTTGGCTGCAAGAAAACAAAAACAAAGTTTGTTGAAGAGCACAAAGCAAGGGGGTTTGGATCCACTTTGCAAGGTTGCATGTATCGCACACCCAAAAATCCAGGTGCATACAACCAATGATACATGGGTCTAGTAGAATTGACAAAAAATTAATAAGATTCAACAAACACTAGAGCAATGGTTTGCAACCACTTGCACATGTATGATGGGTTGAGAACCAAATCATACAATGGGGTCCCGAAGCTTTAGTGCCAATCCTAGGCCATGGTGGTACTTTTTTGGACGAAGTGGGTTCAATTGCCCCACAACCAAAGGGCAAGGTGGAAAAATGTAACAGGCTCACCACCCACATGCCACTTGCAACACAAGCACAGGACACTTCAATATCCAATTCTTAGTACCCATCGCCACATCCACCCCCCCCCCATGGCAAACAATCAACTTGGGGTGGGAGGGGCGGGGAGGGGGTGGGAGTGGGGCAGGACCCCATCCCCTCACGGCATCTCTCAAACTTGGGGTGTTGGGACGAGTGTTTAAATCTCATGAAAATTTGTCATGTGACTAGGTTGACATGGACGGCAACTCTCCAACTTGGGAGTTGGGACAAGTGTTTAAATCTCATGATATTTTTGTTGACATGAAAGTTACTAACTTTCATGGAATGGGTTTCAAAAAAAAACACACAACAAGGTTGCGGGGCCTCCTCCCTCGTGAAGTCTATTGCAATTTGTAGCAAGTTCAAACCAGACCACAGTTTTCTTTTTAAAAAATTCAAAGAAGAAAAAACAAAGAAATGTTTCCAGGAAGTTTCCCAAAAGAAGGAAAGAAAGAAAGAGAAAGAACTCACATTTCACAATAATAAAACACACCTGCTGAACCTTCCTCAAAAGTGCGGGACCAAACTGAAAAAACAAAATCTATTATATCATAGTCTCTTCTGCTGGGCTTAAGAGCCAGTGCCAACAAAACTTGACTTTAGAATGACAAGAGAAAACTAGAATTTGTCAAGTTAACATTGTCCCAAGTGGTATACCAAAACACATCATAGGATGTAGTAGAACAATCAATGTGATTGGCTTCGGAGGCAAGTAAACTCCTAAATTGAGTACACAAGCTTGGTCACCACCAAAACACTTTTTTTTTATAAAAACGTATCAAAGAAAGTCCAAATCCATAAAGAAAGTTGGAATCGGTAGACAATGTCCCTTTGTTGCCTTTGGCAGAGCTTAAAGAGATGTTGTAGCTCCGTCCTCTTACCTAAAAATGACAAAGGGAATTTTTTTTAAAAAAATCCTTTCCTTGCCAAAGTTGTGTGCATGGGAAATTAATCAATTAGAAATTGAGCTTTCTCAAGTCTATTTTTGGTTTAATTTTGGGTGCAAATTTTGTTATGGGGGTTATTACTTGAAAAAGCCCTTCCTTGCCAAAGTTGTGTGCCCTGGAAATAAATTAATCAAACTAGAATTGAGCTTTCTCGAGTCTATTTTGGGTGCAAATTTTGTGTTATGGGGGGTTATTACTTGAAAAAGCCCTTCCTTGCCAAAGTTTGTGTGCACTGGAAATAAATTAGTGAAACTGGAATCGAGCTTTCTCGAGTCTATTTTTGGTAAAATTATGGGTGCAAGTTTTGTGTTTTGGGGGTTTTCACTTTTGTCCGTTCATTAGGTTCAATTGGTCTTTTGGCCTTTTTGGGAGCCTTTGCAAACTTGGGGCTCCTTCATTAATGCAGCATTTGGGTATAATTGGATAGTAAGTACTTTTGCTACATGAGTGGTGAAGCTCCCCTATATATATATATATATATATTTATATGTCTCTAAATTTATAGCTGATTCACTGACAGATCCTTGTCTCCTTTAGAAACTTGCACTTTGCCTTTTAACAGCCTCAGAAGTCCTCTCTAAAAGAGCATCATCATGTTTTTATTTACTACACACAAGGAGAAGAAACAGAACCAATCACCACTCAATATTCTCAACTCTCTAGTTTGCCTCATTTGCAGATTCTCTGCTTCCGAGGGTTTTTCTGCCTCCTCTTCTTGTTCTTCTTGTTCTCTTCTCTTGCTTCTTGCCAACAACAACATCTTCCCCGAAATGGTTTTATTTCCCAAATGGGTTTCACTTACCAATTCTGTTTGAGATTGGTTTTTTTTTCCCCCCACCCTTTCTCTTATTTGATGGGTAGATATGTGCATTATTACATTGCAAAACTGAATGGTAAGGGGGGGCTGTGTGTGTGTGTGTGTGTGTCTCTCTCTCTCTCAAAACCATTTGGAGAATATATGATATAACATGGTAATAAAATCATATATGAAAAAATGAAAATCATAGAATTTGGACAACATGTGGATTTGAAGAATTTAAAAAAAAATTATAATCCATTTTTTCAGTTTCTCTCCCTCTCTTCTAAATGTATGGATTATCAATTAGTCAGTTGATCGGCCTCTAACAAGCAATGTAAAATTCTCTCTTCATTCAAACTCTCTGCTTATGATCCATATATCTTAAAGACAGGGAACAAAAAATGAAAAAAAAATGGACCATTAATTATTTATTTATTTATTAATTATTTCTGCACCCACTTCAAATTGAATCTTCTTCACCTATTTGCCCCCTAGTTACCCTACAAACAAACAATAGTCAGGCATTTTGTTCACATTTACAATTTACCCCCCTCCCTTCCTTCCTTCCTTCCTTCCCTGCCACCAGGCTCCCTCCCTCCCTCCCTCCACAATAATGGCATTTTTGGAAGAGGGCCATACTAAACTCTGACAAGTGCAATAAAATACATTACTATTCCAGGATATACAAAGAGAATAGGTGCTCTGTTGTACATGCTGCTGCAGCTCAGAGATATTTTGCTTTACCCTAGAAACATTCAAAACATCAGTTCATTTGCCTGACTGACACCCAACAAATTCTTTCCCTCCCTACTACTACTCTCTCTCTCTCTCTCCCCCTTGCTTTATTATGGCATGTCTTGCACACCCAAAATTTAGCTGAAGTAAATTGATAATTAACCCCAAAAAAAGGGAATAATTCACCCTTCACCCAATTTTTAATTAATTAAAAAGGGATATAGGTTATTCTTCTTGCTTGCTTTTTAACAAGACTAGATCTATTATCTACTCACCCAATTTAGCCAAAGAAAAACAGCCAAAAGAAAAACACCTTTAGAAAGCTTCACCAAATTTTTTTAAAATTAGCCAATCAAATTTGCTCTGATTTTGACTGATTGGCTCTGCATGTAAGGGAACTTAAGCTGGAACAAAATTGGCTTTCGTTTGGTTTTCCCACACATTCTTGAGGAATGTTCACTAAGTGTTAATTGAGTAATTGGATGAGTTTCTATTTTTGGGAAACTTCATGAAACATTTTTTTTTTAATTTTTAAAAAAAATTGTTGTTGGTTTGAACTTGGGGCTTTGGGCAAACCAGCAAGTACACTGGTACCATGGTTTAAAACTTTAAAAAAAAGCCCCAAAAATGTTTTTGGTTGCTTCTAAACATTGCTAAATAGCCTATTCTAAGAGCAAATCACCACCTCAAGGCTCAAAAAGTTCAAATTAAAAACATTTCCCACTTTAGAAAATGAAAACAATGAGGCCTCAACTCTAGAAGGTGAAGGTACCTCCAAGTTCATTAACATTTTCCTGCCTTAAAAAATATGGCTACAAAAGTGCCACTTTAGATGAGGGTCCCCAAGGTTCAATGAACTAGATCAATCCTAGTGGGTGAGAGCCATAAATTGAACCCATGGTGATGGCCTTTAGATGAGGGTCCGAGACCAAAAAGTGGCAAATCGAGGCTAAACTTACATGACACAAATTTGGAGGGAAAATCGATTGGTTTAGACCCAAAAAGAAAGAGCTCAAAAGGAGAGCTCATGTGAACCAAGATGCAAGCTAGGGTCCAATGCAAGGTCCAACTCAACGGTTCAATTTTGCTTCAAATGAACCCAAATTGTTTCCTAGGAATTTGGACCCTGGATCCCCAATCTGAAGTGGGCCTAAGAGGCCTTACCCAAGAAGGTGACCCTATCAAGGTTCACCATGGCAACCAAAAGGGGGAGTAGCCATTACAAGACAAGCCATTTACTTTACATAACTATCTATTGTAGCAAAACAAAATTCTCTCCATTGGGTCACAGCGGTTTGACCCAATTTGAAAGTATACTTAACCTATACATGTATAATAATTATCAACACGTACCCCCACCCCCAAGCAATACATCTCTACATGTACAAATACTCCCACTACATACTCCTAACCCCAGTGTAAACCTGATGTTATTGCAAAAGTCTTCACACTTTTCATTTGTTAGGTTTTGTGATAACTCTGACTGTTAGAAATGTGCTTAAACCAAAGTCATAAATTAGGGCTACAATTCTCTCCACCTTTATACTTGACCTTTGGGTTGTACCTTTTTTGTATATCGAGTTTTGCCAAAGAGCTGGAGCTGATGAGAGGAGGTTTTACCGTATGAAACAATTTCTGGATGGTATTTCTGCGTGCACTAAGTACCAGAATGGAATACAACTCAGTACACGTCTTCAAATGAGAACTCAAATTGTAAGAAACATGTTTCAAGTTTCATAAGTTGTAAAGGGTTTCCAAAGTTTCAGAATAATCATGTTTCCAAATGTTTACACTTCTTCCTATGGTGGGAAAAGATGGACAGTCACACTGCAAATGCATACCTACCTGTTTCTTTGGGTAAAACAAAATACATGTTTTTGTGAGACACTCTAGTAAACCTCGTGAAAAAAATAACAAGTTGTTAATTGCATAATGTCTTTGCCCTAACATTCAAGAATATTATTGCAAGTGTTATATGAAGTGAGATATGTAGGTCATTATCCTTTCATCATTATTTTTGCCTTATTGTTATTGTTAATTTCTTTTTTACCTATGTGATGGTATTGTGGGATGTAATCTAAGAGTTTGAATGCAAAATATATTGGTTTATGGTCAATCCAGTAAGTTTCAACAACTCCTAACATTCATTGTTGCGTGGGTGCATTTGTCCATATGTGATCAATATGCGATCCATAAATTGTTGTATTTTTAAAAAATTGAAGTTCCATTAGCCCATAAAACTTTGGAGTTCATTTGGTTGTGTTGAGTTTTGATCAAACATGTTAATATTGAAATCATCAATTATTATCATGGGACAAGAAATTGGCATTAGATCCAAAACTTTTGAAGGTGAATTATGAACATTGACAAGGATAATGTTGAAGGTATGTATATTGCTATCATATGAATAGCATGTCTTGTATTTGCATTGAATGTTGTTGCAATATATTCAGCCCCTAAAGAAGTAAAAGTTTCATTTGATGATAAGGTTATGAAATTGTCATATATAATCATTATACCATTTCAACCATTTACACTAATCATTGAATGTGTTCTTGTATAAATGTTCAAAGATGTATTATTAAATGTTAATGTGTTGAAATGTGTTTCATTGAGGCACAATATGTGAGTTGTTTTGAAATTGTAATCCAAGAAAACATCATTTTTATGTAAAAGCAATGATCTAGTATTGAGAAATAAATTAGTACATGTGAATCACGAAATGTATGTGGTTTGGGGACAAGTACATCCCATTGTGCAATGGTTTGCAATCAATGCATCTCCATAATAACACTTGGATCAATTTGAAAAAAATTCATCTACAAATGTTGTAAAAGGTAAAAAAATTCTTTTTCTTAACACGAGAAAATGTTGTATATGTCAAACCATGTTTATAAATATCAATAGGATCAAATGCTAAATAATCAAGTGTTAATCCTTGTCCTCAATGTATAGTGCGTGTTGCAGCCAATTGAATGGGAAATTGTGTTTTTATTTTAATGTGAGAAGAATTTGAACCAATTTGAATATCTTTGGATATGGGTTCTATTGGTGTCCATGTAGGATGTATTTCATGTTCATACAAATGCGCATTCTTTATTCTTATGAGTTGACCACATTTGGGATTATTAAATAATATTAATATGACTTCTTGTGAATTGAATACTTTAATTGATCGTTGGAATATTCCATTTGCACCATTTACAATACCATCATGTGTTGCATAATTTCCAGCACAAAGTTCAACCAACATATTTCTTTATTTGAGCCTCTAAATATAATATTGTTGTGAAGTTTGCATCATTTTGTAATTGAAATGATTGAAGACATGTATCAGGATGTATATCTTGTGCACGCAATATGAATACATCCCCTTCACTTCGAAGGAAAGTTGATTCATTATGTTTTTGCTTTGCTTCATTCATGTAAAATAAATGTGGAAATTTTGGATCATTTGGCAGTGTACAAAAACATTGATTATTTATGGTATCCACATCTGATTGCAATTGTGTAGCAGTTCGAAATCAGTTTAAAATGTTAATGAATTGTTCATCACTTTGGCACATGATTTGCTTCAATTCATAACATTTCATTCTTTCCATCCAAAAATTTTGAGCTAAACAATCAATGTTGTTTGCATTAATTTTGAAAACTCCTACATCATGAACTAGTTGAACTTGATAAAAATCCCTAGTGATAATTACATCAAGATTTCCAAAAAAATTGGTGTGAATATGTTTGATTGATCTTAATCAAAGATCAATAAATTTTAATATTATTTTCCCTATTAATGAAATTTCATCTAGTAATTATAATTGGTCATATTTTTTAATTAAATTATCTAATTGTTATGAATTTAATTATGGTAAATCTTTAAAATTAAGTGGTATAGAAAGACTTGAATGAATTGTAATTCCATCAATGTTAAATGTTGTTTTTCCAGTATATGCCATGAACAAAGCTTTCTTTTGTAAAAGGTTTGAATGAGGATGTCTATTATAAAAATGTATCAAAGCTTGAATTAAAAGCATTAATGTGAAAGTTTTACTTGTACTAACACCTCCAATAATGAATAAATGAAATTGGTTCATTTTTATTTTTTATTTTTTTTGTACATGACATCATCAAATATAAGACCTTCATTATTCATTTTTTGAAATAATGAATGGAATCCATGGGCAAGCATGATTTGGTCTTGAACATCAATATTGGTTGAATTAGGAATGGTGGAAACACCTATACATGGGTTAACAATATATTCATTACAAATGTTATATGGCTCCACTCCAATACAATTAATAATATTTTGTGAAGAAAACCCAATATCTACATTAGGAAATTTATCCATCCATATGTTAGTGTCATCTTTTGTTGTTAAATCAAGAACTTGTGATTCTATGTTTCCCCAATTTGTTGTGTATGCATTATTATTATCAAAATTAAATATAAATGTTTTTCTTAATAAATTGATTTGTATTTCATGCATGTTACATGACACATTCCATGTGAAATGGTCACCTTTGAAAGTATGTTCATTATTAAAGAAAGGAATAAATAATAATAATTGTTCTCTATAGTAATTTTCTAGGTCTCGATGTTCATTGTAATGCACATAACAAATTATATGAGACTTTTTCCTTTATTTGCTAAGATTTACAATGTCGTAATTTGCAACAAATTCAATGAGAGAAATGTTACATAAATAGTTAGTTCTTTTGATGTATTTACAATGATTGACGGACACATAATATTTGTAGAATCCAAAGGAAATGTTTTTAATGATGCAACATTTTTTAATACAAATGCACGTTCTTGTAATGGGGATGTATTAATGAATTTAAATATTCTAGATGCATGGTACAATGGTATAGACAACACAATATACACAGCTAGTTGTGCTGACATTTGTTGAGCATTAAGTAAAGCATTTCCCATATTTCGAATGTGAGTATGTGCTTTAATTTTTTTTTCACTACAACTAATAATTATATTTTTCAATTCTTTTGTCACTATTTTATCTATTTTTGTTAGATAAGATGTGCAATAACAAGGTGCACCATAAGGGTCAAGTATGAATTGAACATTTGCGTTTGCTTCCCAAAGATTTCCAACATGAATATCAAAGGGATTTGTTTGTATGTCTTTACATAATCTTTGTTAAAAAATTGTTGGTTTTTAAAATTTTGCTCGTAATGCATTGATGTATGTCTTTTTATTTATAAAAAGCAATTTTAGTAGTGTGCTAAATGACATAGATGTTGTTTGTAAATCAATTTTATTAAGTTCCTTGAAAATTCTTTTGTTAATTTCACCTAAATGAACCCTTTTTGACGGGGTTAAAGATTCCATTGGGAATGGTTCAAGAATTTGTGTTTTTTCCATAGGAGGCCATGGAAAATTAAATTGACAAATGGCTTGACTTTTCTTCTTACAAGTCTTTTTGTGATGATGTGTTTGTTTAGAAGATAATATGTTTTGCACCATTGTATCTGTTAATGTCTTCTTGTTCCTCTTCAAATTTACCTTCATTATTATGCCCACATGATTCATCATCATCTACGTCACAAGAAACATTAGTATTGGTTTGCATTGATAATATGAACATATCAAACAAGTGTGGATGAATTGTTATTCCAGAATTTTCATATAATGGTGTCTTGAAAAGATCATGTAATGCCAACATAATGAGGTTTGGATGGACATTACTTGTTAAATATGGTGATTTATATTCCATTCATCTTTTTAATGATAGACCAATTATTGCTTCATCATGAGGAAGACGAGGAAATATTGGTTGGGTATAATTGATATTGGATGGAACATTTATAATACTTCCTTTTGTGTTATATTTTCCATAACCTTGGAGTTGCCAAATTTGAACAAATGTTAAACAAGGTGATACTAATCATTCTTCTAATTCATTTAATTTTTTTATAGAATCTATGTCATTGTTCAATCTAATATTTGTAGGAATCAAAAGCTTTGGTGTTTTATTTTTATTTATAAAAGAATAACAAATTTTACACAATAATGGATTCTTTTTCTTAAGGTGGAACATGTAAAGAATTTTTTGAATCGTGGATTTTAATACTTTTCTTGTTTTTTTAAAAAAGCACAATTGATGACAACATGCACATGGATGAATGGGTGTATCCAATAATTGTTGAAAATATTTATCACAATGAGGTGAAGGATTTTCCAATGTGGTCAAAATATTTTCATTTATTATATTTGAAGTCAATGTATTATGAACATTAATAGTTGAAGTTGGTTGTTCAATGTGCGATGGTTCCACAAGGTTATTACATGTCAATATGTCAAATTGTGGATTTTCATGTGAATGTTGTTCAGGAGAATGTGTTTGTGAAATGTCATTAACACCAACACTTGTATTTGTTGGTGTTTCTATGTTGTTTAAACAAGAGTTAATATTTTTTACAAGATTTATATTTTTCTATGAAGGTGGCATAAATGAGAGTATACTTGATTGAATCTTAATTCTAAGGTGGAATTGTTAATAAGAAGTTTGTTTCCTATATCTTTTAAAGTGGAAGATGGAAATGTAATCATTAAATTTTCTAATTGTTCATTGTGCATGGGTTTCCAATGGAAATGTTTAGGTTTTTCAATCAAATTATCATGTGATACTTCAAATTTTTGTTTTTGTGGGTGCATATTATCATCAATTCCATGCAAAGATAGAGATCATTTTTGACCTCATTGTTTAATGGACATTGTTGTTGGTTGGTTGGTATGTTTTGTTTGTGGTAACATGTTTTGGTATACTTCCCATGAGGCATTGTAAAAAATGATTGGTTCATAATGCCCATTTCTAGCATTTACCATGTCATCATGATAAAGTAATTGTAATGTGTTATTGCTTATGAAATCATCACCCACTCGAAAGCATATCACACAATTTTTTTGGACCAAACATGGATGGGCCTATGTAAATAATTTGCCAAACAAAATATGGCATGATTATCACCCCATAAACCTCCAAAATTGGCACTTATGCTCATTTTTTGAATATAGGTTTATGAAGAATTGATACCATGATCTTCATACAATAAATAAACATTGAAATGAATATCAATCAGTTCTTGAATTTGGGGATTAATGGGTTGTTGAAAGGATTGTGCAAAATGGGTCACGCATTGAGTTTGGAATTGAAGTGAAGTTTGGGAATAATGAAGTAAAAATGTTAAAGAATCAAACAAACAATCACCATGTACAAAAGGATACTTTTGAATTCATTGAAAATGGTGACCATGAAGCACAAGATCAATGTTCATTATGAGGTCAATAAAAAATAAAGGAAAATAAAAATAATCTTGTGTTTATGTAATTTGATTAATGGGAGAAGCTTAATTTTTTCAACAAAATAATACAATGACAAACCCAAAATAAAGCTAAAAATTAGTGGCTAGAAAGCTACTTAAATGTTCATAAACTAATGTGTGAAGCAAAACCAAGAAAAAGAAAAGGGAAGATGTTGAGGGGTAAAAGGAAAAAAGAAAATAGCAACCTAGTCCACAATGTTAGCTAAGTAATCATTGAGAAAAAAAACAGAAAATTAAAAAGAAAAAAAGGGGCAATCACCCACTACTAACTAGTTGATACATTACCAAATGCACTATTCACCAAAATGCCATTAATTTGAAGACTTCAATTTCACAAAATATTTTTGAATTCTACAATAGTATAGTTTTTGGACAAGATAATGGAATATTGGCAAAACACAAAAATTGGGGCAATAAAAAAAAACCCCTAAACAATAAAGATGATATGGAGTGAGGTATATGTTGGTATGTGGTATGTAGTATGTGGAATGTGGTATGTGGTATGTGATATGGGTGGTATGTGGTATGTTGGTATGTGATATGTGGCATGTGGTATGTTGATATGTGATATGTGGTATGTGATATGTTGATGTTGATATGTTGGTATGGTGATAGGTATTGAAAATGTGGATTTTTTGTTAATTTTTTTTGTAAAAGTAAAAAATGGACAAAAAAATCAGCAATAAGAAAAAAAAAAAAATCATATTGAAACTTTAAAGGTGTGGCCTTACAATATGTAGTAAAGACCTATCTACATACAAAAAGAGTGAACTACTTACAAAATATCTCGATGAAAACAAAATCCCAAAAAAGTTCAAACACAAGAAAAATTTCGAACAACTTTTCCAACAACCTCTTCAACAACTTCTTGAGGTTAGAATTTCTCATTGTATCCAAAAGTTCCCCAATTGGACTCAAGTTGAAAATACCAAAAAATTTCAAATTTCTAAGGAGCTCGATCATAGACACTCCTTCACTGGAATACTTTGCCATAAAATATTTTTCTTAAAGTTTGAACAAGGGAAACAACCAAGGAATTTTGACATGGGAAATGCATGGTGGATCATCAATAACCTCAAATGTGGTATTGATGTGAATATCAAAAGCACATGTTGCAACAACTTTACACAAATTGCAAAAATACAACTTGTTAGAGGGCTATTGGTAAATATCACCGAGTTTGCATTTGGAGCAAACTCGTTTATAGGGTAGAGCAGAAGGATTTGTGACCGTCAAATACCCATCAACTTAATAAAAAAAATCAAGTGTTGAAAAGTTGAATATCTCAGATCAAGTCAAATCATATCAAAATGTAAAAAAATTATAACAAATTAAAATAGATCAATACTAACATATTAAAGTATAATGAAAAATAATAAAATGAGACTAACCTTGCGGGCTATGGCACAAATAGGTTTGATATGGAGATTGAACACCTTTTTCAAATTTTTTTGCAATGTAATTGATAGCAATGGGACAATGATGGATGAAGCGATGGTGAGTAGACACACATCGCCCTTGTTACTACAAGCAATATTTTTCATGATGCAAAATGTAAATATTCTTTCCAAAACTATTTTGCCAAATCGTGGAATTCAACACAAAATGAGACAACAAAACTCACCTACAACCAAATAAATGCAACATAAATTCAAGTTGGAAGAAACCAAAAGTAATGTTTCTTTAAAAACTTGATTTTCAAAAACTTACAATTTGAATGTCTTCTAGACTACTCCCGTCATCAACCAATAGCTCAAACTTGCTATAAATCTCACCACGCACTCCAATAACAACAAAAGCAATGGTGGTTGTAACAAAGGGTTGGAGCATGCGATGGGAAAAGCTACGAATTGTGTCTTTTGGCATAAAATGCAACTTCAAAGGAGGATCAAATGTTGGAATGGTTCTGACTTTTGTGGTTGTGGAAAGTTCAATCATCCAATCAGAACCTCCTTTTTCATAATTTGTTTTGGTTTCCACAAAGAAAAATTTCAGCCGTAAAAAAGACCCTTTTTTTATGAACTTAGAATGTGTTTTGATGAGACCTCCTTTGATGTTGACAGTGATTGTGGTGGTACGCACAATATCAATGACATCTACATGAAGATATGAAAAAGCCATAAGCTTAAAAGGAGATGTAGATGAAATTGACAAGTTGCCATAAACATTCAAAAACAACATTGCGAACTGTATGATCAATGTCTTCTATTAGAAGAACTAGACGTTCATTTCTTTTTGCCATTTGGACCTTATCAAATCAAAGTATAATAATTTCAAAACAATAACTCTACTTGAGCACAACAAGACTAAAAACATAGAGATGTGTTTGCAAAGAGATTAAATGAACCTTATTTCAGACCCATTATCTTTCAATGGGTCACAATTTCTAACCAAAAGTCATTTAATTGTAGCAAACTTAAATACAACTTGATGAAATAACCTTATGTAGCCACCTTCTAAAACCCTAAAAAACCATAGGCAGCCATAATAACAAAAAACTTTAAATGATGACCCTAACAACTAGAAAGAGGGGAAAGTCAAAATTATGAACTGGAAAAGTGAAGAAATAAAACCCTTGAAAAAAAAAAGTCACTTGAAGTGACCCCCCATTGGTGGTGAAAAAAAAAAAGACTCGAAGTGCCCCCCATTGGTGGTGGAAAAAAAAAATGACTTGAAGTGCCCTCATTAGGGGTGTAAAAAGATCACTTGAATTGATCCCCATTGGCGTGGCGTGACCCACCATCGGCAATGAAAAGAAAGTGATTAGAGTTACCCCACTAGACATGAAAAAAATTCACTTCAATAGGTTGTGAAAAAACATTTCACCTAAAGGGACCTAACTTACATTTGATTATCTTTTGATAGGCAACAATCCCCTATGTACCTTGGGGGATTTGAACCCTCACCCTCACTCTTGCTTCTTGATAAGTTCTCTCAACGTAAACTTAATGAACTACTTTATTTCAAGAATATTATTATGTTTTTTAAAAAATTTCATTCCATTAAATCTTCACAATTTTGTTTTGTGAACTTAGTGCATTTTTTTATTTTTTTTATGAGCTTGAGGTTTTTTTTTTAATTTTATTTTTATCAACTTGTAGAGTCCTCCATTTTGTTTTTTTCCAGTTTTTGTAAACTTTGGGTAGTTAATGGGCCTTCAATTATATTTTCTCAACTTTGGGTAGTTTGGGGGTTCTCAAGGTTTGATCTTGTGAACATGCCTAATTTTCAGTTTTGTTTCTTTTTTTAAGTTCAGGAGTTTTCAATTATTTTCTTTTCAATTTGAGGGTCTTTCATTTTTTTTTCAGGGGGGAAATGGGGTCTTTGAATTTCATTTTAGCCTTTTGTTTTGTTTTCCTTGTGATGGTTTTGGCCCCTTGGTTTTTATTGTGATACTTTTTTTTTCAAGAAAACAATTCATTTTGTGAACTTTGGGGGATTTTTTGTTTTTTTAAAGTTTGAGGGTCTTCAAATTTTTTAAAAATCATTTTGGGGGTCCTCATTTTCTTTTTTTCATGTGAAGGGGGGTGTTTTGCTCTTGTGAATTTTGAAATTTTTTTGTTTTATTATTTTGAAGTTTCAGAGTCTTTAATTTTTTTTGTCATTTTGTGGGTTTTAAAAAAAAATTGTGTGAAGTTTCGCAAGGGGGAAAGGGGGGTATTTGCTTTTCTTCTTGTGGACTTTAAGAGTTTTTGTATTTTGAAGTTATGAAGTTTTCAATTTTTCTTTTTGTATTTTGGGGGTCTTTAATTTATTTTTTTGGTGTGAAGGGAGGGGGCTTTGCTCTTGTGGATTTTGAGAGTTTTTGTTTTACTATTTTGAAGTTATGAAGTTTTCAATTTTTCTTCTTGTCATTTTATGGGTCTTCAAAAAAATTTGTGTGAAGTTTCACAAAGGGGGAAAATGGGGTATTTTCCTTTCTTCTTGTGAACTTTGAAAGTTGTTTGTTTTCATATTTTGAATTTTCGAAATTCTGAATTTTCTTCTTGTCATTTTGAGGGTCTTCAAAAAGATTTGTGTGAAATTTCACAAGTGAGGAAATGGGGTATGTGCCTTTTCTTCATGTGAATTTTGAAAGGTTTTTGTTTTCATATTTTTCTTATCATTTTGGGAGTTTTTAATTTTTTCATGTGAAGTTTCACAAGGGGGGAGATAAGTATTTGATTTTCTTTTGGAAATTTCGAAGGTCTTTTGTTTTGATATTTTGAAGTCTTGAAGTTTTCAATTTCCTTCTTGTCATTTTGGGGGTTTTCAAATGTTTTGTGTGAAGTTTTCACAAGCGAGGAAATAGGGTATGTGCCTTTTTTCATGTGAATTTTGTAAGTTTTTTATTTTCATATTTTGAAATTTCAGAATCTTCAATTTTCTTCTTGTCATTTTGGAGGTTTCACATGGGGGTAAATAATGTTGAGGACATTTTTTTAAATAATTTGGTGGTTTTTAAATTTGTTTTGATGAAGCTCAAGGATCTTCAACTTTGTTCTTAGGAATTTTAGGGGTTTCCCAAAGTTTTTTAGTGAATTTGAACTTGTTGTCTCATTTGTTCCTACCCATGGCAATATTCTAAGTTAAATTTGGGCATTAAAATTTTGTTTTATACATTTTCCATAAAACCAATGAAGGTCTTTTTTTCCTTTGGAAAACAAATGGGGTTTTGAGGTGGATGAGATGAATAGATATCCAATGGGATTAGGTTATTAAAATATTATAATAATAAGATTAAAGTAAAGGATCTAAGTTGCGAATGTATGAGTTATTAAATTTTTGAAAGGAGAAAAAATCAATTCTGAACAAATCTTTGAATTTTTTCACAACCGCTAATTCTGATTTTTTTATATTTATCTACCCTTAATTTAAAAAACTGTCCGACATTGAAAATAACACCAATTTCACAAAATCCCATCTTACTCCTCCTCTTATCAAAATGTCTTACTCATATTTTATGTTCAATTTTTGAGAATTATTCATCACTATTTCAGATTTTAATAATTTATGCTTTGAATTGATGAGCTGAACCTTGAACAATGTGTCAGATGGACCGAATGAAGTATCCACCATTCCATAGTCTCTTCCCCTGAGGGCAGAGCCAACAAAATTTGGGCATCGGGCTGATTCATGCACCTTATTGTGGTGGGATTGGCTACAGTGGGTAACCTTCAGAAGCACAGTTTGTGCACCAGATCTTTACTCCAGATGCTTACCATTGTCCCCCTGTCTGTCCTGGTCTGTTCTCTTCTCCTCAACATGGCCAAGGTTTACTCAGGTCTTCACTCCAAGTGCCTGCAGATAGCACCCTCCCCACTCCTCTGTAGTGGTCTGCTCTTCTCCTCTGTTCAACTTGGCCATCATATCAATGTCTTCTCCGCTTGACCAGATGGGTTGTTCGTGAAGTACTGGATGCATTGTGGGCAACTTGAATATCAGTACAAGAACAGAATGCCCAAACAAGAGACTAGAATATTGCAGAGGACACAAGGCCAAAGCCTCAGTCCTGTTTACAATATAAAATTCACCAATTATAGGTAGGATTTGCAGGAATTCAGATCCAAGGACATTTACAATGACCCAAGGAAGTAAGCAAGCTTTCACAGATTAGTAGATAGAAAGACCATGTCAGAATGCCAAAAGGGCTTTCTAAAACTTGCCCTTCTTCCATGAACCGTATTGTTTCTTGCCCAGTAAAGCTACTTTCAATTGGGAAAAAGACCTCCCCTGATAATACAGATATTATCAAAGAGTATCAAGACAGTGGCGATCAACTCTACAATTTCATGGTTAAATTTGGTCAAACATATCCATAAACAACACTAGCAGGATAGACACCATCACTACAACAGCTCCTCAATTGTGTACATCTAGCCAATACACCTTCCTTGTGGAGGACTTTCGACAGACTAGGAGTTGAGAACAACAACTGCCTATGAGTTCTCTCTCCCTTGAAAGGCACACACCATTCTCCATTAGGAATGATTATCCAGAGTCTGGAAAACAGATTTCAGCTTCTTGGAAAATTGCAACACCCTCATTGAGAGGGTCAACACAGTATATTCAACATCCTCACCTCACAAAAATCTGACCAGGAGCACTCTCAGGACAACCAAACTACCGAAACTGTCAGTACTGATCTTTGTTGTGTGCGTTCACCACCAGTCAGCCTGAGATAGTTGTCCTTCAACTGTGCTGGCATGCTCCCATTGTCCAAACCCTTATGGAAAAGTCCACACCTCGCAAATGAGGTAATTCCCCCCACATTCCCCACAAGTCACACTTGCAACTTGCTCATGTAAGTACATGCTGTTCTGCTGACTTGCTTCCAAGAAGGTAATACTTTAGCAACTAACTTCATACAAGTCTGCACGCGCCTTAGGCTAGCTGGGTACTCGAATTAAGATATGTCACCATAAAGCTTCAGATGTGGGCCTTGCAAACAGGGCAGACAGCCTGACGATGCAACCACTTGTCTATACACTGTCCCACACCCACCACAATGAAAGTAAGAATCCAACCTTGCTAATCAGCTGAACATCCACAACCTTCATTTGAATGTGACATAATTTCTACCAATATTTATAGTACAGTCATTGGGAATCTCTAATTAAAATCCAAAACAAATCCATCCCTGCTAATTATCTAAAACCCAAACTTTTAAACTGTGACAAATTGTCTGTGGTGTTCCTACAACAGGCATCTGTCTTCTTACAAAATTCAAAAAGAACACACACAACCCAATTTGTAACTGCTTAGTACAATATCAGTGAAACTGAGTCCCCCAATCTGGTGAAGTAGATGCATCTCAGAGAAACCTGCTTATGGAAAGCATGCATGCATGGCAGGCGGCGAACCACATCTCCAGCTGTTGGTACTTCCAGACATATGGAACAGCTCTCATCACACACATCTGTGGGCTGTGTCAAGTCATGCAAACACAACTTTAATGCAACAATCCGCACAGATAATCCATCTAAACCAAGAGCACTTACAACCCTAGCATAGTTGACAAGCAGCAATTGGCAATTAGAATCATGTCAAGGAAATGCAGATTATAAGAAATGTTCAAAGAACACCAAGTGGAAAGTTATCCAACCCACAGTGCAACAAAGACAGGAATAGGGGAGATGCATACTGCAATTGTTGTGACTGGCAATAATCCTATGCTCTCTTGAGATGCACCACGGTGTGCATCATTGTCTGTATCTAATGCCAGCAACATTTCGTAATCATTTCTGCAATGCAACAGTAAAGACAACCATAAAGTGTCAACGTCAAATTGCCCACATGATGAAATACGAAATCACAATGGAAGGTCATTGCCCCAACTGGAAAAGGCCCACTGTGGTACCAATCTTAAAAAATTTCAGTGCAAATATTTCAAACTGACCACAACTCTTGCCAAATACTTTATATGCAAATATTTCCACCTGAAGTGTCCAAGTCTTTCTATGAGATTGCAAAGAAAACTCCACAATAACACTTCAAAGGTAAGCATTATGTCAGTTCCAGCATACAAATAATATACACCACAAGAATGAATCATAACCTTACAAGTGTCTCACAAAATATCACCTTCAAGAGGACTGTGCAGACTTAGTACCAATGCAATTTTTCAGAAATACTATGAGACATTCATGATGGATCCATGACTGAGCAACAAGGGTGATGAATAGGTGAGAATAAGCTGACATACTCATTAAAATCTCTGTCAAGATGTGCAAGCTGTAAACCCACAGGGAGTTGCTGCTGGAAAGCATCCAATGCTGCATACCTCTGTACTCACACCAGTATAACACTATGCAAATTAACAAGGACTGTTCAAACACTATTTGAAACATGTCATTTATAACAAGCTGGATTGACAGAAACATTTGGTCACAGGCACTCAAGATTTCAGCCTATTATACACAGTTCTGTAAAATTCAGGACCAGGCACCTCTAAAACAGAACAAAATGAAGGTTCCCAAGTAAAGCAGCAAAAGAGCCATATGGTAGAGCAGAACACAGGAGAAATAAGTATACCATTTCCAGGGCCATGGCTAATTGAGCCCTTGTTTGCTCTACATTTATTGAAGCTGAAAATGCAGGATACAAACTTCTTGTGCGGGATAGTGCAGCACTGCGGCCATATACAGGCAAGCGTGCTACCCTGGAGGTTGATGCAGAGAAATCTGACTGTTCGGTTTGGGCCTGTGTCAATCCAGTTCGCCAAGCCCTTCGCGCTTCCCTTTGATTCCCCATTTCTGCCAAGAATTCCTACACAGGATATATACATAAGTCACTTTTAGTGCATTCAAATAATTTATATGGACCTAGCAACCTAAAAACAAGCAATGGGATAGAGTGGTCACAATGCTCAAAATGGAATTTCTGGCAAGTGGGAAACCTCCAGATGTTCATGTCACACCAACAAACATGCCCTAAATACACTGTAAAAATAAAACAATACCAACTAACCTGCATCTCGGAAGCACCAGGGTACATGATTGGAAGTCTTCGCCCATGCAGATTCTCTTCCTCTTGCAACATTCTTGCTAAAACCTCATCATCCTAATGACCCCACCAACACAGAATCCCAATCATCATGCATCCTGCTTCTGAGTCTCTGATCTAACGGCTATTCTATTCAAGCATAGAAAAATCACTCTCACCCAGTCAAACCACAGCAAAAGCAGCATGCTTGGAGCTTCTACATCCATTACTTAGAGTACTTGGGCTGTTACACTATAAATTCAACACAGAACACAAACATTTAAGCATCCAAGAATACACTGGCCAAGCAACAGTCAAACCCCCAAAGTCCCATCTTTCCACCTACAACCTGAATAAATGCAATGCATACCGGTGATTGATCTGCTACTACTGCTTCAGACACAAAGGAGTCCTGCAGCTCTCGAGCTAGCCTTTCATCTTCAGCCAACTGGCGTGATCTTTCAGTATCTGCATCATCATCATCCAAGGCAATCCTGGTGTCAGGTGTACAAGAATCTACCGTAGTTGGGTTTGGGTCATCCAGCTCCATAGATGAAGCCAGTTCCAGGTCCCCACTCTCTTCCCCCCTCACAGATCCCACCTGCCTACACAAACCTCTCCATAACTCTGAGAACCCAAGACCTGAGGCTGTAGTCAAAAACCAATTCCTACCTGATTGAGAACCAGCTTCTTGCACTGGCAGATCATTTGAGTATTCAGGCTCCAATGAGCTACTATTTCTTGAAGCACTGGTGTTTACTCTCTGATTGCTCTGTAGATTGTATGGCTCTGCAAGAGCTTGCACTGAATTTGCATCCCATGGGATACTTTGACTAATGTCATTCCTAAGTGGATAGTCTTCTTCCAAGTCAATTGGTTCCTGAGGATTAACCCTGCTCCTGGCCCGTTGAGCATATCCATAGAGGTGACGCTGATTAGATCTCCTTGGAACAGAGACTGCAGAATGTTGTGAAGGCCCTGACTCTCCACTGTGGTCATGTGGAAATGAAGACAACATCTCTAGCTGGCTCCTGCCATCATCACTAGCAAGATCTATCACATGTTGAGATACCTCCCTTCCTGAGCCCAGATGAAGCTCTCTTCCAGAAAAGACCCCTGAAGAAGAATTCGGCACATCACTGCCTTGAATGAACAAGCCTGCGAAGTGTCCAAGTTTATTACTATTACTGTACTGTGCCATTGCTGATGACCCCAGAGCCTGTGAGCTGGAGCCATACCATAATCTTGGATTTCTTGGAACACTAGTCCTGGCAGACCTGGTACTGCGTCCACCCATGAGTAGTTCGTCAGATCCCTCTGTTTGATATCCATTAAGAGCATGTTCAGGAGATGTTACCCTCCCCTCTGGTTTGTTATGCAGAAGTCTTGCATGTCCACTGTGCCCAGTTACCAACAAACCACTTCCTTGATCAGAATTGGCCCTGAATATCTGAAAAATGACTCACTTGAATGCAATTGTCACAGTTATCTGAAGATCTTGGACAATGCAGAACCTACCAACACGCCAGGTACAAGACATTCTTCTTTATAAAGCATATTATTGAATCAAGTGCGGACTGATCACAAGCATATAACAGAATGCCATCTTCCTGGGCACAGTTTGGAGCATCCAATGACTAACATAGAGGACAAGAGTGGTGTGCCAGCCAAACAAAGAAAGAGGAGAGGTTGAGAAATCAAAGGACTGCAACAGAAGGGGAGAAGATCTGTCAGCATTAGACCTTGAGAGATCCGAGAACTTTCAACTGCCCCCCAGGGAGTTTTAAAGAACCCAACTTATGTTATGTGAGGGAAAATCACCTTCCTGCAACCCAAAGGTGATTGACCACCAGCAGGATAGCTTTATAGAAGGAGCTTAATCACTTAAAAACTTCTGGGAGAGAAGAGGAACTGACCCCATTTATGCATCTCAGCTTCATGGGGATTTTATGGAACTTCCAAGCAACACAAAGGAAGACAAGGGTCACATTTTGCTTTAACCTTGTTAGCAGCATTAAAAGACCTGAAGACTTAAAGCTTCAGACCTTTTCTCCATAACATAGGAGTAGGTTTATGAACTCTGGGTAACTTCTCACAACTTGACTTACCTTCAAAGTTATAGCCTTTACAAAAGAAAAAATAAACAATACTCATCCATTCTCTTTCTACCAGAGTGGCAGCAAGATTCAACATTCAACTCACAAAACCCACTTCCACTCTTGGTTTTCAGAATCCATAAATATCATCTTCATGAGAATTTCTCAATACTTGAAATTTAAGGCAACCTGAAAAGAATTTGGATACAAGCATGTAATAAGGAACTGGGATATTTCAGATCTGATGCAAAAACCAGACAATGTCAGAAACTGTGAAAAAGAGGAAACCCCACCCCGAAGAGAAAACCAGACCACAAAACAGAATTAATGAGCAGGTTGAACAACAGTGTCAGTCATACATATGCATGTTCAGGGAAGACACAAAAGGAATGGAAATACTGTTTGCCTGAGGCAGCATACAAAGGAGCTGGTGAGCAACTCAATTGCTTCTGATATAATCCATGTAAGTACTCATACCTTTGTATTCCATGAGTGTCAGGAGATGGTGAAGACAAATCCACCACCTCCTGCATCGCACTAGCTGCATTAGAAAGGGAAAGATCTCCAGCATGCTCTTTAAGCCGCTTCCTTCGGCCCATGTCTCCAGTCTTATCAACACTGGTAGCATGCTCCAATGGACGACTCCAAGCACTGTTCAATGTCAAACTTGTCAAACCAACCGCTGGTTGCAGAATTTCTTCCTCTGAGCCAGCTGCTACAGCTTGAGGCTGGTGAATGAGGGGCCCTTGAGGGACAGAAGATTCACCCACCGCAACGTGCATTTCAACTTGTTTCCTCTTTTTCTTTTCTCTCAAACTGTGGAGTTTCTTATCATCAACTGGAAAACCAGAGACATCTCCTGAAGAAGCTACTGCATCATTTCCAATATGCTGCTGCTCTGCAAGCAAGACACCACTCTGTCCAGATATCCTGCTATTATTAAGTGATGGCAGTAACAGTCGAGTGTGAGGTGTTTCACACTTCTCAATCTCTGTTCCATTCTCTTCTGGTAACCGGTACTCAGCAGAGCTGCTACCAGCAACACTCGACTCCTTGCCAAGCCTGCTGACATAAGAGTTTCCATCTATGTTCTCTCTGTCTATTGATGAAGCTGGATGGGCAAACTTTTGTTTGTCTGAACCAGGAATCCAAGATCTAGTTCTCTGCCTTCCTGAATCATCACCGCTATCACTGCTGTCATGTGACTGTGCTCTCTCTTTCCCTGTGTACAACCGAAGACCCATCCCAACCTTTTGGACAATCTCTGCTCCAGCCACTTCTGAGGAGTTCCCAGGAGGCCGAATCTCTCCCTGATCCATGGTCACAGGCCTTTCACCTTCTTCACCTTCCTGTTTGGTTACCACAGCTGCTGGCACATTGCTTGAGCCACTTGCTAATCCAAGCTCCAAATCTGCATCTGGTTTGCACAAAAGCAGCATAGAAAGGTGAGATACAACAATCGGACGATATCATCATTGAGCAAAGAATCAGAGAGCAGCACATGTCCTGAAGAAGAAGAAGAAGAGCACCTCTTCTCCTTCAATTCTAATTTAAAGCTCCTGAATCACCAGGACCTCCAAGAATTGAATCTGAGAGAACACAATTTTCTTTGCATTCTTCCTAATCAGGGTTGCCATATCCTCTGAGATTCAGACATACATAGATGGAGAGACTTAACAACTGTGCATGCAAAAAAGCATCAAAGGGTTTTTACCATGTGTGCTGTGCAACCAAGCTTTCTTCCTGCTTCTTCTTCTTCCTTCTTCAGCGTCCATCATCACAACAGAGCTTGTTTGCGCAGCGGGCACACCGTTGTTGGAATCGAGGTCGAGGCCAGCTTTACCATGGTAAAGACGACGGGAACTTTGCTCGATCTGACGCCCCGACAAAGAGAGAAGAGCGGGGTTTGTACTTACAGAAAGCTTTCCCTTGTCCGCTGCTGCTGCTGCTGCAACTCTCTCCTCCTCCATCGCATGATGATGATGATGATGACCACCACCACCACCAGCGTCATACTTGTTTCCCACCTCCATTCCCCGGTTGTTCTGCCTCGATGCCGCGGCAGGTCCTCCTCCTCCTCCTCCGCGTCGAGGCAGAAATCCCTTCAACGGCAGTTCCACTTCCACAGGTCCACCACTACCCTCTTTCCCGGTGGAAGCCTTCATTTCCTCGCTGGCTGGCTTGTTGACTGGCGCAGAAATCTCCAACACGACCAGTGCTAACCCTCGACAGACAGACACAAGATTATTGCTGCTGCTTCAGAGAAAGAAACTTGCCAAACCCTACCCACCTACCTAAACAACAAAATGCGGGCAGGCGGGAGTGCAGCGCGGCTGAGCAATATACCTACCTAGCAGCAAGAAATACAAAATACAAAAGGCCGCGGCACTTGCTCTATTACAATCTGCTGACTACCACAAAAAAAATCCACCCTCCTCTCGCACCGTGTGTTGTTGAGCACAGCTAGCGAACAAGCAAACGGCAATAATATTGACACCTAATCTTTAGTCTGCTCCGCACCAGAAAAGCGAGCGAGCGAGCCACCTCCTCGTGTCGCGCCTCCTCGTCGTCGGCAGATCTACCTCTCTCGCTCTCTCTCCCCCTCTGTGCGCCAGGCGCACCTTCCGAAGCTCCTCTTCTTTCTTCGCTTCCCTTCCCTTTCGTTTCGTTTCCTTCGTTCGTTCGTTCCTTCCTTGCCTGGCAGTGTGACTCGACTTCCGGCTACGTTTCCTGGCCCATTCTCGTCCGTTGCGAACGAACTCCGTCGACGGCCATGGATTGCATGCGTCGTCACCCTGCTTTCTTTCATCTCCGCCGATCCATCTGCACGACAAGAGAAACCAACATGAGAGGTTTCCATCCACCCCAATTGCATCACATCATCACCCGCACAAGAAACTTCTTCCATCCGCCCGCCGGCCCCGGCCCCACCGGTCGAACCTTCTGCCGGTCCAGGGCGAAGTTCGCCGCCCTCGAGAGAGTCGCCACAACACAACAGTAGTGGGATTTGGAAGAAGAAGAAGAAGAAGAAGAAGGGACGACAAGGAAAGAGCGGCATGCAGGGGGCTTCTTCGATGCTGCCGTCGCCTATGCGCGCGGGGACATCCTCATCTGCTGCTTCAACGTCTGCTGCTGCTGCTGCTGCTGCGGCAGCTATGGCACCTCAGGATGACTGTGCGCTCCTGGATCGCTTGGCCGAAGATGTAACCTTTACTCTGGACCGCAAGGCGGAGACTGAGCAAGGTGCGCGAGCGAGCTCGCACGCACGCACGCATTTGTTCCCACACATTTCTTGTGTTCCTTCTTGAGCATCTAAGACCTTCCTTGTTCCTTGTGTGTTTTTTCTTCTTCTCGAGCATCCAAGACAAATTTGTGTTTCTTCCTTCCCGAGCATCCAACACATTATGTTTCTTATGAGGAAAACTTCTTGTTGTTGTTGTTGTTGTCGTCGTCGTTCTTCTTCTTCTTCTTCAGTAATATATTTCGAACAGATATTGTTTCTTCCTGTGGTTTTTCTTCTCCAGCATCCAACACATTGTGCGTTTCTTTTTCTTTGTTTCCTTCTCAAACATCCAAGACATCATTCTTCATGTCAGCCACATACCAGTTTCAACATCCCAAGGGGATGGATGCACATATAATTATTGACTGAGGAACTTGATTTTGCTTCACAGCATTGATGGAGGATTTATTAGCATCCCTGAGGAGAGAGAAGCAAAAATTGGAGGCAGATGCATGGCGGTATGCAGCCAAACGATCGCAGCTCAACCTCACCTCATGAATCCACAAAAGTCCAAAACTACCTGTCTGGCTTGCAACAGCCCTCTCTCAAGGTAGGATCATCTTGTTTTGCTTTGAGAACATGATTTGCTTTGCAAATGGTTGTCACTGAGCAAGGGTGGGGATGGATGCACACCACCAAAATCCTGTCTTTGATGGTTTTTTTGCTGTATACAAATATGTACCAGGACATTTTGGGATGATGTAATGCAATCTGCTTCTAATCCTTGCTAGTATTATGATCATGGCAAGGAATGAATAACATTGAAGAGAATTGTGATTTGGGTGAGTATTGGTGTATTGTAACAAAAGAAGAATAGGAGTGTTTTGTGTTATTAGGGATAAGACTTTTGCAGGGGTCACTAGACTTGTTCAAGAGCAGTGACAGATATTGGTCTGTTTTTACAGTAGATCATCTCTTCTCAAGAAAAATTGTCTTTTGGGTGCACAATTGAAAAAGTGTATGGGGTTTTGGTGGGTTTGCTAGCCCTATTCATAAGTCCTAGGGTTTATGATGATTGTGACTTGGAAAACACAAATATTTGTTATGAATGTGTGATGATTTAGCTGACACCAAGTAATGATTGTTTTACACCTACAAAAGATGGGAAGTGAAGTTTTGGTGTGTTGTTATTAGTTATATTATAAAATAAGATTGCCTTCAATCAAATAGCCTATGACAAATTTTGACCCAAATGTTGACAATTGGACATACAAGCATCTCCTGGTTACACCCATGCCAACAACCATTGGGTTTTTCCATGAACCTTGCTCACTGCAGTTGTAAAAGTTGTTTCCTTACCCTCTTTTTTACTATCTTATATTATTGGTGTGAACAAAAAATATCCCCAATGCCATGGTACTCAAATTGCTATGGTGTAAATCAGCAGTTGTTCAACTGAAGAACCTAGGTTTCAAATTGAGCTTTTAAGTTGAAGCTGCTGGATCTTCTGCAAATTAGTTCTGTTACCTGAGCGGATGACTCTTACTTTAGGTTACACTAAGGACACATCAAGGTGGACAATGTCGAAATCTTTTGCAAGTGCAAATCTGGTTCATGGCAACATATGACTTTGTCTGTGCTCCTTGAGAGCAGCAAAAAGGCATTATTGAGCCAAAAATGCAAGATGACAATCCAATTGGAGGAAAACTTACAAATCCAAAAGTTTAAGAGGATCAACCATTGCATGTAACACCCTTCTGACACCTAGTTGTTTGCAGCCACTCTTTCCACCATGTCAGATGTTCATTTGCATTACATCCTAACCAATAGTGCTTAAATTGAAGGAGCCTGACTCCCGGGACCTTGTAATTGGAAGAGGACAAGGTTTCTATGGTCATTGTTTTGTACAGTGTAAAATCTTTGGAGGTTGCCCTTGCAGTAACTCTGCGGACTCAGCATTTTGATGATGAGAACCTTCAGCCTGGGGAGAGGAAAAGCTAGTGTCCTGAGGGAGACCTGAGTAATTTGGTTGCAATGATCCACCTCCATGTCCATGTCCCTGAACCAGTAAACAAAATTGCATGGCAGCCTGAGCTGTCTCAGATGATTCCTGACCCTCAACTGATTCAGCTACTACATCTTCTAGTTGAGTTTTGATTGTTACTGGCTGAATTGGCAAACCACCTGGCACAGATAGATGTGTGAATGTTATGGCACCTTCATACTAACTTTTAGCATACTCAGATTGCGGGGTCTGTGAGTTGAGTCCAGAAGCTTCAGTTGGTACCAGACTACCAGATGGACCAGGGGCCTCAGTTGTTACATCAGGTGGCACCTTGATTTCCACCTTATCAACCGTCTCAGTAAGTGGTGGCTTAAAACCTGGGGCCCCAGCTTCATCAGTATCACTGGCCATAGGTGTACTATTGAGGGCATTGAGCTTCTGCTGCTCTTCAATAATCTGCTGTAAGTACTTTCCCTGAGCCTCCATGCGTAGTTGCAAATTGCGTTGGACCTATATCCAAGAGTTGATGTTCAGTTTGTTTCTGACCTCAAAAGGAATCACGTATAGCCTATAAATGTAACATACTTTCATTCCATAAACTCTTTTTGTCCCTCTGTTGCAAAGGTCTGAAGGCTTGCAGTTGGCCTCTGGTCTAAAGCCACAAACTAGAGCAACAAAAAGACACATTTTACCTCAAGCTGCTCATGCAGACGCTTCTGCACTTCCATTTGCATACGCAACGCCTCCGTAATTTGAATACCCCTGGTAAGATTTGCAACACAACATTGCCTTTCAGTGCTGATCTCTATGAAATAGACAACTGGCAAGGAGACAATTCATAGAAGGCAGACCCATGAATGTAGATGCAAGAGATTTATAATATATGCTTATATCATAGATCTTAGTGTCTTATCACACACAAAGTTTAAGGTACAGAAGCCAAAACTCACGATGTTGGTTCCAGAGATGGAAACATGTCTGCTGGGTTCTTCTTGTCAGAAATGCCTCCTGCACCACCTATTATGCACACCAGTCATCAATCACCAAACTTCAACATGTATCACAAAGATAAATGAACACAATTATCACCAGGTTTTCTCACTCAAATTGAGCTTTCTTTTAGCGGAAAGAAAAACCATATTTTCCTGCAAAAGAAATGATTGAGGTGTGATGACATGGAGTGATGTTTCTCAAGTGTTAATTCATTCATTCACAATCTTATCAATTACTAGTAATACTCACAACCCATTCTGAATTTTACTGATAGAACTCAGTTTCTCTGGTTAAGTTTGGTGGGGGAAGTAGGGAAGAACATTTCCATGACAGTGCAAGAAAGCAGAGTAATGTACCATCTGATAAAGAGTCAGGAATATACTTTGCCAACCGGTACTTCTGCAGTATGCAAAAAGAAACATGAAATACAGTCAAAAGCTTGAAGATCCATCGCTCACATTGTAGACCAAATTTTTTTGTGATTTGGTTACATAAGCATGAGCTTTGTCCACATTTTTGTGAAGGTTGATTAAATGTGGTACAAGAAAAAGAAACCAATCATTCTGTTACCAATATACCCTATTGCTTGTATGTAAAACATTGACCAAGTTTTCTCTTCATATTTGCAGGTACTTCCTTGCACAGAAGAACTTTTACGCAGGCTGGGAGCTTATGAATCTGTAAGGTCATCCTCCTAGCAGGTTCCTTTCAAATTGGGTCAATGTTTTACATAGGGGAAGGCCAGTCCAGAGGGCATTCCTCTGTTTTCAGGCACAAAGAACTTCGATTCCTGCCCCTGTTCCTAGGCCCTCAAACAGAGGAACATCCTCCAGACATACTATCCATTGAAACAAGAATGTGGTCTACATGAATAAAAAAGAAACCCATTTCCTGACCCATTTTACAGCAGGCCTTTCGTGGTATGGTAATTCTATAGAGTTTTTTTTAACTTACTTGCAAGTGACTCTTTACATGGTAAATCGTAAGACCTTGCACACCCATGACCTTCAGTACACCTTTTGGAGTTGCACCTGCCATTGGCACAGAGAAGCAGAAATGTTAGGTCAAACAATGATATGAATTTGGTGGAAGAAAAAATTGTATGAATTTGGTGGTGGCAGTGCTGCAAAAAGAGCTGCCAGATATAGTGACTGCCTTATTCAGCATACTTCTTACAACTCACACCTACCTACCCCTAATTTTACGCCAAATACATGGACCATCAGATGGAACTGAACCAACAGCTCAAATGTTCCAAAAATTGACTAAGCATCTACCCTCCCCTGGGTTTTAGACCAAAAACCTGGACCATCAGATGTAACTGGACCAATGGCTCAAACGTTCCAAAAATTGACTATTGTTTGGTAGCCATCTTTGGTCAAGCCTGTAGCCTAATGGCATCTCCACTTTTGTAGACACTAAAATACAAGCAGTTGCCAGTCTCTGAAAAAAATGCTACCAAATACTAAAGAGCATGATAAAGGGTACAATTGATAGAAGGGAAACTCACGATCAGGTCCACCCAATTGAGTTACAGCATCAACAAAGCGCTCATGTAGTTCAGGCGTCCAACGGAGGCGCTGCTTAGCAGCAGCAGCAGTTCCTCCAGAAACCCCAGGGCTGCCTGCTGAAAAACTTGGACCTCCAGCTCCAGCTGGAGTTGCTGCCCAAGGCTCGCCTGCTTGACCTCCAGGTCTTTGAGGCATTAGACTACTTGCCGCTGAGAACTTTGTTGTTTGATACATTGTTTCTGCATCTTGGCACAACCAACCATCAACCTTTTTCAGAACACTATGCATTTCCACAATGTTGTAGTTGAAGTTTGTTGCTTATGTCTCTTATCTTGAAGATTTGTCCAAAACAAAGAGCCATACAGGGTATATAAGATTACCGGATCTTTTCTTTTTGGGAGCAATCGTCTTCCCACGACCTCTCTGCTCAGAACCAAAACAAAGTGGGCATTTGCAAGTCCACACTTGATCCTCGGCCGTTCAATAAGTTTTCACATGCATTCACCACCTTAACTCCTGCTGTGAGTCTCCGGGTATGAATTCCAGGGTTGTCATTCCCTGCAGAATCATTGGCTTCGTACCCAGCATTGCCCAGATATAACTTGTCCTGTTGCCTTATCAATTTTTGCAATTTTCTATCTACCTAAATACTCCCTGCATTACGCTAACAGCCATCATGTTACATTGGAAGAAACACATGCTTTGTCTATAGATCTCCTGAACCTCCAAGCATCAGTGAAGATCCTTATCCAATTTCACAACCACCACTGAGTGATCCTGGATTCATTTTTAATCCCAATCAGAGACTTCACTAGGATATGGCTCGTAGTCCTAAAGTGGAGAGACAGGCAGACAAGGAAATGCAGAGGGCAGTTGCACCAACTCTGGAGCCTTGCTCAAAGCTGAATTCCATCTCCTTCTCATCTCCCAAGTGATAATAACCACTGAAAAACAATGGACATTTACACTGCAACAGAAGCAAGATCCTGTTTTGTCTGTCTCCACCACCAGCTGCTTTACTCTGCACACCACCCAGTGCCTCTTCCCCACCCAAAGCTCCTGCATTAAACCCAAAATGGCTACTCACCTAGTGTACCTCGAGCTTCTTTCTGCCTTCAATCCAAAAGCTTATTAACCCAACCTGATGTGCTGCAGAAGCTTGTACAATCTTTTTCACACACAGAGAGTGTGCAAAAATCCTCTGCCACAAAAAACAGAACAGCTTCTTCCCTTCCAAACAAATGCTGCCTCACCCAAGGCTTTCTACCTTCAACAACAACCCCCCCCAAAAATACCCCCCTCACAAACTCACACCAGTATGCAAGAATTATCCTTCCAAAACACACACAGAATGGCAAAATAGCAATGTCAACAAGAACTGCAAAGCCTGCTACACCCCAAGATGAAAACCCTAAATTTGCATCCCTCAAAAAACAAAGAACTTTTTTTACTCCAAAGCAAGCAACAAAACATATCACCAAACCAGAACTTGTGATGAACAATTCCCACAGCAAGCTGGAATGTATTGTGATATAATGATGACGATGACTCTGAATATGTAAAGACAAAATGGTGCTCTAGTTTTGCAACAGACATTCATAACAACACCTCACAAAACAGATAACCCATTTCCATTACCCAAACAAAAACTGCTCTTGATGCTACTGCTCAAATTCATTACAATAGTAAAAGAAATATAAACAACCCATTGCACCACTGAAAGAAATACTGCTTGCTGTTCTGTAGCTGCAACCCCAAGAAATATCTTCTGCAAACAAAGGCTTATGTAAAAAGCCTTGGAGCAAAAACAGACACCATCATCATCACCAACAACAAGCAACAAGCATCATCATCATCATCATCATTAACTTGAAGCAAAATCAGCAACCCAACCAAAAAAAACTTTGCTTACAACTGTGTCTAAGCTACTAAAAATCATAGCTGCTGGGTTTTTCCTCTTCAAAATCTTGGCCATTTTGAAAACCCATTTGGGAGAGAGTTTTGGAAGGAGCTGGGTGGGTTGACTTTGGTCTTCAGTGGGTTCCACTTTGAAAGCAAAAAAAAAGGGAGAAAATAGAGGGAAGAATCATAAAATAGTAGCTGTTGCTGATGATTACCTACCTACACCTTTTTTTTTTTTAAACCTACCAACCTACCCCTCTTCTTCTTCTTCTTCTTTTTCTCCCTTGGCTTGAGTCTTGGCTGAAGAGGAGGATTTCCTCACATGGTTGGGTATTTATGTACTACTACATAACCTTCTGCTTCTGTTCACAGGTTTTCAAGCTTCTGATTGGCCCTCCCCTCATCTCTCACAATGCATATAACCTCTCCCTCTTTTTCTTTTGTTGGCCTTGCCTACCAAGGCAAGGATATTGTGTTTAGATTCATTGTAGAGTATAGTAGCTTCAGGGATTTTGGCCCCTTGGTAATAATAATAGGTCTTTTTCTATATGAGGATTTTTGAAAGCTGATATTTTGGCTTGTGTTGAACCTTGAGATTAGTTATAAAGTTAGGATATTTCGAAGGGTTCTGGCTTCTTTTAGAGGATCTTTTTGAAGATTGTATTTTTGCATGGTGAAATACTTGAATTTCCATAATTCTTCTTTTGCCTTAAAATGTTTTTAACCTAAATGGCAAGGCCACAGTGTGCCACACCCCTTGTTTCCCTTGCATACAGCATGTGGACAGAGAATGGTTATGGATTTTTGTCCATGGAGACAAAGGTTTTTTTTTTTTCATCCATTTGTGAAAAAAAAAAGGCTAGCAACTTTTCATCCACTCATATGAGGGTTTATAGTTTATTTCATCCATCTACAAGAAGGTTATGAAATCGTTCATTCACTCACATGAGGTTTACGAGGTCATTTTCAAAACCTCGAAACAGAAAGTTATGTCTGGTAACCAACCTGAGGACACTGGTTACCAGAAATAACTTCGGGCCTCCTGCACCTACCTTGGTTATTTCCAGTAACCAGCATCCTCTCGCTGGTTGGTTACCTAGTCCAAAACTAAAAGAGTTAGAAAACTGAGAGAAGAATTGCAAGAGTGAACCAGGCACCCATGAATTTCACCACCATCGATGATGGATGGTGGGTGAACAAGACACTTTTTTGGCCTTGCCTACTACCAAGAAGGCAAGGATATTGTGTTTAGATTCATTATAGAGTATCATAGTAGCTTAATGGATTTTGGCCCCCAGGTAATAATAATAGGTCTATATTTATAAGAGGGTTTTTTGAAAGCTGATATTTTTGCTTGTGTTGAAACTTGAGATTAGTTATAATAATAATATCTTGAAGGATTTTGGTTTCTTTTAGAGGATTGTTTGAAGATTACATTTTTGCATGGTGAAATATTTGAGTTTTCAACATTCTTCTTTTGCCTGAAGATACCTTTTAATGTAAATGACAAGGCCACAGTGCGAAACACCCCCTTGTTTTTCATGGGGTTGTTCTTGTTCCTTAGCTAAGGCGTCTCAAGAGTTCTAAAATTGGGGTTCTTCCAACTGGATGGCCTCCAAATGGGAAAACAGGGTGGTGTGTTTGTGGGTGCTGAGTCACACCAGCCATGAAGAATCATAAAATAGTTGTTGGTGTCAATTACCTACCTACCCTTTTTTGTCTAGTTTATCTTCACTCTTTTTAATAACCAAAATCCTTTCTTTTCTATTATTTTCCATTTGGCTCCAGTCTTGGCCAAGGAGGAGGATTTTTCTCATTGTTGATTCCTTTAGAGTGAGTAACTCAACTCTCCAATGATGTATCATCTCTCTCCATAGATGTAGCATCCTTGAATGTGTGTGTGTGTGTGTGTGTGAGGAATTGATGAAACCCTGGCAAAGTCCATTAAACAAAGCACCCAACAAGGGGGGGTAGAAAGAACAAGCAGCTATGCCAAGAGAGGCTCTGTCCTGAAAATAAGGTATTACATTTAATGTTCTCCTATGAACTCAAGTTATATTGGATGAAAGTTTGTTGGCTTTATGAAAGATCATTATAAAAAAATTCACATGTGTATTAAAAAATAAAGTTTTTTAACCATCTTATAATTCATGGTACATGTTTAGAAATTGAAACCATAATTCCATTGTCTTTTCTTTAACCATACAAATGAATATAAAGTTATGAATAATTATATTGTTTAAGAAAATAATGTAGACAATTTTTAGCAATGTGCATGACACATTTCATTGTTTGAAATAAACATCAATATTGAATGGATATAATTTACATGAAAAGATTATTTTTTTGCTCTCATTTTCATTTTGAAGTTTGAGAATTTGACATTTTATTTTTATTTTTTGTTGGATTTTGGGTTTAGGTTTTCCATGAAAGGTGTGTTGTTATGATGTTTGATGGGTGTATGTGTGGATGGAACAATCCTTCAAAAAAAATTTGTCTTGGTATTGATATTTATAAAAAAAAATTGCACATGGTCCATGAAAAAAAATGTAAAAATGAAATTTCAAGCCACCAGGTGCCAAAATTTTGGGAGTAAATAATTAGGTGGAAAATGCAACATTTACATGCATATTTTCACAAACATTACACTTTAAATAAATGGTGACATTAATGGTTTTTTGTTATACATTGGAAGTGTGTTTAGTAATTGGAATGCAAAATAAATCAGTTTGTGAAAATTTGACCAATATGCTTTTATTACACCAAATTTGCATTCATTTCCAAAGACATTTGCCCATATATGGTCTGATTGAGATCCAACTTTTGTGGTGTTTTCATTAACTTGTGATTTTAATGGGAATTTATCCATGAAACATAATAATTCGTGTTTATTTTTTAGTCGGTTATTGTCTTTTATAATGTCAACATTAAAATTTCCCATAATGATGATTAGACAATGTTAAGGAGATTGTTGAATTATAATTTGAAGATTGTTTAGGAATGTAAAAATTGAACATGAATCCTTGTTATGATAAATGATTGGGATTTACCAACTCTTATATCTTTGATGACAAGTTCAATTGGTGTCCATTTTGATTCAAAGTTGTTGTAGGGTTAATTATATTTTTCTCTTGTTAATGTTTCAATTTTAAAATTTTGAAACATTATCCATATAATGATTTTTTCACAATATGTTGTTGATGCTTTAAAAATGTCATTAGCTCCATTCACAAAACCATTAAATGTTGCATAGTTACCAACACATAATTCAACCAACATATATATATTTATATTAATTATAAAATGCAAACCTGTAATTTTACCTAGATCATTTGAAAGTTTGTAAGATGGTGGGCATGATTGATGGTTGATGTCCATTGCTTTGAAAATAACATGGGACCTAATGTGTTAATGAACACATTTTCATTGTGTTTTTGCACAAGTTTATTTGTATAAAATAAATATAAAATAGTAAAATCCTTGGCTAGTTGTCAATTACAAATTGAATTTATAAATTCAATATCCTTTGTATTTTTTGTTACCGTACAAAATTTGTTCATAGTTTGTATAAACAGTCGCATAACTTTATTTAGTTCATAACATTGGACATACATTTGCCAAAAATTTGGTGCTAGTGCATTAACATTATCTTCGATATTTTGAAAAATCCAATTATCTTTCATTGGGGGTGCTTAATAAAAATCATTTGTCATGATAACATCAACACCACCAAAAAAAAATTTTGAATGTGTTTTATGGATCTTAACATATTATCTATAACATTAAACATTATAGCACCAACAAATGATTTCATCTATCACAACAAGTTGTAATTGTTCATATCGACATATAAACCTATTTAATGAATCTAATGATAAGTTTGGTAAATTAGATAAGGATTATTGGACAAGTGTGTTTAATGTTAAATGTATTATTAAACCATCAATATTAAAGGCAATTTACCTATTAATGCCATAAGTAAAGCCTTGGTTTTTGTTAAGTCAAAAAATATGTCTCTATTGTATAATCATAATAATCTTTGAATTATGTGTTTCAATGTAAAAGTTTTACGCCATGTCAAAAATAAACATATCATTATATCATGGTATAATTGTTTTCTATGCATAACATCATCAAATATATATATTCTTCATTTAATTGTTTAAGTAAACTATGACATTCAAATTTTTCCATTGTCATGGAATATGATGATTTTGTGAAGTTTTCATCATCTAAAAATTGTGATTTTTGGTTTGATCCATTACATGATTAAATAACAAAGTCAAATCATAAATCATAGTGTTAAATATTGATTGTGTTTGTTATAGGAATTGTAGGATGTGGATCATTTACTTCATTATCTATATCGTCAATCCAAATGTTAATTGAACGTAATGGTTTTGATTTTGAATCTATTGAATCATCCATTTCTTCTATATTTGGATATGGCATTTGGTACTTGAAAATAGATTTAATCTTTAAAATGTCATCATGTTGTTGACAATATGCATCATGCTAGGTTACATTAATTCCAAGTTAGGAGTTTTCTGAATTTCAAAATGGTGAATACAATAGAAGTTGTTTTCTCAATTAATTTTCAACATATTTGTATTTATTATAATTTAGAAACCTAATAATTTTGGGTTTGTGATGTTTTGAATTCTTATTTCTTTTAATGTTATAAAAAAAACTAATTTTTGCTAATGACAATGATTCATATTGATTATGATGATTAATATATTTGTTTATATCGATGAACACATCATATCAATTGAATTTAGTTGTAATTCCTTTAATGCAACTTGTGATTTTAACACAAAAACACATTCTTCAAAAGGAAAATTAATTCTGAATTGAAATGCTCAAGATGAATGATATAATGGTAAAGAAAACACAAGGTAAATAATAAGTTGAACAACCGTTTGTTGAACATGAAGAAAAACATTACTTAACTTTTGAATTCTTGTATTTGCATCTATATTATTTGCAATGCATTTTTTTATGATAGAATGTAGTTCTGATGTTACTGATTTATCTATTTTTGTCATATGTGATGCGTAATATGTTGCAACTACATATGGGTCCAAGATAAATTGAATATTTGTATTTGTAAACCACAAATGAAGAACAAGTATACTAAATGCATTGTTGTTTATGTTTTTAAGGGTTCACTTAAAACAATGTGCAATTTTGTTAATTTACTTTTCACACTTAATATATATGTATTTTCATTAAGGTTTAAAGAATTTAGATATTTAGAAAATGATATATCATCATTTTTTTAAAATTAGAATATTTTTTTTGCTTATGTTTGGAGGTATTATTGTGAAAATGGATAATTTTCATTCATTTGAGGAGGTTCTAAAATTTTTGTTTCCTGCATAAGAGGCAATGGGTAATGAAATATACAAACAACATGGTTTTTTTTCTTACATGAACACATGTGTTCATGTACATGTGTGTTGATGTTGTTCTGCATTTTGTAATAGGTTTGGTAACAATCATACATCACAAGAAATATACATGTCTACAAACTTTTCAATTTCTTCATTTGTGTGCACTCCATACATAGGTGCATTTTTTATCCATTAAAGTCCATGGTCATGTTCACTCCCACAATTTAAAAATTCAATGATGAAAAAAAGTCAAAAATATAGCCCCAAAAAAATGATATATTGTGATAAGTTTGTGAAAACAAGATGTTCTATGATCATAATATCTTGCACATGTGACAAGGTCAATTCATATTAATTCTACTATATGAACAAATTGGAAATCTTCTATTTTATTTGGGAAATTTAATTTTGAAGCATGTAATGTGTGTAAAATTTAATGAGAAAATCCCATAATCTTTTAACAAATGTAAAAATGACAAAGAATGTTGGAGGACCAAGTTGTCAAATCATTACAATTTTTTTTTTTCACAACCTTTTAAAATAATTAAGTGAATTATGCAAACCTTCCAAATCACAACAACCTAAATATGATTTGAAGATATTATCTAAATTTGGTTTATCTCATACTTAATAAGTTTTAAAAGTTCTACCACATAGTTTTCCTTTTTGTATTTGCATCAAACCAAAACCTATGACTTTTTTGATGGAATTTTTAGCAGCTTTAAAAAAAAGGTTAGATATATTTGTTGAAAAATCCCAAGATTTCTTGAGTAATTCCCATTGAGGTATTTGTTGATATGAATTATTTTTTTTAAATTGTCAAAATTGCCCATAGAACAATGTTGGAAAATCTAGTTCTTCTAAATGTTTATCTTTAAATAAACCTAAAGGGTGAAAATATTGACTTAGGGTAATAGAATATATAGTATTTTCATAATCCATTATTTTTGGAGCATCTAAAAAATTATGTATCATTAAATTTGTTGATGTACAATGTATTTTTTCATTGTTAAAATCAAAATTATCAAATGATGCATTATTATGAGTAAGAATTTGAGATTTTGAATTCATATGCAAAATAAACAAACTTGCCCATTAATGTTGAATGCTAAGATTCAAAATATTTGTATAATGGTGTTTCAATTAAATTTTGTAAAATGACCATCACCATATTTGAACAAACATTTCTTGACATATAAGGTGATTTGTATCCAAGATGTCATTTAAAAAACACACCTATTATTGCACCATCACGTGGTAAACATGGTAATCTTGATTGAATTTGATCCACATTTGCAAAAACGTTAATAATACTACCATGCATCTTATATTACCCACGCCTTTGGAATTTATAAATTTGAACAAAAACAAGACATGGTGAAATAAGACATTCTTTTGATTATGTTAATTTTTGGACTAATGGAATAATTTTGTTTCTAGAAATTTTATTTGGTACTTGATATACGGGTGGTTTATTTTCATTAACATTATGTAAACAACTTATACATATGTATGATGTTGAACTAAGTTTTATTTGAACTTGAAAGTATATAGAAAGTTGTATTAACAATCGATTTATAAAACATTTGAGTTGTTTTCACAACCAAAACATGGATTTATGGGAACATCTTGAGTTATTTTTTTATAAATGTCAATGTATATTGATTTATGTGTATTTTCCTTTATATTAACATATTTATTTATTTATTTGATTAAATATCATGTTTTGCAAGAAGTTGTTATGTGAGAATTGGTTCTTTAATTTCTTCTATAATGCATTGAACATATGACAATTGAACTTTGTCATTTATGAAATATTTTTGTAATTTTTTAGTATATAAATATTTCATGTGATTCATAATTTGTGATCTTGTTCTTTTAATATTTGGAAACATGTTGATGAATTTGGATGTTTTGCATAATAAGTTAAATTTGGACAAACCTCCAATAATTCAAAAATATTGTTGTTATAAGATGCCCAATCAAAATATTCTTTTTTTTCTTTTTTGTGTTACATTAGGCTCAACAATCAAATGGGAGTGTTCCATTTGAATTTTGGGATTTTTTAAAACTTTGATAAGGGGAACTAAAACGATAAACCATTAACATATTGAATTGGTTTAAAATGTTGATAACTATACATGTTATATGTAAGGGAATAGATTGAAAATTCATGTCACATTGAGACATAATGGGTTTTGATATTTTATTCCAAATGTAAATTGGCCTTTGTAAATATTCAATTATCCAAAATATTGCAGTGAAATCTCCCCACAAACCTCCCATACTAACACTTAATGCCATTTTTGTCACATATTGAGGTTCATTTGTGACCATGCCTTGATGCAAATCAAACAAAAAAACTTTGATTTAATTCTCAAATATGACATTGTTGAGTTTTTTTTGTATTCAATAATAAACATTGATTTAAATGTGTCATGGCTATTTTGCCTCAATTCAAGAAATGATAAATGATTATCCAATAAATAAGATATAGAATCAAAAAGATAATTTTTTATTTCATAATTGTATGTTGAAACTAAATGAAGGCCATATGAATGCAATACATGTTCAAATGATGAATCAACAAAAATATAATGAAGGTGGTTCCATTATTATTATCTTCAATTTAATGGATAATTTATATAAACAAAAACATGTTTCCCACATAAACACATTCAAAAAAGATAAAATCAATGACTCATTTAAGACTATTTACTTTTAAATGTTTTTGGAAAATTCTTTGCATTGAAAATATATTTTCATTAAAAAAATTGCTTGCATTGAAAAATTGCTTTCATTAAAAAAACTACTTGCATTGAAAAATTATGTTCATGAAAAACATTGTTTGCATTGAAAAACTATTTTCATGAAAAAAAACTTCTTGCATTAAAGATTTGCTTTCATTGAAAAAACTACTTGCATCGAAAAATTATTTACATTGAAAAAGTACTTGTATTGAAAAAATTGCTTCCATTGAAAAAAATGTTTTCACTAAAAAATTGCTACACATATAAAATGTTGCATTTAAATTATTTTCAGCACTTGACAAAAATTAATGTGTGAAAACTTTCCTTTTCCTCAAAAAAAACTATGAAAGTGATTATATAATATGGGTTATATAAACCAAAATTTTGATATAGGGAGTTTTCACAAATATAGATTATTCATATACTAAAGCTAATTATAAAAAGGTCACATAAAAACTATTGACAACTTTAATGTCTAAAAGGGTTTTTATTTAGAAATTGATTTTGATTCAACAAAATCAAACTTGCATTTCATATTCCATCGAACATTACCATTAGGAATAATTATCGAAAGAATAACAAATGATTCACCCTTCAAACTGATTTTTGTTTATGGGATAAATTGTTGGATGTCATCTTGAAAACCAACAAGGGTAGATGTGGTCGACAAGCAAAATTTACCATGAATGTGAATTGAAATGAAGAGTTGAACTTGTTTTGGATAAGGCAAATCCAAGAATTCAAAATTTGTCATATGCACAATTACTTCAAGCCATTTGCCCTCAATAGTCAATAAATAGGTTCATCATTGGTTGTAATGGAACCACGAAGAAAGCCTAATTTTTGAATCATTGATCTTGAACAACAAGCGTTACAATAAACACCACCTATTGGAGAAATGATGACATCTGTTACATGACAATTTCCACACACTTTTTAAAATGGAAGCGCAACAAGGCTAGTTATGGACAACACTCTAGTCACTTGGGGAAAAAAGACAATATGTTCAAATGAAAAGGTAAATGAAAATGAACATAAACATAAACATAGGAAAATGTGAAAAAAAGGTAGATCAATTGAAAAAAGAACAAAACCATATACACACATACACATAATATGTAAACAAAAAGAATGAAATACATAAGAAGTTCATAATAAAAGATGTTATGAAAACATAATAATTTAAATAATTAATACCTAAAAAAAGACAAAGAAGAAAATTAAAAGTCAATAACAACAAAAGAAATATTAAGAAGAAAAGGTCATTCAAGCATGAAAAAAACCATTATACCCAATTTTTTTCAAACCATATATCTCTTTGTTTGTTATTCATTTTGAGTGATTTAAAAAGCTATGCGTGTGAAATTTAAAGCTTTACAAATGGTCTTTGAAATGAAAAAACATTAGACCAACATATTTGTATTTTAAATTTTAAAATAAAAATTGGTTTTTTTATGCTTAAACCTTACATTTTCACCTCTTTCATTTCCATAAGCCATATCTTGTTAATTTTTTAACCAACTCCAATGATTTTTGTGACAATAGATGCATCAAGAATGGGGTTACAAAATCTTTTTAATGTTCCAAGGCTATTCACCAATGTGAAAAAAATAATAAAACTTTATTTACAAAGGTTTTTTCACATCCTTTTCTACTTACCATATTAAAATAACAATATGTTCTTCTTTGAACAAACACATTCCCAACTTTTTATCCCATATTCTTTACCAAAAAAAGAATTCCACTTGATTATATAAAAATAAAAAAATCACTTTTAGTAACAACATTCTACTCTATGTCTAGTATGCAATAGAACATGGATTTTTGTTCTTTAGATAATTCTAATAAAGAAAAGTCATCTTAATGTAGTTTTATTTTCTATACATCATTTTAATAAAGAAAATTATGTGGCCACCCGGTTCTCCTCTCCTCAAGGACGAAAGAATCAAATGGTTGCTTTTATTTTTATTTTTACATTAGATTTGGGTCTTTTCTTCTAAACGAAAAAAAATTCCTTAAAAAGTGGATAATTGGATTGTGCACCCGAATCTCCTTACTATCTAAGTAGGAAAAAAAAAGAAAAAAATAGTTTGAACCTAGATTGCAAGGGATGACTTGGTGGCCACCATATTTAATTTATATATATTTTTTGTTCACTTGGAGGCTTGGTGTCCATTAGATCGTTCCACATTAAATTGCAAAAGACGATTTGGTGGCCATTAACTCACTTTTTTCCTTCCTTGCTTGGAGACCTAGTGGCCACTAGGTTGTCCTTTGTTAAATTGCAATCATCTAGTGGCCACCATATCCTTTTTTTCCCCTCTCACTTGGAGACCTAATGGCCACTAAGTCATCCCTTGTAGACCATGAAGTCAAGGGATCTAATGGCCACCAGATCATTTTTTTTGTTTGTTTGGAGATTTAATCGCCAATAGGTCGTCCTTCACAATCCAACATTGAACTATTAAATGGCAACCAGGTCTCCGAAAAAAAACAACGTAAGGGTCACCAAGTCATCCCTCACAATTTAGGTTTGAACATCTAATGGAAAAAAAAAAACCCAAAAGCAAATTTTATAATTGATCATGAAATGAAATTAAGTTATGTTTGATGTTTTATGTGTAAAATTGGGGGGGGAAATGATGCAAAGGAAAGGATAAGAATTTACCTTTTTGAATGTAGATTTAACACTTAATAATTTCATGTGCAATTGCAAAAGATGAACTTGAATAGTTTCATCCACAACCTTTGTTAAACTTGTGTAATGTTTTACCCTCAAATTTCGATCTCCTTTTGTTGTTGTTGTCATATTCTTGATTAAAACCATTCCATAATGGCCTCCATTGCACGCTTGAAGAATTTTTTTCATATTTTGTTCTAAAATTATTACTAACAACAAAAATGTCTTGGTCAAATTCACCTTTTTCATCTATAATCAACAATTTTTTTTCACCTTTGTTATTCCTTACTCCCTTTACACCAATGATGATGATAAAAATTATAACAAACTTCCAACTCTGAATAGAACTTTTGAATTCTCAAGAATCCATGTGAAAAAACATTGAAATTAATTCAAATTGGAATGCAGGAATTGATGACACAATGGTTATCGACTCAATTGTGATGACAACATGCATGTCACCTTTTTCAAAACCTCTTTTAAACTTTGACTTAGTGCCAAAATTTTCCACCCTCACAAACATGCATTTTTGCAATTGTTATTCATGCATTTCTATATAAGTTGATTTCACCCTCAAAATGATTATGGTTAGAGCTGCCCTATTCAACAAATCACAATGTAAATATGCATAGCCTAAATCTTCCATGTTCCTATTTGCAATTTGATCAAAAGTGCCATACCTATTGAACGCCTTTGCCTCAAATGCAACATCTCTAATTCTGAAATCCAAATTATCCACCACAACAACTAATCTAGTTTCCTTCACTTGAACAACAACCATTGTGTAAAAAAAGGAAAAATGAAATTACCCAAATGAATTTGACAACAAACAAATGAAATAACATTTGGCAAAACTAAAAATTGCAAAAACACATGACAAAACATACATTTGCAAAAACACAAACTTGCATAAGAAACAACAAAATAATCAACGAATGGTGAAAGCTTAAACTAAACACATTATTATTATTGTGAAGAAATAAAGACAAAAAACATACAATGTTATATTTATATGGGGACTTAAACCCTAAATTTAATTCTGAACCTAATCCTAAACCTTTTTTTTACTTTATATTGATTTTAAGTAATTTTGATTATGGTCAGTTTCAACTTAACAATAAAAGATCATATCCAGGTTGGCAACTAAATTATGGTCTAACAATGAACAAGACATCAATACCCTTGACATAAATTTTAGTTATTGATTTTCAGTAACTTTGATTATGGTTAATATCTATCACTAACCATAGATATTGATGAACCATGGTTTGGCAGTTAAATTGTGGTCTAATAATGAATAAGACATCAATACCCTTGGCATCTTATGAATTTGAATTATGCACTTCATTTTTACACTAGAACTTTAAATATCTCAACTTAGATTTGAAATATGTTAATACATAAACCTTAATTTTTTCTCTACTATTTAACCAATATTTTCATTTCACTTAAATATATTATTATTATTTGTTAAATGTCAACTTTGTAATTATGTACATAAAAATTTAAACACAAAAAGTACAAAAAAATCCTTTTCTGGTTAAATGTATTAAGTGTTCAATTTTAAACATTTTTTTTATTCTTTTAGTTAAAATTTTAAATGAATTTTTTTTGTTGAAATCTTTTCATTCCCCAAAAAAAGAAATTAATATTTATAAAATATTTTCTCGAGAAAAAATCTTCATTGAGTCACCATATCACCCAAAAAAAAAAACAAAACCCATCTGCTTCTCCAAACACCCCATCCCACACCACCAAAAGAATAATTCCTTGGAAAATTTTTAAAAACCCCACCTTCATGCTTTTTTAAAAAAAACCAAACTTTCCCTCCCATGCCACCCAATAAATAACCCTTTGGGTTAATCCCCATCCCCAAAAAAAATCACCTATCCCAATCCCTTAAAAGAAACCTCCTTTGGAAAGGGGTGGAATTACCATATCCTCCCTTCCTCACCCAAAAAAAACCTTTTTGAAAAAGAAAGAATCCTTAACCCCTTGTCCCCTTTTCTTAAAGTTCCATTTACAACTTGTAATTCTTTCAATCTAATTGAATTATCCACTCCTTATACCTATTGAAACCTTATAATATAAAAAAAAAACCCATGTGAGAGGGAAAAAAAAGAAAAAAACCTTGACCCTTTTGCTCTCCTTAAATTTTCACCTATAAACCCCATTGTATCGCCACCCAACTTTATAAACTAATTGTGTTTGCCCCATGCATTCTTGGTAAAACCTAAAATCATACATGTATATCTATTATCTTAGGGCAATAATAATTTTTTATAACATATATAAAATACAACAATAATACAAAAAAAATCAATTTCATCATGATTTTTGTTATTAAATCTTCATCAAAACTATATTGAAGGTTTAAAACTATATATATATATATATATAAATTTATTTTTATTTTAAAATTTACATGTTTTATGTTAATCAATTCTTGCATAAAATTTCAAATCTCGTTTTAATAAGATTTAAAGGAATTAAAACAAACTATTTGTATATTTATCAAACAAATTTCGTTCAAAAAATTAGTCATATGAATTTTTTTTACATTTCATAGTGATATGAAACCTTGTGATACAAAAAGGCAAGTGACAACCCAAAAAGAATAAAATGATATAGAGAATTGGTTAAATGAATCACCCAACATTCATATTTTGAAAAGAAAACCAACAAATAGATGGGTAGATTTCAAAACAACCCATCAATTGGATGGCTACACCCAAAATTTACACATGCCCATCCATTAGCTCGGGCCAATAGAAAATTTACATGTAAACCTATAACCTTATCTATTCAGCCAACTTTTGATGTTTCGACCTTTATACCCACTCAAAAGGTGTTCCCACAATGCCTTTATAAGACAAAACCAACAAAGAGAAAGGACCCAAGTCCGAACCAAAAAAAAACTCAAAGTGGGTCACAAAAGGGTGTAGGAACAAATTATATTTCAACCACCCCCCCCCCCCCCCCCCC
>Ga0209611_10000993_pt1 | contig 46517 bp, 42 predicted proteins | sample S1TSphgellanicum_3_FD_187693 | JGI IMG/M metagenome (GOLD analysis project Ga0209611, IMG submission 187693) | Host-associated microbial communities from peat moss isolated from Minnesota, USA - S1T2_Fc - Sphagnum magellanicum MG (SPAdes) (version 2) | ecosystem: Host-associated > Plants > Peat...
GGAACCATGTGATATTGTTTCCTTGTGATTAATTGTGGAATCACATGGGGAACCATGTGATATTGTTTCCTTGTGATTAATTGTGGAATCACATGGGGAACCATGTGATATTATTTCCTTGTGATTACTTGTGGAATCGCATGGGGAACCATGTGATATTGTTTCCTTGTGATTAATTATGGAATCACATGTGCACCATGTGATTATTTTTCCTTATGATTAATTGTGGAATCACATGGGGAACCATGTGATATTGTTTCCTTGTGATTGATTGTGGAATCACATGGGGAACCATGTGATTTTGTTTCCTTGTGATTGATTGTGGAATCACATGAGGAACCATGTGATTTTGTTTCCTTTTGATTATTTGGGGAACCATGTGGTGAATAAGCTTTAGGAAGTTTCTTGACTAGTTTCCTTTTGGTTAGTATATAAGGGGGTGTTTGTGACCTTGAAAAACACCTCCCCTTGTACAAAGTTATGGTATGAATGCAAAGTTTGTTAGAATTAAAGTTTTGGTTTTTGAAAGGCTTTTGGTTTGAATGGTTTTGGTGTTGTTTGTGTTTAGTTCATGGTAGGAGAATGGTGAAGCTTGCATAGACAATAGAAGGGTGAGAAAATAATTTTACAACCAAGAACATAGATTTCATAGCTATGTAGTAATCATACATAGTTTCGGTTCCAAACCTGTTCTTGTTGTATAGACAAAATAGATAGATGTACAACATCTTATCTATTGGCAAGGCAAGCGTGTTTGTGATGCCTTGTTGCACTCCCTGTGCATCTTGCATCCACTGCCCCCCAAATCAAAGCATTTTTCAAGTGGCTTATGGCCACAGTCAGGGGCTCCTCATCAATCCATTCTCCAGTTTCACAACCAAATTGGAATTGGATTTCTTTTGAAAAACACCATAACCAAATATAATCCCAAGAATTTGAAGAACCCTGCTCAAAACCACACCTGAGGTTCAACGAATTTTGAAAACCAGCCAAAAACTCCCATTGAAATTTCAACACAACCTAACCAAAATAAGAACCGAATTTCTTGGCACCCAATGAGGTGAGCCAACATTCACCCCAAGGACCCATGTTTTTGTCTTTTGGGGGAGAATGGGAGGGAAGGGGAGGTTATTTTTTTTGGATTTTTGGTGTTTCCAATATGTTCCCATCAAGTTCCCAACATGTGTCTCAAATTCTCATTGTGTTCTCGATAGCACCTCACTTTTATCCAATATGCATTGGCAAATTTTGTCCTCCTTTCACTTATATAGGTGGGTCAAAGGGGAGGCCCAACTCTATACTTCAAAATAGAACCTTCTATTTTGGGGAGTCTTAATAGTTTCTTTTTTATTTTGAGTCATGGGCTAATCAAATTGGCTCATTGCAAAAAAAAATTGAACTTGGGAGGCACATCATCTAATTGAAAGGAAAGGTAAATGGATATATCATGGTTTCAGTCAGAGACTACAATATATTTATTCTAGGACTATCCAAAGCTTGATTATATGTTTTTGTGATGTGCCAATAAAAGATGTTCATCACAAAAGAAAAAACAATTGAACTTTGGGGGTCCCCACAACTAATTAATATGAATCACACTACCACACTATACACAAGGCCCATGTTACATGTTATTGATATTATGGGCTACCTAGGGTGGACACATTACATCCCATCTGAATTTGAAGCTTAAGCATGTTAAGTTGAAATAGTCTTCCAATGGGAGGAAATATTTATTACATAGGGAAGGAAGTCTAAAAGGACAAGTTTTTACTTGTACCAAACCTAGCTAATGTTAAAACATAGTTTTTATCTTAATTTATCTAACCAAATTATAATAATGTTCACCAAGTCAACTAGTCAATTAAATAAAAATTGGGTGAGCACGAATGTTGCCGAGTTCTAAGATTTAGGCAAGAGCAAGTTGTAAGTTAGGTTTTAGGGTCTTCAAATGGAAGGTTTTGAGTTTTTCTGAATTGCCAATGGAATTTAATTAGTTAAATAGTCTTTTTTCAAAATTGAATTAGAACCTAAACCAGGAGTATTATATTGTTTTAAATAGGTTAAAGTTCTCAAAGTAAGTAAATATAATTCTTTTTTTTAAATGTATAAGCTTGGCCCTTTATTTGAGGGAAGTTATTGCATTTGATTTTAAATTGGACATAATTAATTCTTGGACTTCTTGTTGCTACACACTATCACTAATGATTGATTTGATTAACTAAAAAAAATGAATTGATTTTGTGAAAATTAAGGTTCATTTAAACAAAAATATTGAATGGCATTATACACAACTCGAATTTGAATTAGATTCAGATTTAACTGAGTTGAATTCAAATTCTTAAACTGAATTGAAATATATTGAATGGAATCTCAATTGATTTAATTTCAATTCAACAATTGGATTAAGATTCAATTGAAAAAAAATGATATGCAAATCAGTGGAGAAGGTATTGAAAATTTATTCATGAATATGGTGTTGAAAACAAAAATTAAACAAATTCAAAAAGGCACCTTTTTATGTTTATTTACTTGGGAATGGGTTGAACATATTCCAGTTTGAAAAGTTTCTTTTATGTTTTTCATGACATCCAACAACACAAACATTAATCAATTCATTAATAACATTCCTCAATATGTCTTGTTTCTATCCAAAACATCATCTTAAAATAAATCATTACAAATGAGACCAAGGTCACTACCACATTTTGCTTAATAAGCAAAAGTTTCACAAATCCATCAAAACAAAAAGATGGCAATTATCGTCAACACTTTCACATCAATACACATACATGCCATAATCTTGCAAAATATTCCCTTGCATCTCACATCTCTCTTCACTTATGATTACAAAATTGCACTATCATTTACCAAACTCAACATTTCAATCTAATCTAAAACAATTTGTACTCAAGAATCACCACCAAATTAACATTACCTTGGTATAATGAGCAAACAACCAATTGAACAAACAATATCACACATAAATTATCAAGCTACAAATAGGGATCACATTTGCAGTTTGATTTGGTGGACCAAATTCATAACTTGAATATTGTAGATCCTCCTATAGATTATCACTTTGAAAATCTTTGATAATTAATCCCTTGTTGTTTACTAAACCCATAATGTTATGTGTGCAACAACTTTCTCTTTTCCCAAATCATGTATTATGAATGCATTGTCAACTAAGGCCTTCTTCCCCTCCCATCTAACTTTTGATCAACACTCCATTATAATTAATTTTGTTCTTAGTACCTTTGACCCCATCTTCATCAATGTTAGTTCTATTGACCCCACCTATAGGATTTTATTTTTTTCAATTTTTTTCCACACTAATTTGACACCCCCCTTGACTTCCCATTTAAATAATTATCATGCTCCAATTCCTACTCCAATCTCCTTTGATCATGTATGTGTTCCTTTGTTTTCCTAATCATTTCCTCGACTACAAAAGAGGATTGACTATTAGAATTTGTTTTCTCAAGTAATTTTATAATCTCTCTTGTGTCTTGTAAACTTAAGTTTTCAATAAACTTGACAACTTTTTTATTAGACCTCATCAATGAGATTTCCTTTTTATTCTCTTTTTTTTTTTGCTTTCTATTTATGTTGCCTTCAATATTTATTTTGAAGGGAAAAAAAAGGCAAACTAAAAGAAAGTGATGTCATAAATAAAAGGTACATCTATCATTCAATTCCAAAAGATCCATTAGCAACTTGCATGGTAAACAATTGCGTCACAAACATTTTATCTTTTGTGTTTGATCATTAAAAGGTATCCAATTGGGTTAATCATCATTAATACTACACTCCCAATATGATCACAACCAATGTGACCAAATGTCTCACACTAGGTGACCACCTCTTATGCCCCTTAAGTCCTTTTTAGCCACTATTGCTCGCATTTGCCATCTGTTTTAACCACTTGTTATCCTTGAAACTTATTTGATGTCTAATATGCATGGGAGTTGGGACTAGACAAATGAACATAGGCCTAGGATCAACAAATCACAACACAAATTCGACCAATGAAAGTAGAAATTTTGGTATTAAATTGCAATATATTACACCTTTTGGGTACAATTATTTGAGAGAACTACATCAATGAAATGGTGCTTCTATGTTTCAATTACAAATTAGCTATTTTTCAATCGTGATGATATTTGATGATATCATGTTGACTGTTTTTAAAGGTTTTGGTCCAAACACCCTTGTAGCAACCTAATGTCAATTACATGATACATAGAAGTTAAAATCAAAGTCAACCATGCATGTCATGGTGTAAGTTAACTATAGGTCTTTGTGCATGACACATTGTGGCAAAAGTAAGCAAGAATTTTTTTTTTAAATGAACAAAAAGGAAAAAAAATGACTATATAGTCATAAAATTATGGTTGACATCCCAATGTGCACCCCCTTCCCCCCTTCTACTAATTTGAATGGAAAAAGAGGAATTAGAGGAAAAACCACATAACATGTGTATAATTTTTAAAACTAAAGAGTAGAAGTTAGTGGCATCAATGGGAGCTTATTGTAGGGATGGGACTTACTTTAACACAATGGCTTTTTCCAATTTTTGTATAGAAAGATATCGTGCGTTCCTATGTCAGCACCTATAACCATCATTGTCACCACATTCACAACACATAACATAAAAATACTATGAATGGTACATCACATCCAAGCCACCCCCTTATCTGGGGTTGAAGTCCTCCTAAGCCAAATAACTTCATAGAACTCCTTATTGGAATCCACCATGGATGAACACTTTGGTTTGAAGGCAAAAAGACCACTAGGCCGATTGCAAATGTGAGCCCCATTGCTAGTTGCCTAGCTATAATCCTTCAAATCCCTAACCAAATGTGAATGACCATGGAAAAAAACTTTAGATTAATTTTACTATGTGACCCTAAAACCTAGGTCTATTGGGTGCATCGAGGGCAAAACCATTTGCCAACTGACATTTATTCCATTGGTGGCATCAGACATCCCATATGCCAACTCGAGAACACTTATCACAAATCAACATAATGGCAACTCCCAAAACTTGCCCACACAACATACATCATAAGCTAACTAGAACCACATCTACAAATGGGTCCATTTGGCCATCCACATTGGGAAGATGACATGGTGCACAATTGTGCATATGGCCCTTCCATGTCTGACCATCTTGGCCATCCAACAATAACACTCAAAAAGGTAAGACCTTCCGCACATGTAAAATAACACATCCTGTAGTCACATCCAAAGTAGTCAATGTTTTCTGCTATAGGTGAACGTAATTTCTTTGCTCAAACTTCTGAATTTGAGGCTGATAACCACCTCCACATATAGTAGCATAATGCAGTGTATCCCAATGTTAGGCAATTACTAGATTTTCCATAGCCATGGGCATAACACATCAGAACAAGGCAGTTCGTTGCTCACATGCTTGAATCCACACATTAAGATCATCCATGTTGATTACTGCCATTGCATATCGTTGAATTGAAGCTAGTAACTCAAGCTCACAGCTAAACAATAAGAAGTATGGTAAAAAAGAAAAAAGAGAAACTTGCCAACTAAACTTATACCCCATAGCTAGCCATGGTAACTATAAGTCCCAACCTCAAATATGGCCCTTGTGAAGACCATACTTTCACATACCCTGCTTCATTGTTTGCACCATCCACACAACTAACTTGTCTACTTCAGGATGGTCTCGTGAAATCATGTGATGATCAAACAATGCTTTTTCACACAACTATTAAAATTCCCCATAGAACTTTATACTTTGGATAGTGAGAGTTTCAACTAAGGCCCAAACTTACTAAATACCCTATCCAAAAATGCATATGTTACTTCTTCACTGCTATGATTTGACAATGGAACCAACTCCAACCACTTGGTAAAATGTTCAATCATAACCAAAACATGTTGGTTATGTTCAGGTGTCAATCTCAATGGACCGGCAAAATCCAAACTCCATTTGTACCCAAGCCCCATAATTGGTAAGGGCTTTAGGTGAAGAGTAGGTGCATTGAAAGATGCCCAAACTCAATCACACACCATACACTTAAAAACAAATTGTTGAACTTGCAAATGCATCCCTTACCACCAATATTGTGTCTAGAGCAAATTATATGTCTATTGGACCCCAAAATGGCCCAACTCCTCATGAACATGCCTCACGAGGCTTTCACATTGTTCTGGGCAAGGCACAACCTTCACTTGTCCATCTATCCACATCTATAGGAAAAAGTTACCTTCCTATTTGAACTGCTTGGCCCTATGCACAACATGGTCCCTTTCCTTGGGTGTTAATCCAATTGGAACTTCATTTGTTTGCAAATATACAATGATAGGTGCATCATCATAAATATCCAAAACACCATTGCCTTTCGACTCCATGTCCACATCATGGGGATCCCCATCATTCATATTAGTTTGAGGTACATCCCTATAACAACCCCAATAAGGTACAAAGGTATGCAAAGGCATGCCATCCTAGTATCGCCTCCAAATCACCATCACCATGCTAACAAGCCCCAATGGTATCCTCTTCATTAAAACTTGGGTTTCAGCTCAACCCATCAACATCTCGATTAACTTTACCAAGTTTGTGAATTATATCAAAATCATACTCTTGTAAGATAAATGCCCACCTGGCCAACTTTTTTGTGAGTCAATCTAATGCCATAAGGGATTTCAAAGGTTGGTGATCGGTGATCAAAATGAATGGACTACCATAAAGATAACATCGAAATGATGAAACAACCTAAACAACTGCAAGGCACTCCCCTTCATATGAACTATACTTGGCCTTTGTTTTGTTGTTGGACCGACTAGCATATGCCACCACAAACTTTCGACCATCATCATCAAGTTGGATAAGCACAACTCTTCACCTTAAAGTACTTTAATCGTGTGCAATTGGAACAGTCATCCTCGGATGGGTCACCTCAAAATGGGGGCTGATGAAAGCCTTATTTTCATTGAAAGGCCTATTTTTGTGATTCATCCCAAATGAACTTTTGGTCAATCTACGTTAGTTGGATTAAAAATTTGGTTATGCTACTAAAACCTTTGACAAACCTCTAGTAGTAATTACACAAGCCTATAAAAGTTCATAACCAATTAACATCTATTGGTTGGGGAACTTGTGAAATGGCCTCAACCTTGGCCTTCTGAACCCCCAATCCACCTAGATAAATCATGTGACCCAGGTACTCTACTTGAGTATGAAAAAATCAACACTTGCTTGGATGAAACGTAAGGGTATGTTCCTTAAGTTTTCCAAACACCTCTTGCAAATGATGCATATGATCTCCTAAGGTTAAGCTAAAAACAATGATATCATCAATTTAGCATTTGGCAAAACCAAGACCCGCCAACACGTGACCTTTTGAAATTTTGTAGGGGCATTTTTCAAACCGAATGGGAAAAACTTCCATTAATACAAACAATCCTTCCCATGGGGGTCAATTCCCCAAAATGTTGTTTTGACCTTATCATCTTTCCTCAATGGCAACTAATGGTAACCAAACCTTAAATCCAAGGTACTAATAACCTTGGCTTGTCTAAGGGCATCAAAAATCTCCTCCAATAGGGGCATGGCATATTTGTCTAAGCAAGTCCATTTATTCACCAGACAATAATCCCCACACATGTAGTGTTCAATCCAATTACCAAAAATGTTTTTCTTGGCTGGCATCACTGTTGCTGAAACATATTCACCCCTAGACAATTCCACCAAACTAACATCCAACAACTTTACTATTTGAGCTTGAACCAAAACTTTTTCCACCTCATTAAACATGTAAGGTCGTTTGAAAATTAGATTATCATCTTCCAATACGATTCGAACCTCTTGTCCCCTTAATTAACTTGATTTTTTCAAACTAAAAGCAAAACATCTAATGAAATCTTGTATTATCTATCATGCTTCATGCACCTCACCTCCTATAACTGTTGGGCCAATTCCTGGGTTTCATATTTTTGCAGTCACCTATACATTGGGTTGGGATGATGGAACATCCCCAACACCCAAGGTTGAGGGCATGGCCTATGATTACTATGCAAAATGTGGAAAGGGACCATCATGTCCTATGTGCACCCACATCACCAATTTCTTATTCCACACCCATAAATGTCTGTTAGCATCCCTGATCTCATAATTGCTAAGGATGTATTTGTCATGCTGTAACATCACCCCCCCCCCTTGCACCACCATAGTTGACCCAACAAAAGGTGCAACAAGTGAAAGATGGGGAGATGGGGTGGATGTGATTAGCCAAAATGTAATTATTTTGCCAAAACCAAACTAAAAATCCATGTGAAGTAGTTGAGATCCGTAACTTGCCCCAAAATTCGCCTATGGGCTCTTTCAAAAATGCCTTACGCAGTTGTGGTGCAAGTGTGGAACCCCATGGCCCGTTCCTTTTCATCTGCATTGAGTTTTTCCATACTAAATGACTTAGAGTCCCAAATCATCCTTGGGCCCCCATTCTTAAATGCATGAGAATGTGAAAAACTCAAGAGTGTTAGTAGTGCTGCTCATGGTGGGCCAACCTTATTGACCACAACCAAAGGTGGTCGGTCATCATGGTGAACTAATCATGAATGGCATCCTAGATCCAATATGTCATCCCCAAGTGTGTTGGTGACCTATGAATGAATTCATATGTTCATTGGATCACCTTTGGTGGTGTTAGGTTAATCCACATCCATTAGAACCGATGAGTTCATGAACCAATTGAAGTAGCATCCACTCGCACTAACTTGTCGATCTAAGCCCTAATCTATTACCATCTAGCCAAAACAATTGACCTAAAATCCCCCAATGGTGGGACATTTTACAACAAATATGCACATGGGTGCATATGTGATTGTTGCAAATGTTGCACAACACAAATCAATTCCTAAAAGAAGCCTAACCTAGGATCGGAAAGTCCTTGACCCGTACTTGCCTGTGAAAGACCTTGGCACGACCATCTAGAAATGACCAAATCAATTGGCCTAATCCTTGCCAAATGTAGTGCCCCCAACAAGGTGATGTTGCTTAGTAAAGAACATTGATAACCTTGTATGGCCAATGCTGGTAACAAATGGGGATACCTTTGTTACAACATCATGACATGCCACATGGAAATTTGTTTAGCTTGTAGATCCTTCTCCACATAATGGTATTTCCAGACTAGGATGTCCAACTATAAAACTAAAACTAATCCATAACTAATGCCTCCAAACAGCTCAAGTATGCATATCCAATCCTTGGGAATATCCCACTAGATAACCCTTGTATCCAATGGGCTTAAACCTAGAGGCCCATTACCAAGGTTCACAAGTGATTATGGCAGAGTGTGCCAAACCTAATAAATATAATGAATGGCTAATGCTTGGAGTTCAATCAAGGTACCCCATGATGGCCTAGGATCCAATGGAAAAACTAGAATGATTAGCATCCCATGTGGCCTTGACACCACCAATTCACTGTTTGGAGGTGCATCATGGTCATGGACATTACCTTCTAACAACTCAAGTCCATGTTGAAGGCTTGAAAATCCAACCAACATAGTTGATTTATTAGATTTTACTTATTGCCCCCCAATGAATTTCACTAGCAATGAAGCCTTATGGTTAGCTATTGTTTGTCAACCTAGATGATAGCATGCGGTTTCCTCCCAAAAATCAATGGTAACCCTTAGGGGGTACAACACCACACCTCCAACCAACACGTCATAAGACGTAGCATGTGTGACCACCACTCGAACCCGCACAATAATGTAATCTACTAGCTTATTAAAATTAATCTAAATCACAATATCTTGTTTGGTTAACCTTTGTGCTTTCTCTGACCCACCCATGGATGTCAAAATGTGATATGGGCATGGGTCAAGCTCGACATTGGTCAATCCAAGACCATCAACATCAACTTTGCCTAACATCAATGGTTGAACACCAAAATTTTACAACACCTTAAGGGGTCAATATTGGTGTGCCAATGCCCCCTCAACTAAACCATTTTTTTTTTCATTATGCACAACCACAGCCCCAGGAATAACATTAGTTTGATCAATGGCTGGTTGTGATGGAAGGTCATGAAGTTAGGCCATAGCCATATGCCAAGATTCAGGTTGAACCTTGGACACCTTCATGTGATTGGCCTTAGAAATTGGATGGGGAATTACAAAAAGCACAAAAGTGTCCTCAAACCTAACCATCACTTTTGGTGTTCCACCAATCTCACATAATGTGGCTGCCAGGCAAAACATGTTTGTTAATTGAATACCTAAAATGACCAATGTCTTAGCTGAAAATAGTGGTGCCCAACAAATTGCTTTGGCCACCCCCATCAAACTTATTGGTGTTTTGGACCTAGAAATAAAACTAGGCATTTTCCTTAACACTCCAATGGGATTGAAAATGGTGTTTGTTAACACAAATGATTGTGGGAACTACACTTGGCATTAAGCCTCACCATGTTGAGGATCTAATCTATCATCAGCACCTCATGGTTTTGGCACCTACATATTAACTCTTATCACTAGTGCAACTATGGAAATCATTTTAATAAGATTTGGAACCATAACATGGTTTCCATCATCTGTTGCCCATGGCTCATGATCTCTTGACATATGTGGCATCATCTCATTTGGTGCCACTAATCCCAAAAAACTAGCTCCACAAAAAAATCTTTGATCCGCATTTAAACACCTTGTATCATTATGATCAACTTATGCATCCGTGCATAGGCCTTTCGCAAACTCTCATGTGGCTTATGTTAGAAGTCCTATAAACTCTACAACATTTTAGTCCTAACCCCTTGGTAATTTTGTTGCAACTCATAGAAAAATTCCATAATCAGGTTAAATACAGGCAATGGCCCCATGTACTAGTGGATGCCCCTACATTGCCACCCCTAGTAGTTCCACCACTTCTAACAGCTCCACTACCACTAGCATTTCCGTTTCCACTTGTCGAACTAATGCCAAGAGTTGTTGTTGCACCACTTGGGGCCATAATTCCCCTAGTGATATAAACATAATTGGGAGACCAATATAGTTGCCACTTTTCAATTTCAATCTTATGGGCACATTTGAATACATGAAAATCATCCATAGTTAACCCCTCCAAATGTTGAAACAAACCTTTCCATGCCATGAAGGGTGTGAACAATTGGGGATTAGACATTTGTTGCATATCACATCAATTGTGAAATTCTTCGATGAAATCATCCAATTCAATGGTGCCAACTGCCTTTTAATATCGATGGGGCCTTTTGGTGGTTCCATACATCTCCTCCATGTCCCACAATAGTGGTGGGGTGATAAACCTTGGAGAAAAATTTGTCTCATAATGTAAAGAATCTCCCCCAAATGATGATGAAGGTGGTGTGGGTGGTTTGAACCACACCCCTCATCTAGTGAAACCACTAATAACAATGTCCCTATCCCTTAAATCTTGTGTCACCTCTGTGATGAACTTTAAACCCTCACTTACATATCTCCCCTAAAATCTAATCTCAAAAGGATGATACACTTGTGATGGCTCAAACTAAATCTACAAGGATGTTGAACTTGTTGCAACTTAACTAAATCCCCAAAACATAAACCTCATAACTAAACTCAAGGTTGTTGCACCTACACCCACAAAAAATTTCATAGGGCCAACAAACTAAGGCACATAGTGAACACAACAAGGTGGTCTACCAGTCATCAACCCAGTTTCACCACGACACCAAGCAATGGGACATCATGATGATCAAATCCAAACATATCTGCAACTATGCCTCCCAATACACCCTAACCTTGATTGAAACCTAATCAACACGTCGAAGGAAATCAAGAATCAAATAGGACCTGTTTAATGATCAGGATTGGGTGGTAGCCTTGTCCCATGCCCGACCATTAACCACACCAATCACAACCCCTAGGTTCACTACAACACATAGCCTTTCACTTGAAGTTTCACATTGAATAGTAAGCACAGACTACCAAGAGATCAATTTAAAGGCATGGGCTCACCCTTAAGTTGTAGTTGAATGGCACACAACTTGGTAATCCCCTTACCCCCTAAAAGCATATGAAAACCCAACCAACATGTTAATAGGTAATAAGCATAACCCAAAAAACACGAATGGAAATGCACAAATCATGCAACATAAATCTCCACTTTTGTGATCCCATACATGAACCACAACAAGAATTCAAATCCTCTGCATTTGTTGATGGCGTGACATGCCACCACCTATAAAATGAAGAAAATATAACTCATTAACACAATGTTGAACCGCCAAATGTTTGGTATGAAAAAATTAACAACACACCACCTAGCACCTTGGAATAAGCCTCCAAAAGTGCCTATCTTAACTAAGTTGAAAACTCCCACACTAGAAATGCTCTTCACCATGAATTAATTACCACAAAAAGCTCGTGATTCCACCTTTGTATGGGTCAAAACAAAATTCCTAGAATTAAATGGCAAATGATTCCACCACTGCAAAATTGACCTCTAACCTCCAAAACTTTTTATCTCCAAAACTTTTGTAGCTTCACACACATATTGGTTATTTTTTCCAAAAATTCAATAGTGCAAACAATTTGTCAATCTGATTTCGTATGCAAAAGATATGAATTTCCAAAAAAATTCAAAATGAAAATTCCAAAATGAAAATAAAAATGAATTTTCTATCTGATCTTAGGGGTCAAATTGTCCAATGTATGCTCATAGGTGGGTTATTTGTTTACTAGCTTACCAACATGATCATTAACCCATGTTCACCCACTAGCTACCCCTAGCTATATGGATAAAAATTTCATCCAAAATTTGGATGAAATATTTCAAATGGATGAATAAACAAAAAAAAGTTGACAGGTTCATATTGGCGCTAAACTTGCACCCTAAGTCCAGGAATTTGGAAAAAAATGAAAAATAAAAAAAGAGGTCTGGCAAAATCTGGGAGCTTGGAATGCCCAAAACTTTTTGGGTGGCAATGGCAACTCCTTGCTGCCACTACTACCTATTCTTGTTGATGCCAAAAAAACTAAAAAGGAAGGAGAAAAAGAGAAAATAGATTAAAAAATAAAAGCAAGAAAACACAAAGGGGTCTTCTTATGCCCAAACCAAAGGCCCTCCTCCTATGTGTGTGTGTGTGTGCGTGTGTGTGTGTTTTTTTTTCTTTAAAACACTTTTGGTGTTCTTCTTGTAACCTCCAAACTCTAGGGATCAGGCCTTGTTTGGGTTCAACTCCCAAAGGCGTTGTACACAAAAACAAATAAAAAACATCAAAATTGTCAAGTGAACTTCTTTAGACCAAGATTTGCGAATGCATAATATTTGTAGTTCGAGCAAAACTCTTGCAAAACCAACTTGTAATGTAAAAACCAAAACAACACAACACAACACTTGTTGTTAACCCAAACTCCCATGCATAACACACACACACACACACACAATAAAAAATCAGAATAAACTCAGTGTTAAAATAACTCTAACCTAGTTGTAGCACAAAAAACAACTAGCTAGACTTTTGGTGATTCAAAAGATTGACTCATTTGCAACAATGTAAAAATCCAAGCCCAAAACATAGAAAATCAAAACACTTGTATAACAAAAAAACTACAAAGTAGAAACTATGCTATGGAATCTCAAATCATCAAAAGTGATTTGAGGTCACACAAGATGGGATTATATCCCATGACAAATATCTCAAACCCCATTCACACATGAACTAATTTGAGATTAACTAATTAGTTTAATTAACCCAATTTATTCCTAATTAATTATGACCTAACTAAATACACTTGACAAAGATCTTCAAACAAGCAAGAACTTTATGTTGCACACATAACACTTACATCCTAGCAAAACTAAGGCTTTTAATTCATCCCCAAAATAAGGAAAATTTGCATAGAAAAGGCAAGGGCAACTTATTTACATATGTATTTCAATCCTTGCAAAATATTGTCGTTCCACCTTTGTTCCCTTCCATTTTTCACCAATATGTTAAAATTGTGAATTGAATTAAACCTTACATCACAATAAATAATGATTGCAAAAGTTAACAAATTTGGCAGTACAAAAGTAAAATTATTTAAGGTTGACACTTTTGAATAGTTCATCTAAACGAAATCTAATCTAATTAAAAGTTAATGCTCAAAAACCAAACCCATTATACATGGTATTACATGTTTCAATATAATACCCCATTATGGTGAGCTCTTATAGAATTGTTGGATTGTCTAACTTTAGTTTCCCCAATACATTGTTAATGTTGTTTTAAATCAAAAATTCTTTTATGTCATTTGTTCTTCCTCCTTTTGCAAATGCTACTACAAATAAAGATTCACCTACTAGGGAAATGAACACCTTATTTAACAAATTTAGACAAAATCTTGCTTTAATTACTATCAAATGTTTTTCATGGTTGTGGTGTTTAAATACATTTTTAACACTAAATTTGCAAACATTTCACAATCTCCACATTTGACACCATATTTTCCAAACCTAATATTTACCACCAACAATTTGGCATCTTTGGAAAAACTATGTATGGACTTTTGGCAAGTGGAACAAACTCCTATGATGATAAATGTCAATACTTGTATATTTTTCATAATCATCTAGTCAAGAACAATTTTTACTACGTCAAAAGTTGATGTTGGAACTTTGCAAGCTCTTTCAAGATTGACTATAGAATTGATATATCTCCTTCCTAATGTAGATTGCGTCAACTCCAAATTGACTTGTGTCATCCAAAACCAATTCAAGAAGTTGAGTTTAAATTCGAAGAAGGTTACTTGATAAGCAATCGTATGAATTTAGTAGAGATGTTCATCTTATATATATGCCTTCAAATGCCTTTTAGATGAATTCCTCCACCTTGACCTTTAAACTACCAATGTTGTTTAAAGGTTTCCCCTTTACTCTTTTACCCTTTCTACTTCACTAATAACAACTCTGATTTGAACAAGGTATGTTCTTTAAGCAATCTATGGTAGGTGTGTAATCAACTTTAGTTGAAATCACCAAAAGCAACACAAATTTCCTACAATTCAAATAGTTGCTATGAAGTGTTCAATTCTTAGGTAATGAACGATTTCTCTTTATCCACACACATCTTTTAACTCCCTAGTTCAATGATGACACATTTGAAGTCAACATTGAATTTGCTAGTAATCTTGTTTAGCTATTGATCCATTTGGAGTATTGATTCTTCAACTTTTTGCAATTTACCATGTATGTCAATTATAGTAATTTCAACAAAGTTCACTACACTGTGGCTACTGCATACACTAATCCATGCAATTCTACTTTAACCAAACTAGTTCACTTACACACATGAATTTCCTTATTGAATTTTTGCTACAAAGCCTCGTAATTCCCAAGTTATCATATCAATTACTCTTCCACCTTCTTATGTTGATTTTGGTGCTTGGAAACTTGCACTTTAAAAACATTTATTTTCATTATCCAAAATTTTACATGCATACACTAGAAGAAATTCTTTCCATTGCAACTAAGAAATCAATGATTAAATGTTCTAAACAACTACATAATTGACTATAGTCATAAAATATTACTTCAAATCCTACATGGAAAAAGGTGTAGTCATATGTTAATGGTGCATTTGGCTAGTAGATGATGATGTGGTACTAGAAAGGATGACATTATTTGTTCATTGGAAGTTTTCATCCATATGGCATTCACAATTGATGATGAAGTGATGTGGATGTCCAAAATATCATTTGAAACATGACTAGGATAAAGTCATTTCAAATGTGACTAAAAACTAACTATACAAATGATGATAACAAAATGATGTGTCACTACATAAACAACATGGTCATAAAATTATTTTACAATGATTCAAACATGACTATCACTAATTTAATATGAGTATAAACATGCATAAGCAACTTATTTCGATTAATATTATACATATCAATAATATAAAAACATTTATTAAAAATTTCTTCAATATATTTTATATATGATCCATTTTAAATATTCAATGTGTTTAAATTATATATTATACATTGAAATACATTTGAATGGTAAAATATGATATATAATAAATAAATATTTATATTTTAATTTTCAGTATTTTCTATTTTAAAAAATAGAAATTTAAGATGTGGGAAACATATGTACATTAAAATTTTATCATAAATTTACATAAACATTTATATACTATATGTAAAACATTTTAGATTATTACACAATTATGTTAGATTATATGTATAAAAATTAATAATTTTTATAATTTCAGAAAATTAATGAATATTTTAATATTCATTAAATTAAATTTTTTAGATTAAATTTATAAAATCATACTTAATATGATATATATATATATATATAAGATATAATTGATTTATGATCCATTTATAGATATTTATGTGGATAAACTATATAGACTCATATATTTAAATTAAAATGTATTAATAAAATTATGATATATTGCAAGCAAAATTGTACAATATAAATTCATAAATTAAATGAAGGTTTAATATATGAAGGATATATTTTATTTATTCTTGTATTAGCCACAAAGGTTTTTCCATTTAAAAATCATGTGTTTGAATTTATTTTTTCTAAAACATGGTCATTAAAATGTTATTCAATAACAAAATTCAAAAAAAAACTTTGAATTCATAATTTTAAAAATATATACATAATTTTGCACATTATTGGAAAAACATTTATGAAAAAAAATTCAATTTTTTCATTTGGAAAATATATCAATAAAACATGAATTATCAATTTTGAAGTTTTGTGTACTATTTAAAAGAAATATGGTCTAAATAAAATAAACATTAGATTATTTAAAGAAGTGGGGTAACTTAGTGGTAAAAGAGTTGAACTCCATCCTTGGGGTCCAAAGGATCAAACTTCACAAATGACATTTGTTGTGGTGAACAGTGGAATATTGACAAAATATTTTGTACCTACATAGACTTCTTACTAGGTTAGGTGGTTATTTAGGCAAACTTAAATAAGTAGGTCAGATGGGTTACTTAGCTTCTTAAATTAGGTTTTTAACCTACTTAGGTGTTGACACTATCAACAACTGATAGGATGGAAAATAAATGAAATTTAAAATAATTGAAATAAAAATATATCTTCTTATTTATATATTATATATAGTACAATTTATAATTTATAAATATTATAAATCTAAAAAAAATGTTCCCCAAGTTTTTGGGTCTAATTTGTAATAATAAAAATAATAAAACACTGATTAAATTATCACTAATGGCTTCACATATGTCTTTTATGATTCATGGATGAAATGTGCCACATCATGTCCTAAATGACTTTAGGGCTATTAGTCATTTTTGTCCCTTGTGATTAGAATATTAATCATAAATTCAGTCATATATTTGAAGATTTCTTTTTGTGATATCATGAAAATTTGTTGATTTTACACTTTAGCCTCGACATGTCTAAAGCTCACACATGCATTTCATCCACCTCCTTTTTTAGCTTTAACACCTCAATATAGATTGGTAGCTTGTTGACTAACAACCTATTAAAAATGAGCCTTGACTTCCTAGCTATTCAAAACCACATCATATAAATATATGAGTTTGTTGACTATTTTACTCTACAAATGAACTTGTTTCAAATAGTAAAATAACCCACTAACATTTGTTAAAAGGTCTTTTGGTAGCATATGATCATTATTGACAACTATTGAATATAAAGGTGGTTAAGGAAATGGAATATACTAAATGGAGGAGGGAAAACATGAAAGGTATTAATAGAAGTGCTAGCAATTAGGGTGGTCTTTTCAACCAATGACCGAGGAATAATTTTGATGTTTGTAATTTCAATATGGGGATATTGATTCTCAAATTGTTTTTAGGCTTATGCTACAACTAATTCCAAAGGATTAAAAATCTACTATCAAATTGGGTGTAATAAAATGTTTGATAAAAGGAATACTAAAATATTAGTTGATATGGTTTGGGATAGGATTCAACTTGACCAAAAAGGATGTCCACTTTGACTAGAAGCATGGGGCATGAAAGACACATGGTTTTTTTGGTTGGTTGCTATTACTAAAGTGACTTTTTTACCAAACGTCATGTGGTACATCTAGTTAAAAGGGGAAAGGTTTGTCAAGATGGCCATGACTTAACCAAATCAATCATATTGATTTGACATTTGATCTAATCGATCATACTAATTTGGCTAATTAACTTACTTTTTAGGCTTAAATTATCTAGTTAAAGCTTAAACTATCCTAAAATAATCAATAATAACCTATATTACATTAAATTAAATTAATGTTAAATAATTTAGAGTTAAAATAACTAAGGATAGCCTAGGGTAAAATAAATAAAAATAAACCAAAAGTCTTTTAGGCTAGAATAACTAAAAGTAACCTAAGGTAAAATAACCTAGAATAGTAAAAAATAACTTAAAGTGGTGTAATGGTTAAAGGCATGGATTTTAATATGAAAGTGATGGGTTCAAATCCTCACACTTGCAACCTATGTGCTAACTTACTTAACCTAGCTTTCTAAGCTTAAAAACCTAAATAATATAATTTAAGATGTATATAGGTAACTTAGCCTAACCACATGGCTTAGGTCAAAGCTTAACTTAAGTGCCATGGTGAATTAATTGTAGGTTTAACCTAAATGCCACTTGGCCTAATTTAGATGCAACATAGGCTACCTAAGTTTAGGTGACATGTGGCTTAAATCTAAACCTAACATAAGTGCTATATGGCCTAGGTTTAAATCTAGTTTATGTGACACATGGCATGGCCTAACCTATGTGACATATATGTGGCATAGCCTAGGTTTAGTCCTAGATGCCATGGGGCATATGTGGTTTAGGCAAATGTGTAACATGGCTTAAATGATCTAAACCATGTGCCACCTGGCTTAGACATCCTAGGCCTATGCCTAGGTGCCACATAGAATATATTAGTTAATAGGTTAGGTTAACTAGTTAGTGAGTAATAGTTATCATTAAATTACAAATAAAATGTTTATCCCATTTTTTTGTTTTCCTTTTCAAATTTCCAAACTATAAAGAGGTGCACTGAAAATGTTGGAAAAACACAAAAGACATAAAATGGAATTGTTATTTGAAATGATAACTAGATGCCACATGGCCTAGGTTTAAGCCCTATTTAGGTGGACTAGGTGGCTAAAGTTTAAATTTAACCTACATGCCATGTCACCTAGGTCTAAACATAATTTAAATGTCATGTGGCCTAGGTATATGCTTAGTTTAGCGGTTGAATAAACTATTTGCGACCTAGCTTAGCCTAGGTGCCATGTGGCCTAGGTTAACCTAGGTGGCCTATTTTAGGTGCCACATGGCTTAAGTTAGCTAGATGGCATAGGCTAGGTGCCATGTGGCTTAGCCTATGGATGTGGATATGCCATATTCCATTAAATTATTAGTTGACCTCTTGCTTATGTTAGTTGCAACATAATCAAACTTGTACCTCAAGATTTCATGACATCATGTAACATTAGTGGATGAAGTTCATCCTTTAATAAATTATAGTTTAAAATAGCCTTCAATTATAATGATAAGTGTCATTTGTAACTAAAGTGGTAATTGATGTGATGTTGACATGTAATTATCATTTGTATGTTGTACTTAGATGTTGATGTATGTTGGGCCAAATTTGGTATTTTTGTACCATTCAAATTGAATTTTCTTCAAGATGTCTACAATGTTTCGTAACACAATAGCAACCCAATTAACCAAGTGTCCTTTATGGGCATGGCATATGAAATACATTAATTTATTGGTGCAAATAGGTTGCCCATCATTTGAAGCATAAGATTTGCATCATTGTGGCAATGCATATAAGATCAAGTTCAACAAGTATTCCAACATGAAAGCTTTCCTTCTCATGTTACCTAGGAGTTTTTGGTAGTGATCTCGATACATCTGGCTAACTAAACCACCTTTGATTTAAACTCATACATTTTCACTTTGAACTTTAATAAGTGAAAGATGTGAACTACAATGTTTTTAATAAGTATCACTTCAATGTTTAACACCATAATCTACATTTTTTTTTGTTGTAGATGATCATACTTTGTATAAATTTGTACATGAGTATTGTTCAAATTGGTCATATTTGCAAACCCATAAGCTCAACAACTCATGTTTATTGGTCCCATTAGACATCCTTCATCTTCACCCATTATTTATAGGTGTGCATCTCGTGAAGAAGTAAAGGAATGTCCACCATCTTCCCTTTCATTTTTTCCTTGGACCCATTTTCATCTTCTTAAGTCATTTGATCGTCAGTTAACCTCTCATTTTTCTAGTTGTTACTATTGATATTATAATGTTAGTTTAGAATGCCAACTATGTATCTTCCACTTCCTCCCAATAAGTCATGAACTCACAAACAATTTTTTCGACAAAAAAAAGGAATAATGATTATTGTAAGGCAATCGCTGCATAGTAGGAAAATGGGAAAAAATTGCAAAAACAAAATGATAGGGAAAAAAATGTTCCTTTTTTTTAATATTTTGACAACATACCACTTCAACAAGGAATAATGATGCATGTTTATTGTTGAAATGTTGCATACATTGATTATTGAAACATAATGTTTCTTGGATACCCACACATGGCATTGCTTGGATTCCCAAAATCATTGATGGTACAATTATGGTGGCATTCCGTTTTCCATGACACTTATTGCTTTAAGTATTGAAAATATCCAATGGTGTTATTTCAATCACCAAGTCATGAGTGGTACGTTTGATGTAGAAAAAATTGGTGATAATATTTGATTATTGAAAATTTGTACATTTGATTGTGAATTTTTTGGTCTTTCCTTATTACTAATTAATCCATAACATTAATATCCATAGGTTGTTATCCTATAATGTGGGATTAGTAACTATAAAAAAAATTTCCTCAAGGATTATTACAAGATCCTAAGTTTTTGATTATTGAAATTCCCTCCCCTTTTCTAGTTGAACTTGCAATCCTTTAGATGCTTCCTCATGCATTTGATAAGGCGGAATCAGTAAATATTGGATTTTTTCCCTCATGAATTGTTTCAAGATCTTTGATTTCTAATCATTTAAACTAGGTAAAAACATAGTCAAAAGAGCCACCCAAGTGAGTGGACTTTCCTTTAAACTACATTTTTGTACGTTTAAAAGATCACAAGTGAAACATAATAGTTTGGATTATCATAAAAATTATGGGTATACTTTCCATTAATTGCAAATTTTACATGCTCAAAACTTGACACAAATAAAAAATGTTTGCATGTTCAAAGCACCCAAACTTCAAGAATGGACAATCCTTATTTTTTTCAAACGTTCTTTTTTTCTACCAAATGTGCACTATTCCTTTTGAAAATTGAAGAGGATTTTAACATTGATGATTAGAAGGGCAAAAGGACTTGAATTGATGAAAATTGTTTTTATAACTAATTTGAGCACATTTGGTTCAAAAATGTTTTTGACCTTGAAAATTATGGATTTTGAAAATATGCCTTTAACAAAAGTTGTTCATATTTATGTGATAGAGGGCATAAATTCATAATATATATGATATAAAATCAATTTGTAGTCAAAATGTATTTATATTTAAAACGTAATGTTAAAAGGGGTAATCGAAATACAAATTTTAAAGTTATGAACCAACACAAAAATGACATGTGTCATGTGTAGTCCTTGGAAAAGGACTTTTACCTTGGCACCCTTGGCTCCCTTGATAGTGTTTTCACCCAATTCCCTTTCCTTTTCCAATTGATCTTCTAGACCCTTGGGAGCTTCCTCACACATTCAATAAGGTGGGATTAGTAAATATTGAATTTTTTCTTTCAAAATTTATTACAAAATCTTTAGTTTTTGACCATTGAAACTCTGTCCTTTTTTCTAGTTGAACTTCTGTCGCAACCTTAGCTTTGGGCTCGTAGTCAAGGCAAAGAGGTCGCAAAGGTGTGAGCCAAGAAGAAGCCCAGGAGTCACATCACATACTCCTGGGACTATAAGAAAAAGTGCGAGGGAGTATGAGGGAGTGAACCCTCACACTCCCAAGGCAACTCCCACTTTGGGAGATGGAGTTTCTATGGACTCTCGAAACTTTAGAGAACAATTTCAGGGGTCAAAACTCAATGTCTTGTACCATTTTTTTTATATCATTAAAAAGCTCTTAAAACTTAGATATCTAAAATGTGCTTGCATTGCTCATTTGCACATCTGAAACACAAGTTATGGCCAAAAGAAGGACCGAGAGTCAAACTGCCAGTTTGACTCCGACTAGAAAAAGTCAGGAATCGACCTGATTTACTTGGCTGCAGAGGGCATGCGACATACCGTTGGAAAGCTCTCAACAAGAGCTACAAGCTTGCTTGAGACTACATCTCAATCCAAGGTTTGCTCGCAAAGTTATGAGGCTCCAAAGTTGCGGGAGTCCCAACTGGCGTAATTTCGGGACTCCCACTCGGGAGTCTCAAGAGAGAAAAGTCATTTGGATGTGGGCTCTGTGGCCAGCCACAAAGTATACTATAAGGGGGAAGGTGGTTGCTTCCCCCAAGTTTGGGTTGTGGTGAATCTAATGTGTCCGTGTCGCTCATGGCTTGTCCTAGCACCAAAGGTGGTCCAACTATGCACTAACCATTTTGTGTGGGTTATGTGCAGGCTCGTGTGAGTGAGTGAAGCTTGTCAACTTTTCCTAGTCCCATCCCATAGCTCCAATACACCCCTCTAGCCCTCAAAATGTTGTGAGCTAGGGAGCGTGCCCCAACTCTTCCCTCTTCTGTTGTCTTCTACTTGGACTCACATTTGAGTCCTTCAAGGAGTTGGGAGTGTGTCAACTTCTAATCCTTTGAAATTTTTTTCATGCATTTAGTAAGGTTTAAACTTATTATTGTTGGTTAGAATAAGGTTGGGGTTTAATTTTTGTATAATAATTTTTAAAACAATATTGTTGGGAGGTCAATATTAGATATGATAATTTCCAAACCATCTTTTTTTTAATTTTCATGGGTGAAATTTATTGACTTTAAGAAACCAAAGTACATAATCTCCTAAATGACAATTTTTTTGTTTGTAATGATTTTGAGCCTAAATAATATGATTCCATTATTTTTGTCTTGAAGTAAAAATAATATCATCTTTGGTTTCATCCAATCATTTTAATTTGGTGATTCTAAAAATAAGGCTCTAATAGGTTTAGTAAATAATTTGGTACTTATGGGTTGAGCATGGAACAAATATTCAATAGGCATGAATGGATGAAGTCCATACACCAACTACAAGGGTGTATGGGCAATGATTACCTTAAATGCAATTTAATAAATATATAAATAATGTGCAAATGTTTGTCCCAATCATTGCACTTTTCATTTACCAATTTGGTCATGAAAGCTATAATAATTTTGTTAGTTAATTTGGGTTTTGTGTATGGTATTTGGTTTAGGACACCTAGTTTTGCATAAAAGTTCAGTAACTAGAAAAGAACATTGGCTATTGAATGTGATTTTCCAAGTTTGTGTAATATTGAAAAGTTGAATTCCAAAAATAAGAGAAACCACGAGTAATTCAACTTGATATTTATAATTTGTAATCAACTAAACAAACACCATGTGGTCCACATAAAACATGAACATGTTTCCCAATAGATAATGTCAACAAAATTATAAGGCATACACCATAACCAACATTGTTTCACATTTGGTAATGGTATGATTATGTTTGACAATATTGAAGAATCAATAAGTGTAATTGATTGGTTGATCACATTTGCCCATAATATTTTGTGCCAACATCCCACCCACAGTTAAGTCATTATGTAAACATCATGTTTCACTACTAGTTGACATAATTCATTATACTAATTTTTACATTGTTTTTTGAATTACCCTAGGCTATTATAGGTTATACCCTATGTTATTTTAAGTTGTCATAATTTATTTTAAATTATACCCTAAATTGGTTATTATAGGCCATTATAAATTATTACGCCTTGGGCTATACCTTAAATTATTATAGGTTAATCTACTTTAAAATATCATAGGTTATATCCTAACTTATTATAGGTTTTTTACTTAGGTTATTTTAAGTTAAATTATTTAACTAACCTTAGACTATACCAGAGGTTATTCAAGGTCATTATATTTTATGTTATTATAGGTTATTTTATCTTAAGGTATAATAATTTGAAAAAACCAAAAAAACCTAGAATAATCAAGAATAGCCAAAAATAGCCTATGATAAAATAACTTTAAATAAATAACAATAACCTATGGTTAAATAAATTAAAATAGCCAACAATAGTTTTTATGATGTAATAGCCAATAACACCTTATGGTTAAGTACATAAAATAACCAATAATAACCTAAAATAACCTAAGGTAGAATAACAAAACAATTTCAAGAATTGTCAATATTTACCTAAAGTAAAAACAAATGTGCATAATAATATGTGATGACAAAAAAATATCACTCATTTAAATAATGGTTCAATTGTTAAGGACTTGTGCCTTAAGCATGGACGTGAGAGGAGGTCAAAGGTTCAAACCTTCACATTTGCGCTTTAGGTTGGTGGGCTAAATGTTTAGATGGGCCAAGTTTTTAGCTTAAGCTAAATAGCCTAATGAAGGTTTTCAAGTGTGTACCTTATTTTCGTAATTGACTATTAGTGAATTTATTATTGATGATTTAACTATTAATAAATTTATTATTATTGATTTAATTATTAATGAATTTGATTAACTATTGGTGAATCCAATTAGCTATTAGTGAATTCACATGTCCATAACAACTGGTCCTTGTTTACTAAAGGGTTGGTCATTTGTACCATAGTAAGTTTGTCAAATTTTCACTCAAAATCTAGTGAACCACATAGTTCAAACTTGGACGCATATTGGTGTAGTGGTTGCATGGAGTTTTCAAGTGTGGCATATTAACAATGGCCATGATCTTTTTGGGATTTGGAAGCTTTTCTTCCTCAAAGACAATGTAGCTCAAAATCACTACAAATTAGTAAACTAAAAATATGCATTTTAAAAATTAAAATTAATACCAAATTCTTGACACTTATCAAATCAAAACCTTAACTTCAATAGGTGAATGACCATGTTGTTGAAAACATTGATTCATCCAATAATAACTTCATGAAAGTACCAAGGTAGTTTCTAAAGGCTAGGTAATATTATTTTGATAAGTTGGTGGGGTATTAATTGTTCAATTTAAAAGGCATAACTATCCAAAAAAATGTTCATCAATTAGTAATGAAAGTTGTTTTATACATGTTTTCAAGGATAATCATGATGTGATGATAACCTAAAAATCCATCCAATTAAAAGTAAATTTCATGGCATGCCGTTACATCCAATACTCTTTAATAAATGGAAAAGGATAAGGATTGTTGCCAAATTTAGTTTGCAAAAGTCAATGCAAATCTTTAGTTCTATGTTCATATTTGGTATAACAACAATTGGTGATAGCCAAGTAAATTGATCCAAAGGTTCAATGAATCTTATAACTAAGAGTTTGTCCAAGTCTTGTTTGACCACTAGTGCATAATTTAGATTCATTCAATACGTATATAGTTTGATGGGCAAATGGAATGGAAATGCCAAACTTGATTCGGTTCATGTTGTGATAACTCCATGTGATCATGTCCTTGTATTCCTATAAAAGTCACTTGACATTAATGATTAATATTAAATCGAATTTATTATTGATTCTTATCTTTTTTAGTATGTTGATCACTAGGCTTATCGTGCTAATTATAAACAAGTTAGGTTTTGTTACAACCAATATGTTTTCTTCCTCATTATTGACCTTGTTCACAAAGTTATAACAAAGTACTTCAAGGCATTTTGTATTGTCATTCAATCTTTTGGTGTCAATAATAGTTATAACAATCCCATTACCTACTATGGTAATCAAGTTTATTCCCCAATCATGGGAAACCTTGGCATCCTTCAACCATGGTCTACTTAGTAACATGGAATAGCTAGCATTCAATAAATTATTCTAAATGACAATAAACGTGATTATGTAAGGAATCCTATGGACATGAATTTTGAGGTTTTTAATTAATCCTATAAGCTTGGCTATGATTTGATTTGCCATTTTAAGGTTATAAAGATCAAGTTTGGGAATTGGTAGTTTTAATCATTTCCTCAAATTTTCAATTATGATGTTGACTCCAAAACCACCATCCAACAACACATCCTCAACAATATTTTTGCCAATTTGAACTTGAATGATTACCATGTGGAGGTTTACAATTACCAAAATATGGTAGGGTTGGATACCAATTTTTTTCTTGAAATTATTAAGGAGAGTTTAAAAAACACATACTTCATCAAGTCTAGTTTTAGATTGAAAATTTGCCCTAAAGTTAAAGTACATTTATTGTGCAATAGTTGATTACCAATCTCCTAGATGGTAGTAGTGAGTTTGTTAGAGTTATATCCTTTGGTAGGAAGTTTTGTTTCAATGAAGTACTAAAGTCCACATTGATAATTTATGGTTGTGGTAATTGAATTAAAAGATCTTATTGTTCAAAATAATGGTTAACATCCTCACAAATTTTTTTGTAACTTTTCATTTTCAATCCAATTGATAGGGGTTTTGTTTTTTACTAGTTTAGTGTCATTGAAAACCACCTCCTTTAAGGCTTTGCTTTTAGTTGTCATTCCAAAACCATGTTTACTAAAGCATCCTCCTTTAGTTCCACTTCTATTATCAAAGTAGTCACCTTATTTTTAAACAAAACATGTGCCATAGTTTGGTGGGGACAAGCATAGATCTTATGATCTAGCTTCCCACAAATATAATAGGTAGGGTGGAGAAGATTTTGGCTTAAATCTAAAACTTTGACCATTATTCTTAAGGTTCATTTGTTGTTTTCCTTGTCGTACTAAAATCTCATTTTTTGAAGGAGATTTCTTTTCCTTTAGTTTATTGTTTGGGTTGTTAGGATTTTAGTGGCATTTCTCCTTCACATGACCTTTTTTCTTGCATTGTCCACAAATAATTTCATTTCTTATTTCGTCAATAGGCTTTTCAACTTTTGAAATTTATGACAACTTTAGAAGTTTTCAATAGTCTTGTGCATACCTTTTATTTAAGAAAGATGAAAGTTTGCAAGTCACCTCTTTATGTTATAACAAAATGTCATGTTTCATTCTTGTGGTAGTTATATGGAAAAAGGGTAGCAAGTTTGCTCTAAAAAAAAGTTGTAAAAAGATTATCGTTCATTAGTTGAATAGAAATGCTTAGAATAATGAAAGCATCAACAAGAAACAAAATGTAGAAACAAAAAGGTGTGCGAGGAAAAACAATAGTTATTGTGATCTTTGAAGATGTTTTTTTGCTAATAAGAAAGAACCTTTGAAGTCTTTGGAAATATGTTGACATATCTAACTTTAAAATTAAAAATTACGATGATTCCAACCTAGAATACATTTGACAATTTCCAACTTGGAATTGTCCAAGTGACAACAATGATGTATGACTTATGGAACCTAAAGTTGTTTTATCTAAACCAATTCATCATTGGAATTACATAATCTTTATCATGAACTATGTGAACTAGTTGAACAAACTAATATTACATTTATTTTTTTACTATATTAGTGTATAATGGAAAAGAAACTAGACAACTTCAATTTTTTTGTGAAAATGGCGGGGATTAGAAGTTTTAGAAATCCGAATAATCAATTTCAAAACTAAACTACAAGTTCCTTCAAAAAGAAGTTAAAACTAGGACCAAAAGGTCCTTTTGAAATCAAGAACTAGATAAAATTGGTGGATACCTACCAAAGCATACAAAAATCAATTCTTCTTATTTTGATTACTAAGAACCATCATGAAATTGAATTTCATTTTTAAATCCAAAATTAAAACTTGATTTCTTTTTTTAAATCAATTTTAAAATCAATTTTTTTATTCTATTTATGTGTGGAACTAGAACCAAGTTACATGCTTTTGAACAAAATGACTAGAACTAGAGGTCAATTGACAATTAACCATCAGTTTTATTCTAGGTTAATTAGAAGTGAATTGGAATTGGGTTTGACTTTCAAAACTAGAATGAAAACCAGATTTGAAATTCATTTTTTTTTAAATACCCAAAATTAAATTTCCAATTCCATTTATGTGTGGAGTTGAAATTAGAACTATGATAATTTTAATTTATTTTTCAGAATTAGAACATAAGGTTAGATTCATAAAAGTAAAAAATGCCAAACATTTGTGCATACTGCATATATACGAAGGTCAAATCTTTGAGAAAGTTGGGCACATGTTATTTTCAGTGATTATTTTCGACCAAAAAATTGGAAATTTTTGGAAAATGTGTTTTCCTAGTATAAATTCAAAAAATTTTGCTTTTTTTTTGAGATTTTTTTTCATTTGTTTACATCAAAAACTTGAAAAAGAAAAACCTTGGTCATCTTACTTATAAGAGTCTTAAAATGTATTTTAAAAATAGGCCAATGGTCATTGGTTTCTTTTATCATTGAAGACGCTTCAAATAACATGATTATTTCATTGAAACCAAATCTTAAAATTGAATATAGTTAGAAATGATTAAAATATTCATTTTGATCTATAATCATTTTTTTTGAAAATCTAAATGAGATATTTAGGTGACATATGTCAAACAAACATAGTGCACATGGATTCACCTTATTTGGACAAATACTGCACTGGTTGAACTTTAGGCGAACATAAAATAATTACTAAAAAGGAAAAATGTGAGATTTTCAAAAACAGAAACATCAATGGGACTTTGGAACATCTTTACATATACATAAAGCATTTTGGTATAAATGGCTTTGTGTTGGGTTGTAGGGGAGGTCCCCATGCCAGTGGGTTCTCCTGAGGGAGGGTCGCACGAGGGTGGTAGCCTGAGGGTGTTCTCAATCGATGGAGAACACACATGAGTATGGGAACCTCCATGTATGTAAAAATCTCTTCTTTTTCTTTCCTCCATTCTTTCCTTCTTGTATTTTTTGAAATTTCCTGATCTGTCCCTTCTTTCCTCCTTGTGTTTTTGAATTTTCCTGATCCATCCCATCAAAAAATCTTTCAATGGGAACATGGGAATGTAGAAATATAGGGGGATCTCCCGCACCTCATAACTCCCTAGGGATCTTCTGCTGTTGGAGATCCCTCAAAATACAAAGAGAAATAAAAAGAGAGGTTCTCACAGAGTGGGCTTAATCCCATGAACCTACTTGGGCACATGGGTTCAGGAGAGAGAGAGAGAGTGTGTGTGTGTGTGTGTGTGAAGAGTGGGTTAGTGGGTAAACGCTTGTTTGGAGGATACCTTCGTACCTTGACTCCTGTAAGAGAAATGCCACCAAGGAAGCACTCTCCTAACACATTCTGAATGAATCCCTATTGGAAAGTTAACTAAAATAATATTACTTATTACATAAGTAGGTCAGTAAGTAAGGCACTTGTTGGCAAGTAGGTGGGTAAGATACATGTGGTTGGTTAGTAGTTGCTACCATAGCTAACCACTGTGGTTAGCTTGGGACAGGAACACAATAAAAAAACGTTTCCCTGTCCACACGTCATCCGGTTTCCGTGCCAGTTCCTTCTCGCTGATTGGTTCGATCTTCTTGACACGTCAATCTGCCTCTCGGTTAAACTGCCATGTCTCGTTTCACATCTGTCGCCAAACCGCATCAAGTAAAGTACCTATTAGGTGCAGATGGTAGATACCTACTAGAGTCCGCGGTACGTAGCTTAGGTACCTATACATAGCATAGGCAAGGCTAAACGACGACGAGTTTCCGGGTTAGCTTTGACTTTGACACGTGACAGATACGACAGCGTTGTCTGTCAGAGATCAAAACAATTTGGACCCTTCGATCCTTGGGCTGTGTATTGGGTCGTATACGGCGCATGTGGACTCCCAGCCTTGGGTTTTTTACTGGCGAAATTTCGCCAAAAAAGAGAATTAAAAATTTTAAAATCCAAAATGAAGTTATTTTGCAGGGTTTCAATCCCCGGAAGTGAGAAAAAAAACTAGTAAAAATAGCCAGATTTATATATATAGTTTTCAGTGAATAACCATATATATAAATAGAAGGTTGATCTCATATCTGGCTAAATTTTCTTAAGGATGATCGCCATTTTTTTCTACATCTTCAGATGCAGGGTTTAATTTGTGGCGAATCCCCCCCCCCCCAAAAAGGGTGCGACCTGCCCAAATGATTTTTTTTGAGGCTCCAAGTCACCATATTTCGAGGAAAAGAAAGTTGAATTTGCCATATTTAGAACACACGTTCTCTAATATAAGGCTAGTGAGGAGGTTTGAAAAAAATTCTAATTCTCTCTAATCTGTAGCCAAAATTTGGCTAAGGCCTCTTGTGGATGATCACCACCTGTCTACCGTCAACCTGAACAAAATTGGAAAGAAAAACCCTCTTCATATGGATGATTGCAACTTAAGCTACACTACAAAGTTCCTTTAAAAATCCATTGATGTGGACCGTTGATATGCGGAAAGAAGGAAGTTTATGCAAAAGAGCGAGAGCGCTGCGAGAGTTCCTCGATGTTACTGTCTCGATCGCTCGCCGCAGACAGCTCGAGAGCGATCCGACAGAGACAGACGAGAGAGGAAAATCTGGTTCTTGAGTGCACTGCGGGCAATTTGTAATTTCATATCTGAGTGAGTGATGTTGAATCCTGAGATTGGATCTACATTTTAATTTTGTTTTGTTGGATTCCGTTTGTCGAAATTATCTTTAGTTTCTCTGTTCAGCACAGTGTTGTTGGCTTCTGAAACATCTGTGCTCGGATTCTGGACTTTCTCTTGTTGTTCCGTTTCTCCGGTGATCGCGCCAAGCTTTAGGGATTTTGCTGCCAGGTCCATGATTTTATTTGGGCGTTTTTCTTTTTTCTCTCCCCCCCCCCCACCCTTTTTTCACCAAGCATTTTGTGGGCTATTGTGGTTCTTGATGTGAAATTCTTCTCCGTCTTCCTTCGCGCTGGCCCTCATCAATCCCCCCACCCTAGTACGCTGGGTCCTTGGTCTTCTTGCATTTACATCTGCCGTGCTTGAATTTTTTTGTCCTCCGGTTTGGGTTTATCTTTCAGTTCTGTTTGCTGTTGTTTGGTCAAAGTCTTGTTTCCTGAGGAGCCAGTTTCTCTGGTAGGTATTTGACCTGAATTTTGTCTTCTTCAGCGAGAGGGTTCAATCCTTTGCCAAAGTCCCTACCTTGCGGGTCCTTAGGTTGGGAACTGGAGGAGTTGCTCCTCAGCTGTTGTGCCGTGTTTTAGACCTTTTTTGAGCTGTCGAGACTCTGACTTGATGCTCCGTTAGCGGCAGGCAGCCATTTGAGAAGATGAAAGCTGAAGAGGAGATGCACAGAGGAGAGACGACCCCCGAAAGGGAGCCTGGACCCATGTTGAATGAGTTGGGATGGAAGGCCATGGAATACGTTCTGATGTGGCCATTCATGTGCCACATTGCTTCAGTGTTCGTGGTAGCATGGATTGCATCCTTGCTCCACTTCCACGTCTTCTTCATTTTCCTCCTTGGATTGATGTATCTCTATCAGGTCCTTTTTCTTGTTTCCTCCATGGTTTTTCCCCCCTTCATTATCGCGTTGCAGTTTTCTTGCTTGCTTGCTTGGTTCTGTCAGAAACCCTGAGTTGCAGAAATATCTCTGGATCATTCATTACCTTCATGATTTGCAGATAGAAAACCGGCAACGAAAGAAGTTATGTAGATCCATACGACATGAGGAAAGGAAGAATTGTTACAAAATGAGGGTATGTGGAGGTGCTCAATTTTTCACTGATTACTATGCTTGGTTCCTTGTATTAAATTTGCATTGTTTTCGTTGAGATCTGGATGATGTTGAGATCGGTCAAACTGTTTAAATCCAGCTGTCAGAGGGAGAAACAGTGCGGTGGATGAACCACGCAGTGGAGAGGATGTGGCCGTTATTCTTGGAGAATTTTGCATCCCAAATGTTGTTGTTGCCGCTCTCACCATGGTTTCTCAATATGTTCAAGCCCTGGACTGCGGTAATTAAACCTTCTCCCACGTGCCCGCACCGCACAGTATATATGAAGCTTCCAAATAGCAAACCAAAACTATAATTCTCTTATTTCGAAACAGGGTTTCTTATGGGTGGATTTAATTGATGGAGCTGGGTGCAGAAAAAGGCAATTGTGCAGCACCTTTATTTAGGCAAGAATCCACCCATAATCACCATGGTTCGTGCATTGGAGGACTGTGTTGATGGTGATCACCTGGTAGACTTCTTCATTTTTTTTGAAAAACTTCACTCCAGTTTAATGGAATCCACTATGCAGCTAGCTCTAGTCAGTCTTTGCAATTTCTGGATGAGAATGCCATGATGTTGCTTCCAGAATCAATAATGTCCAATTCGTTTTGATTTGGCTGAAATTCTCGTCTCTCTAAATTGGGGCAGATGATGGAGGCAGCAATGGAGTTTGGTGCAAGCCAGGATATGAGTGCAGTTCTGGCCGTGCAGATACGACGCCGCCTTGGCTTGGGAATTTGGACCAGTTTCCACATTTCCAATGTGCATCTGGAGGGCAAGGTACTCAACAGTTTTGAAGTAAATAATAACTGCTGTAAGATTTACAGAGACCCATTTCAGGATTCTCTGGGAAATAGTCCCAGCATTTAAGTCTCCATAAGGCTTGAGAGATGGTGGTTTTCTTTTCTTTTTGCTTGATGATTATAGTGCTGTGGGTGGTTGAATCTCTGGCAGTTCCCTTTTTCACTTTTGTCGTTGTCTCATACCATGCTAATTCTGTGTTGTGATAGGTGAAAATCGGAGTGAAGTTTGTGGACGGATGGCCTGTCATTGGGCGCATACGTCTCTGCTTTACTACTGCACCATTCCTGCAAATGACAGCCCGACCTCTCTTCAATGCTGGTGTGGATGTCACTGAGATTCCAGGAATTGCTCAATGGCTGGTACACTTGCTTGTTTGCACAGTCCCTGTTCCCTGTAAGATAGAGACTAGATGAACTCTTAGTGAAATTAGAGGTATAAATTGTGTCACTGACTGAACCCATTGCAGACACCAGCACCAGTTGAGCTTAAGCATTTGCAGATATTTCCTTTGTTTACCTCTCTTTCTTCTAAGAACTCAAGTACAATATTGCACTCAATCCAACTACCACAAGACCCCTTAATGGCTTTGGCTTGGGGCATGGCAGGATAGAATCATTGCATTTGCATTGGAGCAGTCACTTGTAGAGGTAAGCCCATGTTACTGACACAATCCCCACAAATCACCCTTTTGCAACTTGATTTCACTCTCTCTTTCTGGGAAGGCAAAAGAAGCCCATTGAGTATTATTCTTTATAGAGTTTCAGGTGATCTTGGACTGATTACCAAAGCTGCTGTTGGGGATGGGTGTAGCCAAACATGCTGGTAGTGGATGTGGAGAAGCTAGTGAGTGAGTTGATGTTTCCACCACCACCCTCACAAGAGCCTAAACAAGGTATTAGACATTCACTTCTCTCCACCTGCCTGATGGAGAGGTTTCATTGGCAGAAGAGTAGTGGTGTTCCAGTTTGCCAGTTGTATTTCACCATGTATGTCTTAGCATTTTTCACCCATCTGGGAAACAATGGAGCCCTGTGTCAGAAGATGCTTTGGGCTTGAGCAAGGTTTTGCTGGGGGCTGCAGCCGATTGGTTCCACATGGAAGAGAAGCCTCCTGTTGCCACAGTTGTTCTGGAGATTCTTGAAGCAGCTGCTCTCCGTTCAGCTGACTTGAATGGTAATTCCCAAAATGTAATGATACCCTGTGGCCTTTGAGTGTCAAATAATTTCACCTACTTGTAGTTGCACAATTTCTTCCAGCTTCAATCAAACAAGATTTCACTAAGAGCTACTGATTTTCTAAATGCTTGATGTGCCACTGTTTACAATCCAAGAGTGCATGGCTGGAACATGCAGGCCTTTCTGATCCATTTGTGAAAGGAACACTATCAATGAAGAAGTTTTCAACAAAAATTATATGGAAAACACTGAACCCAAAGTGGGACGAGAAATTTGAGCTGCCAATTGCGAGCTGGGAACTTCCAAATTTGTTGATGTTGAAAATATTCGACAAAGATCACTTCCATAATGATGATCTTGGGTTCATCTCTCTCTCTCCCTCTCTCTAACTTTCTCTTCATCTCATTGTTCTGCAGTCATTTTTTCATTCATGTAGTCTCTCTTCCCATGTCAGATAGGACATGGATTTTGAAACTCTGAAATAGTGTTGTCATGCTGATATCAGGTTCTGTGTTGTTCCAATCAATGATTATCAAGATGGAGAACGACATGATCTGTGGTTGCCCCTCCAAGACGTGAAGACAGGGAAGATTCATCTGGCAATAACAGTGACCAATCATCCAGCTGCAACAACAAATTACTCAGACAAGCCTACAAACAGTTCAAATGACCCTCCAAGTGACACTTCTGGCTCCCAGGTTTGTACTGAATAGAAACACTCTGCAGTTGTGATATTGCATTTTTCTTCATTGACTATTGTTAAAACTGTAGACATTCATTCAGTGAAATTTGCACATTCTCAAGTTCTTGCAGTCTTTAGGACCTTCGAATCAAAAATAGTTCCCCACATATTCTTATGTGCTGACAGAAATTGTAAGCCTTTCAGGTGGAGTGTCAAGAACTCAAAACTAAAGATACAGATCGAAATTTACCCATATCAACAACAGAAATGGCTTTGCCTGAAAGTTCAGATGGCCAAATGAGAGCAACATATTCCATAGGAAACAACAGTATCAAGAGGCGACAAGCTTCTGGACAGACCATGGCACATGCAAGTTCAAATGATAAGCTTCTTGACAAAGCTAAGTCATCAGCGCATGTTGAATCACACAAGTTATCTGCTGGTCAAGGGGATTCAACATCAGGCACTGCGGTTGAGGGCTCTAAACAAACAACAGCACCAAGAGAGAGGCAAATTGAAGCAGGCAAACAGACTGGTGATCAGAGAAAAGCAGTTGTTGACATTGGACTTGGGTTGCAGCCTGGTACGATTTCCATAGTACAACTCGGGGATGAAAAATCAGCAGAATGGCCCTGTCAAAACAAGGGCAGAGCAAAGGCCATAAATACAAGAACGAAACAAGAAAGGGTAGACAACCCTCTGATGGGCAAGTTCACACTGGATGCAAGAGGCATTGGTGATGAAAACTCAGATGCTGGAGCTCTGAAACCTGAAGTGCCAGCCCAAAAGCATGATCACAAGAATGCAGGGCTTTTCCACAGGGGGCATAAACACTTAAATGAGCAGACTACAGAAAATGTCCACTTCCAGGATGTGTCATCGGCATCATGTGCTGGTGGTGAACACGTGGCAGTTGCTCCTAATGGAACAGTGGCTCAGATGGTAATTGAAGGGTTTCATAAGCATGCAACGGACAATGCAGACAAGTCATCTGCAGAAGGTTTTCATCCCCACCACACTCCAGAAGTTTTGGATCCACAAAAACATGTGAAATTCGGAGAAGGTACAGACTCTGAGAGTGACAGTGGTGATGCAGATGGTGATCCCTCAGCGCATCATAAGAGAAGTAAAGCAAAAGGTTTCCTCAACATGGCCGAACATGCAGCAATCCGAATGGGGCAATCACTCAGCAGGCGATTTAAATCAAAGAAGCACACAGAGTCTGCCATCACAAATGGACAGGGGAGTTTTAGTTCTGCTGAGGGAACACCTAGACATCTGGCAAGTTAAATGGAGAAGAGTAATTCAACCACAAGGGCTTTTTCCAACTTGCAGGATCTGAAAAGGAGTCAAGAAAACAAACCAATGGGTTGGCAATGCAGCAAAAAAATTGAGGAAATGAGTCCAGTTTGCTCAACAGGTTTGATTGCCAGCTACCTTGAACCCTGCATACAACTGAATTTTGCAAGGAAACAATGAGGTTGAGTCAAAACTGTGGTTACAGAGTTGACTTGTGTCACCAATGAGAATTATCCATGGCCAAAGTTTTTGTCACAAACTCCTGTGTGATTGAATACAAACAAGAAGAAGCCCCATTTGAAGTCTAGTTTCACTACAAATTCTGCTCAGTATACTAGGAAGAAGAAACATGGGAAGCACATGATGAAGATAACAAGCTCCTGTTGCTATATTATTTACTGCATGAGCTGGGAGTGGAAGCTGCTCAGTTTCTTCATGTGTGTGATGGGCATGAGCCTTAGAAGTGTTGTTTTTTGTTTTTTGCCACTAGTTTGTTAGCACCTTTTCTTTTCTTGAAGAAACTTTCACCTTCTTTTGTAATGGTGAAAATGTGAAGTGATGTCTAAAGGTCTTATATTTGCCCTTTCCAAAAACACTTACAGACAGGTTCTTAATCCTTCTTGCAATATTGATATTTGTCAATCAACCAATATGACCAATTTTTGACCTATTTTCAATCCCTAATAAGAGCATTCCCATCGCTATAGTGCAATGGCCTGTAACACAGGACTTGACTTTGGATGAAGTACAACTTTTGAATAGCATGAAAGTGAATTTGGACCTCTAAATGGATATAATAAAGGAATCTCCAAATTTGCATACCAAAGTTAATGACCACTTTTGACTGGCCCATGTGGCAGAATTTAAATAGAATCTCAGTTTATACTATCCAATTTTTCATGTTTATAAGTGGAGATAGGGAAATAATTAGCACTTGATGTTGGATTTGATAAACACAGGTACATGTCAAATACAAATAGGAGCTTGGGTGGAGATGCCCTAATGCTTGTTGCAAGTTTGTAGCATATTACACCACCTTCAGATGCTTGTACAAGATGTTGATAAAATGTCACAAACTTGTGAAAAGTTTGACCCAGCAATTTGGAAAAGGAGTAAGCACCCAAAGATTGCTAAGGTAAGTTGAATACTTAAAACAAAGAACAGTTTTGAACTGTAATCTTTTCAATCACAATTTAATATGGTTGTCCAAATTTTAAGTTTTGATTTAACTTGGCGTTTATTGATAGATATTGAATTTTTGATTGTTCACATAATAGTGTCATCCATTAGAAATTCTAAGCTTTGGTCACAAGAATTGACAAACAAAATTATGTGAAAATAATGTGAAGAACAATAGAGACTTGATTCTAATCAAGTTGCATGCATGCATGGAACTTGATTAATATCGAAGTTGGAACAATAAAGTAGTAGAAATAACTCTCTAGAATTCTGTTGCATCCAATTTGAACTTTGATCAAGTACAACATCAATACAAAGTTGTTCCATGATCTGGCATAAGTAATGCTTTAGAAAATTACATTATGTAGTTTTTGGAAATTGCATTATAAGCAAAGTAAGAATAGATACTACACTCGATCTTAGCCAAAAGGCTGAGAAAGGTATATAAGCAAACTAAGAAGGTATATAGACGATGTCAATGAAATGTCAACACTTTTCAACCATTATCAAAGTGTTTGTAATTGTAGCTCGTTACTTAAAGTGAATTGTTCAATCATTGGTGAATTGAACTAAAAATATTCAACATTCCAACTTAGAGTAACGTGAACATTGCTTTCACAAAACTTCCATTTTCTCCCATTCTTTGACCTTAGTGAATTGGCACAAGTCCAAGAAAACTATGTAAGCATTGAATCTTGACAACATGTAGGTCTCTAGTGAAAATGTCAACAATCTGGTGATCTAATTATAGGTAGGACATGTTGATTTCACCTCCGAATTGCTTTTACGAACAATACAAAAATATTGTGCACCAAACAAATTACATTTCAATGTTTGAAATTCATATAGTTTTCTTTCAAAGTTGTGGGGTTGGAAGATTTTTCAAAAGTTAGCATAGACCTTGGTTCCTTTTACTATGGGTTCACCCAACTCTACAATTTTTCATGTGTTATTTTCCAACAAGAATATAAATTCATCCTCCATGGCCATTTTTCCACTCATGTTCAAGGAGAAGTGACAACTTTTAAACATTTGGTTGATTCCAAAATTGAATCAAAAATAGAAACATTACATGCATGTGTTGGTGGATAAATCCAATCACCAAATCTAACAAGAGGTTGATGTGTTCATGGTGGTGGGTTTTTTATGAAGCTTGTAGGTCTATCAACTTCCATAGTGTGTTTTGGCTAAATGCCAAGATCTATTATGAATTGAGTGAGTATGCTAATTGAAATTCTAAATTCAACTAGAATTTCCATCATGGGTGAATTTTGCTTTGATTGGTCAAATTGCTCATCGATCAATGGTTCTAACATGTCAACCAAAATAACAATTTTGGGCATGGTTATGTTACATTCATAAAAAACATCCGTGTTCACCATAATTTTCTATTGCACATCACCCTAAATGCAATGAGCTTTGTCTTCATCAAAGTAACCCATGAATAGCTTGAGTTTGCTCTTTGAATTTAACTTCCCATAAAAGCTTTTACGAATATGGACATGACAACACTTCCAAAAGCCTTCATTTGTGCTATAAAAGGTTTTGTGCTAGTCCAAGCGTCAAATGGTATTTTCCCATCTAATAATCTAGTGCTTATCCTATTAGGGATGTATGCATCACGATGTGTGGCTTTTGCCCATAATTGCAAAGAAAGATTTTTGTGGTGCAAAACACTTCGAACACATTCCATGATGGTTTGTTTATTTCATTCAATTTTTTGATTCTATTCATGAGTGTACAATGCCATCATTTCATATTAGATATATTCCTTCAAAAAATCTTGGAAATGTTTTCCAATGTATTCACTCCCATGATCACTTTGGAGAAAAGTTATGTGATAAAAAATGTCTATGTGTACATGACTAACCATTTCTTGAAAAGAAATCAAAATACCTAATTTCTTCTTAAGGCATTTGATCATTTGATAGCATGTGTAACTATCTTTGAATACAACATAACTTTTTCACCCATTGATTGAATCCACATTCATTGGTCCAAACACATCAATGTGAATAAAGTGTTCAAGTTTAGATATTTTATCTTTTAAAATGATTTATTGAAAAAAATTGCAACTTTTTCAATGAGCACAACCATGGCATAATTATGCACCCTTGCTTTTGATTTGAAAATCATCAACTATTCTTGAGATTTCCTTATTTTTAATCGTGGTCTTGCTCCATGACCAAAATGGCAATGCCAAAGTTCTCAACATTGAACTTCATCTAGTGTTTGTGTTAGTGCCCAAAAATTCAACAAAGTTGATAGCTATATAGGTATCATAACTTGATGTTCAATTCATACATCATGTTCTTCAAATTAAAACACATTGTAGAACAATCTTTTCATTTTTTGTGAATGGTGTAGTCAAATTTGTCATGTGTGGTGTTGACTCTCTTACAAGTTAGGGTGGATATGAATAATAGATTTGCACCCGAAAGTGGAACATATATAACCTCTTTTAGTATCCCAAATTCTCGCTCACTATTAACAATTCTATGAATGTTTGAACAAATTTTTGACCTTCAATTCATACGTCCTAATTTCTTGCTACATGAACTTTCATTCTTCCAATAGTAATAAGATCAAATTAGGTTGTGAACCAAAGATGATGATTTTTCATATGTCGTGATACACCATTATTTGTATACCTACAACCATCATCATTAAGAAACTCTCCAATGATAGCCATATAAGCATGTGCAAATGGTTTTAAATTAGCACTATTTAAAGTTGGTGCAACAAAAGCGTGTCCTGGTTTATCTAGTTGGATACCAACTTCCTTTTCAATATCATCCTAATTTGGAATATTCCTAATTCTTTTGCCCAATGCCCATATGCACCACAAAAATTGCCATGTGTGCCAAAATAGCACATAAGTAGTTTAGAAAACATTTAAATAGCCTTTAAGTAGGCCTTTAAGTAGATAAGGTAGCCCATATGTAGCCCCTAAATAACCTACATAGCTTAGGCAATCTCTAAGTAGCCTAAGCAACCTTGAAGTAGCCTAAGCAACCTTTAAGTAGCCTCTAAATAGCCTAGGCAACCCATAGGTAACTCCCAAATAGCTTAAGCAACCCCTAGGTTGATCCTAAGTAAGTCAAGTAACCTAAGCAACCCCTAGGTAGCTTAAGTAGCTTAAGTAACTTATGCAACCCCAAGGTAACTTAGGTAGCCCCTATGTGACACATTGTAGGTAGTCTAGGTAGTTCATAAGGAACCCTTAGGTAGGCCCCTAGGTAGCTTAAATGGCTTAAGTACCCCTTAGGTAGCCTAGGGTAGGTTGAGTAGATCACTCAAGTAAGTTAGGAAAAAAAAATAACATTTTATGTTACATAAAAAAAGTTGGTGCAATGGTAAGGACTTTGGCCCACAATGTGGAAGCAAAAGGTTCAAATTCTTACTTTTGCAACCTATCTACCCTAATTTAGCCTAGTTTAATCTAGGTAGCTTATGTGGTTAATTTAGGATGAGGTGTCTAGGCTACACCACCTAGGTTCCTACATAACCCATATTTTTAGCCTAAGTTATGTAGGTGGCCTAGGCTAAGGCCACCTACATTAAGTAGGCTATGCTAGGTGACCTAATGTACGTACCTACATAGTTAGCCTAGGTTTTGACATGTGGCACCATGTCATGTGGATAATCACATGACAAATGACTAGATTAAATAGATATATTATATATCTATTTTTAAAAATATGTTAATTCAATTAGCAAGGATGAACAACCCGAATAAAATCATATGGCTTAAAAGATTATAGTCATGATCATGAATAGAACTTATGTCCAAGGACAAAAATACAACCATTGCAGTGGATAAATGATAAGTTCATATTGTTTAATATAATCATATGTGCCGCTTATGACTACAAACCCAATCATGGATGTACTCATATATGCCATTTTTTGGTGTGGTGTTAAGAAACATTTTCTTGTAACTTGCAAAGTATGCAAAGAACATTTTAAAGAACTAAATTCTTCCCATTTCTTTGCAAAGCTTGAACATATAATAATTTTAGATCCTTTTGTTTTGTAGCATAAAGTCTTTTGTTTTTTAAACACTTAATGTTACATACCTTTTCAATTGAGGAGAAAGGGATTGGTAAAAAACGTTCTAGTTTTGGTTTTTTAAGAAATAACATTTTTTTTGTTTCTTGAAAATTAGATATGAAGATCAAGGTCACTACATGGTTACTAGCAAATTTAATCTTGAACCCCCACTATGACGTGAATCAACAATGCATGCACATTGTGCATTTATTTTCAAGTAGGGGGGTTGGAATTGAAAAATTTACAAGTTTACTAAAGTGTTATCTTTATTAGCCCAAAGAGCAAACAAGGTGGTACAAAATGAAATACTTGTACATAATGGTCATCATTGCAAGCATTCTTATTAGCTTGATAGTTATGCTTGCTAGGCACACATTTTTATTTTATGTTCCTTACTTTATTTGAGCCATGGGATTGGTAAACCCATGCATACTAAACCCTAACTTTTAACTTTTTTATTAAAATTTTTTTCTCAAAAATATCTAGACAAATAAAATAAATGGAAAAAACTTGAATTTGAAAAGTAAATTTGCCAGTTTTTTGTGAAGAGGATGTTTACCAACTTGATCAATAAATCGAAGTAAGTGTGTATGGTGGTGGTGTTGCATGTTGTGATGTAAAACAATAGGCAAGATCATGAACAATGGGGTTGAGGGTAGCTACCAAAAAGATTTATCCCTATTGCATGATTGTTTTTGCTTCTTGGGACTTCCATATTCAACTTCTTTTCATGTATGTCCTCCCTTTTGTTTTCCCTGATCTTAGATCATCAAAGTTAACACACATCAATAATCAACACATTTAAGAGCAATTAATTAACAAGTTTGATTGCATACTATCAACTAAAATAGGGTCCAACATGTTAACTATTACTTACCATTTAGTTTTCAAATTTTGATTTTCCTCATTAGCATTCCCTTATGTTGTTGTCCAATTTGTCATGTCAATCAATGCTTGGAAATGGAAGACAAAAGCTTAAATAGGAGTTTGTAACCACATTTGTTTTGAGAATATCAAGATGCATTAACTAATGGTGGTTAATAGGTAGTTGCAATGTTGCATAAAGGCATATGTGTGTAGGAAAAGGAGTTGTTGGCTAATGCCAACAATAAACAAGAAAAGTTACATTGGAAAAACATCATTGCATTTAAAGTTCCATGCATTCTCTTCTTGAGGCCAATGATTTTTTTTTTATATATGCTCAAGAGGATGCAATTTGTCAAGATTTTTAATATTGTAAACTTTTGGAGAAAATTCAATAAAATGAGATTTGGAAAATTGCTACCACATGGTGTAATGGGCACAAAAACAACTAAGTTTACAAGATTTCTTAAACCAAGACGAGAACACAAACATGCTTAATTCCAAATCTAGATCGTGAAATAAAAATAAATAAAAACAAGAATATGACATGTGCAAAAAAAAATCCAACAAGATTTTATTGTAAATTCAAAACAAGAATAAAACAAGGTTGCGACAAGAAAATGCATTCAAAATTGATGTTGAATAGACTAAAGGTAATTAAAAATCCTACTTTTATTTATATTCTTAGGGACCTAATTCAAAAAAGATTTTGTGAAAGCTTCATTTCCATGTGTGGCCCATGACTACCCATGTGGCCCATAATTGTACTAAGAGTGAATTAGAAGTGAACTAATAGTTAATTAAGAATGAATTGAACTAACAGTTAACTAAAGGTGAATTAACAATTAACTAAGAATGAATTGAATTAATAACTAACTAAGAGTGAACCGACAATAAACTTAAAATGTTATGTTGTTGATGATGTTGGCAATGTCATTCATGACACATGGAAGATCTTTCATTATCCCTCCTCCATAGGGAATTATAAATCATTGATAAAATCATTGCATTATGTATCATGAAAGATCATACAAGTTGAGAAGGTTGATGCAAAAATTCAAGTGGCATTATTTTGTTTATGGCCTTGTTGATGGGTGGAATGGTTAACAATGTGTAATGGATGACATCCCCAACACCATCATCAAATCATGTTGATCATTGCCAACATCACCAATATCATCATGAATGGAATTCATCCATGAACGGACACATTTTATCCTTTTATTACATTCATAATGTAATTAGAAACTTGCACAAAAATATTTCTAGAGATATTTTGAGATATCTTGAATTAGGCTAAAATATTTCGAAATATTTTTCCTTGAGTTAGATCCTTAACAATGTATAAATGGAAGTAATTTTCCTCATGTTACCTTTAGTTTGTTCAACATCAATTTTGGGTACAATTGTGCACCATAACCTTGTTTTGTTATTTTCATATTTTTATAATAAAGTTTCATTTGAACCTACGTTTTGCAAACTTCATATTCTTGTCTTTGATTTTCCTATTTTGTGTTTGGACTTCAAATTAGCCCTCCCTTTGTCATGGTTGGTTTGTGTCTTTTGGAATTCCTTGTATCTTGACAATTTTTGTGTTCATAACACAATGTTGGTACTCGTGAATAAAGAAGATGTCATCAATGTGAAACTTGATGTTTATTTACTCTTTAAATTTCCTTTTTGAATTTTGTGCTTCAATTTTTGGTGCACAAATTATACTTTGGTCAACCATGTGTGCAATTGGATGGCACAAGGTCATGGATACATTATTTTTTCATACATTTGTGAGAATGTTTTGTAGATTGACATGTGTGTACCTTCCTACACAAAAAAATGGGTGGGAGGTCATTTGTTGTGTGTGGTATTAATCAAAATTTTCATTAATGTTACATACAATATAATGTGTGGTTATGGTTATGTCTTGATTTACCATGTACATAACCTTGACCCTATTGGTTGACTTTTACACCCATTTGTTATTTGGCTACAACCTACAAGAAAATCCTATTCTACTTAGAAAGGTCTATTTTATTGCATGTTTAAGAAATAAAATATTAGTAGGTGAAGGATCTATCTTCAATTGGAATAATCAAATTCAAGGGATTGTAGGAAAAACATGCCTTGGATACAAGAGACTTTATGGTGGACAATGTGTATTTGCAAATGTTTATATGCATGGGCTTTTGTTACAACCATGAGGCATTGAATGTTAAATATGTTTGCAACTTTGCAAATGGGCTTTTAATCTCTAAATTTGACATGATTGATTGAAGCTTGCAACAATCTCTAATTATTTTAAGCCTAATATTATTTGTGCATTAGTTGAAGGCACAAATCTATTAGAAATTCTTGTCACTATTGTAGTATGTGATAACACTTTGGAATGCAAGACTATTGGAGAAACTTGGGACAACCAAGGAGGCAATGAATGCAATGTTCTATTTGACCTCTAACATGTGGCATGAATGGTGTCAAGATGAAACACATTTAGCCTCTTAGTAAATGTTTTTGCCACATTTGTATATCATGCTTGAATAACAAGATTTGATCTTTTAATCTTGAAGCACACTCATTTTGATGTTTAATTATCTTTGTAATTTTGATTTGCCTTCTTCCATTACACTAACTCCATTCATTCGTGTGGCAACATTGAAGCTTTCTTGTCTATGGAAGGCATTGTATGAGTAGGGTGTAAGAGAGTATCTTTGGTGTTTGTACTATGGTGACCTCAAAATGTAAATAATTGGAGGTTAGCCTTGGTAGGCCTTCAATTGAAAAGTTGATGTTGAGGTCCTGAATTTTTTTCTAAACATGTAGCTATAGGTCTATGTTTTGTATTTTGGGTTTGTATTGTGTAATTCACATATTTTTGGGTTGATTACCCTGAATTTGTTAAGGAAATGACTTGTGTGTTGTTCAATGTATTCCTCCTAGAAACAAAAAAATGAAGGCACTTTGTGAGCATGCACTAATGGCTATTGGCCTACATTTCATAGAAGAAAGGAAAGTTTCCAATAGGCTTATTGAAAGTTTGAACAAACTTTGTTTAACATGTTTCCAAGTCAATAGGTATGCATTTGTTCTCATGCATAAACTTTGGTCCCTTGCTCTTCTACTACACATATTGACTTAAAAGTTTGATTGTGTTGGGTGGTTGCAAAGTAAGGTGGTTCACTTTTTGTGTCAATGCACTTTTTTGCAAAGTATCATGCATTACATATTATTAAAATGCCATAAAACAACAATATGCCAAATTTGTGATTAGATTTAGATTATCAACTTGAATAAAAAAATAATTATAAAAAAATTATAACATATACAATAATGGACTTTTGAATTGAAAAATATGGATTGATTTTTTGTATGTGCCTCTCTATACATGTATTTGTTGTATGGTTTTTATTTAGGATATCTTATAGGGACTTGATGTTAAAGGAGTTGGAACACGAATGCATACAAATTGTTAAAAAAGTTATGGACTTTTGAATGGCTTGAAATGGGTCACATTTTCATAAGTCCATATCATAGTCATTTTTGATGGATCTCAATTTTTTTTCTCTTTAATAACATGTATGTTACAAAAAGTTATTTAAAGTGATTTTTTTCATATGGATTTTTTTAGTTCATTAATAATTCTCCATTTAATTAATGATATCACAATAGACTATCATTTTAACACTATCGTATGGACTTTTAGAAAGTGATGCATTCATTGAAAATGAGCCATCTTAACTTGCAACCACCCTATGCATTGGTTGAATTGGCAAGCAAAAATCCGGTAAGGAAGTTGAAAGCATGATAAGTTTATTTCATCATAAGTTGACCGTACCTTCAATGAATTATGATCATCATAAGTAATGTGAAGCAATGTGGAGCTCAAGTTTAATAATTTCCCCCACCTATGCAATTTACCCATAGTAAAGCACAAGGCAAGCATTATCATGAACTTTAACATACATATATGACATAATTTTTCTCCCCGTATATGCTTATGAGCTTGAGGGTTCTTACACCTACTTCTTAAGAGATGGAGGTATCTTACACCTACATACATATAAGCACAATTTTTCCCCCAGTATTAAGAAGTAAGCATGGAATCCCTGGAGGAATATTGGTGGATGTAAAGTTCCATTCAAAATTGGTACACTAGGCATCTTCTCCAAGTGCTTTACTGAACTAAATAAATTCCAATCAACTCAACACAAAGTAAAGGACAAGTAAGAAGTCAACAAACAAAGAAATAGTAGCACAAAAAGACAAATAAACAATCCACAAACCAAAGCATTTTGCCATTGATACCAGTTGAAAAAAAGGAACAACATCAACAGTAAAAACAAAAAACTATCATACTACAAGTCCAAATTTGCTGATTGAGTGAACTAGCAGCCACACTCCATACCACATGGGTCCTGGTTCAAACTTCAACATGGCTCAAATTTTCAACCCCAAAAATTATGGAAAGTTCTGGATTTTATTCCTTGGAAAGAAAAGTGCTTTTATGATGGCTTTCAATTCTATTTTTGCTGCCAAAAAAAAAAACCTTAAATTTGTTGCACACTCTTCAACTCAAAACCAGCAATAATGTTTTTGGGGGCCAAATTTTGCCACTAGTTGCAAAAAGAAATCCAGTGTGACTTATGCAGAGGATTTTTGTGGGAAAAATGCACCAAAGTAAATTCCTGCCATATTT
>Ga0209611_10000994_pt1 | contig 46510 bp, 34 predicted proteins | sample S1TSphgellanicum_3_FD_187693 | JGI IMG/M metagenome (GOLD analysis project Ga0209611, IMG submission 187693) | Host-associated microbial communities from peat moss isolated from Minnesota, USA - S1T2_Fc - Sphagnum magellanicum MG (SPAdes) (version 2) | ecosystem: Host-associated > Plants > Peat...
TTGAAGCAAAGACTATTACCTTACATTACAACATTAACAGATCTGAAGACAGGTCTGTGCTTGAGGACCAGCATAAGTAGAACACATATAAAATTATTAGGCTGAATGATATTTACAGACCTGGAGAGTGAAGCAACGTTAAATGTTAGGTGCAGCAAGGTCTTAGCATCACCCATGGATCGCAGTTTTTGCCATCGAGCCCGTCCACTGCAAGTTCTCTCACGTTCCTCAGCTTCAGAAAGCTGGATTGACATAGCCACCAGGGTAGTGGAAGATGCTGTTAGCATGCTTTCAAGCAGATTGATGCGCACAGTCCTTGCAGTAGAAGCAACTGCCCTGTCCATTGCAGCCCTGCACATTGCATGATGTTTTTCAGGCTGTAAGGGTTTATGGTTCAATATGCATATATTTACTGTGGCTTCTGGCTTGTGGCTGTTTTTTAATCACAAAGTAATGACTACAATGATCTTCCAAAATGCTGGCTATGATCTGATTTAGCCTGCACAAACCAATATTTACCTTGATGTAACATCATCATCAGGATCACTTGATGACTTCTCTTCCTGTTCTCTAAGCTCTGCAACCTCCTTGGCCATTGCAGCTCGTCTGTTAGAGGAGCAAACAGATTAGTTAGTTCTTCTCATAGCTGCAATGTCATCAGCTACTGTGACATCTCTACTCAGACACCAATGGAAGCAAGTGTGAGACTGCTCATGCTTACTCTTCCATGTGTTTTTCATATGCTGAGCGAACTTCATGGACACGGACAGCCACCTCCAGCTCCTGGTCCAACCATTGCTGCAAACCCTTTTCATTCTGCAGGCACCAGAACCAAATCCCGTCACCACTGAATTATACTGAAGTTCATCACCATGATGTTCTAACACTGTGATGGAAGCAAGCAATTTTTGTCTTGAGCTTAGCAGTAAGTACCTGGATGCCAGATCCATTGAGGTTGAATCCTGCAAAAATACATGCAATATTAGTTGTATCTATTTATTTCACTAGAAGAAAAGTATCTAAGGTCTCCACAAGTCCTTATCCATTCATTAGAAAAAGATATGAGTGGCATATGATCATTGCCCATGATTGCAATCACAAGACCTTTATTATCAGTTCATGGAATGGAATGCCCATTCAAGTTAAAACTGTAAGGAGAAAGCCTACATGCACTATCCAAGTGGCATGCTCAGATTTGCTGCACAAGCAAGGCATATGTATACCTTTCTGAGATTCTTGTCCAGGCTGGTATCCATACAAAGTGATATTTGTTGACAACCTTTAGGCATGCAAAGAGAGAGAGAAACCCACCACTGTGGGAAGCATGATCTTTTGTAGCCTTCCGAGCTTCAAGAACCTCCTTGAGACGGCGAGTAGCTGTTGCAGCCTCTTCTGACTTACGTTGCAGAACCTGCATGTAACAAAGTTGACTATGTGTTGTATTCTGTTGTAAATACTTTGAATCTAGTTGGAAGCCATTCCCTTCTTGCCCTATGAATAATGTCATCTACAGTGCTTTGGGATCAATGACTCCTTACACTTCGAATCAGTTTTTCAAGCAAGCTCGAGTCACTCTTTCAGTTCACAACTTTAAATCCTGTGCTCTTATGGATGCTTACCATTTTCTGGTGCTGATGCAGTGCCTGAAGTTTGTGCATCTCATATACATTTCGTCGGCCTTCCTTTCGAAGCTGTTTGCAATATCCAAGAGCAGTTTCTCAGTATTAATCCTGGACAAGATTACTGGCTAAGAGTTGAGGACCTGCATTAGTTTTACACACTGTTGAAAATCCATTGTTTGAATTTCTTTTTGGGCCCAGGCACATGTTCCTCAAGTGAAAGATAACAGAATTACACCAACCTGCAGAAGCTCTTTTTCTCTCTGCCCTTTCCATGCCCTGAATGATTCTGACTCTTGTTTCATCTTCTGCTGCAATTGCACCTGTCAAAAACAACTCAAACAAATGTACAACATTTTCATTTCACAACATGTGGCTGGAAAGTCCAGGCCTGGCACCATGCTAAGAAGTCTGTTCATTTCCAATTGACCTTCATGTTCAATTGAAAACTTGTGCCTGGGATGCAGTCCGTGGAGAGAATCTATTACCTTTTGTGTTTTGATACGCTGAATTTCCTCTTGCAACTGCCTAGCAGCTTCATCACTTCTTTGCTTTTGGCGAAGAAGTTGAGACTGATTCTCCTGCTTCTTTTTTAACTCAGCAATCTGTTCCAAATGATAACAAAGAAGATTTTGATGTATATTCAAGTGGAACAAAATCCTTTACTGTAAAGACAGACATGATGACCAGCTTCTCTCTGAGTGTGTGTTGATGTCATCAAGATGGTAGGTCTTTGGTCACTTCATACCTGAGTCTCAAGCTGCTTCAGCTTATTCCTGTAGTTCTCCTGAAGCTTCTGTGTATGTTCATCTGATACGGTCACTAATGACTCTAGTTCAGCCATGAGTGCGTCTCTGTCCCCCTACACAACCCACCAGTCACTTTCAGAAAGATTGAACTTTTGAACTTGTGAGCATGCCATAAACATCCCTATACAGCACTAAGCAGTACTAGCAATGTAGGACTGGGGAATAAGCATATTCTATGAAGCTGCTGAAGATGAGGCCCCTTCAGATGTACCCTTGTTTGAAGAGAGATATGCACATACACATTGACTCCCCAAATGTATAGAAGGCCCCAGAAAATACCTGCAGAGATCTCTTCTCCTCCTCCAATTCTACAAGCTTCCTTTCAAAATGCTGCTTCAGGACTATTGTTTCAGGTTTGGAAATTGATTTCATCTCCGTCTGCAACAGCCCTCCACAACACCCATCTCAGGTAAATGAATTCTGAACAAACATGCTGAAATGTGGGTATAGCATAGATGGAGTTAGGTTACCTCCTTTTGCTCTAGTCGCTTGTTGAGCTCCTGCAACTCTTTATCCAAATTTTCTTGCAACATTGTGTGCTCCCACTCCTTAGCCTGCGTTTGTGCCTCAGTTGCACTGGAAGCTTCACCCACAAACATTGAACTCATAAGATGAGATGGACAATTTTGCATCTTAGAAAAGGAGTAACTCCACTCCCAGTTCAGCAATCATGGGCTCATGGGTCCTGCAATTTGTTATCTCAGAAATAATAAAGAACAAAGCTGAATAAAATCCTACTTGATGGTAGATCAATTCCAGCAGCTCCAAACTCTTCCTCTGAGCAGTTATCTTGCAGACTGTTGGATGAAAAACAGGAGAGTGGCCTGGATAAGTTTGTTGGCTGCAACCTTGAAGACTGCATTTGCTGTATTTGACCCTCCAGGTTCTGAATCTTTGTTATGTAGTTTTTGAGCAAGCTCTCAGTCTGGCAAACATGAATTGGTTAGTTTTGAAAACAAGAGTAGTGCAAGTACATACCTTTAAACTCCAGAACTCAAAGGGCAGACAAATGGCCTATGAGAAAACACATAACCAAATCCTCTTCTATGCTGCTCATTCTTGAAACTTAATAGGTTGCTAAAGGGCCACCTTTATTTCATCCTCTCCATCCAATTTGTTGGAAGGCTTGCCAGCCCAGAGTTTTTCAAGTTTGAGATGAATCTTGTCTCTGTTCACCTACATACACAAAATTATCAAGTATCAACACCAGGCCAGATAGTTGTAAGTTACCCCTTAAAATCTTGATCACCTTTCCATAGAGTCTCATGCAAATACCTGTGAGTCCACCACCTTCTGCAACACTGTATCCAGTTGAATTTGAGACTCCTCTAGCTGCCTCTGAAGGTCTATATTGCTAGCCTCCAACCATACAACCTTCTGCTTCAGCATCTGCACCCTCTCAGAAAGTAGCTGCATTCAACCCCCTGTAGACTTATGTGAAAAAGATTGCCTGCTCTAACATTACTAAACTGCACACCTGTAAATCTGCAGAAGATGGGCCTCCTGCACGTGCACATATGAGCTCTGCCTGTGCAATCTCCAGTTGTTGTCGTATGCGCTGCATCTCAGCAGCCATCGGATCCCTGTTCACCTGCCACACACAACCAAGAGAGATGATCAGAAGGATTTCACATTGCTGTCCAACTTTAGAAGAATGGTGCTATTGGTGGAAGCAAAACAACTGGGGTCACAAAATGAAGGCAGTCAATTCATAACAGTATGCCCATCATGCATGCAACTGGAAGAAAGTATTGCTGCTCTTGATGAAAATACACACCATTGGTTTATTCTGGATGTTGCGGGCACGATTTGCATACTTGAGAGTATTAAGAGTCTCCTCAGCATTTGAATCTGCTGGACTTACACAAGCTGCATGCCCATTTTACAATTTAGTAGTATTTCAGCATCAATAGGTTCTATTTGAAATGTATTGAAATTAAGTTACTGATTTCCTCACAGTGTATGTAGCTGGACTGCATGTATGAGGGCACATAACATAGAGAGTCAAAAATACTCACCAATCATAACAGTTCTGCTGTTACCACCCAAAGAGTCCTGCTAAGATTCACAACCACCACTATGAAAACCTGCAGTGCTTCCACAGTTCTGTAATTGTCTGCCTTACAGGTTGAATGTGGTAACTAAATTGGTATTGAAGTGCCCTGCTAAGTTATAGGGTCAACAGAAATCTAGGTTAGTAACTTCTAGCTGTGTAAATATAGGGGTGATTCATGAACATTGACTTACCTGCAAAAGTCTAGTCAGTTTACTGTCTCTGTAGGGAACATGTCCCCCTTCTTTGCGTTTTTTATCATCACCCAATGCACTGATCACATTTCCAAGGGCTAGCAATCCCTTGTTAATGTTAACACCTGCATGAGCAGGAAGAGAATTGGAGTTATTGACAACCTCCAGGCACCGATCAATGTGGATTTGGAGATGACATAAGAAGATAGAAGCAAATGAAGTGAATTTTATTCAAGCTCTCAAACCTTCTTTGAAACGTAGCCCATCAGCCCCTGTTCTTTTTGCCCGCTCTGAGCCAGCAAGATCTACAAGGTGAAGCTTTGCACAGAGATAATCCTCTCCACAATCCTCCAGCAGAGCAGTGCTTGTCAGAGTCATATCCCATTTGCGATGCTGCTCTACTGTGATGGTGAAAATTGCATGTGATCGACTGAGCAACACCAACATGTATCAGAAAAACAAAATATTGTTAGCAAACCCTCATGATATGCAAACCAACTATGTGGAGGAATGTTAACATCACGATCCTCACAGGGGTGGATTAAGCATAACTGACCTCGAGCTTGAATTCATGTTGGTGCTTCCTGTTGCACGGCAAAGAGATCCTTGTTCCAAACAAGTTGCCATCTCATCCAAGCTGTTAACATCAGACTCAGTGACGCCAGCCAGAGTAATGCCCCCATTGCTGGTCTCTCTGATCTGTATGGGTGGTTTCACTGTCCCCACATGAGTCATCATCTTTGATCCTCCACCAAAAGGAAGTCCGTTTATGCCTCCAGCATGTCCACCACCATTCACAATTTCTGTTGGAGGATTTGGGTCCAGAAGATCATGCACTTCCTCTTTCAATATCTGTAATATGATATGATGGACAGTCAGAAAAGGGCTTCCAAATTGCATGAGCTTTGTTCTGGATCTTTGACAGGACATGCATGATGTCATCTCAGCTGCAATAGTTGGCCGAAGGGCAAGAAATCAAAATGTCTCAATCATGGATGTCTGCTTACCTCAATGAAAGAAACACGAAGTTGAAAATGTGATTTTGCCTTGAGGATCTCAACCTTCTTGAAAATGGTCTCCATGACTTTAGGGATGACTCCCTCTGAGCTTCCCCCGACTTTGTAGCCTGTTCCCATCGTGTATGTCTTCCCTGATCCTGTCTGCAGCCCAGCAGCGCATTACAAGCCGAGTCATTTGATGACCAAAACGGAAACTGCACAGACAACAGGGAGGCGTGGATCTCAAAATTTTGTCGTGTACCAGCTGCAGCAGCGTTTGTAAGGATCTGCTGCTGCTAGGTAGCATCGAGAGGAATATATTTTCACAGTCTACAGCAATTATGTTTCTTCTACACTTGGCCAGTAGTATATTGGGCACACATGCCTGTCCGTAAGCCAGCACAGTTGCATTGTAGCCATGAAACAGGCCATCGACAAGCGGTGCAACGCAGCGATCAAAAATTGCTGGCAACGGTGGTACCGTGCCTTCTCCTGTGCTTCCAAAGACGTGGTCAAAAGTGAAAGAGTGATTCCCGATTTGCACCTGCCAACGAACGAGGGAACTCTCTCATCAATCTCCGATGTCTCAATCGGTTTTTATCATCTCCGCCGCCTGATGCTCATGATCTTCTAGTGCAGACAGACATATTCTTGTAAAATCTCTCTCTTGTGGCCTTACCACGAAACAAGAAATCTCAAACAAGAAGACAGCCTCTACAGTAGAGAAACTCCAAGAAGCACACTACCTGAGGTTCATGAGGCATGACTTTGAGACAATCCTTGCAACCTTGAATGCGCTCCTGTGCAATGAGGGGCCTGATGTTGACAGCGACTTGCACTGCCTGTGTGGCGGCTTCATTATTATTATCCTCCATCGCCGACGTTCTTTCCATAGAACAGTCTCCCTGGAGTGACGCCGCCGACACTTTATGGCTCATGTCGTCATTCCTCTCCATGATCTTGTCTAGATCTTCAACTACCTACTCCCGTTGCGAGATTATGCAGGTTCGCACATCGCAATTCTGTTGCAGGAATCTGAGGACCAGCACGAGGACTAGACTGGAAAGATGTGAGATCCACACTTCTTCAGGCCAGATAAATAGACTTGGATCTGGAGCCTGAAGACGGGCGGGCATTGACGGAATGCTAAGATCAATGCTAACCTTGACGTGCCCGATCACTGATCTTAGCATTCCGTCAATGCGACGAGAACTGCCGCAACAATCTGAAGAAGATTCATCTCCACAATCTGTACAAGTACCTCGAGCTCTCTAACTTGACTTCTCGTCTCCTTCTCCACCTTCTCCACCACCTCCTCCTCCTCCTCTTCCTCGCCGCTGACCTCACGCTCTCCGGACTCGTTCGATCCACTTCCTCCTCCTGTGCAGCTCACTAAAACTGGGCAGAATACGACGCGAAATTGCAAGTCATTTACCTATAGATCATTGCAAAAGCTTCGAACTCATGACGAAGATCTTTGATGTTTCCGCAATGCGCTCTCGTATTAGCAGCGTCACCTCCTATATGGTTTGCTCCAAGAAAACTGTTGAGCATATCTTTCGCTCTGTCTGTCTGTCTGTCTGTCTGTCTGTCTTTGCAATTATTGATATTTGCGAACGAAAAGAATCCTCTTACCCGTCTACGCGGTCGTTCCTTCTAAGTAACATGTCAATTCCTCTCTCTCTCTCTCTCTCTCTCTCTCTCTCTCATATAGCTCTATATCTCTGTCTATATGTGTGTCTCTCTCTGTCTGTATCTCAGAGAAGGCCAAGCTTGCCATCTAGTAGCTAGAAATCCCTCAGACTATACTGCCACCACTGCGGCTTTATTCACCAATGCAAGCGAATTCCCGGCAAAAAACAAAGTCGAGTAGAATAACACGTGAAGAGGAGGATACAAATCGGGAAACAAAAAAATAGAGAAATGTCGCCACGTTGTATATGGAGGATTATGAGAAGATGAAAAAAAAATAAAGCATTCTGAGCGGCAACAACAATAATACTAGTAGTTAGTAGGAGAGAAAAGAAGAATCAAATGTAAAAAAAGTTACAAAGTTAGTATAGTGCCAGGAAGCAAGAGAGAGAAAGAGAAGAAGATGGAGAGAGAGAGAGGGACGAAAGGAAAGCTTGGTGGTGGCGTCAAGCGCGCCACTGAGGAAAGCTCCCGAAAGAACCAAACGCTCCAAAGCACTAGCGGCAACGCACGCACGCCTCGCCCGTATGGCGTTGTTGTTGGCGTTTGCATGGCCAGGGGGAAGGGACGATGATGGATGGATGGACGGATGGATGATGATGGATAGAGTGGATGGATGGATGAACTAATAGACGATGATAATGGATGAATAAGAATAATTTTTGAAATTAAAAATTTGACACATCTCTGTTTAATTTTAAAATTTTCTGAAAATAATTATATACAAAGCTGCCAAAGGTACTATGGTATATATAATAACCCCATTTATTGGTTTTTTGGGACATTTTGAAGATGTCAATTTTCTACCCATTTTCCTATTTGTTATTTTTCTTGGGTTCCCATAACTAATGGTAGCTAGCTATTGGCAACAAGGTTTTTAAAACTTTGATTTCTGATTGGGCATCAAAATTGTGAATTATTTTATTGTGAAAATATCATTTTTAAGACACACCCCCCTCCCCCCCCATTTACTTATGTAAAATGCTTCAAGTTCCAAAGAACTTTAATTTAGATGGAAGTTCCATAAACTATTGCCACTATTTAATTTACAATTTGTATAATACTATTTTGATGGTGTCATGGTAGGTTTTCAATAGTTTTTAACAACCTACAAATATGATATCATTCCAAACTTCAAATGCTTTAGGATAAATGCTAGTCATCAACACTAAATTCTAGGAAAATAAGAACAAAAGTGTCCCTTATAAAAACCCTTTTTGATATTTAGTAATATTTTATCATTCAATTTGTGGTTGATATAGAATCAACTTGTAAAAACATAGTAACAAATGTGAAAATGAACAATTCAATTTATGATTAGATTTTAGATGAAATGAACATTCGTGACTACAAAATCTTCTAGTTGCTTAAGACAAGTGTCATTAAACAAATGTGAAAATGAACGATTCAATTTATGATTAGATTTTAGTTGTAACAAAACACTTTGTGACTACAAAAATACTTGCAACTACAACATCTTCTAGTTGCTTAAAATAAGTGTCATTAAACAACTAATGACAAAATTTATATGTGGCATGAAAGTTGCACCAACCTTCACAAAACCTTGGTGATTATAGTCTATTTTTCCATCCATTATCATGGATGAACATGAATATGATATGGACCTCATCATGAAAATGTGAAATTTGACTTTGTGACTACATTTACAATTATATTTCTAATTATTTTATGGACAATCACATGATGCCAAGTGTTTTAGCTACCTGACCTAGTTACCTATCTACCAATAGGTAAAATAATAGGTAGGTAGGCAATGAATATTTACTTTAGCTTAGCCTACCCTACTAGTTTTACATAACCTAGTCTAACTTACTAGCTTAAGTATTTACCTCACTATCTAGGTAAAATAATAAGTAGTTATGTAATGAGTGCCTACCTTAGCTTAGCTAGTCTAACCTAAACTACGTTATTAGACCTACTTACCCAAGGTAGCTTAAGCTTGTTCCTAGGGTGCAAATATAAGGACTTTGGACTCTTTGCCTCTATGAAAACAAATCAAGTCCTTAACCATTGTATCACACCATTATATGGTGATAAATTTTGTTAACTTATTTATTTCACATCTCATTATATACATTAATTACATGAATAAGAAATTACCTAATATATAGGTAGCTTGTAGGTAGGTGAGGAGGTAGGTAGGTAGGTAATAGGTGTTTAGGTTAGCCTACTTTCAAATTAAGCTTACATAGCTTACCCTAGTAGGCTTACATTGCTTAACCTACTTAGCCTACTTACTAAATAATAATATCCTTTTATAACCTACCTATTAACCAATAAATTCGAATTACAATAACAATTTAGATGTCATATATTATTTAGTCATTTATGTATAGGTGCAAATACAAGTGCAAAAGTTACTTGATTGTCAACTATCATGGATGACATCTACTCCCTTTTCATCAATATGTTCATTTAAAGTTATAATAATCACAAATTATAATTAAAATTTGAATTCATAATACTATAATTGTATATGCGATTACAAACATTTGCAATTATGGTGACACATAGAACTATTAAAAATGCAATTATAAAATGAGTTGATTTAAACATTAATTGCACACTAATCACAAACATAAGGTCAAGCTGAACCAAAAAAATCTAATGAAAGTCCAAAGTCATCCAATACAAATTATTATCAAATTATGTTTACAAAAAAACCAAAATCAACAATTGTCATTTAAATAATCTCAAAACTACATGATCTTCATACTTAAACCAACAACTCAATTTTTGTAAAACTTGTTGGGCACTAATGAATAATTGGACATGTCACACAACCTAGCTTATAAATGTATGTGAAATTATTAATTGTGAAACATCAAATTTTGTTATATGGGGACTTGAAATCCACATTTTTAATGGAATTGGTTTCATCATTTGATAATCCCCATATCATGGAATCTTCTTTAATATCACTATTTTAAGCATTTGTACAATAGTATACTTTGAACTTGGAGATAATTGTCTATTCTTTTGTCAATTTTTTTTAAATTTTTTTTTAAAATTAAGAATTAGTAACCCATCCTTGAAGGTCCATTGAAGCAAATATATAATTTGCCAATGATACAATTTTCATGATTTGTAGCTTCAAAAACCTCTCATTAAAACCCACAACCACTAAAATATTGTTGCCACAACTAGGTTTAGATCATCATATGGGATATAACAAATGTGGATATACTTGTTTTTAAAGGGAGGGACAATATTTTCACCAAGACTTTCAATGGAAAAAAAAACCAAAGTTCAAACCCTAGGGTTAGGTTGCTTCATAACATGGGTATAGGGTACCCAATCAAGCCTACTAATCAAAGTGGCTTTATATCTATTTTGTTCAGATTTATTTCAATATGTAATATTCATTACAATAAATATGTTTCTTTTCATTGTAATACAATTTTGAGTTTTTAAATAATAATTAGGAATGGCACCGTTGGTTTGATCTGGAGATCAATTTTTTGGATTTTTAATACCTCCACAACAAATTTGAAGTTGATCCAATTTAAGGTTCAAAGTTTCAAGTAGTATGTTGATTGTTTAATTTGATACCATGAATCCAAACATGATCTAGATTCCCAAATCCAAAACTGGTGTTCCATAACCAAAAAAAACTAGTCGTGATCAAATCTGAGTGAAAAAAACCATGCCTTGAATCATGTCCTTGATGTTCAAAAGACTACTAACACATATTGAGCATTACACCAACACCCATTGAACAAGAACAAAACCTTCAAATGGGCAAATGATGTGAAGTAAATAGTATTAAAAAGTGTGAAAGGAACATAGTGTAGGGAGAAGTTGCGGAGCATATGGGTGAGGATGGGCGTTTATATGATGACCTTTGTTGGATTCTTCAATCTTCATCTTATGACAGGAGACATTGTTGGAAATATGTAACGTGACAGATTGCAGATCGTGTACAAAACCTCCCATGACTGGCATTCTTCTTCTTCTTTTGCCCATTGACATGAAGTGGAAACCATGCTACCAACAGCGCCTGAGCATCGTCTATGACAGTGATAGGCTTGTTCACAGACCTCATGTTGTTGCACACAGCTGGAAATGTGGTGCTAACCTTATGTGGACTTTTATTCAAACCAGTACTTTTATCTCAAACAAGAGAGTGAGAAAGAGTTGAGCTGCTCACTTTGAGACTGATCCATTCCTTGATGTAACTGGCAATCTTTTCACGGACTTGGTGAACTTGGTCAGGCCTTGCACACTTTGTTGCATCCCCTGAATCAATCCATTTTTATCACATGGTCATGTCACTGGTGGACAGCTTTTTTCCTCACATTGATCTCTCCCACCTTCTAACACAGCCCACAGCCTACAATTCTACAAAATCATTGCAGAGAAATCTCCACAACAACAATGTGAAGGTAACACAACAATGCATGCAGTCATAACCTTATGAGAGTTGCTCACAAAGTGTCAGACCATCGCCCCTCATCACAAATAGCAGTGGGGAGCTGCTGTGATGACCCACTCATTTCATCAGCTCCCAACAATGGGTTGCAGATAAATATATAATAATCCACCCAATATCTCAGCAAACCATTGTACAAAATCTGCACTCCTGAGTTTCTATGGCATTAGGCACAACATGGTGCTACAGTTTCAACCAGTTTCAGCACATATGGTATGCGTATGGCAAAGTCGTGGTACCTTCAAGCTGAAGAGGGGATTGAGGGCATCCCCGCATGTCTGTGCCATGGCCACAGTTGTGGCATGTTATTGTGGATGCCGGTTCTGTACAAACACAATTCACTTCCAATTATTGGTCCTGTAATCTATGAACAGAACACCTCTTCAAAATCTATACAAGTCAAAACTCTTCTTTACTTCAACATTTCTGCTCTGACAAAAGCAGCCCTGTATGCTGCAGACTGCCACATCCAGTTTTTCAACCACATGCCAGATATGTGTCAAGACAAAAGTTGGGTGAACATACCACCAGGAGATGATGTCTGCTTGGAAGCATGGCGCCAGGGGTCCTGTGATCCATTGGTGAAATAGATATTTGTAGCTGCACAGTCAATTGATGATTCCATTTTGGCAAATTTCAGCAGGAAGATGACCCATTTATGTACAACCACATAAACAGAAGTGAACCCAAACTCTGGAGATCAGAATGAGGATACTTGGATGACAGAACAAAAGATACCCTACCTTTGATTCCTGATCCACCATAGTAAAGATTTGTTATTTCAACCTCTGGGTATGTCCCCTCTCCAAAAATGTTTGCACAAAGGTCCAGATGATATCTACAAATCACTCATTTGCATGTCAGCAACTCCTCTCCATTTATCAACAGAATGCTGACAATGATCAAGGAAGGACCACAGATGCTAAAACAAATATTAAGCCATCTTTGGAAGAACATGTTTTCAATGAGCACCAGTTTTCCCAATAAGACAGTAAAGGAAGGCAATTATCCATCACACAAAAGCCCGAAAAACTAGTTTGCCTATGATATGCAGGATCAGGATTCAAGCTCTCTCACTTAGTATCAACTCCAGCAGACCGAATGCTGTTCTCAGTAGGGGCAACCTGAAAATATGCTACCTCTGTGCAGACCTGATACCACCACTGTCGATCACCTGCAAAAGTTTACCAGAATGATTTCCCCATGTAAGTGCAAAAACAAAGGAATAATACCATAGAGTCCATTTGAAAATGACTTTCTGCTATCATGGGTGGGACTGTCAAACAGAAAGGAAGGAGCAAAGAGTATGGAGTTTACCACTATGTGGTCCAGCTTTCGTAAGTTTCAAATGCTCCTGATCATAGCTGTCAAGTGAGGCACCAAAAGAGCCAAGGAAAACTGATTGAACATATTCTGCATAGACACCCTATACAACCCAACCACATGAAAAGAAAAAGGAAAAAGAGAAAAAAGTGAATATTATTGATCCTCATGTCTCAACGTGCAACAAGGGTCAAATGAATGCAGGAATTGAGTAGGAACACTACAGCTCGATACAGTGGGGTTTTTCTATGTCCTGAAATAAGACCACAATGCCATGCTCCTCAGTGCCCCCACAGAATCCTACCAGTATTGCAAGATTTGGGTTGAAAGATAAGTACTGGAGAAAGTGCACAAATTCAGTTGCTGAGTTAATTACCAGCACATCTTGGCCAGGCATGTGGGCGCCCACCAGTGGTAAACATAAAATGTCCGGATTTCCATACTGAAACTGTACAACAACAGCACACAAGAACCTTAACAAAAGCTCCACAAATGACATACTCCACACGTGCTCCATTGAACTGTGAAGATCTTGGTACTCGAACAATCAGAAGCTACTTACAAATTGATACAGTGCAACTTACCGCTTGTGCAGCAGCATCTGCTAGAAGATACTGAAAATCCCCATTGTTTTGTAACTGCATCACGATAAATGGGTCCCTTGAAAATTGTTTTGTTTATGCACATCAAATTGTAATGATGGTCCATTTGTGCAGCAATTGAAGTTTTTCAACAAATTCGAAGAAAATTTAATCAGTATCTTTCCTGATGGAATTGTATCCAAAGAAAACCGTCTGACCATTTCCTGTCACCATCAGCAATTACATAGCTTGGCAAGGTATAGACTTCCTAACCCAATTCAAACCTTACCAGAGACTCTTCTGTTTTTTCCAGCAGTTAGTCATCGAAAGAAACCAAAAAAGAAAAAAGAGACAGCACAAGTGGGGGACTCAAGACCTGGTCTGCTCCAAAGAGTTGTTTCAAGGCTGTTGCATTGTGAGCCAAGCCTTGATCCACCTGTCGCGTCACTTCACGAAGTGCACTTGCACATGCAGGACCTGCTGATGCTGCCACCTGCCATCACACATCTGGTATTGGGAACCTCAACCCAGCAAGCTAAAAATCCTTGAGGATTGTGTACATACATACCAGATCCAGTTCAGGATTTGTACCTGTTCATCAAATGCAGTGTAGTTATAGACTGCAAGGACAACCCCTGAACTTGCCAAGCTGCCATCCACCAAGTGGGGAAACTTGAGGCGGAACCATGCACTTAGTGCACCAGGATACGACACTCCGAATACAATCCATGGATTATCCGTTCCAGTCCTATTGTACTTCTCATTTACAGATTCCTGCAAAACAACAAATTTGCAGAACATAACAGCTCAAACCTGCCTCCTACAGTCTTTCACAAAACACCACAGCCACTTCAAAAAAACTACAGGTGCCACATCCAGGAGAGATGACAATGGCTACCTGGTAATAGTTCCGGAAAACAGCCAAATCAAAAAGGGCCTGCTTTGATGAAAGATACGTGAGATTGTCAGTTGTCAATTCTTCAAATGGGGAACTTTCTCCATAGTATCGATGCTCCAGAGAAACAATCGCTGCCCCAAACTTCTTTGCCAGCACCTAGTTGGTTCAGTCAATCAAAGATGTTCACAGGGAGATCAATGTACCACCTTAGAGTCTGCATTTTTTTTCCATGCATATTTGAGACTCTAAATCCACTCCTTTTTGCCTTCAAGAAATCCCATTCCAATCCTGACCTAAAAACTTCAAACAAATCAGAGAGAGCTTCATTGTGTTACAGAGACCTTTCATTGTTACAAGTTCCATAAAAGAAGTGTTGATGGTTAGGTCATATCCTTCATTCAAGAGTGTGTCTCTTCTGTGTTCATTTTTCTCCGCTTTCAGCTTAGGCAAAAGGGAGGAGCAATTTTCTAGGTGTAGTAGCACATACCACATTGTAGTCATTCGTGATCCCAGAGCATGTAGCCTCTCCACAGATACGCAGAAAAATCGGACTGTCAGGAGCTTTGAAATAGTCGACAAACTCATAATACCTCTGCTGGAACTTCCGCTTGTCCTGAAGCAATAAAACAAAGAGAAAAATCAGCTGTCACAGTTTACTCCAATGACATAGAGAGTCCTTAAAAATCTACGCATTACAACTGCACTACACTTCTGTGCAAATATTTGTAAAGACAGGAAACAGCATTCCTTACCCATACATCCAAGATGGAAATTTTCAAAATGGCAATCATAAACCCCAATCCAAGCTAATACACTGTCAAAACTTCTTAACACTCTTCCAACTCTTTTCAACCCTAATTCCAATCACCCACTGCCAGTAATCACCACCCAATCCTCTGAGATGTGTAAAGACTGGAAACAGCATTGCTACTCATAAATCCATGGAAATTTACAAATGACAATCAAAAACCCTAATCCACGCTCTAACACCAAAATCTCTTAACACTCTTCCAACTCTTTTCAACCCTAATTCTAATCACCCCTGCCAGTAATCACCACCACCCAATCCTCTGAGATGATTCTTCCTTGTTGTGGTGGTGGTAACAGACAAGCATCAGTTGCAGATGGAATGGTGCATGAGAAGAACAGACCACAAATCCCCCCTAATAACAGAAGTCTGAGGATGAACCACTGGAGCTTTACACCATAAGCCAAACAACCACACCATTCACTATCATAGAAAGTTGCAAAAACTCCACAACAAAGAAAAAGCACAAAAAAGGATGGAAGAGAAGGCATACACATACGTACACAAATAGAAATACATACATACATACCAGCGGATTGAAGTGGTCCAGGCGCTGTGAGAACCATTTGACATCTTGGGTCACAAAGCGTCCTGCCTCTGTACTCTTCTGTGGTGGTGAGAAGAGGAAAGGAGACAGGGCAAGAGTCGGTGCAGCAACACTGCAGCACAAAAGCCATAACATCATCACACAAACTCCAATGCCATAACCTTCTCCAACAACACAAATCTTCATAATGCCCTTCTTTTTCTTTCTTACTGGGTGCAGCAAAGCAAGCAGCTCTCTCTTCTCCTCTGTGGTGTGGATTTGTAACTGGTGAGTGTGATCTTTTTTTTTACTTTGCTGCTGATTATTGCATGTGTGAAGTGATCTATGCAATTGGGTCATGCCCAACACATCTCATTTCCCTTGGCAACAACAACCACAACTCTGGATCCACTGGCTATGTGCGCGCACACACACAACAGTCCAAAGCATCAAATCCAATAAGACAAATGCTTGATTCAGGGTGGTGAATGTGATGTTCCCATGGTGACAACGAGATAATCTCTCTCACTCCACTTCGGCTCAACACTGAATACAACTTCTTGGGCTCCATTTGTGGAGGAAGAAGAAGAAGGCCTTTGCAAGGGGCTTCTTCACAAGATTGAGGCCCTGTCAAGGACAGTTGTAGGGCCTGGATGAAGAACCCCCAGCCCCTTGCAAGGGGCTTCTCCACAAGATTGAGGCCCTGTCAAGGACAATTGTATTGTGTGATTTATTTGTATATGTTCGTGTGTATGTGCATATATGTGTTTATACATGTGCAATAACTGTGAAGCTTATTCTAGTTGCAACATTGAACTACTTATGTGATTGTATTTTATTATATGCATAATAATTAACCTAACACATATAATAGATTTTGCAATTGAAAACATTGATGCATATCCACTAAGAAAATCAAGTCATTGAACAATCAACCCACAAAATGGGCCACAATGAACCAACACTCACTAGCACATCATGATGGATGAATGGTAAATGATGAGGAAACAATTTTCTATTGGGTTCTAATTCCTTAGCTAACTATGATTAACTTAGTTGCTTTTTTTTCTACCTACTCACTAACAACCCACAAGCAAGTTGTTATTAAGTAGGTAATAAAAACAGCCCTTACCTACGTATAAACCATCTAATTACCTATTTTCCTACCTATTTGCCTATTTATGAGACCAATTTCTTACATAATTGGTTATCAAGATGAAACCAAATATTAACTTAGTTAAAGTTAATCCGCAAATGAGTAATAACAAGCATCTAATGGATGATGCATTGATGGGTTCTGATCATTGTGGCTCACAAAATGAACATTCATCAAACACAAATTAAATAATTTATTTGTCATTTTTCATTTGTTTATTTGTTTATTTTTATTTTTATTTTACTTGGTAAGATTAACATTGTTTATCATCAATAAAAAGGAAAACATTCCGATGTCAAACAAAATCAAATGTGAACATTTCTTTTGGACAAACATTGTGAAAGAATTATAACCAATAGATAAATGGTTGTAGACATTTCATTATTGTTATTGTGTGCAACAATTTTGCATTTGCAATCATGATAAAAAGGTTTCAATTTATTAGACCTCAATATTCGAAATTTAAATAAAATAATTAAATTTTTGTTATGATAATGATCTTACAAAAGTTTCAACCTCTTATTCAATTGTAATGTAAAGTGTTGCCTTATGAAACACATTTTTCATAAATATAACAATGTTTATGAATTAGATAACAAATTATCAAGTCATTTTGTGGTATTGTGTGGTAATACAAATTGGGAAACATAATTTGGTAATTTGGAAGCAAAATAGATGGGTTTATGATCTATCCAATATTATGTTTGTGTTATTCCAAAATGACATTGTTGTATTGATGCATTTGTCCATTTGTGATCTATTTTTGTACAAAAAAAATGAATTAAAAATTACATTTATTCATAAGTTCTTGTAATGTTGATGATTGAATTGTTTTTGTTAAGAAATTTACATTGAAATCTCCAATTATTGTAATTAGACAATGTGAAAGCATTTTTCGTATAATGTTTTTAGCATAGAATTGAAATGAAACACTTGCATTTTGGGTGGTTTATACATTGTAAATTATTTTTTGATGTGTTATCAGTGAAAAAATGCGGAAATAAATTCAACACTAGAATTTGTGATTGTTATGTTTTCTGTCAATGACACATTGTCATCATAAAGTGCCATAATGCCATGTTCATCATAACATGATAATACATGGAACTTTTGTGATAAAACATGGTAAATTTTTTAATTCAAATGAACATTTTTTACTTTTATTTCATTTAAACAAAGAATGTGATATATTGTTAACAGATTTGGATTTGCAAGACTATTTTCAAAATGTAATGTTAAAGAACAAGTACTAAAAGATTGTATAATCAGAAATTTTGAACGATAGGATTTTAAACAAACAATTGCAAGTTTGTATTGTGCATTTGTTTTAACTAAAACATTTTTTCTTGAACAAAATGATTTGTTTGAAATTTTTTATTCATGTATTATGTCCAATTTGAGGATTATCAAAATGTATCCAAACTAACAATTTTCAAATAATTTTTGTAAAATTTTCAAAAATTCCATCAATGTCATTCACAAGACCATTTAATGTTTCATAATTCCTTACACATAATTCCACCAACATTGTTTTCTTAACCAAAATTTTGCAATGTAAACCAATCATTTGAGATGATAAATTTGATCATTTAAAATGAGAAGGGCATGTTTTAGCATGAAAATCATGTGTTAAGAATTTGAATGTTTCATCTAATGCATTTTGAAATATTTTTTTTTTAATACATAATTGTTGGGTGAAAATCTTTAAGGTGTACCACACAAGATGAAAAAGGCCTAGTCCTTACTACAGTCTTTTTTTACCCTATATTTTGATCCCCATAAAAAATAATCAATCAAAAGTTGTCAAAATTTTCAAAAGGACTATATTTTAGACCATTACAATTATAGATTCTAGCATAATCATCCATAAATGTGTTTTTACACGGTAAAAACTAACTAGGTAAAAAAGACAGAAAAGGATGATGTTGTGACAAGATTTTGGTACATCTTGAAAAATTTGGACCTTGTTTTAACATTTGTGTAAAATAAATATAGTAAAGTGTTATCCATCTATGGGGTTTTCAAAAAATTATTGTTCATAAATTTTATGTCTTCAATTGTTTGTGAAGTAGTTATAAACCTATTTAAAATGTTAGTGAAATTTATATCATCTTGTCACATCACTTCTTGCAATTCATAACATTGTACATATTCTAACCAATATTAATTTAATGCAATATAATTAGAAGTGTTGGTAATCGATTTGAAAATCCATGTATCTAATAGAAATCACCAATCATTATTACATCTAACCCACCCATAAATTCATTATGGACTTGTTTTATGATATGTAATCTATGATCAATGAAAGTTAACATTCTATTGTCGACTAAAAATAATTCATCTATAACAAGCAAACATAGTTGATCATATGTTTTTCTAAAAGTGTCGTGTTTTTCATCACTTAATGCATTAAATTATGTTAGATTTTTATTGAATTGAATTACAAATGTAGAATATATTATTGTGCCATTAATGTTAAAATTTTGTTTTCTCTATGAATGTTAATTTCATGGTTTTTGGTTTTAAAGGATCAACATTTGTAATTTGTTTAGTATAATATCGTAACATGTTTTGTATAATACACATGAAGGTGAAAGTTTTCCTACATTATGCAAGAACATGGTATGGATAACTAAGAGATTTATAGCTAATGTCCATTTCAAGTCGTGGTAAAATATGAAGTAATATTTGCCTAGTTAATCATTTGTAGTAATTTTAATGATTACATGACTATAATCATATAAGTACATGAATACAGTAGTATATAAACATGATTGTATAACAATATAAGGACATGACAATATTAATTTTGAAAGTGGTAAAACGTATTTGATTTGTCCTCTTGATTTAATTGACAAATGTTGACCATGAAAATGAAAAAGAAAAAGGGTGCAAACCTGTTAAGGTGTACCAACTAGGATTAAAAGGACCTATTCCTTTTAGGAGTGATCAAATTTAAATAATTAATCTAGACCATTGATTTTGTTTAATCTAGAACATTTGAATTTAACCATTTCTTGTCTTAATTTTATAGCAAGGGCTTGTAGTTGTCAAACAAGGTATCTTCTACTTGTTCCAACTTACACACGAACATTATTGTGTTTTCAAGCATCGTCGTCTTCTCGCTTCACTAGCTTGAAGTTTTTGCTACCCAAACAGACCTTTGGCAACATTATTTGGCAAGACTTCCTAATTCCTTTACGTATGTCTTCTCCTTTTCCACCAATGTCACAACACAAGAATTTTTGTGAATATTGCAAGTTTATGAGCAATAGATACCAAGATGGTATGAAGAGGAATTTGTGAAATGCATTATTTTAGATGTTGATTGGAAAGTCAAGAGGACAAAGAAGCTTCAATCTTTAGATAAGTTAAATTTATTGTATTGGGACCACAGACAAGGTCTTTCTTCCAATCCAAAAAAATATCCATCACCACCCTATTCTCTTGAGAGATTTGGAAAGCTTGACTCTGAATCCCTTAGTTTGAACCTAGAAAAAATTCAAAGATCTAAGGAGCAGTTGAATGTCACAGGGTTCAAGGAAGGTAGGCTTTTGTTTTGGAAATCATTAGGTTATGATGTTTTGCAAGAGTTAGATCTATGTAGAGGGGACAATAGTAGGTTGGTCTATTTTTTGTATCTTGCAAAACCAAATACAAAAAGTATGAAAGATTTTTTGAGTGGTAGAACTTCACGGATCTTGAAGTATTTGTGATTTGGGCTCCTCTTGGTTGCACACTAATGTTATTCTTGGGTTGAATGCAAAAAAGGAATAGGGTTAAACATTTTCATTTTTTATTGTTTTGATATATTTATTTTTCCAAGAACAACTACATTTGAAAAGTGTGTTTGTAATCATAATAAACACCATGATGTCCATCATCACCCATTGCATATTCTAGTAGTTGTCCAAAATCTTGCATATGATAACAAGCTTGCAATTTCTTTTTGGCTGAAGAAAGAAAGGTATTGGTCATTTTTGGTGGAGGGTGTTTACGATTACAACACACACAAGTTGGAACATCAACATTGTAATTTGAAGACTTAAAGGCAGGTTGTTTGTGGACATTACAAATGGAGTTTAGTTTCAATGTTTCATTTGTGCACATCAATGGGTAATTCTATAAATTATAATCTCGTTTGATTTGAATTTAGAAAGCTTGTAGCTAAATTGTTTGTGATTATTCACATGCTACAAAGTTTCGACATTGTTCAAGAGTTATATGTGATTGTTCACATGCTACCAAGTATTGACATTGTTCAAAAGTTGTTTGTGATTATTCACATGGTACAAAGTTTTGGCATTGTTGAGTTGTTTATGATTGTTCACATCCAGTGTACAAAGGTTCAACATTGACATTGCAAATGGTTATCCTACATGAATTAAGGTTTACTTATGTAGTTTTTTGTTATAACTAGGTCCATTCACAATTGGGGTACCAAAAAGGAATGTCTAACTGAAAAAAAGACTACAAAGGACAACTTTGGATTTTTGTTTATCTTACATTATTATAATTATAATGGATTGTTGTATGCCAATAGATAAAATGATGTTTTCTTAAATTAATAAAAATATTTTAAAATAATTTGGATACTATATAAATGTCATTTTGAGTCTTGTAAACTAAAGTAATCAAATGTTTAAAATTTTTAAAAAATAAAGTAATCAAAAGGAATGCATAAAGTCATATAATTGATTTCAAATTTTTTGTACAACAAAAACATGCCCCCTTCTACGAAAGTACATGTTCATTGGATAAACTTGATGAAAAACCAAATCATACAAAAATTTCAAAGTCTTGAAATTTTGAAAAAAAGGGTTATAAGGCAAAGGATTCATTTTTTAAACCATTTGATCAAAAAAATATGTTCAAAGGGTTCAAAATGTCTAACTTTAGATGTAGGTCATATGTGTAAGAAATAATCTTGCCAAAAAACATGTTTGGTTGCCCATTGAAACTCATTTTGGGATTTTCTGGGATTTTTTGCATTTTTGGCATTAAACCAAAATACTCATACAAAATTATATATGAATGTGAAAAATCACCATTAACACATGAATTATCTTATATTGGACTATTCAATTTTTGTCACTTAAGTTTATTTCATGTAAATGTTATTTGTAAAAAAGTAGCTTTAAAAAATCCTTAAGTCTTTTTTTCCTTTTGTGGTACCCCAACCATGAATGGACCCAACCATTTTTCACACTTGAAGTCCATGTTTAAGGTTTCACATTTGCTAACATTTCTTAAAGAGATTTTCACTAATAGATATTTTGGGTTTTGCAATTGTTGTTTGCAACTAAAATTTAGTTACTTGCAACACATGCAACTGTAAATTTGTGTAGTTGCCTAAGACAAATTGCACATGACATTCAATTACATGCGACACTACATATGCAACATGTATATAGGGTGTTAATATACATGTTCATCCATACATACCAATCCAAATGTAGGTGCACCTTATGTGCAACTCTCTTTGTAACTACAATGCAAGTAATAAAGATATGACACGTGTTTAAAAATTGGACAATTAACTTGTGGACATGTGTCATTATTTAATTATTTTTGTGTTTTCAAAATTAAAAATTCATTGGATTAATCTTAATCATTAAAGTTTATGCCATTAATATGATGACACGTGGCACACCATGGAATGTTCATTGACCATTTGACACATGTCCATTTTAAAACACCAATTATATGGTGACATGTCGTAATTAAGGCACACCTATTTTTTATTTTTAAATATTAATTTATGAAATTTAAGTCATCCAATTTATGGTTAATAAGTTGTTGTCACATGTTGCATGGGTAGGTAGGTAATTATTAAACCCTATTAAGTAGATAGGTTTGCTTAGGTATGTAAATAGGTTGAAAGTAACTAGGCTTAAGCTATATAAGTAAGATTAGAATAATCCAATTTTTATTTTTATTTTTAAACCATTTCATAAAGGTTAAGCTTTTTATATTCATTCATCCCTAATGGCACTTGATATTTGGTTACTACATAGTTGTTGCTCTTAGTTATATACTGAGCCAAATAAAATTGGAAGCCAAAGGATATGGGATAAACCTCATGAACTAATTTAGTTGCACATTGTATGCAACTACTGTATTGGAGCATAGCCACCAAGGGAGGGCTCTATTGCTTCTGGTGTCCAAACAAAACTTGAAGCCCTCCTCTTGGCGCATTTAACACACTAAAAATCATTAAAAATGGATTAGAAATGAGAAAGTTATGCCCCCCCCCCCAAAGTAAAGGGGGTCAAAAACTCAAAAACAAACCATTGAACACTACAAAGGCCGATTCTTAAACATTCAAAAAGTTCCTTTTATGTTGTTTTGTTGCTATTAAGGTTCAAACATGAGTTGTAGAATTTCAGATCGCTCTCATGTAGCACTTTAAATTGTTTAAAATGAATAAGAAATAAAAGCATTATGAGGTTTGAAAGTAGGAGGGGTCCAAAGAAAACAAGAAAAAACAAAAAAACATTTTGTAACTTGGAAAACTTAATTTTTTAATTTTTCTTCTTGTTAATTTTTCATTATTCCTTTTCTTTTGCACTTCAAAGATGATTGTAGGATTTTTTAATAATTATGATTTTTTAATATTATTGTCTTGCTTAAACTAGTAATTAACTTAAAATGTTTGTGCACTTGTAGGTTAATTCAATTGGTCTATTTACATTAATATTTTAACATAAATAATAAATTTTAAATATATAATACCTATTGATTATATATATATATAATCATTATAATTATAATTAAATTTTAATATTGTCACATTAATTGATTCTGAATAATGTTTTTGTTTAATCAAATTTACATTTTCTGAAAAAAGATTCCAAATAAAATAAAATCAAAAAGTTCAACTTGCCAAAAAAAAAATTTAAATATACTTGACAAATAAAATTTAAAAACTTGCAATACATATATAAACCATGGTTTAATTTAGTTTAATTTAATTTAGCCATAATTAATTTAGCCTAATTTAATTTAACCATTATTAGTTTTAGCCTTATTTAGTTTAGCCATAAAATATTTTAGCCTAAATTAATTTAGCCATAATTGGTTTGGCCTAGTTTAATTTAACCATATTTATTTTATCCTAATTCAATTTAACTTAATTTAATTTAATGAAAATAAATATAATCTAATTTAATTTATCCTAACTTAATTTAGCCATAATTAATATATTTTAATTTATTTTAACCATAAATAATTTAACTTAACTTAATTTAGCCATAATTAGTTTGGCCTAACTTAATTTAACCATAGTTAATATAACATTATTTAATTTATTTCTATTTAGTTTATCCATAATTAATTTAACTTAATAAATTTAGCCATGGTTAATTTTAGCCAAATTGAATTTAGCCATAATCAATTTAACCATGGTTAATTTTAGCCATAATTAATTTAGCCATGGTTAATTTAACTTTTTAGTTTATTTAGCCTAGGTTAGTTTGGCCATGGTTATTTTAGCTTAGGTTAATTTAGGTTAGCCTAAGTTAGCATGGGGTTAACCTTAGTACTAGAGGTACATAATTTTATTGTACATATCTTACATATATATATATTAAATATAGCAATTTAAATATGTATAAGTTTAGGCCATTATTTTTATGACATGTGTCCATGTTATACACATTTGGTTGCACATTATTTGCACACATAACCATATGGTTGAAAAATTATACAATACCAAATTTATAGTTGCAAATGACAACCAGTTGCATGTCAATTACGTAGTGGCTGGTTGCAAACAACAAGATTTCTAGTAGTGTTTCTTTTCTCACATATGTTTGTTACATTGTTCTTGGTAAGGTTTGAAAAAAAACAATGGTAGTAATTGATTCCCTCCCTTTTCAAGGTAGGCCTCCCAAGAGTTCAAAATTTGACAAAGTTGATTATGGTTGTCGCAACCCCACTTTGGGGCTAAGTGTGAAAATGCAACTCACACTCCCAAAAGTGGGAAAATGGAGTCCTCCGGGACTCCCGAAAACTCAGAAGACGATTTGAGGGGTCAAATCTCCTCGCCTTGGTGCGTTCTTTATATCAATGGAAAGGTCTTGAAAATTAGATGCCCAAAATGGCCTCGCATGGGCCATTTGGACATTTGCAGCCCAAGTTATGGGCAAAAGAAAGGCCGGGAGTCAAATTGCCAGTTTAATTCCTGACCACTAAAAGTCGGGAATGGACCTCTTCCCAACGTTGCCTCAAGGAGTGCAACACAGCGTTGGAAAGCTCTCGACAAGAGCTACAACTTTGATTCAAACCTTGTCTTGATCCGAGTTCAGGGCGAGGAGCTACGAGTGTCCAAAGTCCCATGACTTCAACCCGGGACAGTTTCGGGATTCCAACTTGGGAGTTTCGGGAAAAAGAGCCATTTGAATGTAGCCTCGGCGGAGAGCTGCATAGTATACTATATGGGGGAAGGTGGTGGCTTCCCCCGAGTCCGGGCCGTGGTGAGTCTTGAGTGTGAAAGTGCCCGTGGCTTGTCCCAACACCCAAGGGTGTTCCCGAATGCTAACTAACCCTCTTGTGGTTGGTTTTGGATGCAGATTCGAGCTTGATAATCTAGTCCCTCTTCCTGGTCTAATCCCGGGACTTCTAGCACACCCCTCTACCCCCTTTTAGTGCTGGAAGTTGGGAGCGACCCTCAAGTCCCAACTTTCCGCAACTCTACATAGTTGGACTCTCAAGTGGGTTCAACAAGGGACTTGGGAGTGCGTCAATGGTGGTAAGGATTTGGCATATTGGACAAATGTAATGGGATTGTCTACTAAAAGAACTGACACCAAAAAAATTGTGATGAAGGCCATATTACCTTTGACGAGGTCTTTACCATGTGGAGTCTAAGGAAACAAAATGGTTACATGTCCAATAATCTTAACCTTGATGTGAAGGTGAAGGCATGAGCCGAAGAGCTCTACTTCAAATTTTATCCTACAAATGAAAAGATCACCAACAACAAGTTTGGGCACAAACTTTGTTGGGGGTATTATTGCAGAACATAAGGGTAAGCAAGTTAATTGGTTAGCACTTGGTTTGGACATAACCAAGGAAAAAGCTTGAAGAGAACGCTGAGAAGCTACTATTGAGAATGTGAACAAATATGTGAAGGTTGAAGGCCAGTAATTCAACACAATATGCAAGTCAAAATTTGAAGAACATTCATCTACTACACAATCAAGGAAATTTGGGCCAACCTTTTATGCACATCATTCTAAGCTTGGACAAATGCCTTTAATGCAAACGAAATTGCTACTATGGAGGAGTTGATGGAATCCAAAAAGCAAGAATCGGAGGTGCATAAAGTTTTTGCAATATGTATGTCAAAACAATGTTCTAGTAAATAAAGCAAGGTCAAAAATTTGAGAGCTCAGATGGAGGATAGGGAAGCAACTTGTGTAAAAACCAAGCTTGATTTGCAGATGGCTACATGTGAGTTGATTGTTCGTAAGGCATATTTAGTTAAGTCAAAGGCAAAATTGGATGGTGGAGCTATAAAGACTTGGGCTTCATGTGCAAGTGATCTTGCAAAGTTACAAACCATTATTGGAAACGTGGAATATCACCAAAAAAGTGTGGCTACATTGGAGTAAATGGCAAGGCTAAGGAAATCTTTGTATTAAACTACTTGCAAAGATTATGAAATATTGGAGGCTAACATTGCAAGAGCTTTGCAAACTATGGACTAGGTTGAGTTGGTTATCAAACAAGTCTAGCAACACCTTGAACATATGCATCTTTTGATTGTCCACATTCCTTACACCTATTGTCCACCCTTGTAAACAAGAAGAGCATGATAAAAGTGTTATTTTGATCAAAGCTTGTCCAATTTGCTTTGAATGGTTCATCGCAAATGACATTGTCATTACATCTTGTGGCCACACATACCACCTTTTTTTTTTGTTCACACATCTTCAAACCTCAATAACTTGTGTTGTAAAATTTTGCCCAAATCTTGTCCTTCACCCAAATTGGTGGCAAAGTATGGGCATAAGTCCTTTATCAGAAGAACAAAAGCAAATTGCAATGGATTTGCATCTTGTGCAAAAATGGCAACAATGGTTTCAAGAGAAGATCAATCACATGTAACAAGAAGGTAAACATTTTATATACTAATCCTTTTTTTTATTAGTTGCAAATTTCAAATTTTGAGTTTCCAAAGACCAAAGTCCTAGGTTAGTATTCATTTCAAGAGTCTTGAGTCATTTTCACTTACCAATGTAATTGAAAAAACTTGCCAAATTCCTAAGTCCAAATTAATGCATGGTCTTGAACTAGGAGGGGCATTCAACCTAAAAGGAGATGTATTCTCCTTGGCAAAGATGTTTACATTAGTTAATCAAATCCTTTGAAGGATAAGCTATTTGAATTTAAGTCCTTCCATGATTATTTCCTAATTTTACTCTTGTGTTCTCAAGAAGGAGCACTCTTAATATGATGTAATCTCCTAGGTGCAAATCCTTCTGTGACCTGTACATCATATTGAAATGTGGATCTAATTTAAAGGAATGTCTCTTCTTAATTTTAAGTCCTCATGTGATTAAATTGTTGTTTAAAGGAATGGCCTTTCATGAATTTGGGTCTTTTATATTTGACGTCATGATTATATTCTTATGATCAAGGAGAGGCACTCCAAATGTGATGTGTTCTCCTTGGTCAAAATCCTTATATGATTTACAATAATTTGAGCTTTCCTTTGAAAGAGTAGGCTCCCTTGACTATACAAGTCCTTATATATCTATTGTCCTAATTATATTCTTGTGATCAAAAAGAGGACTTTTAATGCGATGTGTTCTCCTTGGTCAAAATCCAATTATATGACTTACTGTAATTTGAGCTCCCCTTTGAAGGAGCGGGCTCTTTTGACTATACAAGTCCTTATATATTTGTTATCCTGATTATACTGTTGTGATCAAGGAGAAGCATTCCTAATGTGATGTGTTTTCCTTGGTCAAAGTCTTTATATGGGTTTTACAATAATTTGAACTTTCCTTTTAAGGAGTGGGTTCTTTTTAATGTAGGTCCTTACATATTTGGTGTATTGATTATACTATTGTGATCAAAGAAGGCACTCCTAATGTGATTTGTTTCCCTTGGTCGAAATCCTTATACGATATGTAAATTAATTTGAGCTTTCCTTTGAAGGAGTGGGTTGAACTAAGTGTAAGTTTGCATATTTGAGGATGAAAATCCTTTAAAGTGTACCACATAGGACGAAAGAGGCCTAATCCTTATTGTAGTCTTTTTTTACCCTATATTATGATCCCTATAAACAATAATGAATCAAAAGTTATCAAAAATTTCAAAAGGACTATATTCTAAATTATTACAACTCTAGATTCCATCATAATCATCCATAAATGTGTCTTTACATAGTAAAAAAGACAAAAAAGGGTGACATTGTGACAAGATTTCGGTACACCTTAAAGAATTTACACCCTTGATGTCATGATTAAATACTCTTGTGATTAAGGAAGGGTAATCCAACTAATGTTATATGAGTTTAAATGGCCTTGGTGAAGATCTTTTTATGGTAGGTACATTATTTGTTGAATTGTCCTTTGAAGAGCGACTTCTCCTAAATGTAGTTTTGCATTCTTTATTACAGTCTTGTGAACAAGGAGGTACATTCCGTATGTGGTTTATCTTCACGGTTACATGTATGTTTCCAATAACTATATTCTTTATGTGAAGGAGTGCAATTTTCTAAATTCAACTCCTTTCAATATGTTTATTAACCTCATGATTATTGTAGACTTCTTGATGTTGGGTTTCCTACCAACTTTTTGGAACTATAGGCATAGGTGACCCTAAATTTATAATAGAGCCCAACCTTTTGGATAGTAGTTAATCTTGAATGAATTATGAACTACCTTCAAAAGTTTGTTAAGTATAAGCACTAAATATAAATTCACTAATTGTTTGTTGGTTTTTGTTGTGCATGTTAGTGATTAAGGGTGGGTCTAATTCCCTGATTGTTAAAACAAAAGTTGGATCATCCAATTTGATCGATTGTATTTCCAGGACACCAAATCTACAAGTGCAACAACTTGAATATTTAATAAGGCTTGAGGCAACTCAACTCCAACAATTTTTAGTGCATTGCTAAACCTTGTTGACACAACTATTATGTTGAATCCAAAGAAGAGGGGAAGTGTTGGATTTGAAGTGATTTCTCCTTTAGAACCAAAGTTGTTGAAAGCATTGCACTATGCTGAAACTTTTGAACCTAACCATGGATGCCCTACCAAAAACTTGCCTATTCTAGAAGTTAATTATGATGAAGATTGTGATGATCTACGAATGCAAAAAGGGTGTTTAGACCCTAAACCCTCTGAAAATCCTCATGATCATCATGAATTTGCTTCTGAATTTCACTACCTAACTAGCCTCTGTTACTTAATACCTTATATTGCCCCCAAAAAACTTTTTTATTTAGTCATGTCATCCTAAATTCTACCCCAATAATTTTCAGTTTTTGAATCCTGCTGGGTCCAATCCTAATCCTGTTGCAATGACATCCCATTCCATGGATCTTGCACAATCTTATCTCCTTAATCATGCCTTTTTAACTTTCTAGCTTATGGATCATGTTGGGTCCAATCCTAATCTTACTGTAATGACATCCCATTCCATGGAACTTGCAGAATCTTATCTCCCTACTCGTGCCCTAATGACTTCTCAAACTATGGATATTGTTGGGTCTAATCCTAATTTGGCCATGAATTTCAATGAGTCTAGTTTGTCTAAGCTCACTTTAATGACATCCCCACCTATGAATCATATTGACTCAAGTTGTCACCCTAATACTGCCCCAACAACATCTTAACCTATGAATCACATTGAGTCTAGTACGATCCTTAGTATTTTGACATCATTGCATGGTGTTTTCCATGATCGAAACCCAATTGTCTCACAATTAGTGCCATTTGAAGCTCAACCCAATGTTTTTTACCGATCTTTAATAGCCTAATTGATGGCAGCTAGATTACCACAACTTCAAGCCGCAATAGCAACCCAATTGGAGAAAGGTGTCAAGGGCGTCAAACAAGTTGTCAACAAGTCTAACAATGGTTTTGGTTTTATAAGTAAGCACCCATCATGAAATGTGCAACCAACTAGTAAGCCTAGATGTTGCCCTTAAAAAAATGAATTGCACATGAATATCAATTATTTGCCAAGTATTAAGGCATCAATATGTAGAATGGTTCTATCAATTTTTAATAAGGTGTTGGGTTTCATTGAATCTAAACTATTTGCTTTCATGGGTCAATTTTGTAACATGGTCCAACTTTTCTACATATTTGAAATAGTAAAATTTTGATTGATTTTTGGTTGAAAGTTCATTTTTTTCTCTAGCTACATGGGCTTTCTACATTTGTGCTACCACTACTTTTCATGTTGATATATTCAAATCATTTTATTTTAGAAATTTCAATCATATTTTCTTGTCTTTTGTTATTGTTATATGTATTTTGTAAGTTGCAGATAATCTTGTTTTAATCAACAACTCCGAGTGAATGATAGAGTTTAAGCTTTATAGATGGAGTCCCAAATCTCAAGTGTTTTTCTATCTCATGATCACAGATGGCAAAAAAGTATGCAGATTTGTTCATTTGTCACTTGAAGGTATAAGCAATGTACATGTGGAATGATACTAATTGAGGTTGTTAAGTTCATGTGGTGAAAAGGTACTTGTAGAATTCAATGAACTCATTTAGCAAAAAGATAAGCAAAATATGTTCCAATCAATATCAGAATTCAAGTTGTGGTCTTCTTCATAACACAAGAAAATGAAATTAAACACTTAAAGCAATTGTGAAATGTTTTTACTCTAAGAAGACTCTTTGGATGTTGTACTAATACGATGGTTTCTATATAACAAGTCTTATGGTTTTAAAGCTCATGAATTATGGTTGGAGGATTTATGTTATACAATAGCAGGTTATAGCTAGTAATAATGGTTTTTCCATACATATCATGTTGAGTTTATTGCTTAAAGCATTCTAAAGTTTCTCATAAGATTGTTTTGTTGAAGGAAATATACTGTAGATATTGTTTCAATATAATTATTTACTTGATGTACTTTAATGCCAGATCCTAAGATCTAATTTAATTCTTTTCTTCATGTCAAATCCAACACCATCTTTTTCAACATCTCCAAGGGCTTCAAATAAATAATAAAAATTCCTACATAATGATTATAAAGATATACTAGAGTTCTAAAATATTATAAACATTAATTAGGAGTAAGAAATCAAGAGGGGTCCCATTTGATACTTTTATAATAGGGATCACATATTGATGTAAAGGACAAAAATTAGGGATTATGAATAGTAGTCAAGAAAGGCTTCAATTTCAAACCTCTTAAAATAAAAAATACACATAATTACAATTATTTCTATGAAGGAGCAAGAGTTAACAATTTGAAAACTACTCTTGTAACCAATATTAAAATCCTTTATACCTAATCAAAATGTTTCAAAAGTAGGTTGAAAATTAGTGCCAAGTTGAAGTGAATGCCTTCATGTGTTGTTTTTGGGGCAACATTCTTGAGTACATGGTGCTATTGATAACATTGAACAACTTTCCAACCATCTAAATGCCTTAAAATAACTGAAAAGGAATATAACATAAATTTGGCCCATTTCAACTTGAAAATTGATACCCTCAGGCCATTGGACAAATCTACTTTTGGAACATTTACAACAATAATCAGGTCATTAGTTCCTCCTTTTAACCTTAACAAATTCAACTCAATTGCACACCTATATAAGAACCTAAAATTTGATTAATGTTTTCTAGTGCTTCCAACTAGGAACAGAAATAGAAAGCCTAATTGAAACATTCAACAATCTTTTTTACTAAGTTTCACATATAAAGCTTCTCATAGAAACTTCACTGCATCAAAGGCATTCCAAAGAGGGGGTGTATTCAACCTTAATTGTTCTTTACGTAATTCCCTTTTAACCATTGGCCATGCGCCATCATACTCACCTTTTCCATGGCTAGAACCAAATAAATTCCACAACATTTGACATCCGTGAAGGGTGTGTGGACCAACTATTTTTTGAGAGTACAAAGCCACATGGTACCAACAACATGAACTCTTAAATTGACCTGAACACCCATCACTCCACACCCAATGTTCTGTAGTTTAGACACCTAGATTAGCCAAATGTTGCCAATGAAGTTCAAAACAATGTTGGACAAATAAAGTATCATGCTATTTGTCATTAAACATATAATAATGATACTTGTTGGTAATGGCTTTACTTTTAGGGTCTTTTGGACTATAGCCCACATTGTGATAGTAGGTAATATGAACAAGGATAATCACCTGAAAGAAAAACCAATGCATCTTTGGTATTTCGTTCTAACATTATAACGAATAATTTTCTACAAGATCAATCACTAAAAATACATCTTTTGGAAAAGTTAGAAAGCATTCCTTGAACTTGTTGTCTTGAAACCTTGTAACAAAGTTGTGAAGTATAAAACTTTTCAACTTAAGCTTGAAGTAGTGAAGAAAGTCAAATATTGGGTGTGAAACTTCTCAAGTTTGGTGACTTTCTTCTCTTCTCCAACATGGGTAATCCTGCTACAATCTTTTAAAAACATTGCCATTCCATGATTTAACCATTTCCAACAACTTCTTAAGGGCACAACTTCAAATTATGAATGCCACACCTATTACATTGATCATGCAAACAATCAAACTTGTGATTTTCATCTAGTAGCCCTTTCGGACAAACAATAGATTGCCAAAGTGATGTGATGCCCTTAAAAGTATGTAAGTGAGCACTACAATCACTTTTAGGACCACAAATATCACAAGAGCATGTACAGTTAACATGAATACCTTTCCTTTCATTCTTCATGGTGCTAAACCCTTTGCACAATTCTTCCATCTCAATGTGGTACTTGCAATAGCAAGTGTTTTGTTCTTTGAGTTTCCAAACAAAACAAGGCTTTAATCGCTCAAAAGTTGTTAGCCCACTGTTGATAGAAAAATGTTTATCTTGAAATCTAGCGTAGAATTTTAGCTACACAAACAAAGTGTCCATCAAATTAGGGTCTTAGGAATAGAGGAAACAAAATGATAGTTCTATCTTGCGCTAATATTCCCAATGATAAAATAACTATGTGAGTTATGTTGGAGTAGACCCATTTTGAAGCAATTTTATGGCTCTAATACATTCACCAAATTTTTAAATGAAAATACAAACAATACATTATGTACCAAATTAAAACAAAATTCAAAATTGATGTCCAAAAGCTATTGATTTTTTGGAATACTCAGTACTAAATACTTAGCATCATGATTTTTGAAACATGGCATAATGATCAGTTCAATACGTACTTCTGGAGTAAAAACAAGATTAAAATGCCAAGAATTGCACCTCACAAAAGGAGTAAGTTTTTATATGTAAGGACTATACCCAGAGTAAGCAACCATGAAACACCTCCTTGGAATTCTTGTAATTGGCATTATAATCCAACTTCTAAAACATTTGAGTAGAATTCAACCATCTTGATCTAAGTCTCCAAATTGAGGCTCCTAAATAAAGAATATAATCCAAGGACCAATAATTATATGAGTCAAAAATTAGGAGAGGCTTCCTTCTATTCCTTCAATTAGGATTATACAAATGTAAAGGTCACAATTTCAAAGACTCATGAATGTTGGTTCAAGAGATTGCTCATAAATACAACTCCTAAAATCAAGACTATAGCTACAATATTAGTCAATAATAAGGAGAATCCTCCTTTGAAAAGTCCTCCTAAAATCAAGATTGCAATTACAACAAACTTAAGGAAGAGGAGTCAACAAGTAGGAGAACCCTCCTTTGGGACTTTTGAAATCAAAATTGTAATTCTACCAAGTAAGAAACAAAGAGCTAAGAATTAGGAAAATGTTCCTTTAAGCTCTTGATATCAAAACTAAAACTATAACAAGAAAGGAGTAGGAGTCAACAATTAAGAGAACCTTCCTTTGGGACTCTTAAAATCAAGACTGCAATTATACCATGTAGGAAACAAGAATAAATAGTTAGGAGAGGGCTCCTTTCAAACTCTTGAAATCAAGACTACAATTACTACGAATGAGGAATAGGAATCAACAATTATGAGAATCCTCCTTTGGGACTTTTGAAATCAAGCTCCTCCAAAAATAATAAAATTATTACAAAAGATTGTGATTTGAAATACTAGTGTTGTCAAGACCATATCCCCTTCACAAAATTGGTTCAAAAGGTCAAAACCTAGGAGCCAAAGGGATTACTTTGGAAAAGGATTGTATGTCCTTTAGAAAAGGACTACACGTCTTTTTTCTCAAAAAAACTTTTACATGAAAGTGAATTTTTGAATGAATTTTTTTCTAACTTGTTAAAAAAATATTTAAATGTTCCCCAATGCATCTCATTTTTAAAAATCATTATTGAATAAATATGAAAATTTAAAAGTGTGTATATTCTTTATAGATTCAATGTTTCATCTTGAAAAATGATCAAAATTTTAAGTCATCGCCAAAAATTAAATTTTCACATTTTTTAATTTTATTATACTCTATGTTATAATGTTTCTTCATACATCATGTACATTATAACCCATTTATATGTGGTAAAGGACTCTTGAAGCTCTGAAATTTTGAAACAATTTTGAAGCATTTTTTGAATTCTTAAAGTTTTAGAATTCCACATTTTTAAAAGTATGAATGTTTTTTGTGTGGCTAATATGTTCTTATCATCTATATTTTTTTCATTGAAAATTGTTTTACTATATGAATATTTTTTATAGTCCTTTGCAAAATTGATTCCATTTAAAATAGTAGGTGTACATTTTCAAATGTCCTAAATGAAAACCAAAATTTAAAATTGAATTGAATGAATTTTTACTCTAAGTTTTTTGACATTCATATGAGGGAAAAAGGACTAACTTGCCATGATTACTATGGTTTTAAATGGTAATAATAAAAATATTTGATTTTAATTGATTATGTCTAACATTCGATGCCCTTTTTGACTCCTAGTTATGTGTTTTGACCCCAATGTCAAAATTTGAATCAATCTTAAATCTGTAGTGTGCACTTGACCATTTACATTTTGGCAGCCTCATAATGTATCTTAAAACACAAGGTCATAACACATGACTCAAGGAAAATAAAATGAAAAATTACTAGGGATGACTTGAAGGATTACTATTGTCATTTAACCGTAGTCCTTAACAATCTTGGTTCAATATTACATTGAAAGATTTTGGATAATGTGGCTTCATTCACTTGCTTCTGCAATAGATCCATACCCTTTTGGCAACAACACTTGCAACTCAAAACATCAACAATTTCAGACCACATCTTTTGCTACCATTCCAAATCATGTGAAGATAATTTTTTGATAACATTACTTACAAATTTTTTGGCTGCATATGAGGTGTGGCATTCTATCCTAGACATGTTTCCTTCATTATTAACATTTATAACATTGATGTCATTCAAGTGTAATGTTAATGAGGTTGCCAGTGCAAGTGTAGCAGCCTTTTGTTGAACTTTGCAAGCTCTACGAAGTCTCTACCGACATTGCTAATTTTCTTGAACCTTCTTCCCTTGTAGGTTGTGGAGACATTGTGTAAACTTCATGTACATGTGCATCAAAATGTACTGTCAAAAATTAGGGACCAGGGTATGTATCACATTCACTTATTCTTGAAAGAAACATACAATTGTTGCAAATTGTGTCATTTTTTTGACATTTTCACAATCATATATGAAACCTTGCAAAACCTCAAGTGTCCATTTTGAAACTTGAAATTTAGGTATTTTACAAAAGTAAATGGGTTACAAACTTCTTCAAAGGCATGTAAAATGGTCCAAGATTTGTTGGCATTTACCTTAAGATATTTGATCCAAATGATGTTGCAACCACCATTAAGGATCTAGAATTATTGAAGCCAACAAATGGGGTTATTCCTTTAAAGATACAAATAAAAAATAAGGTTTGTGAAACCTCTTAAGCAATGAACTTGGTTATCTAGATATAATAATAAGTAACAAATCAGCAACAAAAAATTCCAAATTTGTAAATGGGAGTCCACAAGTTTGTTGAACATCAATTATTGACACATGAACAAAAACAATACAATCCATCCAATTTGGGAGCTTTGTTCAACATACTCAATATTAACAACAAAAGATTGAACAAAAAAAACAATGCAAGTAGAATGTTGGAAAATCACTTGAGTAGTCTATAGTTCTTTTCATTTAAACAAGAGAAATGTATGTTTAATAGTAATATAAGAAAAAAAAAAACTTTAGATATATGCAAATATTCATTAAAAGTAAGCTTGCTTACAACAAAATTTTATGCACAGTGCGATGGAAGCACTTTAGCTCCATGGTTTGATCACCAGTGTTTGTTTTTATCTTGCTTGCCATCCACTTGCATCACCAAAGTAGCTTTGCTCTCTTTTTCTCAATCCCCTTTGGTGGATAGATTGATTATCAATCAATCATGAAATGCAACAAAAAAAACAAACCATGATCCGCCATCACTTAGTAACTATAACAACACCAAAAAAAAACTAATAAAAGAAGTTGCAATAGTAGCGACAAAAGCAACTACACTAACATTATAAGAGTAGCAATAGTAATAGCAAGAAATGCTAGCTTGCGTCATGTGAATCATGTCCTTGATGATATGGTAGGGCTCTGTTTTACTAGTTTTTGGAAACTAACTACAAGGATGTTGCTTCCTTATTACACTCTAATTCAATGGAGGTGAGAATTCCAAAGTTTGATCCATAGGTTTAGATCAATTGCACAACAAGAAGGTTTTGATACAAACTTTATAATGAAAAAAACTCAACATTCTCCCCAGGTTGCCAATGCATGAAAAGGTTGAAAATGCACCTTAGAATATTTTTTAGTTATAGATTGAAACCCAACACAAGACATAGTTGTATCAATGTTCTTGTCATTAGTAAAAAACCCCCCTTTTTCAATCAGATGCTTTCGATTACATTTTCAACTACAATATTTTTAATATTAAAAAAAAATTAGGGCTACCAAATAAGTTGAACCCTCTATTCTTTTGGTGGATAATTGAAAGTAAATTTCAACTAAAGGGTCTATAGTTGAATTATAATCAAGACATCGATTTGGAAAATGCCATAACCTATAATTGTGCCTCTCGAGGTGGTGTATCGACATCAGAAGTATTGTGTTCAACTACATTGGTGGGTCACAAAATATCGAAATGGATGATAAATGCCAGTTGGATGGATGAAATGTAGTTCAAGGGACAAATTTCTTTGTTGCAGCTTTGGTTTGATTATTTTTCAACTATACTATATAATTACAAGTCAACCTTGCAAAGAATGCATAAACTAATCATAAATTGATACCACAATTAATAATTAATCATGAATTTTAAATATTAATTAACTGATTGATTAAGAAATAAAAAATAATTTTTTATTAATTTAAAATTATATAATTTCTATTAGCAAGCTAATAGGTTTATATAAAAATATTTGATATTTAATATTTAATATTTATTGACTATGTCAATAATCATTAACCACTAATTAATATTTGCTAAATAGTTACTATATAATAACTAATTATTTTAAATAATCAGTTGGACCAAGTGAATTTTTTGATTAATTATTTAGATAATTAATTATTTGATTATTCCTTATTTAGTAATTTTGAAACATTTCATTTATTTTGAAAATTTTCAATAATAATGATCTAACTATTTAACCAATAGTTATGGTTAATATCTATTGAATATTAATTAGTAGATATTTAATCAACCAATAAATAATAAATAAATAATTCTTCAAAAATTCAAAATTTCTACTTATTATTAATAGCTAATTAAAAATCATTGAATATTTAATTAATCAAATAATCAAATTTTTTATATATATAATATTTATTATTTTTATCAATTTGATATTTCTAAATATAAAGTAATAACCTAATTTATTACTTTATAAATATTGGTTAAACTATGTGATGGTTCATTTTTATTAATCAATAGTTATGGTTAATAACTAATAAATATTAATTGATTAATATTTAGTTAGTTATAAAATTAAGAAAATTAATGATAGATGAATTAAATTATTTAATTAATATTAATGATGAATTAGATTTCATTTATTTCAGCAAATTAATTTAATAAATTATATGTAATAGGGAAGAATTACCAATTAGTTAATAATTTATTTTTCTAGATAGTAATTTAGAAGCTATTTATTTCTAATTTAATTAGTTGATCACTTGCAATTTAAAAGGTTTATTTTCAGTGGTAAAAATTAAAAAATTATTTAGATAATTTAATAATTAGAAAATTATGCTATTTTATAGATAATTACCAAATTATTAATTATTAATTATTAATTGATTAATTAATTAGATACTAAATAATTTTATCTTGAAATACTAGGTGCATATTACTTACCCAACTATTCACCTAATTAGTAGTTAGGTATATAGTTAATGTATATCTAGAAAACTAGATAGCTAGCTCCATAATAGGTAGTTATTAGGTAGTTACTAATTAGGTAGGTAGCCACTAAGGTTAACGTTTAAGTTACTAACTAAATTCCTACTTAGTAGTTATTAATGAGCTATAAAAGTACCTAGCTAGGTAGCTAATACTTACTTTTAAGTACTTACTAATTATTACCTTATATGTATTTTCTAGCTACTACTAGCTATTAAGTTTCTAAGTTACCTATGTTAAGCATTAGATAAGTATTAAGTGATCTAGGCCTAGGCGTGGTTTAGACTGTGTAACCTAGGTGTGTACCTTAGGTGCCACGCTAGTCATTTAATTAACCTTAGGTGGTTAACTATTAATTATACTTAAATTAATATTATACCTACCTACTATGTACCTATAGGTACCATACTAGGTATTTACTAAATACCTAGTACCTACCTAACTACTTATTGAGTTAGTAATTATCTACTAACTAGGTTTTTAGTTAGTAGGTATTTAAAGTACAAGGTAGTTCAGTACTTAGTTAGTTAATAGCTAGGGTTTCAGGTTAAGGTTTAATTAGCTACTAGGCACCTACCAACTAGTTATTAACTAACTAGGTAGTTAGTACCTACCTTTAGGTACCTACTAATTATTACCTAATAGGTATTTACCTAATACATATTAGGTACCTACATAATAGGTATTTTCTAACTATTATTAGTTAAATTAAGTCTCTAGGCTACCTATGTTAAGTATTAAATAGGTATTAGGTGGTCTAGGGTTAAGTGCCACCATCTTTAACTTTAAGCCCAACTTAGGTGCCACATACATTACATTAATTAGTAGGTTAATAACTATTAAACCCCTAGGCTATTTTTGTTAGGTTTTAGACAAGTACTCCTAGGTGCCACCTTGTTTAACTTTAGTCCAACCTAGGTGCCACATATGCTGCATCAATTAGTACGTTAGGTTAATTGATATGAATAATAAGTTAGGTTAATTGGTAGTAGACTAAGCTATGTAAGTAATTAGGTAGTACTAGTTGAAGCAAGTAGGTTGCTAGGTAGTTGTTAGTAAATCATTGTGATAACTGGCAATGTTGTTTACAAGTTGCAACTAGTTAGGTTGTAAATTCATTACAATTAAGGTAGAATTGCCCATGAGCATACCAAAGGTTTATTCATATTTTTTTCATCTCTTCTTGAAAAATTAACCAATTAGTAATTAAGATATAAGTAATAATTAGATTATAAAATTTTAAATACTAAATAATAATAATAATAATAAAGAATAAACTAATTAATAATTAATTCTAGTGACGATAATTTCATTGGAGTTGCTTTAGGTGGGATGGGCTATTGTTGTAGGTTGTATAAAAAGACAATTCCAAACTGGAATTTCTTAAAAATAAACATTTTCCAAATTGTAATATTTCAAAATGTCTTTATGGATCTTAAGATATTGAAAGAAAAACAAATCTTTTTATTTTTTTCAATGTCTTTTGTAATTTTTATGTTCTTTCAAATTTTTTTTTGGAATCTTTGTCTTTCTAATTTCATACACATGTTTACATGTAATTTCATATAAATGTAAATATGTGTTATTTCATTTGAATATGTTGAGATTATTTCAAGAAATCAACTTTTTTTTTTCTTTGAAATTGAACTAGTTTCTAATAAAAGTTTTCCTTTAAATATTTAATTCAAGGATTTAGTCCCCATTTGCTGATTTAATGTTTATCCACCCTAATTGCTTCCAAATTTTAAATGAATTAAAAATAGGGGTGGCTGATTAAATCTCCTTTTGGATGAGAATTGGATAGTTTTTTATACAATTTGAATCCTATATATATATATGAAAATAACAAATTTTTCATATGTATTTTTCTTTTCATTTCACCATCACTTGTATTGTGTAGTAGTGCATAACCCAAGTTAAGTAATTGATTAGTTATAAGTTATTAATATTTTTTCATAAATAAAAATAAAAATTTAAAAACCTAAAAAATTAAAAAAAAGAACTAACCAATAATTAATTAACTAACTAGTTTGTTATAAATTATCTATGTATAATAGTTCATAAATAAATAAATAAGTAATTAAAATATTAATTCATCAATAATTAAAAATTAGGTAATAATTAATTAGTTAGTTATAAATGATTGATTGATAGTTCATATTGAAAAAATAAATAATTCATATATTGATTAATTAATAATAAAAATAAGTATTAATAATTAATTATCAATTAATTAATCATTAATTAATTAATAAGTAGGTAACTTAGGTTAGGTAGGTAAATAATTTATGTTAAGTAAGTTAGAAAACATAAGTAGATATGTCGCAACCTTAGCCTTAGGCTCGTGACCAAGGCAAGGGCTTGCAAAGTTGCGGGCTGAGAGGAAGCCTAGGATCACATTTCATATTCCCGCGTGTGCAAGAGAGTGTGAGAGAGTGAACCCTCACACTCCCAAGGCAACTTTCACTTGGGAAGTTGGAGTCCCGAAAGATTTCCGAATCTTCAGGGAGCGATTGTAGGGGCTAAAACCCATTGGTTTGAAAAGATCTTTACATCATTGAAAAACTATTGAAACGTAGATGTCTAAAATGGGCTCGCATCACCCATTTGGACATCTAAAACACAAGTAATGGCCAAAAGAAAGGTCAAGAGTCAAATTGGCAGTTTGACCCTGACCACTAAAAGTCAGGAATAACCCTGATTTCCTTGCGTGCATACTGTTGGAAAGCTATTGACGAGGGCTATATTCATCTTAATTAGAGGTTTGCACACAAAGTTATGGGGGCCCAAAGTCACGAGAATTCCAACTTTGGCATTTTCGAGATTCCCATTTGGGAATCCCGGGACAAAAAGCCATTTGGATGTGGGCTTCGTGGAGAGGCACATAGTATACTATAAGGGGGAAGGTGGTGGGTTCCCCCAAGTCCAGGCCGTGGTGAGTCTTGTGAGTCCGAATTTGCCCATGGCTTGTCCTAACGCCAAAAGTGTTTCAACTATGCATTAATTAACTTGTTGTTTGGTTTGTGCAGATTCGAGTGAGTGATTAAGTGCTTGTCATTCCTCCTAGTCCCATCCCAAAGCTCCAGCACGCCTCTTTACCCCTCAAAGTGTTGCGAGCCAGGGAGTGTGCCCCGATTCTTTACTTTTCCGCTATTTTCATTTCAAACTCACTTTTGGAGTCTATTAAGGAGCCAGGGGGCGTGTCAAGATAGGTAGGTAGTTTAGACTAAATAGGTAATCAAACATATGTAAGTAAGTAGTTAGTTAATTTATTTAAATATAAATTAAATATAATATTATAAATACACCATTGAAAATATACCCCCACTACACCCTTAATAAAACTTAATAAAAATACACATATCTTTCAAAAAAATCATAATACACCTACGTATACCACTAATGGTTATATTGACATTTTCATGATGTGATTAAATTTGGATCCATTTGTCATTAATGGGACATATGAACATGATCATGAATGAAAATAATCTTAAAGTGTATGTTGATGAAGTAGTCATTAGTCGCAAACATAATTATAACATAGTTGCAAAACTGGTTTAATTCCTCTTTGGTCCTTACTTGAAGGTCACAATTCAAGCCATTTGGATTGAGAGAAATGATTTGATCTTTAATCACAATAAGTGACAGGAAGTCAAGTTTAGAAAAGTTATTTGGGTCGGTTGATTATAAGAGGTTGGGGTGGCAATGTGTTTTGTAACAAATTTAGAAACATCTTGATGAAAAAGATATAATTTTAAAAGCCTTTGATTAGGTTTAAAAGTATCATCATGCAACTTGCTTGTAGGGTGGCAGAAAGGTTAGATGGAGTTTTCAACCACTTAATGGTGGTGGTTTAATTTGTTAGTACTCAATTGTTCCTCTGGTCCTTTTGCCTCTTGTTCAGTTTTTCAACTTGCTGGTCAATGACTGAACATTTAAGCATTCAAGGTAGACCAGATCCAAGGGGAAAGCTTTGTTGTTTCTAGTGTCCAAACAAAACTTGAACCCCTCCTTTTGGTGCATTCGACACACTAACAATAGTAAAAAACAAATTAAAAATGAAAAAGTTATGACCCCTCAAAGTAAAGGGGGTTAAAAATTGAAAAAAACAAATCACTGAACAACACAAAGGCCAATTCCCAAACACCCAAAAAATTCTTTTTATGTTGTTATGTTGTTATTAGAGTTCAAAGATGATTTGTAAAACTTTAGGTGGCATCCTATAGCATTTTAAATCGTTTAACATGAATAAAAAATAAGAAAGTTATGAAGTTTGGAAGAGGAGGGGTCCAAAGAAAACACCAAAAAAGGAAAAAAAAACATTTTGTAAGTTGAAAAACTTATTTTTCTTGTTATTTTTTCATTACTTTTTTTCCTTTGCACATCAAAGATGATTTCTATAGTTTGAGATAGTGTTCCCATAACATTTTAAATCGTTCAAAATGAAGCACATATGATTACGATATAAATAAGTGTTCAGTCATAAGCAGGAGATTGATAATGGGCTGGTCTACATTACTTCCATTTGTTTCAAGGAAAAAAAAAAGAGTCTTATTGTGTTGTCTACTATTAAACTTGACTTGAGGTACTATCAAGAGCTTGTCAATCAAATTTGTTATTTTTCTTTCCCAAAAAGAAATCAATACATAATGTACACATAGAACATGACAAAACATTTGAAACTAAATAGCATAGATGGTGAGCAGCCACATGAACCATGTGAGCAACCAAATTGGCTGGAGCTTGAATAGGATACAATTAGTCTTGGGTGGTTATCAAAAAGGGAATATGCCTCAATGATAGTTAATCAGATGGTTACTATGGTTCATAACTGTGATTCTAAAACAAGACTTAGTTCTGATATAGTGATGGTTCTCAAACAGTTGAAAAAAATCAAATAACCACCTATTTTACTTTCAGTTTTTCATTCGTTCTTTCATCAAAACTCTTAGTTTTTGAGGAGAGTGAAATAATTGAAATCAGTACTCGTTCTTTGGTTTTATTATTTTCACTCTTATTACGTTCAAAGAACTCAACCTGATGGTTCTTTAATTTTGAAATATTTGAAAAGCCAAACTAGTGGTTAATAACAAAAATAAATATTTGCCCCAACATTAGTTACAACCCGAAATGATTTGGATTTTGGCACTGAGATTCAGAGTCTTTTAGTGGCGAATTTTTGAATCAAATGACAAAGAGAAACAAAATTGGAATATTTTGTCACATATGCCTGGTTTTAAAAAAAAAAGAGTTAAAAAACGATTAAAATTTTATTTGTAGAAATGTTGACACATTTGCATTGCCCGCAAAAGTTTGTCCTCACTTTCCTATTGTCTACAGCAAACTTTTGAAAAGGTTTTTAAAATATTAAAGTTACCTCTTTCAGTGGTATCTGCAAAGTAAGGAAATTTTATTAAATCTTAGTATGAAATGATGAAACTCAGCATTTAATGCACAAGGTTCGAGAGTAATTGTAGTAGTTATACAGGTAGGAGCAGTGAAAATATATGTAGCAGCAGTGCAGTCGCTCAGGGAAAAGGAAAGAGGGGATGAAACTCAGTTTACCACCAAAATTAGTGGAAAAACTAGTTTGGGTCCCAGTTATTTTGTTTTGTAAAATTTCATTCCCAGTTACTCATTTAATGCCTTTTTATGCCAAAACTGGCCGTTTTCGCCCCCTAATTGCCTTAACTTTTGGATAACTTTATTGTCCACAATGAATGCTAAACCTATCTTGGGATGCTTGTTGCTTATTCTTAGTCCAGAAAATTGAAGAAAAAAAACTACTGCCAAGATCTGGAAAGAAACGAGGGAAAATAATTATTCAAGAGACAAGTTCTTGAAGAAAGATATATACACAAACTTCAGCACTTTAAGAGGAAAAAACAATAGATGAAAAATTGTGAAACGATAATTCTTCACTTTATGTCACAGAAAGGTCATGAATTGACGTGGTCTCTGAGGTCACTTGGCTTACAAGTCTTGGCTAACACTAGGGTAGAGCAGTGAATCACTAGACACTGTGTGTATAAAAAAGCGTGTACCTATAGACATCCCTTGGTCGCCTTTGGAGCTCAAAGGGATATTGGAGCCCTCCACTTGGTGCATCCAACATCACAAAAATTGCTCAAATTTGTTAGAAAAAAAAGAAAAAAAAAGAAAGATATGTCCTTTGAAAGCGAAGGGCTAAATGTTTGATATGATGGGGCTTGAGTTGATGCACTCATAGGTTTTTAATTCGCTCAAAGTGAACCCAAAACAAGAAAGACATAAGGTTTGGAAGTAAAGGTGTGTCTACTGTTTTTTTCTCTTTGACAACTCGTTCTTTTCTTGCATTTTGTTGTTGCTATTTCGTCTGTGGAGTTCAAAAATGTTTTGTAAACCTTGACTTGGTGCATCCATGGCCATGAAAATCTCAAGGACAAGAAACCAAAAAAATATGATAAATGTTCCATGATAAGTAAATGTTTGGTGATGGGAAGTTCTACCTTATTACAATAGTCCCCTTCAGTGTTTTTTCCAGTGCCGAACTCTCACAAAAATTCGACCTGAAAGATGCAATTTCAACCAATACAAAGGATTTTCCATGAAAAAAAATTGTAAAAATTCGCCAAATTTCGAAAATAAAAAATTTCAAATCAGCAGATTTCTACAATAAGTTCCAGTAGGTAGCCAAGAATATAGAAGGATCCTGGTTTTTTTCTACTTTCATATCTGGCATGTAGCCAGAATTGGCTAAATGAGTTTCTGGATGGTCACCACCTTGGCTACATCACAAAATCCTTTTAAAAAAACCCTGGTCCCCTTGACTTGTTTGTATACATTTCCCATGTCCATGAAGATCTCAAGGACAAGAGATGATAAATGTTTGATGATAGGTTAGTGTTTGGTGATGCACAATTCTACCCTACTACTACTACAACACTAACCCCCTGGCTTGTTTGTCTACACTTTCCAGGGCCATGAAGATCTCAAGGACAAGAGCAAGGAAGAAGATAAGGTAAATGTGCGGTGAAAAGGTAATGTTTGATGATGGGCAGATTTACCCTACTATAGTATAGTAGTCCTTCTGGCTTGTTTGTTGTGTTTAGATTCATTATATAGTATAGTCGCTCAAGGGGTTTTGGCCACTAGGCAATAAGTCTATTTTTATATGAGAATTTTGAAAGATGATATTTTGGCTTGTGTTCAAACTTGACATTAGTTATAGAGTTATAATATCTTGAAGGATTTTGGTTATTTGGAGAGGATTTTTTGAAGATTATATATTTTTGCATGCTGAAATATTTGAATTTCCATAATTCTTCTTTTGCCTTAAAATACTTTTTAATGTAGATTGGCAAGGCCACAGTGTAACACACCACCCTTTGTTTTACATTCCCTTTCATAAATTTGTTTGAAGCCAGATCAGAAAATTTGGAGGCGCTTTTTTTTGAAATAGGAGGGAGGGAGTCTGCCTTTAATCCGAAATGATGCCAAACATATTACACCAGCAAGTTTCAGTTTCAACAGCAAAAGAAACGACCAAAACATAATGACATATTTCATCATTAAGCATCTTGATAGATTGATGAAACCCTGGCAAACTTCATCTTAGATTCATTTGTCATCTGACAACGGGTCCTACACAAATGTTTACCGAATCATCAAGAACTCTCGGATTCCATAAGCAAATGATTGAACTCTCTTATAACCATCATCAGCAGTATGCACACTCTTTTTTTTCTGGGTCACTTGGCCACCCAAAGAAAAAAAGAATCAACTGAAACTCCTACCACAAATGAATTTTGTGAAAAACAAAATGCACCAAAGTCACCACCAGGAAAAACTTTCTGAAATTATCCTCATATTTAGACAA
>Ga0209611_10000995_pt1 | contig 46502 bp, 46 predicted proteins | sample S1TSphgellanicum_3_FD_187693 | JGI IMG/M metagenome (GOLD analysis project Ga0209611, IMG submission 187693) | Host-associated microbial communities from peat moss isolated from Minnesota, USA - S1T2_Fc - Sphagnum magellanicum MG (SPAdes) (version 2) | ecosystem: Host-associated > Plants > Peat...
AAATATCAATAATTTATTTTATTTTATTTTTTTTCCGGCTAGGCCTTTTGTGAATTAATTTTAGCCAAAAATTAATTAAATATTGTCATAGGTACGATATTTGTGGCCCATTGATCTCGGATAAATTCTAAATCTTAAAATTTATAGAACCGAATTATCCTTCTTCCTTGTTTATTCATTTACTCTTGGGGATGTCGAGCACCAAGAGCATTATACTATGTCGTCGTGCGGACCACAAATTTTTCAAACACAATTTATACATATGGTGATGATGCCCCACGGACCTCACTCAAGGTGCGGCGGGCTACTCGGATCTAATGACATCTGGTTCGATGCGCCAATAATTTCTTCCTTCTTCTTCTTCTTCCTTAAAAGAATGGACAATCTTATTGTGAGAATGCCTTCCCCCCGAGAGTGCTTTACGGTGCGTAAAGCACAGCTATGGAACATTCTAAATCCGAAAAGTGCCAAGGAGACCTTACTTTCATGGGTTATAAGGTGCCCATCCGAGTACAAACCCTAAACCCTAAACCATGTGCTTTTCCGATTAGCCATTACTCTAACATCATCGTTTCTAATTTCGATGATTTTTATTTTTATTTTGTGGGAATTTTAAAAAAAAAATTCCCTTAATTTTTTCACATATATCCAGAATTTCAAATTTAAAAAAAAAAAAAAAAATCATCAGATTTCTACAACAGGTTCCAACAAGGTAGCCCTAAATATAAAATGGTTCTTAAATAGTTTTTACTTCCATATCTGGTCCATAGCCAAAATTTGGCTAAATCTTCTTGTGGATGATTGCTGCCAATTTGGCTACTTCACAAAATTGAGTGGAAAAAAAAAAAAAAAAAAAAAAAAAAAACTCTGTTGTAGTGTATTTTATACATTTGTCACTTCCTTTCTAATTCCTTTTTCTTTGTTAGTGTAGTGTTTATATTTTTATTTATTAGTTAATTTATTATTATTATTATTATTATTATTATTATTATCCATTTCTTTTTCCTCATTATTTTTAGTATTTTATAGCCACAAACTTTTGCAGGTTTACAAAACCCATTTCCCATTCCATTCATGACATGTGGAGGTGCCCAAAGGTATGTTTGTTTTGGTGGCTTCCCAATAGGCCAGTTGTTGTGAGCATGCCCTTGGGTGTGACTTGTTCTCTTTTATAAATATTTTTTAAAAAATAAAATTTAAAAAAATTTAAAAAAACCAAAAAAAGACTATTATTAATTATTATTATTAATTATTTTTAAAAATAATTTTTCTTTTAATATTTTAAAAGTACTCTCTAAGTTGACAAGTTCATAGTAGTACTATGTAATGACTAATGAATGAACCCAAGAGTTGATAAAATAAGAGGAGTTGGGTTGTTTTGACTCAAGAATTGCTTTTTCCATGAGGCATGAGTTTTGTGAGGAGGGGTATATATATAGTAGCTAGGCTAGTGTTGGTGAGGTTGGGAAATTAGGGTTTGAGATGGGGTTTTTACCCATCCAACAATAATGTTGTATTAAGTTTCACTCATCCATACACAAAAAGCTAAAACAACAACACATGAAAGAAGAGATTTTGCATGTGTTGTTTTGTTTTCCTTCTTCTTCTTCTTCTTCTTCAACAATTTAAAATCTCCATGATTTTACATAATCTTGTAGGAAATTGTTTAGCAATCTAGCATATTAGATTTGGTGCCGCAATTGGAGTTTGTTTTAGTAACAACTTAGTATACATATACTACGGGTATGATTCATGTTTAGTGGTCGATAGTGAGGCAAATAGCAACACCTTGGAGCACCCAATGGGAAGGGTGGATAGTAGTGGCAATATCCGCCTCAAATATAAGTCCCACACCCATGGCATTGCGCCGTGCTTGAGTCACATACACAGGTGTGCGGAATGTGTTGGTCAATTTCAGTTTGCTCGCCTCGATTGGAATAATTTGCAATATTGGGAGCTCCACGACAAGTATCTTTGGATCCTAGTAATATTCAAACAGAAAAAAGAAGCCAACGATTTGTCTCTCAAACTTGAATCTCTCAATTGTTGTGTTGGGAAGAAGAAGAAGCAGAAGAAGAAGAAGACGAAGAAGAAAAAAACATTACTTTGGAAATATTTTTGTGTGTTTGTTGTGTGTGTGTGTGTGTGTGTGTAGACCTTTGTACCTGAACTCTGAGCATTGAGATTTTCTCATCCCAGGAAGCGCCCTCTAAGTACAGGCCTGTGATATAGCATCCATCCCTTGGTTTTTCTTCAATCTCTGACACTTGTGTGTATTTAGTCACCTGTAAGCACATCCCCACAACCCCCACCCAACATTGCTCCTTTTCCAAATTCACATTGCAAATGCCCATCTCTCTCTCTCTCTCTCTCACACACACACACACAACTTTCAAATTCTATGAAGTTCTCAAGATGCAACAATTTCACATGATTTGAATGTGAATTTTTTTCTACATGAAATTTTTTATTAGTTGAACATTGATTTTCCAGTTATATATACATCTATATACATATATAGATGATGGTTGGCAAAGGAAGCTAAATAACAAAAATTATTGTTAAAATTCACACCTGTGTGTAAGTGGTGGATCTGTCAAGCGGCCAACCCCGATCTCGGCAAGCTGTCTGAACAAGAGCTGCAATGTAGGTTTCTGGAATGTGAAGGCCAGATAGCCACATTACTTTGGGCTCTCCATTCTCAGCCCAATCGATATACTGTGCATAGCGTCGCAGGAACCAGATCATCCAAGTTGATAACATCTTCTCAGTCTGTAACAAGTCCACCAAAAAAGGAATTAAAAAAAAAAAAATCTGTTATTACTAAAAATCTATTTTTATTAAAAACATTCTGCTCTAGGATTTCTATAAATCTTTTAACAGTAAATAAATTTACAAAGAATTTGAAATATACTATTAACAAATTGAAGCGTGCTAATTTATATCAATTTTTGTTGTTTTGCCTTGTTGTTACAAGAAGAACTACACATCCCCAGAAAAGATTTCATGGGAGAAAGATGTACAAAAATGGGTTTTGGGGGGCGGAGGGTGTGGTGGGTAAAAGGAAGAGACTTGAGATGTCATTTTACGCCACATTGCAGGAAGCTCTCCATTGAAAAGAGCTGTTGAAAGGTCATCAAGATCTTTGCTCATACCTATCTCACCTGCAGTATGATCATATCACCAACATGAACAAGTCTTACTTTCAAATTGAGTTCCTCTTAGAGTCATGGCTGCAAGTTTGGTCGCTTTGGAATTGCACCCAAAACTTGCTGAAACAAAAAAGCTACTAACCCAATTTGAGCCATTCACAATGCTTCAAATTTTGCATATCATCATCATCTTTTTTCACCGCATTTGTCAGTCAAAGACATCAATTCACACACAATCACTTGGGGTCATAACCAGTACTGTTGGTCTCGTATCAACTTTTGAACATACCAGCCTGGTCGTGGTATTGGGTACTTCTAAAACTTTGCACATACTGTGGTACCATGGCAAGTTCAACATTTTGGAGTCAAATAATTAGTTTAATTTGAATTTCCCTGTTGAAAGCTAGAATATTTCAGAACACTACAAGATTCTCTATTTTCCTTCACAAAATTTTTTTCCTTGAAAAAAAAGTAATTTTGTTGACAATTTCTACATTTCTTAAGATAATAGAATCAGTGTGAAAGTTGCCATGGTACTACAGTATCAGTCTGGTCTTGGTATTGGGTACAATTCAAAAACTATCATTACCAGCTTGGTCCTGGTATTGGCTCTGGACAAGACCAATTTTTTGGCTTGTACCAAAGCTTGTGTTATATGTCCAAAAGCTATGCCGTACTTAAAGCTTATTGCTTACCAGCAAGTGCCCTCCTAAGCTGGAATAGACTGTCTTTCATTCGCACCACCAATCTGTTCCACCTCTCTATCTCTTGAAGCAACACCACCTAACACCAGAACCCAACCTCATGTCCCACCTCTTACCACCTCTGACAACGACAGGGGAGATTCAATTACATTTTGTACAAAAATGACATCGGTTCAAAATAAGGTAATTTGTTTATTGCTTTGGAGACAAAAGTTTATAAACAATTGAGAAAACAAAACTACGCACCCACAAAAAAGTTCTTGATCCAGTGCATGATGGGCACATAGCAAAAACTTCAAATAGATGTATGTAACCACATGATATGTATGTATATAACTCTGATGAAAAAATCTAGCACACAAAATAGATCATCTATATAGTTCATCAAAATTCTATGGTGTGAAAAATCAATTTAAAAAAAAAAAAATCACAACACAAAAAATGCAATCCTTAAGGAGGATTTCATTTAAAAAGAGTTTTAGGGTTTAGGGTTTATTACTTGTACAGGAGTTGGTATCCCGATTGATTTCCTGAGTACTGGCAAGTCAAATGGTGCAGGGATTTTGCTCAAAAGATCAGTAGCAACTTTATCCACGACATCTTCTCTCCGAACACCCCCTTCTCCACCTGCAGTGCGTGGTTGGAGGTTCACGAGATCCCTCCACAGATTCTTGGCACTGGTGGAATAGTAGCTGATATCTGCATTTGGGTGTAGTCCAAAAACCTCAGGTGATTGCATAATAGGCATGGAGGCTATGTACTCTGTGTAATTGTTTCTCGGTCCTGTGTCTGGAAGCTTGTAGATGACAGATTCATCTGGTGATGAGTAGAACATGAAAGGATGAAACTTGTCAAACAAGAAGTTGCCTAGGTATTCCTCCAGGTATGTGGTTAAGATTCGACGGTCAAATGAATCTGAAACTCGACCTCCATACATGGCTTCTCCGATGAGATAACGCAATGTACCCCATGGTATTTGGTCATCCTTGTTGTCATAAGCTTTTTTCAAGTACGTTGAAATCAATGCCAGGCTGCATTACATACATACGTATGTACATGCAACAACCGTATCATGAGATCAGCTAGAAGGACATATATGTATATATTCACAATTGATACATAATTAAGCATCTGAGAGTGCAAATGTGCAACAACAACAACCAATTTTTTTAGGTTTCTGATGTAGCATCATTAGTGATCATCCCAAGAAAGATTTAGCATAAAATGGTAACAGCATTTCGAAAACTGTCCAAACAGTAGAAATATTGGCAAAAAACTGCCCCAACTATCAACACTAAAGAAACACTCAGAGTCAAAACGTGGTGAAATTTTCCTGGATTTAAATTTCTTTTTCCTTCCGAAAATCTTGAAAAACCAGGGAATTTGCAACAGGATGATGTACAAAATTCACTTGGATGCAAAAATTCACTACACAAAAAAAGGAAAACTGACAAGAACAAGCTTTTCACATATTGCAAGGATGGAGCCAACACTCAAATCATGAGCAACATTTGTCAGTAGGGTAGTAGTACATACTAGTGAGCTCTTAATATATTGAGAATTCAAAGTGGATAAATTACCTGATACGGAGATCTGTCTCATTGAAGTCATATGCAACATTCCACCCAAGTCTTCCATACTTACGTCGCTCTTGCACAACAGCATGGAAAAAAGCAACCACAAAGACCTACCCATCATCCATTCACATCCCCCACCCTGTTCAACTTCTAGATTTCTGTGCTTCAAGCCTCCAACAGCAGTTTTATTTATGCCCTTTGGGTTGGGCATATCATCACCGTAAACCCTGTCATAAACCCTAAACCCTAAACCATTCATGGGCACCGAGGGATTTCTTAAAAGAAGTTTACCTGGGGGCGATATGCAGGATGAGGACAATCTGCAAGATTTTCTTCAGTAATCTTGGCATATGATGATCTTAAATTAAGCTTCAACCCATTAGGTGGCTCAGTCACCACTTTCAAGCTGCGTTGCAGAATTCCCAATGGGAAGGCTGAAGTTGGTTCTGTTGTCAACCACAAGCGAAAATCGACATGCGGTTTCACAAGTTTCTCTAGGAATTTTTCCAATGTTTTGAGCCAAGAAGGAAGCAAGTGGCAATTTTGTAGCATAACCCATAGACCTCGAGTAGTTCCTTGCTCCAATTGTTCAGCAGCTTTTGGACCCATTCCTTGACCCAATGCCATGTACTTCAGTTTCGCTCCTGGTTTGAATCCCATCTCTTCCCCTAATTTAAACACATCAAATGCCGGATCTGCTCCAGGACTAAGGATGAATACGATCGGTGTAGTTGATGAGCTTTGTCGATGGATAACTCTATAGTCCAAGACAGGTGGTGTAACATACTTCTCCCCCATCTTTTCCATCACATACCTCTGCAATTTAAAAGGGAAAAAAAAACAACACTGATATGATCAGCTAAGACACTAACATCAATTCTCCAAAAAAATCCTGAACTCTTTTTATCTTCCAAATCTACAAATGCATTGAGATACTGAAATTGTATGCAAAGTTTTTTTTTTTTTTTTCCCATTCAAAATCGATATATATACACAGATATACATACATGTATATTCGTTCATGTATATACAGATGCCAGATGCATGTACCGTCAGAGCTACTGTGATTCTGTCAATGCGGAAACAACGAAGAATCAACAATTGCTCAAATACACTGAGGCTGTCTGAAAATCCTCCTGGAATGGGAACTGTTTCAGGTCTCTCTTCATCATACCTGACATCTCATACACAAGTTTGACAAGATCAAAAATTTTGAGAGTTGAAATTGGGTGGGTACCACCCAAATTGAATCTGAGAGAAATCAGGTACTGCCACCCGAGTTGAGTTTTTGAGAGAAATTGGGTACAGCACCCAAGTTGAATTCAAATGGGCTCTGATCAATCCTATTATGATTTTAGTAGCTGAGCATTGGTCAGGTCTACAAGTAACTAAAAGAATCCAAAAAAGAATCTGAGATGATGTTTGAAGGAAAAAAAGAAAAGAAAAAAGAAGCTTGTTATCAATCTCAGAAGAACAACAGATGTACAGAATTTGATTAATATCATAACAGTAAGTGGATGAACACATTAAGGTTCCAAGTAGGTACCTACCAGGCTTGCCATTCAGACTCATGGGTCTCAAAGTGGACACCAACTGCTGCAAATTGGGGACCCAATTCCATCATCCGGATCAGATCTTGCCATCCCTGATCAGGGAACCATTCAGGGAAGGGATTTTGTTGCACTGCTTTTTCAAGAGAGAGATTCCCCTTGAGAAAGAAATCCAAATGGACATGGTTGAGCAAACCATCTCCATCGATAATTCGTATCGTCATTTGGAAGGACAACATCAACTTGTGTTTTTCAAACAGCCCAGTACATGTGTAGCTGTAGAGATCATAAGTGAGTGCATCGATGATGTTCTTCAGCCGACCATCTACTGTCACAGCTCGTTGACTTGTTGCAAGCGCAATCAGAAAAACCTCAAGAAATGAGTTCAGTGAATACTCATACATGTTGTTGATGGCGGATAAAGAACCTAATACAAAGAAGAGAATTGCACCCCGCTTTGCTGCTGGAAAATAACGTGCCCTCAACTGGCATGCACCACCCCCAAAGAACCAAATTTTCATCGAAAAAGATAAATTTCAATCCATTTTTTTTGCATCATAGTTTGTTGAGCTGCTAGCTGCCCACTTTGAATCTTTGACACCAACAAAATTTCTTCCTAAAAAAAATTACCTTGGTACTTACTACATTGGATTCCAATGCTTGTTGTGAATTAAGGAGCTAGCTGGGTATTAAAGAGTTTTGAAAAAGACAAACAATTTACCGTATCAATCTCAACTCCTGTCTCGCGTGCCATGGCTAGTTTTACTGTGATTTCTCCTGCCTTGGCCTTGGTAGTTTCCAGAGTTGCGATCAATTCATGGTTGTCAAGGATATTTCCTGTAGCAGCACTCAGTTCCTGAAAGCAATTTTTATTTATTTTTGGTTGGGCATCTAATTCCCCTCATCAGGTGACATAAAATACATGAGCAAAATACTAACTTTGTTGTGCAGTAAGACTCACATACAGTTCACAACCAAAGACTGTAATGTTCATTGATAAGGTACTCGGTGATGAAGATCACATCAGATCAGCAGCCAGGTTGTGCCTTTTTTGTTTTTTGTTTTCCCTTCCCTGTAAGCTCTTAGTTGCAAAGGATGGATGGATGGGATATACACAAATTCCAAATCAAATTGCCAGAAGAAGTCAATCTTACACAAAGGAGAGTATCCTCTAATTGCTTGAGCAAGGCCTTGTTTTCACCAGTATCTCGCACAAGATTCTCTCGTAACTCTTCCAGGTCTGGTCTTTCATGACCCACCTGCCAGAATGGCAGCCTCAAAAAAAAAATTATCACATTCACTCCCCAAAAACACACAAATAGCATTACACGCCCAGCTAGCTGCATCATGTTGGCATGGATGGGTTGTTGAAAGAAATTGGATCAAAACTTCATGAAATCCCAAACAGAGAAAAGAAGAAAAAAAGACAGAACACCGATCCAATGATCAAAGGAGAAGAATTTGAAGATCTCTTGATCTTACAGTTGCATTGAGGAGCTGAGCCTGGAGACCAACTTCGGTAACACAGTAATTGATGATGATTGTCTTGCCAGAGATCTCAGGTCCATACTCTGGGTTTGGCAGCTTGCTTATCAGGTATAAGCGGAAATTCTCATCCTGGAAAAAGGAAGAACCCCATTGACATTTTTGTGGGCACAAGTCTCATGACTGTAACCAAACCAACAAGAAGAATCTGAGATCATGATTAGAATTATACATGGCACTGGTGGTTGTGTCAAAGATTTGTGATCAGAAAGTTTGCTTGCTTACCCACTCAATGTCTTTGTCTCCTAGCTTCACCACTTTTCGGCCGCCTGCTCCAGATGTTGTAATTTTCTCAAGAATAGGATCAATGACAGGATCAATGTATTCATCAACATTCTCAAACATGAATGGGAATCCGTACTGAATCGCCAACTCCATTTGTTTCAGAAAATCTGAGTCATTGAATGTCCGTATACGCCCCTCAAGCATTTTTCCTTCCTTCTTCTTGATCCAATTTATTGCCTGATTGATTGATTGATTAATTGAATAAATGAATCACCCACCCACCAACCACCCACAATGGAAAATTTTCTCAAATGAAAAAACTGGGAATCAATTCAGTCAATCAGAAACAAACATTCGGGCTTGAAGGATCTTGTCAAAGATTGAATGGAGCAAGTCTTGGAAATTTATTTTTTCAACCTGCGATTGTGGGTCAACACAAAGAGGAAAGCGAGATCCTTGAGTTGTGAGGATGCCATTTTGAATGGAGAGATCATTGGAAGGAAGCCCTTCACTGTTCCACTTGCTGATCTCAACTTCACTTGTCAACAAATTCTCCAGTTTGAAGGGATTTGTCACTGGAACTCCCCGTGTCACCAGGTCTGCATGCCAAGTTTGGTTAATCAGCTCATTCCGGAACTCAATTGTAAAAGCTCCACAATAGCTGCAACCCACCCCCACCATCAGCCGCACATACACAGATGAAGATCCCATCACCCCATGATGTTAAAAAAGAAGTCAAAACCGGTTTTCTACACAATTTGGACATGTGGATCCAAAACCTGCAATTTAATGGAACTGCAATCTAACAAAACTGATACACAAGAGCTGATTCACTGATTTCACAAATGAGGAAATTCATCCAATGCACTCATACCCAATGAAGGTACTGAAAGAAACCAACTTTGTTGCTACAGAAAAAAAATCAAACAAGTGTTGACTGGTTCAAAATGAGTGAAAACTTTGAAATTGCAGCAACTTAGTCCTGAAATGAGCATTGTGTTTTTCAAGACAAAATTTGAGCTCCAGAAATCTGGATGCATGTATTACAGGGATGGTGATGAATCCAGAGCTACCTGAGGAAGCTGGAAGCTACCAAGCAGTCTCCAAGCAATTTGACACGTGCTACTGCCAGTTCTTGGAGTTCCCGAGACCATCTTTCATGCTCTGAACCCAAACCAGCAATGAGGCGTGAAGCTGCGTCTAAGCGTTTCTCCATGAGATCCGCATTTGTCTTCAACTCAATCTGCTCTGCTGTGTTTGTCTCAAACTGCTTGTTCAAATGTCCCAGTTGTGCTGACAAGTTTTCCACCTAAATCCACCACCATAATTATATATATATTATAGTAGTTTGATGAATGTCATTTCTCTGAAGGATTTGGAGAACAAGAAGAAACATAAAATTGATTGACCCACTCTGACATTCAGCAAAGTTGGTTGGAAATTAATGAATCTACAGATACAATTTTCATGGGTTCTTAGACAAATTCCATGGGTGTACACCTCAGCTTGTATTCTTTCCAGCTCATTTTGTGCTGTGTTCAGCATCTTCTCAGCAGCAGCTACTGCATTTCGCTTCGGTGCCACAATTTTGAGAATACCATAATAGTTCATCATAGCAATCACCCATCGCAGCAAACCCGCTCCAGCTATAGATATTGTCGTTATATTTTCCAATGACATATTTGGGTCTTTGAAGTATTCCCGCAGACCTTTCATCTGGGTGGTGGATGGAATTTTTTGTAAAACACAAAAAAGTGAACACCAAAGAAGATGTGTTTTAAGTAGTAATCAAAAGGCAGAAATTTATTCACAAAAAAGTAAAATAAAATAAAATAAGATCAAGAGTGTAGAGAAATTTTACAGCATTTCAAACATTTTTTATAGTACCTGTTTCTCTGTGATGGCATCTTTCTCAAACTCAACCAAACTCTTCAAAAAGCTGTTGTCTGCCATCATCCCCTTTGCACCCTTCCAGGACACATCTGGTACTCGCTTAAGAATACAAACACACTCTGTCACCTGGTGGGAGGAAGAAAGAGACATATATCTATAAGCTGTAGGGTTTAGGGTTTATGGTGTGTGCAAGAAAAATTCTTGACCAATCCTCCAAGTTTGCCACATCAGCTAATCAGTCCATTTTTCATGACTACTTAACTGAAGACAACAAGGAACCTGTGGGTCATTTTAGATATCCTGCTTAAACCCTAGCATGCACCTGCTGTTGATATTCTATTGGTGTCATTTCAGGGGGGAAATTCATGAACTGGTTTACCTTTTGGACATATATGTTGGGCTTTGCAAAGGAGCGGATTTCAGTAATGTCATCCTTCTTCAAACTATTGAGAGCTTCTGCTGCTGCTTCGAGAGCTGGGATAGCATCAGCCAAAGCAATTTCGGCTTCAGCTTTCTCACGGGTGATCACCTCACTTTGTGCAGACAGATCAATTTGCTTCTCTTGAGCTATGGTTTGCTTGCTTACTACAGTTGCTGTATTTGTGCTGCCAAGAAAAAAACACACCCAAAAACACAAGTAATAATAAAAATTCAGCAACAATGTACTAATCATGTAAGTTTGCAAAAACACTGATGGTTGTACGAAGAGGAGAGCACTAATTGCATTTAATTAATTAATTAATTAAGCACATAACAAAAAAAAAGTTTAAAGCATGACACCCATTGTTGGGATTAGTACCTGATAACATCAATAAGCTCATTACATTGTTTTGTCTTGGCGTCCACCACAATTTTGGCTTCTGCCAATGTGATCTGAACCCACCCACAAACAGATATTACGCAGTAATTAAGAACTTAGCTTCATAATTTAGATCAGATCACTGTTGGGTTAGCAGCCAAATAAATATAAAAATATAAAAATAAATAATATTACCTGCAATGCCGAAACTTCCACTTTTGCTTGAATAAGTTTTTGCAATCCACCATCGAGTCTCTTAGCTTGCTCAGAATTTTGGATGCGTTTGGTTTTCAAAGATGTCCGGTAAGTCAGGATGTAATCAAGGAAGTTCTTGGGTGTGACATAGTTGGTGCGTTGAGTCTGCTGTGTGAACTTGATGCTCAACTTGCACACTGACATATGCACCATCACAATATGGTCTAAAATGAGGGGCCTCAAATCTTCCTGGATATCCATGTCTGCTAAGAACACTGTGCACACAGATAAAAGTGCTTCTTCTGGCCACGGAGTAAGCCAGTCAATCACACAATTATTCACCTGACAAAAACACAATGAAAATTGCATGTCTTTGAAGTATGTCAAAGCAAAAACTCAAAGTTTGTGAAGTACAAACCATAAATGTTTGTGAATTCCTTGAGCACTATGACAAAGATCTACTAAGCCTCCAGTACTCACCAGGCCTGGAAAGTTGCGGCAGCGTGTCCTGAGAGTCTCACCAACTGGAGACATTGCTAGAGTTATGTGGAGGTTGCTCCGACATCGAAGAATAAAATAACTCCAGCAATTCTCCTTTGTGTCTACTAACCCAGCTGCCGTCACTGCATCCCTCACCTGCACTGTACAAAAAAATTTATATGTAATAAAAAAATTCCTAACCCTACAACAACAACATATGCAACATCATGAAGAAGTAGGACTATGAAATAGTAACTGAAGAGCAAACTTAATAGGTGAGAAAACTTGGATTTTGTAAAATATTCAAACCCCACATATTTGCATGTCTCCATGATCTTGGGACAAAAGCTATCAAGTGTTTCCATGCCATTATAGTTTGACACAGAAATCAAATTAGGTGGAGTTTTTCACATAGTAATTGAGCAGAGTTTTTGCATATCAATTCTGTGATCTACCATCATCGATAGTTTTCCTGACCTGACTGATCATGCCTTCCTTTTCGTCCTCTTTGAAAAGGGCAGGTACCATGCCAGACGTGAGCATGTTGTTGATGAGCTCAAGAAAGCCTTCATCTGCAACATGGGCATCGGTGAACATAAAGACAACCGCTTTGTTTTCCACACCCAATTTCGTGTACAGCACTTTGAGATCTTCCCGAAAAGATTCTTCATTGTAGCCTCGTGTTAGTGTTATCTCGAATATCACACATCCCGCTGCAAAAGCTCCAAGCTTGGATAAACTTTTTTTCCCACTTCCTCCCACTCCCACAAGGAGTGCATTTCCCTGTCATACATCAACAAATTTGCAGCCTCTCAATAGAAAAGGATTTCTTTTTCTTGGGATTGGGTTTGTCTCTTGAATAATTATTTTATTCTTGGGTACGAAGGGTACTAATTCTTTAGAAATTACTTGACAAGAAAGAAGAAGAATCATAGATAGATCTCATGTACCTGAGGCATGCGCATGATGCGATGTACACGGGTAAGGTGCTCCAAAGCATCTTTGAACATGACTAAGTTCATGGCTTTGTTGACAAGACTGTATTCCTCCAGAATTTCCTCAAACAAAGGCCTTACAAATCCAAAATCTCCCAAATCTTCATAAAGTCTTGGGACTGTTGGTTTTAGGACATTTCTGTAGTCACCAAAAAGGATGGGTAGTTGCATGACTTCTTCTGCTACTGTTGCAAACTTTTCCTGCACAAGATCTCGAATCCGCGTCTGTAGACTCTCACACACAAAAAGTCCCAACATAAGAATGTAAATTCACATGTCTCTAAGAGTATTTGATCCACTAGAGGGAGCAAAACCCATCACCTAATTCCTCATGTTTAATCTAAAAACCTTAAATATAAGTTGCAATTCCACTCTTCAAAATTGAATCAGGAACATATTGTATATATTATGTTAGAAAAATTTGGATTGAGATATAATATTATGTTGTATATATATAAATTTACATGTACAGATTTTTTTGGAGTTTTGGAATTCAACCTGCACAATGTCCTTGTCATGGTCATTGATAAGACGGTCATAGAAGATTCGTAAACACTCATTGTGCCATAACCGCAACAATTGACCCATCGTCTTCATCTTGTCAATGGTTGACATTGTTAGACCCTCATAGATGCGGCTCAAATCACGTAAGTTGAAAATATAGTGGAACCTAGAAGGAGTTGGTGGTAGTTTTTCAATCACATAGTTGTAGAGAATCAGAGTTGCTGATGTTATTGGAGTTGTCAGGTCCTGCCATCCATGGGGATCATCAACAACAGATTATCAATCACATGATTGAAATCAGATTGAAAAAAAAAAACCAAATTCAAATGCATTGCTTACCAGTTGTGATACAAAATCAAGAAGTTCATTGATTGCAACAAATCCACTATGATAGAATTAGAGTTTGAATAATGAAATAGTGCATTGATCAAAAGGGGTTTTTTTCAGAACTGAAGAATTCTCATGTAGCTCAGAGATGATGATGATGAGGAGGAGGATTATGTATAGACCTGAACATCCTTGGAAAGCTTTTGAAGATGTCCATCAAGTATTGCACTATAGATGTGAGACAGTGAGTTGTCTGATGGGAATTGAATTTCAAACACCGAGAAGAGAGAGATGAATCTGGGATCTACAGGATTCCTTGCACCGCCAGGTCGTCCCATTGCACCCACAAATTGCACATCCTTGATGTTCTTCCAGTTGAGATCCTTCCTAAACCAAATCCATCCCCACCCATTCCACCACCCGGACCCAGAAGGAGCTTCTAAGTCATGACCTATGGATTTCTGCTATCTAGATGTAACTTGCTGCAGAGTAATAACAACTATTATGAATCTGGATATAATAAATTCATAAGAGATGTCAAGAGAAGCATCAGCATCATCAGATCTACAATATTTATGTCTGTCAGTTGGACCTACCCTCTGTCATAGATTCCTCCACGCTCAACCAGAAGCTTCAGCATTGCGATTGGTTGTTGTGTTCCATATGTATCAACTCTTGGCATGTTCATGTCATCAATAAACATGATCATCTTCCTTCCCAGTGGAGGACCATATGTATCCTACACACCAACCCCAAAATGACTTTTTTTGAAAAAAACCCCCCACCCAAAATTTCTTGTATCAGCCTAGTCCTAGTATTGGGTCCAAGACTGATTTTTGATTGGTAAATATATATACCTTGGTTTTCTTCTCCACAGAATCCTCAACTGAATGCTGGACATCCAAAGACGTAGTTCGGGAACTGAAGTTCATGCTCAAAACCAGGTAGTTGTTGACATCCAAGGTGCTGAAGTATTTCTGTATGATCACAGTTTTGGCTGTTCCACTTTCTCCCACAAACAGCACTGCTCTACCAAACTGCACAAAACACAATATGCACTTGCACACTGTTAGTAAAAAACCCCTAAATTAATTTTTCAACAGTAGTAAAATCAATGGAACTTGTAGTTTTGCTCTATGATTCTAAAGAGCAGAAATTTGTTAGAAGATAATCTACACCTGGGATTTTGCACACACCCCTCTGTCCAGAAAGAAAAATGGAGATCATCTTGGTACCTTTGCCAAAATGTCGAGAAGCCAAGTTGACCGATAAGTATCAATGGTTGGAACCAGAATTTTACTGAACAACCCATCAGGCGGTGGCTGCCAAAACAAAAGCACAACACAAAATTTGCAGAAGGTTGGTTTACGGTCTCTTTCTTCTTGCACTAAAGAAGGATCAAGAGAGATCAATTAATGAATCCCATGTGAAGATTCAAATTTGCAGCTCAATTTGTACATGAGCATCGGCATCATCATGCACAATCACTGCTGTATGTGTAAGGAAGGATTCGAGGTGTCCAACAGATCTTTAACTATAAAGTGGAGTTTAGATCTACCAAATGGAGTAATTTGATATCATGGCATGAGTTTAGGAAGTTGATGAGCCAATGTATTTACCACATAAAGCGGGACCAGAGACTTCCACGAGCGCCACTGCAGGTTTTCTATATCAAAACAAAATTCATACAAGGTGTCAACAGGCAGTTGATTTGGGGGTATTGGGTCATTTGGACTGCTCCCAAGCGCAGCAATCCCTTTCACAAACTTGTCAAACCGATCACGATCCTTCACAACTGTGGTTTGCACTATGCTACCACCAATTGACCAAATCACCAAGAATATGAACAATGCCTCCAATGCCTGATGATCATACAATGTACATGCAGGCAATCAAGCTCAAAGGTAAGTAAAAAGTCGTGCTGCTGGCTGGCTACTCTTTTACAGTTGAATCATTTTCACCCAAGAAATTGTTTCAACTTGGCACTAAAAATATAAACATTAATATGAATCAATAAATAACTAAATAAATCTTTAAAAAGATATATAATTTTGTGAATTTGTTCATGAATTCCTAACCCTAAACCCACAACCCACCCACCCACCTGTGGGTTCTTGATCTCCAACTCATCTGTCAAGATGACTTGCAGCATTTTACACAGCTGTGTTGCCATGTTCAGATTAGTCAAAGGGATGGTTTGCATCAAGGGTTTTGTGATCACATCATCTTCCAATCCTTCTAGTACAAAATCAATACACGTCTTTGCATACTTTGCAAAAAACTCTTTCAGCAGCTCTTTCTCATCTGGCCTGCACGATCATGTGCATCAATCATCAAGACCCAAGTTGTTTTCCAACATCAATCAAAGTCAGAAAATCAACAACCCACTATAATTTCTCGAGTCACATTCCATGTCTCTTGTAACTCTACAAAAAAGGGCAACATGTGGCAGTAGCAGAAAATTTACATCAGAGTGCAATAAATCTCAACACTTGTAGCATATTATGTATGACTTGGAACAACATGATGCATTTTTTTATATTCCACAGCCAGAACATAAAAAATATGGGGAGGGTTAGTCTTTTTGCAAAAGAATTGAATTCTTATTAACCTGGTCCTAGAGTTGCACCACTTCCATATGAATGGATCATAACCCAAGTTTTTTGAATCAACAAACACCATACCACATCGGCTGACAGTAGCTGGAGAAGCATATTGCAGATCAAAAACCTGGGTTTTGCAACAATCAATGCATTCAGATCCATGAATTTCAGCGATATATGTACTAGGTTAATAGTCTAGATCATATATATATATATAGATGGGGGAAGTGTGTAAGACGAGAAGTGTATGATCTACCTCGAATAATAATTTGCAGTGGTTTTGAACGCGGATGCGCTCTCCATTGGGAAGAGTTAGTAGCTTGTTGTCATCCATAACACTGTTCATATCCTCTACCCACAATGCATCCACATCTCCATCGAACACAAGATAATACCTTGCATGAGGAAAAAATCACATTTAGTCGCCCAGGACTGTGTCAAACAACAACTATCACACAATTATGATTTTGAGTTCAATGCGATGTCAAGAACGTCACCATCATCATCATCTTCGTCAGGAATTTTGCAGCACTTAGGAAGTCTTCATCAAAATTACAAGGAGGCTCAGGAGATACCAAGTCATTTGGTTACCTCTCATTTTCCCGGTCTGGAGGAAGTGGCTTATTAATCTCACGAAAGATGCAGGACAACAGTCCATCCGTCCAATCACGCGTATCAGGATCTGCAAATCACAAGCCCACCCACCACCACATACATGTCTGAAGCTAATTATGAAACTGGAAAGAAAATTTACACTCTTGCAAAGGGCATGCATTCAGCATTTGCAATTTTTTTTTTTAAAGACTCATTTGCAGGTGCTATACAAAACTTCAAATTCATTCTTGACAAATAATCCCCTCTTTTCTGGCCCGAATTAAGTACATGATCTAGAACTCATACTATACGTACCCATAAGTCCATAGAGCTCGCTTGTGGGTTGAGCCTTGGGATTGATAACAAAGAGTTTGGTTGGAAACTCCATCTTTGTTTGAGATCGAGCAAGAGTGTTCAAGATGACACTCTTGCCTCCACCTGTAGGACCCACCACCATAGTCGTGTGGCGTGTGAGCATGGTCTCATACAGCTGGATCACCTTGTCCACTTGCTCTGTAGGCGCCGTCATCACCAAAAATCCATTTTCCTGGTAAAATTATTTAGCAAAATTCAGATCATAAACATGATGTCCTCATATTATTAATTCCGCCTCTAAAGAATTGGCTTGAAACAAACAAGAGCAAGAATACCATGCTTTAGTGTGTAGGGTTATGTATATAGATACCATACACACCTCTAGATCATTCTCAACCACGTCATTGAGTTGAGGGTATCGAACACGTGGGCAATCCATTCCGGGAAACAGATCATTGATGAGACCCAAGAAGAGTGGCACATCCTCGAAGATGAATTTGGGCAAATTCATGTCACGCAAAGCCCTCATGAGCACGAGTTGTTCACTCATGTTTGGGTCTCCACGTTTAAATGCACCAGCCATAACCAACACTGATTTAAGAGCCCGTAGTCCAAAGTCATAGTGGTATTGTTTGGACAGTTGCTCACGTGAGAGTTTGTACAACACCGTCATCTTCTTGGCTAATAACTTGGCTGTCTCAAACCTGCCCCAATCCATTTGTACACCCCCCTACTACTGCATGAATATATATATATATGAGCACGCATGACAACCCAACAGTAAGTTTTAGGAAGAAGAGAGTGTATGAAGTGGGTAATGATCAACCCTTCAGAGAACAACATAATTTCACAGATTTGTTGTAGATCAGGAACAATCATTGTCACAGGACGAAAGAGAGCCTTCAAGTTGTCGGGTAGCTCTGTCCTGCCAGCATATCCAGGGTTCATGGTGATGAAGATTCCAGTCCTAGCATCCAGTGCAATCTCTTTGCCTTCAAATGTGAACTTCTTCAAACCATTTTTCATGGCCTCCTACCATGTTTGGCACATACCCATCATGTCCATGAGCACAAATATTTTTGACCAAGGTCATAAAAATTCTCAACAAAATGTTTTTTTTCCTAGAAAGGAAAAAAAAAATCATTAAACATCAAATCATGACTCAAGATCATCAGAGTCAATGTGTGCAGCAACAGAATGTTCATCATCATCATCAGAGACTCATGCAATTATTGTTGGTTAATAATATTTACCTGGATTTGCTTAATTTGTGATGACACAACAGACAGCACCTCCGCATCAATTCGGTTAAACTCATCAAAACAACCCCATGCTCCACACTGGACAAGCCCTGAGAAGATTGATCCCATTGCCTGGAGAACACACACACATAGAGACAATTTGCAGCCATGAAGTCTATCAAGTTCTGTGATTAAATTCAGATCATCACCCAAGTCCTTGCATGATGTTGCACATCTAATAAAATGATGCATACAACATATTAGTATATGCTAATTTGATTTCAAAAAGGTGGCACTTGATTCAACTGCCACAAAAAAATACATTTCTACCTTGTAGTCAAGGCCATCTCCACAATTGAAAACAACACAAAGTAAGGCCATGCATTTGGCAAGATCTTTAACAGTTTCAGTCTTCCCGGTCCCTGCGGGTCCAGCAGGAGCTCCACCAAGGCGGTACGTGAGCGCAGTGGTGATGGTCATGTAACATCGATCTGTCAAAGCAGTGATGACAAGTCGCCCATTCAAACCCATGTATTCGTACCCATATCGGAATTCTCCTGTGCATTGCCTGCATACAACAATAGTGTACCCACATGATGGATGCATTTTCCATCATGGGATAATCAACAAATTTATTATTTATTATTTACATGACCACATCATGAGCTCCAGGCCAGCAGGATTGAGGAGCGAAAAAAACAATACTACACCTGATGAGAGCATCATCAGCTTTTCGATCCCAATAGAAACGAAGTTGACTCTCCCAAGCAAATTCCCGATGATCCAAGATACTATCACGTACAAAAGTATCAATGATATCTCTTGCATGCACTTCGATAATGATAAGAGCATTCACCTAGTATAAGACATTTCATGAGACCATCATCTACCAATCAGTCTAGGAGCAAGGCATAAGTCAATTCAGAGGTTGATAAAAACAGTCCAAATGGGTGTTGCATGCATGCGCCCCATTCGTATTGGTTCAAATCAGAGCCAGCCCAAATTGCGAGAAAGAACTTTAAATTGTAGGGACTAGAATCACAAAATTGAGGGTGTGTTTTCTTTGTGTACCTTTTTCCTCTGCAAATTATTAAGATCGGAGCGGACTATGGTGACAAGATCATTCAACTGCTTTGTTAGTTTTACACTGAAAGTTTTCATGGCGTTTTTGTCTCCGAGGCGTACAGAGCTAAATGCATCCTCCACCTCCCATGTCCACCATATTGTGCTTCCAGCCTGCACATGCTCACCATACAATTCTCCTTGTTTGTCAGATTGTCTAGCTCAGGTTTTTGGGTTTAGGGTTTAGGGTTTAGGGATGTCTATCTAGAGGGGCCATATTTTACAATCAAGGTCACTACAATCAAGACTGACTCACTCCAAAAACACAGTGAACTTCAACTTTGATCAACCAAATTATGAATATATTGACCATATAGGATCATCCATGGGGACCCTAAACCCTTACCCAAACATCTCCATTGTTCACCAAAAGAAAGTTGACTTAACTTACCAAGGTGACCATGCCAAGGTTTTCAGTAATCCATTCAGTACGAATTGATTTTGCATAGTAGTACACTCCCTCCTTCATAATCTCAAAGAGAGAATGATGCATCTCTCCTTCCACTGACTTCATCCACACTTCCACAGGCCACTCTGTGGAGACTTTGAGGCGGAATCCATACATCTCACCCTCTGATGATCTCATCCCCACCACGGTCTTGTTCTTATCCCCAAACTTCAGTGCAGCACAATTGTCAAAAAGCTTCAGCATATGTTCTTGTATCGATGTTGGGTCTGATGTCCCCAAAACTGATAGCAGCTCATCATCAGAGATGAAGAAAAACCGAGGAAATGCGTTCCTCTTTGTGTCCAAGTACCTGCCCCCCAGAGATTCATCCCGTCAAATTAAAATTGCAATTCTTTGGCACGCAAATGAGTTCAAAACTCTAATCTTGCAAGCAACCCACCAATCACAAACCTCCAAAATTCAAACAAATGCACATGCGTAATTTTGATAAATAGCATCAAGTCTCCAAATGTTCTTTCTTGTCTTACTCGCTCAAGCTCTTCTGGCAGTTTTCAAGCTGGTTAAAAAGCATATTCAAAGTATCAAGACGTCCATCAGAGCTACATGCTGCAACAATGTTAGGATTCTTGGCTGTATCCGCCATGATTTTTTTCCAGTTCTTATCAATGTTGTCAAAGCGTTTGGCTTCATCAGGGAGTTGATGTCGTATATCATCGGATCCAAATATGCTTTCAAGATACATCCACTTGCGTTGCACCTATGTAATCAAGTGAAAATTCATGCCATCCATGATGTGTGAAGTCCTCTGAATCAATAAGAAGGATTTTCAGACACAATCATCCGGTGGCAGGACATTGGACTATAACAATGATTGCAGGGATGATGTCCAAAATTTCAAATTCACAATCATGAGAATAAGAAAGAAAAGGAATACATAACATGGTGGGTACTGTATTGTACATACTTGCATCCATATATCCATGACTTCTCCAATAAGCCCCAATTTGAAGGCCCATGAGTTCACTTCGTCAAGGAAGGCACGAACAAAGCGTGAGCTTGTCATGCCTTGCAAATTCAATGTCATCTCTTCAACCAGAAACGTGATCTGTTCCGTTGTGCGCAACACCCATCCTTTGTCTACACCATCCTTGACATACTTCGCAATCTCAAACTCCTGCACTCTCCAAACATCCGCTACATTCTTCAGCTCGGACTCAATATTCAACTCCTTTGTTGCTGCATTTGTTATCTCACTGCATCCAACACCACCCCATATCAAATAATTTTTATTTTTTTTAAATGCTCAAAATCAGAACAAGCAAACCTCCACCCACCAATCGTAAATCAATTTCCCCATGGTCTAGAGACACTCAGGATTCTTACAAGTATACTTGGGAGAAAATTAGGATGATCTGAACATGTATTTTACGTACCCAATCTGTGCAGCAAAGTTATGGAGCTCCATTTTGAATACGTTTGCAAGGGTGAAAGTTTTGGGATCCATTTCGAACGACTTCCCAGTTTCTTGCATCAGCTTATCCAATGCCTTTTGCGCAATGCCTCACTTTTCAGATCCTGCACCAAAAAAGATTTGCAAACATTGAGAGATTGATGCTGCTTGTGAATTCAGATGGTACTATGCACAAAATTCTAATGACAAACTTGTGCTGCAATTATTATCCAGAAGTTGTTCTTCACCACAAAACCTTCAACACAACTGTTTCAAGCCATTTTGCAATTCTTTGTCCAAAGTGCCAAAAAAAACAATCAGAATGGGTCCAAGTTTTTGCTTGACGTAATATTATGCACCATCTATTAAATGGGTAATTAAGATCATATGTAGTCCAATCCTGTGTAATTAACAACAGATCGTAATTTATTTATTTTGCGGGGAGGTTTAAGCTAGTAACCTGGAATAAGGGAAGCGAGTCCTGGAATCCCTTCAATTTAGCCTCCAAGTTAATGTAAGTAATTTGAGCCTTGAGAGCCTTCATTTTCTTCATACGAAGAGCGAATTCATCTGTTAGTTCCATGAGTTTGTTGATGTCTAGTTCTGCCCATAACGTAGCAGAGGCAGTTGTCACAGCAGCTGCAAACGCTGCATAAACATCATAAATCAAGGAACACCCTTTCAATGCAGTTTCCACCTGCAACAAAACAAAAAAAATTGCAATTAATTTATAGGGGAAAAAATGAAAAAGAATTCACACTCATCAGTGACATAGAAAATTCTCAAAGTGATACATAAAAATCAAAACACACTCTCCCCAAGGCACATCCATTGTCACATACATAGCTAGCTCATGAACTCTCGTGTACGCAAGTTGCTGAACTTCCGCCATTTGGGTATTATACATTTATTGCACGCACTAAAACCTCATGAGTATTTCCTTTCTTTCACAAAATCGTCAAGTTCAAAAGACAATGTATTCTACCTCAAAAAGTGCAGGGTAAGGCGTCACAGGCATATCAAACAGCTTCTGTGCAAGCACAAGTTGGTCTTTGGTCTTTTGCATTATCTCAAACTCAGCCTGTCACAGAAAAATCCCACTTTTTCAGTTGATGTGCTAGTCTTCCTAAACAAAAAGACAATACAAGTAAACATACATAGATATGTATGTATGCATGTATGTTTGAAATGTTGATGACGAAAGCTCCTACACCCAAGCTAGCCTTCCACACTTGAACTCTTCCCCAAGCAGGGATGAAGGTAGCATATATATCAGATGGTAGAAGAGAACGGGATTGAGATTCAGCACTCAGCAAAGCAACAAAAAGGGTGTTTTTCAGGTAGGTGAAGAAGTTACCTGGAATTCTACCAGCAGCTGAAGACCAAGGTCAAGGTCAGTGCACTTGACGGGTCCCTTCACATTCATTCGGTCTCGAAACTCAACTGTGGTCTTCACAAAATCTTGAACCTGTGACTCTGTTACTTCAACAAAGTTTTTTTTGGTCGTCTGTAGAGATAAAGACAAGGCAGAAGCTTCCTTCTCCAGCTCATCCCACCTGATTGATTATTCAACATGGAGTCAAGTACTAGTAGTCATGCCCAGCCAGCCATCAGTGTGTTTTGTTCCTCATGGAGTCCAACTCTACAGGCTTTCTGATCCTCGATCATCACTAAATTTTTTTTATTATACTGTTATAATAAAACATTGTACAAAAAGAACCCAATCGATCAACAAGTTGAGACTCTTGAGCTAAACTGGACACAGAGAAAGTTATGATCAATGCACATAATTTGTGTCATAACATCCTTATTGAATACCTATGTAAAAATGACAAGAACTGTATGTTTTCAAATCACAAGTCAGAAGATTTCAAGAATTGGGTTTTTTGGAAAAAAGCAATTTGGAGATTTTTCTTTTTTTACCGTTGTCGGAGAAGAAATGTGCGTGCCTTGTCTTCCATTGGCTCTTGTAGGTTGTACAGCTCTCGAGTTCTGATACGCTCTTCCAGCTCCAAATACCTGATTCATGCATGCATGATGTGGTTTTTTCAGGTGAAGCCTCAGGGGGTTCCCCTCTTGAATCATCATCCATGGAAGAAGGAAAATGTGGTGGTTTGAAGGGTTTAGGGTTTAGGTGGGCAACGCTAGTGATGTTTACACTGTGGGAACTGGATTAGATGTCAGGACCAGGACTTGGATGGCATATGAAAGAAGTACAGTACAGTAGGGACAGTTAGAGAAAGAGAGGACTCAAAAGGGTGATGAGGTGAAGCTTGCTTGCTCACTCACTCCAATTCCACTACCATGCCTGAGCTCAAAACTTCTGCCACAACATTTAACACCATCTTCAGATTCTCCAGTGAATCAGGTGGCTGCAACAAAAGCCATAGCAAAAAACCCCACACACAAAATTGTCACACTTTAGACTATCGATCAATTGATTGATCGATTGCCTTTCATCATCAAGGACATCTTATTTCCTGAGTGCATTTCTGTTGCAATGGCATGATCCAGTCATGATGTTGGCTACCACTCAAGAGATGTCACAGTATGATTTTTAACAATGGAAATTCATGAGCTTTCAATAGAGGAGGGAATGTTTTTCTACCTTGCAGTATATGCTGCAGTTTTCTCAGATATGGGTAAATTTTCTTTCGCTGATGCAAGCAATCAGGGAGATTTGATACCTGGTGAAGAACTTTGAACCAGCGGTCCATCTTGTCATGAAGAGCTTTCACCCTCTCCTTCTCCAAAGTGGACATGCTATCACCAATAGCTTGTAACCATGCGAGAGCTTCAGTGCGCACAGCTGCAGCAAGTTGGTGTGAGCTGATTTGAATAAACTCCACAGACTTGTCCTTTGGTATCACCAAAATATCTGTTGAAACCTGCAAAAGAAAAAAATCCATGATGCCACATCTTTTGATTTCATTACCCCCTGCCTGCAAGGAATCTTCAGATTCTCCAGAGCAGGAAGAAGAAGAAGAAGAGTACCTACCAAACATGATGGATGATGATTAACATGAATGTGAGACAAATGATGCATGATGATTCACATGAATGATGCATGGGTTTTCAATCTTCAAGTCTCACTTTGAAGTACTTTTCAAGCTTCTTCTCAAAAAAGGCGGCAGTGGGATTCTTGGCAACAAATTTTGACAAAATTGCCATCCTATCCTGCTTCCAAAGATGTTGGTACTTGCGCCAGTTTTCTAGATGCCTGCACAGCATACAAAATCATCATCCATTGGTAGTGCCTAAACTGAAATTTTTGTGATTCTCATTTCATAACAATCATGCATCATGACATGACAAGCTGAGAAGCACCCATGTAATAACTATTTCAGCTGGGGAAAATTATTTCAGGGGAACCAGAATGTACTTGTGGATTCCTTGGATTGCTTTTTGGAGGATGCTGTTAAGAGTCAGCATTGATTTGATTATCTGTCAAACTCACTACCGCCAAAAGGGTTAAAAAAACAGACCCAAACTGATAGCTGAAAGTTGAATGTGGAAGAAAGTTGCAAAATTAAAGATTGGGTTGTTGTACTTTCAATTATACATATCTGCAAAACATGGCAAAGTTCCAATTCTTTTCAAGAATGCACTGACAATTTTGCAGCAAGGATAACAATGTTATAAATGCTAAGGGTGGAAAAGACATGTTCTTGTAGTGGTGGTTGGGTCCCTGAACATAATTCAGGTGTCAAGTATGCTGCATTCCAATTTTATGAGCGCACATACTTGGTTCACAAGCATGACTCACTGACAGGGACAGTAAGCATTTGCTTCCTGAGTTGATTGGCTGATGACAATTTGAGAGTGAGAAGCAGCAATGTATGTACCTCAACCGCTTCTGACCTCGTTGGAAAGCTTCAGCACAGATAGATTCGCTGCTCAAGAGATAATGCCATCTTTAAAATTTATGTGACAAAAAGACTTCAAATTTTAGCTCACCTGTGGATTGCCGGAGATGTCATTGTAGAAACTAAAAGTGTAGGGCTCCTCATCCTCTCCACCTCGTTGCTGCAAGAAAATCAAGAAAGCAAGCAAGCACACATTTAAGTGCACAACAACAAGTAGGCTGCTATATTATGAGACTTTCATTAATGGGAAATTTTGTAAAATATGCTATAGTTTTTTGCCAATCTGACATGTTATAAGAGCTGGAGTTCTACACTAAAACTTAATTCATTTCTGTCAACTTTAAAATACAAAAATTGGAGAATTCCATAAGATCTATATTATTCACCAAAGGTGCAACCCACCCATGTTGTCGCTCACCTCAAACCTAAACCACAAGGCTTGTAAAATGGCACACCCTTTTAAATTAAGACTTCCAACAACAAAGCATCACACCTGCTCAGGAGTTTCCAGACAAGTCCCATCCATCCACCTGACAAAAGGTCGTGCTGAATCCACCATACTGCGCACCTGCCCATTGATCACCACCAGCAGTACAACATCTCTAACAATTATATATGATAATATAATTCTTTTTCCCATTTGGTGTCAACTAAAACTGTAATCTTTTTTGTTTTTCTTTTTTTCTGTTTGTTTTACTTATTTAAGACAAGAAATTAAAAGAACACAACAACATGCTCTAAAATTTCACTCTACAAAAATATGTCTTTTCCACCCCTCGCATCAATCAATCATGGAATCAGAATTTGGGGCAAGTGACAAAAAATCACCATGCGAGCCAGTATCTTTGTAGTTTCAGCAATGCTTGGCTGCACTACTACATCAGGGAGATTCAAATAGCAGCTCAATTTAAAAAGCCGATGCTGAGATACATGCTTTTTGGCAGTGGGTGACTGGAAAAAACCAACAATAAAAACCACCATTTCATTGCCAGTTCTTTCATGAAAACTAGGACCAGCAGTTCTTTGATTCTGTTTTTTTTCAAAGAACCAGAACCAGTAGTTCTTCATAAATTCAATTAACTGCACAACACGGATAAATGCGTAGCAGGTTCTGGTTGGCAATCCTTGGTGGACTTAGACTTAGGTTTAGGCTTGCTTTTGTTATGGTAATTTGCATCTACAGATTGATCAGCTAAAGAGAATTCAAACTACCTTCTTAAAAGAAACAGATTACCTTCCGTAGTAGACTTTCATGAAACAGAGATTGAAGTGCACCCATGCCATTCAATACCATAAGATTTAGAGCCCGAAAAATTCTTTTCTCCCAATGCGAGTAGTAGCTGACAAATGATGGAGCTGCACCCGTACTTGTCCCCAGCACTGCATCTTCTATCTTCATCAGAAGAGGTGCAATGGCTCGGTACCTGTGCAGTAGTCAACAGTGATGATGATCATGGGTTATGTATTACAACCTCAATTCTACACCAAAAAAAAGCTTCAGATCAACAATGTGTTTTTGACCAACCCCTGATGTTGAAGAAATTACTACTACCCATGAGCTTGTAACTGGTCAAAAAATTCTAGCCTCCTCCTTCACAGACAAAACTGGGCGCTTAAGGAAAAAAAACTGCATTTTACTAGAGTACATATCTTACCGGTGAAGGAGATCCTCCAGCACCTGCTGGCGCCCATGGTCCAGATAGTCAAAAAATTCCTGAGACCATAAAACGAAATTATAATCTAAAATTTCCTTCTCTTCAGTTTCCAAAGCAAAGAATGTATCAGTGATTCCTAGCTAGTTTCAAGCCCCTCAAAATACTTGATTGATATATAACCTGGAATTACAGCAAGTATTTCTTTTTATAATAAATTTTAACCCACAGAACTATAGCTGAGATCAACAGGAATCTGACATTGCAAAATGAAAAACATTATAGTGCTGCAGTGAAGAATATTAAATTCGCCATAAATGGGTCACCACAGTGGAGGATGAAAGGTGATGGCAGTTAAACCGGTAAGTCTAGAACATCAGCTTCATTGGTTGGAGGTTGGATTGGAGTCAACTTTGTCTTGGCAATAGTCTCAATAGCTTTCTCAATATTTGCAGAGTTGCTTTGCACCTGTTATCAAGTTCCCAGATTGGAGTCAGTCTCCCCAGCTATAATGTGATTGAGCACCCCAGCTCATTCCAGCTCAAAAGATGCAGTTGGTCTTCTGCAGCACAGGCAACACCTTCAGATGCATTTTGGAATTTGGTGGTTTTTTCTTTTATCTGATTAACAGTCTGGGGTGGCAGATTATAACATTCTCTTGACATAATCTTCCAATGATGATCATACATGAACATTAATTTTTTGTTCTACATTGTAGAATCTGCCCACCCCCTGAGACTTTAATGTTGTGGAATGGTCTCACCCTTGCCCATTATGATGGGTAAGGCACCAGAAAGCCAGTTACACCCTAACAGGCTCACTGGCATCTTACACAACATAATGGGCAGGGTGCTTGACCAATCCATTGTACATTGCATAATTTCTGGCAAGCTGGGTGAGCAAGTGAGCTTGCCATCATCAACCACACTATCAGGGGGGGCACCATAGATGGGATTTAAACTGTGAAAGACCCCATGCATAAGAAGAGCAATATTCAACAGACCTGAGAAATCAGGGACCTTAAGTCATTGATGGCAGTTGTGCAATTTTTGACAAAATCAGGGATACCCAATGCATTCCAAGTCAGATCTGCAAAGCCTGGATCGAGCACTTTTTGTAGCTTGGTGAGCCATGACTTGAGCAACTTCGATTCTGTTGGTGTCATCATTGCTAATGTTGCATAATAGTACTGCAAACATGATGTCATGCCAAAGGGCGGTGGCAGCAGCCCCCATTAGCTGCTGTTGTTAAGAATCAAAGACCAAGACAACAACAACACACTGAACTGAACACACAACAACAAAATGGTGGCAGAAACTTTCAATCAAATTCTGGAACAAATTTGTACTGGATTGCTGTACAGTAGTTATGAAGGTTTCTTGGGAGGAAATTGATAAACCCTAAACCCTGAAATGCGCATGAGTTTTGTTGTACATGTACCTCTAGCATGTTTTCCAGGCTCTCTACATCAAGATCATATTTGTCTTCTTGTAGTGTCACACTGAGTGCAAATTCAGGCAAGTGGAAGCCCATTGCATCCAAGTATTTGATCTCCCTGATAATTTGAGCCAGACTTCTGCTGAAGTTTACTTGCATTGTCTTACCCCCTTCTTTCCGCAACACAGGCTGCAAAGAAAATGCCAATGCCCCACCCCCCAAAAAAAGCAATATAATTTTAACAAAAAATTGCTTTCATCCACAACTGATAAATCACCTGAATTGCTCACATCCTCAACACTTTTCAATGCTTCTCAATGGGTGGGTAGGTAGGTGGGTGACTGGGTGCTCCAGCTTTACTTAGAGAGATCCATTCAAAGAAGGAAAGTCCATTGGCCAGAGGTTTGATAAGGTGAGCATGAAGTATTGATGTCAATCTCTGGAACTGGCACTGTGATCAGTCAGTCTCAAAGATGTTATACCTGCTTCAGATAGAATGTGGCTTGCTGATTTACTGTTTGCGCCCACTCAATGACCCAGTTCTTCTCAAAAATCATCATTTGCTTTGCCAAGGAACGATACTGAAAATCCATCTGCACATTTTGCACATATCCATATATATATTAGATGATAAATGGAGAGAGGTACATACATACCAGTGTTGGTCTGGTATCGACTTTTTGACCATACCTGCCTGGGTCCTCCCAGTATAGGGTACTTTTCCAAAAAACTCGATACCATACCAGACCAACACTGGTATGTACATATATACTGTTGAATTGCAACTGATTGGTATTCAGTGGCTAAATTGCATGGATGCAGAGCTGAACGTTTAGGGTTTAGGGTGTAGGGTTTATTGGATTTGAGAAATATGTTTTTTTATGTACCTCTTGTGCCAAAGGGTTCTTCGTCATGTCAGTGCCCTGTGATTGAAAACTGCGCATTGTTTTCCTCACACGCATGAACAAGGAACGTGCCCAGTTTATTGATCCTGCAACCGGTGGCTAACCCACATCTCATGTGTAAGCACATGTGCTGCTGTACAAGGTAACAGAATGTCCCTGATGTTCCTGCCTTGCGCTTGCACAATCTTGCACTTCATCACACAAGAAACAACAAAAAACATGTGCCCACAATGAATGATGTGTTGGGCGTAAAGTACTGGAAATACTATTGAGATGAAGCACCTGATTGCGTGTAAGAGGTGGTGCAGCACGACACAGCTGAAACACCTCCCTTGTGAAATTTATCTCCTTCAAGAACTGCAAGGTACCAGATGGCACAACCTACTTAAAAATTCGAGCTTTGAGAGATGTCAAGAACCTGAGCTGACAATGTCAAAAGTCTCAGTAACAACTATTACTATGTCTATGAAAAATGGAGTTCAGCAGGTAGGTGGGTATGTAGGTAGGTAGCAGAAGTAGGTCCATACAAAACTACATACACTGCAAGATGATGGTTGTTATAAGTCAGTTATTACTACAGTCTAAGATTTGCTATCAATTTGGGTACCTGAGAAAGGATGTCATTGAACTTGTCCATCATTTGTCTGTTGATTGCACCTTCACTCTTTACAGTCTTGAAGCTTTGCAGCAGCTTGAGAGCACCTGATCAAAATTGCAAGGCCCGGGTGAGGAGTTGATGAAGGAGCAAGAAAAAACACCGACCCCAACAAGGTTAACTAGGACATATACATATACATATATATATCTATATATATAGATATAAGTTTTTATGTTTTTGTGCAGGAGTTGAGAAGAAAATGTGATGAGCCATCCAATCTCTGGAGCCACCTTCAGCACTGCGGAGCTTTTTGAAAGAGGTGTCAATAAAAGCTTTGGTTAAGTCCTCGATTTTCCCCTTGTCTTGATCAAACTGGTACACAACTGCTTGCCACAATGCTGCATGTGACTTGTCAAATGCATCAAATGGGAGGTTCTCAACAGGCGCCACCATTGCATGCACTTTCTGCTTGGACACAAAACAAGCCATAACCAGATGATTAATGATGCATTTTTTACAAGATTCATTGGGACAAATAAAACCTGGAAAAACTCTCATTTGAAGCAAAGTTGCAAATTTTCTCAAAATTTCCAAAGATGCTTTGAAACAAAGACTTGTTGACAATCACCCAATGATGATCAAACCTTTGCATCAAACTTGCAGTAACAAATTCTTCAAGAAAACCAATAGATCCCAGAGCCATAACTCCCATGAAAGAGTTGGCAGCTCTAGCAGATATTGTAGGTATGTCCATACCTATCTATGTAGCACCCACCACAACTTCAATAAGAAAACCCATGATTTCTGAGGGCGGGTATTGAACATGGTTCTGGGCTCAGCACTGGTAATTAGGCACTCACATGGATGACATTGTCAATGCCCTGGACATCCCCAGTAACTGTTTTCAGGTCTGGACCCAGAAAGTAAAGGAAGTCATTCACCACTTCTACAATATGCATCAAATCAACACAAATGGTTGACATGTAGGTTGTACGCTCAAATAGCTTTTTGCGATCAAATTCCCACCTGCATGCACAACCAACAACAGTCACCCATGTTCAATGCCAAAACTCTTACCTTTTTCTCTTTAGTGTACAAAAAGCACAAGGCTTAAGAATAGCCCAATCAATCCTGCATTGCCCATTTCTTCATTTTGTTAGTCTTCTACCAAAGAAGAGTCCACACCTGTTATAAAAAACTCAAAACAACATCACAAAACTCAATTTATGTATCATCATTTTGCAACCTTGTTTTTATTGTAGATATCAGGTTTTTTTCAGCTCGTGTTTGTGGTTCCTGAAAAATGGGTGCCTAGGTTTGAAGTTATTGTTTCTGAACACATCCTTTTAACAGCTCTTGAACTTCCCAATTTATTGACTTCTTTTTTATTTTGGGTTGTTGGGGGTGGGGGGGGGAATTGAGTTGGAATACATCTGAGAAAAAAGCTTACCTTGGATCTCTTCCACTAACTTCAATCTTTTCACGAACCTGCAAATAGACATCACTCCAAGAGTCTAACACAGATTTGGAGGTGCTGATCAACCGAGTCGCCTCAGCTGCTGGTCTCTTCACCAGATTTCTGAAGTCTGTTTCTTGAGAAACCCTTTCAGCTATCTGCAATTTCCATCAGTGCTAATAAATCAATGCCTTATTTTGCAATAAACAAATTACGTCTGTTTGTAACAATAGATTTTTGATGCTCCACAAAACACAAGTCAAAAGAATCAATCTGCTGTGCATCCTTTTGAAAACCTGAAAACTACAAAACCAAACTTGTCATAAACAATTAATATGGATTAAATAATTTGTTATTGAATTTCTTGATCAAGTGTTTATCAATTACCTGATAAGCAATCCGCTCCATAAGTGAACCCATACATGCATCATCAGAGTAGTAGCGAGATATTATCCACACCAGGCGCAATGCACTCATCATTGGGCTAATGGTCTCTAGAGCTCTTGGCAATTTTCCATCACAAATAGTCTGGCAGATAATTATGGGTCAATCACACAAAACTCCCACAAATCAACATGAGTGCAAAGAGGACAAAAGGAGCCACACTTGCCACTTAGGGTGACTTCTTAGAAAGTAGTGGGTTTGCATGCCAGGATAATGTAACAGACTGGGATTGGTTATAGAAGGGGATGGAATAGAAAGTGGATGAGATTGACACTAAATCCACACTAGTTGTGCAAGGTTTATTGAAGCCATTTGTGTCAACTCTAGCAAATTTAGCAAAAGGAATGAACACAAAAAAGAAATTCTTTTATGTGGTTGATTGATGGAGTTACCTTGAAGTGCCTTTCTAGAGTTGTTAGAAACTTCACATTGTCCTTAGCTTCAAGAAACATCTTTGATAACTCAGAAACCTGCAATAGACAAGATAGTTCAAAATGAAAGAAAGGGTGCAAGACCCAACCAAGCAAGCACCATGATTTCCAGAAAAGCACCAAAAAACTGTACTCAAAATATCATGTGAGATTGAAATTGTGTAAAACTGGGTTCATGATTTGTTAACTTGCCTGGGCTTTGAATGTCCCTAAGAGATTGGAGTTGCTACTTCCAGCCTCCAGCACAGAAAGCATCCTCTTGGCTTTTACAGAGTGAAGCTGCTCATAAAGGCTACTTAAGGAACTGCTACGATCACGCCAAAACTCTGTCTCTGCCAGTGGACTCTTTCCAAGTGGCACCTGCAAAAATATGACAACTTTGCCATGACATTGTCAACATCAATAATCGGTGAGCTGCTCAGACCATCCCAGGAATATTTTTTTGTTACAGATCAAGAAGCTCCTGAAGATTCCTTGCATAATAATGTGCACAGAAAACAATGGTTTGACGGATCATGATAATCCAATTATGTCATTTCTTGTATTTACTAAAATTTGCTGATAAAATTGAGCATTCGAGTGTTGGCTATCAATTTATTTATTTTCTAACCTTCATGGACTCTCGGTGAATGGCAGTTCCAAGTGCTGGTACCCAATCCGAGAGCGTCCCTTCCAGCTGCACATCACCCAATCCATTTAAAAAGCTCACAAAAGACCAAAAATTTTATTCCTTCACTGGAGACCCATAAATCATCTTGCAAGCAGAAGAAGCAAGCAGAAGGAAAAAAATAATCAGGGAGAATAAATAAAGCCCATACACCTTGTCTCAGATGACGATTCTTTTTTTTCGGGGAGTAATAAAAAAAAAAAAGAAGACAACTCTAGTAAAGATGTAAACTCCTGCTGCAGGCACAGATGCAGAGATCTATCTCGAAGAAGGGGAAAAAAATCCTAAAATAATTCCAAAAACCTGGCATGTACGACATACTAGAAGAATGAATGCAGAATTGATGAATTTGATAACAAACAAAAAGAACTCATGGAAAGAACCTGCAAAATGAGCTCATAGTCCACTTCAGTCTTGTCCATGCTTTCTGCAGGTATGGTGGGGATAATGAGTTGCAAATCTCCATCTAATCGCTGCTTGGCATTAGACACCTAGTAATAAGATTCCAACACAAACACACAAAAACTGATCATCAGCTTGCTTGCATGTCAGAATGATCTATGATCTAGAAGTTCTTGTTACGCAAAAAAAGCTCAACATCCAGGTCCACACCATACTAGTGTCAGTGCGCAAAATCAGCATCTGCAATCAGCCTGACAACAATTGATGAAATAGTCTACATACAATTGCAGGAAAAGGTTTATGCAGCAGGTTCTTCAAGCACCCAAATTTTCTGCACAAATTGTCCGAAATCAGAAGGACATTTGCAGGGTTGTTGAAAGAATGCTGGAAAGCTTTTTGCAGCAACTGTTTCTTCCAGCTGACTGTTAGAGGGTTGTTGGAAAAATGCAGGAAATCTTGTGCATATGTTTCTGAACAAGCTGATTGTTGCACCTGGGTTGTTGAAAGAATGTGGGAATGCTAGAAAGTCAAAGTGGGAGATGGTGGGTTTAGGGTTGGGATCAGGGTTTGCAAAACAACAGTCATATGTGTGTGTGTGTGTGTGTGTGTGTGTGGTATGTGTATGGGTAGTACCTGAGCAGTAAACCTTTGCATGTTGGTGAGGAGTTCATGTCCAATGTGCTCCATCATGTGCTGCTCTTCTGTCACCCAAAACCTGGACTCACCTCTCATCCCTTGTTCTCGTGCAAGCAGTGGAACAAACAGCTGCAGCATCAACTACTCACCCACCCACAGCAAGAAGCACAACATGTCAATCCTCAACAACACAACAACACACACACACAAATGCATCATTGCTCAAAGTCTGCAAACAGTTTGCAAACTTCCAGACTTGCAGATTGTCAAGCTTCAGCAGCCTGATAGTTAGTTTCTTTACCTACCTGTTCCAAGCAGCTCAAGGAAGGTCCCGATGGCAGCACCCCATACTCCACATGGCTATCCATGTTGTTGTCCATGGTGATGATGTCCATGGAGCTGCCAGTGCTCATCATCATCTTCAAGAAATACACAATTGTCACAGACAGTGCATGCTCTGACAAGTACCCAGTCGACACACACAGTACTGGATCCTTCCTCTCTACCATCATCATCTCCACCGCTTTGTCGTTGTTGCCTTCTCCTCCTTCCTCTGCTGTTGCTGCTGTTGTATTCTTCTTCTCCCCTTCGCCCTGTTGCTGCTGCTGCTGCTTCTGTTGTTCTTGTTCTTGTTGCTCCTGCTGCTGCTCCTTGTCTCCTCCTTTTTTGTTGTTCTGATCTTTCTTGCCTGTTTTCTTATTGCTCTTGTTCTCTTCCACGACAATAGGGTCCAGGGATTTCTCTTGCTCTTCTTGAATGACAATGGGTTTATGCTCCTCCTCCTCTAGCTTCTTGGGTGGTGGAAGATTGATCATAGTTTGGACCAGCGTCACAACTATGTCCGAGTAGAAGAGGAGACAAGGGGCAGATCCGTCTAAGAACTCCTGGAAGCACTTGGCGCCGCTCTCCGTCTTCAATGCCGTGTTGAAGATGTTCCTGGGCATGTCCAATGCGATGCACACTTTCTGCCGCAACCAATCCACCCGCACGTCATGAGGTGGATACAAGCACCCATCACCTTCTGGATCTTGTTCTTCTTCTGCCGCTGCTGCTGTCGCTGCTGCAGTAGCTTGAACCAGCTGCAATCCATCATCTGCACCCAATCCTCCTGCTGCTGCAACTGCCACCCCATCTCCTCCTCCTCCTCCTCCTCCTCCTCCTCCTAACGCTGCAACCACCACCGGTGCTGCCGATGGACTGACCACATCTGCTACTGCTCCTGCTGCTGAATCTGCTGCTGGCAATGCCGGCATTGCAGCTGGGGTACTCATCGTCTAGACCTCCCCCTCCTGCTCCTTCCTGTTCTCCTTCTCCTTCTCCTCCTCCATCAATGGGATTGCATCAACTTCTTCTTCTTCTTGGTTTCTCCTCCTCCATCATCAATGGGACTCCATCCTTTTCTCCTCCCTTATCATCAATGGAATTGCATCTTCTTCTTTTCCTTTCAAATTGCACAATTTGGTGCAACTGCTACAATTTGTGATGGCAGATTCTAGAAATGCACTAAAGAAGTTAGTTTCTTCCAGCATGAATTCAACTCTAGACCTCCTGTTCCTTCTCCTCCTCCTTCTCCTCCTCTTCCTCCATCGATGGATTCCATCAACTTCTTCCTTCTTTCAAATCAGTTTTCAAGACCGAATTTCTTGTGGTGCAATTCAGTGGTGCACAATTTGCAACTTGCAGCATTGAAAACTTTCTACATAATGGGTCCTAACAAAAAATCATTTCAATTTTGAAAACCATTTCTTGTGGTGCAATTCAGTGGGGTGTGCATTTGCAACTGCAGCATTGAAAATTTTCTACAAAATGGGTTCAAATCATATCATTGTAATCTTGAGCACCATTTCTTGTGGTGCAATTCAGTGGTGTGCATTTGCAACTGCAGCATTGAAATTCTTCTACAAAATGGGTCCTGATAAAATCATTGAAAATGTGGAGTACTCCTTGTGCAATTCTGTGGTGCACATTTGGAACTGCAGAATTGAGGAATTTCCACACAATGGGTACTGAATGGAATCCATTGCAATCTCAAGAATTTCTTGTGCTATTCCAGTGCACATTTGCAACTGCAGATTGAAAACTTTCTACCACCCAATGATGGGTCCTACTAAAATTGCAATCTTGAGATTTCTCAAAAGAAAGAAGCCAATTCTACTACTACTACTCCTGCTGCTGCTGCTGCTGCTGCTGCAGCAAAATCCAAGCTTTGATTGGTGTGTGTATTCTTTGTTATGGTTGTTTGTGTGTGTGTGTGTGTCTTAACTTTTTTTCCTCCAAACTTCTTTTTTCAATCTGTTGATGTAGATCAGAGACAAGTTAGTTTTTTTTTCTTTTTTGGGTTTTGATTTTGGCTGCTGCAACTAATCAAGGAAATAGCATTTTGAAATGTGTAGTGGTTTTATTATGGATTTTTCTCATGCTGAATTTTTTTGGGTGGGGCATGGCATTAATGCTAGCATTTCCAAATTTTGCCAGTAATTTGGGGAGTTTTGTATGTTTGTTGGAGACTTATCCAATTTTGGGGGAAAAAAGAAAAAAGAAATCATCTGTGTAGGCTGTGTCTGTTGTAACTTGTAAGCAACTAACTCATCATCAAAAAAGACAATTTCAGTTAGAGAAAGAAAGAGACATATTGTTCTTTACTAAATAGGTAGGTAGGAGATTCCACACACATTTCTCATGGATACACACATTCTCCAAACACATGCTTCATGCTAAACTGGGTTTCAACAATTATAATAGCTTATTATTTTACACCAAAATTATTTTGGTGTAATAATCTATTATAATTTCATTATTATAGTGAAATTTTCATAATGAAAGTTTTTGTAAAATCCAAGATTAAGTTTAGGCTTATTTTTCACTCTTAATTAAGAAAATGAACCTTTTTATCATTGAAACAATGATCTAGTGTGAATATTTTTTTGCAAAAATAAACTAACATTTGGAAACAATGATCTAGTGTGAATATTTTTTTGCAAAAATAAACTAACATTTGGAAACAATGATCTAGTGTGAATATTTTCATGCAAAAATAAACTAACATTTGCTAGTATCAAACAATACCCACATGTAACATGGATATCTCTTATTGCTTCTACAAATAACAAATTCTTCCTTACTCCATGCACATAGAGAATATTTGTTCACCACCTTCATTACACTATGGTGAAAAATTATAGAGTAGCCCTTGCCATACACCATGTGTTATTATTTTTATGTTGTTATTTTAAATGTCTTAGTTTATTTTATAATATATCTTATGTTATTTTAAGCTACCTTAGTTATTCTAATTTGTATCTTAAGTTATTATAAATTCTTACAAGCTATCATAAATTATTATACCCTAAATTATTAAAGATTATTCTACCTTTAGGTATCCTAACTTATTATAAACTTTCTACTTTAATTTATTATAAGTTGTTTTATCTTAAGGTATAATAACTTAAAATGATATAACATAAAACATAATGACCTAAAGTAAAATAATATATAATAAATTAAGGTGGAATAATCTAAGGTAGATTAATCTAAAATAACCAATAATAGTTTTAAATAAATTGTAGTAAAATAGCTTAGTACAGCCAAGAATAATATTCAACAAAATAGTTTTAAATAACAAATAATAATTTAAAATAATCAAGAATAACCTATAATAGAATAGAAAATAATAATCTACAATAGAACAATAAATAATAACCAACAATATAATAGTCAACAATAATCAATAATAATTTATAATAAAATAACCAATAATAGCCTATGGTAAATAACATTGAATAGCCAAGAATAACATGTGATGCAATAGCCAAAATAGCATATGGTAAATAACCTAGAATAGTCAAAAATAATTTATAATAAAATAACTTTAAATAAATAATAATAACCTATGGTAAAATAGCCTAAACTAATTAAAAATAACCTACAATAAAATAGCCAACAACAGCCAATGATAAAATAACAAAAAATAATGTATAATAAAATAACCAATAATAATCAATAATAGAATAACCAAAAATAATCAATGGTAAAATAACCTCTAGTAGAATAATCAAAAATTGCTAAGAATAGTTTAGGTTAAAAAAGAATGTGCATAATAACATATGATGACAAAAAAATATTATTCATTTAAATAATGGTTCAATGGTTAAAAGCTTGTTCCTCAAACATGGATATGAAAAAAAATAAAGGGTTCAAACATTCACACTTGCACCTTGGGTTGGTGGAGCCCTAAGTGTATACGTGGGTTATGTTCTTAGATGCCTAACTTAAGTTTGAATTAATTATTAATGAATTTATTATTGATGATTTAACTATTAGTGAATTTATTATTAATGATTTAATTATTAGTGAATTTAATTAGTTATTAGTGAATACACTTGTCTATAACAACTTGTCCCCATTTAATAAAAGGTTGCTCACTTTCACCATGGTAAATTTATTGAATTTTGCTCAAAATTTAATGAAACACAAAATGAACTTGGATGCATATTGATGTAATGGACATAATATATTGTATATTTGTCTTTGAACAAGTTGCTGATGAATGTGGCCATTTCAAGCTCTTGAAATTTTGGTGGCTTTTCATCTTCTTCATATTGTCATTCCCCTTTTTTTTTGTCCACAATTATGGCCTTCACATGATAATTAACATTTTTGTTTTCATTGTTTGGATATTAAAAACATTCACATGCCTAATGTCAAAAGTAATGACATTTATTATAAACACACAGATGCCATAATATTATTTGTTATACATCTCAAACATGTTGTTATGTTACCTTCCTATTAATCAATTGGTAGTGTTAGGTTGGAAACACAATCAAAGGGATCACCTAAAGGGGTGGATATTATTTAAAATTATATTTTTATATTTAAAAAAATCATAAGGAAGGCAAAATAATTTGAATTGTCAATATTTTAAGAATATGTTCCATTATTTAATGCTAAAAATTTGATGCAAATCAAAAGTTCTTTTGCACGTTAATTTAATGCTCAAACATCTAGGGTGGACAATTTTATTTTATTTTTAAAACATCTATTTTCCTTATCAAATGTGCACCATTCCTTTTTTTAATTAGAAAGGAGCTTAACATTGATGATTAAAAGAGAAAATAATTGAAATTAATGAAATTCATTTTTACAACAATGCATTTGGTTCAAACCAATGTTATGAAAATATCTAATTTACAATGTTAAATCCAAGGGTTTAGGGTAAAGTTCTTATATCCTAGAACCAAGCTAACACCCTTTTGTTAAAAAGAGCACAAAAATTGAAATTTTGTAGAAGTAACATTTTGAGTGCATGCACTGTTGAGTGGCTCATTTTTATGTCATTCTTTAAAATTACATTGAAATTAATTACATTATTACCAATTAGGATTTGATTTTAGATTTACAACTTTATTATAAATGCATATGGGTAATTAATTTTTGAAAAAAGTACATCCATTTCTAATAGTGGATATTTTTAATGCAAAAATATGGACTAGTTAATTAATTGGAACAATAGAAAGTTGAAGAGTGCATATTGATTGTCATTCCAAATTTCATATTATAATGATTTAGTATGTGGTGTAACATGAACTAGTTAATGTTTATGTGATTTTTTTCCGTCAAAAATCATAGCTAAATAGTCCCTTCTAACAAGGAACTTTTGAATGGCCAAAATTTTATCACATTTTCATAAGCCATTTTTATTGTCCCAAATGATTTTCAGTTTTTTTTTCCATAAGTGCATATTCTTCCAACATCATTACTTGGGTTTCTTTTGATACATGGATTTCATTTCCATTTAACCAATGATTAGCCCAAATAAGATTACCAAATTAACACTATAAAATGAATTTTGTGTGGAATTTTTTTTCCAAAAATGAGCCACTGAACCATGCAGTAACACTTTTGTTAAATCTAGAACCAAAATTAGAATCATGAAAAAAAAATCATGGACACAACATCAATTTTTTAAGGTGAATAAACAAGGCAAACTTTTTAAAAATTAACAAATGATCTTAATGTTATACTTAAATATTAATTTTAATTATTTGTTAAACTTGTTAGCTATGCATGCATATATATAATCCTTGGTTTTAATTTGTTGTGAGATTTTGTTCATAAATCATTTTTGGTAAAAACCCTTTTGCATTTGCAATGGGCTTATAAACCCCATGAACTTACATGGGCATAGGTTTAAAATGTAACATGTTCTTTAGGTTGGCAATTAAGTGGTTAATGAACATTGTTTTTTTCTTTCAAAATGTTTTATGTAAGGTTAGGGACCCCTTTGGGTGCTTCATAGATTTTCACCCCTTTCATTTTCACAAGCATTCAAACTTGTGAAACCTTTCGAGGCAATGTTTTATCCTTTGTTATCCACTATATTAAACATTGGGGAGTGTGTAATATACTATACATGGAACCAAATGGAATTCTTAAACCAAGCTCAAGCCTAAATTGATGGTTGACAATTTGAAAAACTTTATTAAAATAAAGATGGGTTGTCAAAAGCATATAAATGGTAGAATGGGGAGTTGGTTAAATTTAATATGGATTATATATTGGTGATAGTTGGAATCTACAATTTTCCTAAAAGTACTTCATTTAAAATTCTTAAGGAAGAATATCACTTGTTGGCCCTTGTGAATAACTTGGTGCATTGTTTCTCTTCAACCTTTCAAGCACAATATAACAAGATAAACAAGCCATGAATGGACCCCATCATCTCCACCATGTAAGAACTATGAAATCACCTTGAACCAAATCCCAAAAACATCCAAAGGTCACAAATTAACCATAAAATGTTGAACCTAATTCGAAAAGTTGAACCAAATAGGTACATTCACAAGTAAAGAGCCATTTGATGTGTAATCATCACTACTTACATTTAAATAATTAAAATTATGTCTAATTCCAAGTTTTATGAATATTCAATAAATTTATACAACAATATTCTTAATATATCAATGTAAAACTTGAATAAATGTAAATTAATCCAATGAATATATAATATCAAAAAAAAATTTAACATTATAACCAAATTATGGTTTATAAGGTTGAAAAACATTGTTTAATCATTATTTAAGCATTTTTCAACCAACCCAAGGGGGACATTTAGTCTAAAGTTTGGGATCTACATGCGTCAAATGACCATTTTTAGGGGAGATATTAGATAATTGTCAAACCTATTTCTTATCACCCTATTATTATCTAATTTTTAATATATACATATTAAAGTCACCCTATATTAATTATAATCCATTATTTCAAATTATTACATACCCTATATTATAATTAAATTGATTATTTGGATAAAGTGTACCCCATTTTAAAACTAATTAACTTATTTTTACCCAACAACCAATATATTGCACCTTATATTTTTACTCACATATTTTTATTTTCTTTTATTAGTGTCTCCCCCGGGTTGACCAATCCTAAATTGCCATGTAAATTTTTTGGAATTATTTCAACATTGAGTAAAGATCGCCTAAAGGTGCACATTGGCTCCTTAATTCATGAATGTTCCAAGCTATTTACTTCCAATGGTTAAGGACCAATGAAAGTAACAACTTATTGTTAAGATTAAATAATCAAGCAAATTATTATTATTATTATTATTACATATGTAATTGGACAATTCAAAATTATGAAATTTCTTATTTAATTAGATTCCAACTCAATGCATTTTAACAAAATGGAAGGCACAATACAATGAAGGTTGTACGTTGTGTTCAAGGGGGAGTTGTTGTCTATCATTGGCCTCTATGGTAAAAACGATTAAAAAGGCTTGAAAGATGGTGGCTTACCTTGCGGTGAATGTCAACAAGACAAGTTTGCTTTTCTTTAACTTATAACCAATACAACAACACGTGTTATAACATGAAATAAATGTGATAATAAGCAAGTTGATCTATGATTTTTTTGAATTTGAATAAATGTGCCACAATCAAATTGAAAGGTTTAAAAATTGGAAGAAAGTTACGTTTAAACTCACATATGGAAAACCTCCAAAATTTTATAAAATGTCAAAATTGGGACTAGAGGTTTTCTCAAAAAGGAAGAAGTGCACAACATTAGTTCAAATGTACTTCTACAACCCCTAACATTTATGAATTTTGAGAATGTGGTTTTAACAAAGTTATTCATTTTTATGTGGTATGTAAAATTGAACTATGAATGCATAATATACATGGTATATGATAACATGTAGTTAAAAAAAAATTAATTTAACACACAATGATAAATTGGGTATGAAAATTATAAATTTTAAGATTATAAACCAACACATGAATGCCACATGTCATGTGTAATACTTGGAAGATGACTTTTATTTTGGTGCCCCTATATACCTCTTTTGACTTTGTTTGCACCTATTGATCACCTTCTTTATTTTGAGCTCTTATGATCTTCCTTGTCCATGCCACCACATCCTTAACCACAACTTACATGTCCCTTTCAACCTTTATATGTGTTCAAAAACAATGAATCATTGTTTGTCACCTTCATTTCAACTTCCTACTTTGGAATCATTGCTCCTCTTCAAGCTCATACAAAAGTTTATTAATGAGCTTATTAATTAAATTAAGCACCTTACCTTAGGCTAGGTACCAAGTAGGTCTCCTAAGCTATTAAAGTAAGCTTGGTCACATATTAGGCTAAAAACATACATAGGTATTTTTAAAAACATATGAACTTTAGTTTGCCTATCAAGGGCTAAGGTAGGTAATTATTTGAGTTACAACGGTAAAAATTTGATCTCACCACCTCCACATTGGGGGGCAAATTCCATTCCAACACAACTTTTTACGTGATATAAAATATAATCACATTATAATAAAACACAAATTCTAAGTTACATAAATAACCTAACCTATTTACCTTTGGGACCTATCTAGGGCTACCTAGGGCAAGTACCTAGGCCTATTTAAAGGCTACATTTAAAGGTTACTTAAGCGACCTAAAGCCTATTTAGGTTACCTATAAAAGGTTATTTAAGGACTACCTAAGGGCTACTTACACTTACTTAAAGCTACATCCTAGGCTTACCTAGACTACTTGGGGGTTATATAAGGGCTACATAATTACACCAAAACATGATTTTTAAGATTGCACAAATGATTACATTTGTAATTGTTTGTGCAATATATATAACTACTCATGATTACATTTGTAGTCATTTATGCCATATATGATTCACACATGACTACATGTAATCCATAAGGCCCCATTGTAAATGTCATTAGTCCTATCCTTGATGCTAGTTGTAAATAACATTTGCAATTGCATCTTCCATTAGTATAATCATTTTTACCACAATCATGGAAAATGCATCAAATGACCCAAATTTGATTCCTAAAATGTAAATTAATAGTTTATTGACCATTTATGAACTATTATGTGGTAATCTGTAGTTAGGAAATGAATTTTTTTTATCCAATTGTTTTATGCCACATGGCAAACAAAGCTTAATCTAATATAGCTAAGCAACTAACCCTGGGAAGGCTAACCTAAGTGATTTAACCTAAGAAGGCTAGCCTAGGCAACCTAAATTAAAAAACCTAGTCTTCACAAGCCAAGGTAGGATACCTAAGTAAACAACTTAAATAATTGAAAGCATTTATTTAGGTTGCAATTGTGAAAATATGAACCCCTTACCTTTTCTTTGGGTTTATTTAATATGGGCTAACCAAGGTTAAATTGAAATCAATTAAAACAAAACCTAGTCAAAACCTAAGCTAAAATTGGTTAAATTTTTGTTAAACTTATGTTAACAAAGGTTAAATCTACGTATTAAACTTCAACCAATCAAGGTTAAAGATAAGCTAAACTTCAACTAAACAAGGTTAAACCTAAGTTAAATTCAAATTAACCAAAGCTAAACCTAAGTTAATCAAAGTTAACCAAGTCTAAGCCAAAATTTAACTAATTAAATCGACCTAGGTTAAAATAGGCTTTCATAGATTATCATAAGCTAACATAATAAAACCTAATTAAGGCTATTTAAGCTATCCTAGGGTCATGTAGGTTAATTTAAGCCTGCTTAGGTTCACCTAATCCTACCTAAGTGACATAAGGTAATTTAAAATCACCCAAGATACTTTATGTCCATGTGGGCTCATGTAGACCTTTTAAGGTTGCCTTAAGTTAACCTAGGCTACCTAAACCTATCTTAAAAGCTTATCTAGGCTAATTTAAACCTACTTAGGTTAACTTATTAGGTTGGTTTACTTAAAGTAATTTAAAATAACTTAGATTATGACATGTGTCACATCTTTGAAAATGACTGATATAACTAATCATGTATATTGTTATATAATGGTTTGTATAATTATAGTTGTATAATAATGTCCACATTTGACTACATGACTAAATTTGGACATTAGTTGCAAGTTTCTTAATCATAAAAACCATGTTTTAGCATAGTGCATACAAAGGAACTACTTAGGGTTACTTAAGGTACCTAAAGGCTATTTACCTACCTAGACCCTACCTATGTCAAAGTGCCACAATAAACATTTTATAGTCATGTATGAAACATTTGTTGTTGCATTTTGTTTGTAAATGATTAATGGACTTCCACACCATCATGTATCATATTTTAGTAGATGAACCTTAACCTTTATGGATGAAAAATGGTCAACAAAATAAAATTTTGTCATTTTCTTCTATAACATTATCATCTATTAATTATATGAAAGATTAGTTTATTTATGTTTTACACACAAGATAAATAGTTATATTTTATGACTATACTGAGTTAAAAAATCATTGAGGACCTCTAGTCATTCTTCTCTTGGTTACATGTAAAATATGATTTTTTTAGTTAACCTCCTACATCACAAACTCAACATTTCATGACTTAATAATGGAAATTGTGCAAAATTCATTCATTCATATTCGTACATTCCATGCATTAATATCATGCAAATTGAAAACACATTTGACACATTGATTTATTGGAAGATGCGAAATTTGTATGACATTCATTCATTCATAGGTTCATACTTCATCTGTGAACACATTTCACTAGAAGAAAAACCTTTATTTACAACTAGTGTCTACGACTGTTTTTTAATCGAAAGAGACATTTTACAACTATCTAATAGTCACCTAAAACAAGTCACAGATGACAAATAGTCGCATGAAACATTACATTAAGATGACATCATCAAATGGTAGATGAAGCCTACATTTAGTATATATTGTTTCATCCGATGGGGCCAGTATATACATAATGTATACAAGACATCATTTTGCAACTATAAATTGTAACTATTTTGGTGGATCCAAACTCCAACCATGTGGAGACACATGTTAACTATTGAAATACTTCAATTATATTTCCTTAAATCCTTCTAGATTTATCTAGGTCATTGGATTCAACACATTGGGATTGTCACATGTGGTAAGACAATGTAAGCTCAAATTTTTCTTGATCTTGTGGGTAAGGAATGGCCATGTTTTTTTTCCGATTAACTAATGGGTTGTTGCCACATGGCATGGTTTCTAATATTTGGGAAACCAGATTGTGATATTAGATGATCTAGAATTTTTAAAATCTTATGGCCAAGAAATGGCCACGTCTTTTGTGTTTGGCTAATCAAAATGTGCCACGTGTTTCATTATGAGCATCATGGTATTTGAGTATTTATTAAAAAACCCTAGATATATCCCATTCATCAAATGTCAAGAATGAGGACCTTGACACGTGTCGCATTATTATTTGAATGGAAATTTCAAATTTGCCACATCTTTTAAAGATCGAAGAATAGAAACTTGGCACATGGTGATGTTAAATAATTTGTAAAATATTTATATTGAAAAGGAATAATGGACCCTAGTTTAACATTATGAATTGAGGTTAGCATTTTAGGGTTTAATTAACAATGTTCTAAGGTTAGGGTTATCATGGCTCACTAATCACACACAAAATGGACATGGAAAATGGTTTCCATTGAGCTAATAAAAACTCAATGAGCACACTCACCTTAAGTTTTGCAAAGATGGAAAAATGTTTTGTATTGAACATGGGTTCCTACCTTAATGTAATCAACAATACTTAACTTGAATAACTAGATGATCCACATATAAACACAATGATGGCACAAGCAACTTGTTGGAGTTGATGTGGCTGCAATTTGCATGTTTTGAGACACTTTAGGCTCCATAGTTGAATCCTTAGGGTTGAAATGCAGATTCTCCTTCCTACATGAATAACCTTGCACAAATAAAATATCGCCATTTAGGAGCAAACATACATCACCATTCAGATGTATGAGTGCCAACACACATTTCCCCTCCAAACAAGTCCATAAACATGAAGACTTAC
>Ga0209611_10001001_pt1 | contig 46410 bp, 26 predicted proteins | sample S1TSphgellanicum_3_FD_187693 | JGI IMG/M metagenome (GOLD analysis project Ga0209611, IMG submission 187693) | Host-associated microbial communities from peat moss isolated from Minnesota, USA - S1T2_Fc - Sphagnum magellanicum MG (SPAdes) (version 2) | ecosystem: Host-associated > Plants > Peat...
CCAATAGAGATAAAACAATATTCAAGCCTATAAGCATAAAATTAATTCGAAAAAACATAACAATTAAATAAATATTGTGATAATGTGACAAAAGGTTGATAATGAATGAAACATTTGTTCAGATTATGGACAAGTTCAATGAGGAGCTGTAATGACATGTTGAATTCTAGGCTATGCCATATTAATGGTTCATAACTGCAAGAAATCTAAGAGGCATCGAATGGTGCGAATTAAGTAGTCCGCCTAGCTATTAAGAGGCAGTCGACGAATTGAATCGCGTAACCAACAATAGTGTCCAATGTTGGGAACTAAAGACCATGCGAAGATAGAAATGTCTTTAGTTTTGTAACAACTTTCACATATGATTTCAGGTTCATCATTAAAAGCGGGGTTGACTTACAACAAGATCACCAGGGTACGTGAGTTTAGAGAAATATGATAATACCAAGCTTGAGGGGGTTCAACTTCAAGACGAGCGCACACCTCTCAAGGTTTGGGATATTCATCACGAAGATGCTACGTTAGTGTCAAATTTAAAGATGATTCCGGAGGTGGCTCTTCATTCATTTGAGCGGTTTGAGGCCCATAAAACGTGACCATGCGTGACGCCATAATTTCAAGGAAAGGGAAAAAATCAGATCTTTAATCAAAATCAAATCAACAATGAATGTGTGGAAGACTTGTTACATCGAGATGCGTAGTCGTAATGTATAACTCAAAGAAAAAGGAATGAAATGCGTAAGTAACGGCTTAGAACCATGGTAAAATAAGACTTTAAGGTCAAAGGAAAAAAAATTGAAAGTTTAAGTAAAATTTGTTGGGGGGAAGTGGGAAGAAGTGAAAAGGTGTTTCTCTTTCACCTTCCATTGGCCACCAAGCAATGGAACCTTTCAAGGGCCGTTAACCAATGGAACCTTTCAAGGGCCGTTAACCAATGGAACCTTTCAAGGGCCGTTAACCAATGGAACCTTCCAAGGGCCACCAAGCAATGGAACCTTCCATTAGCCACCGAATTGGGATCTTTCTTCACATCCTTCCTTCTCCTTTTCTTTAAGAGGGCGAATTCGAATCATTGGTGGTTCTTTCCTTTTCCCCGGACATAATTTTCAATTCAAATCTTGATAATACTTGTTCCCACAACCTTGTTGAGGAAGAAAAGAATGATTAGTCTTGGTAAATGGTAGGAAGAAAGAAAGTAAAATGGACATTTGTAATAATTTTGAAAGAATTGAAGTGAGTGGGGATAGTGTTGGGAAGTTGAAATCTTAGAGAAATTTCACAAACCCTCTCAGGTTTGGTGGCATAAGTTCTTATTCGTTTAGTTATAGAGCTTAGGATTTGGTAGCCATGTGAACCTTGTAGTTAGCTTTCTAATGAGTTAACGCAAGCCAAATTTGAATAACATTTGTGTTAAGAATAATATTTCAAGTGGCTGGTGGTCTGCAGTTAAGTTGAACATGGTGTTGAACCCTTAAAGGTTGGTTTAAATGAATGACAATTTGACACAAAATTCTAGGATTTAAGGTGTTTAAACTTGGAAAATAGATTTATCAATTCTAAATCGTAAATGATGCATAGTAAATAAGTTACTTGGTTTCAATCATAAACGCAATTTAACGTCTAGAAATACACTTGCATTTTTCCTTCACCGATAGCATATGTACTTTCAAGTATAGTCACCTCATAGAACCGGGAGTAGAGGGACAGAAAGTCGCTTCATAGAGTCTTGCATGGATAATGCACATTGGGCTTTTAGTGACAAAACTAAAAGGAAGGATTCTTCTGATGTCAAGGATTTGGTTGTTTAATTTTGGACCAAGAACATTTTTGTTAGCCCCAACATGAAGGATGTTGTAAGGAGATGACTAATTCTAAAGTCTTGGGAATTGCATGCAGCCCACCTTCTTCTAGAATATCAAATATGTTCTTTTTTATTAATAAAACCTTGTACATGCTAGGATTAGACATGAACCTTGATTTCTAAGACTATTTTACTTCAAGTTTGTTGAACTATGTGGTCCTTCTTATGTTTGTTGCAAGTTCTTATTATCGTTAATTTTTCCTTTGTGGTTTTTTGTTTTTAGGTATGTGTCCATCTTAAAAGGACATTTGCAAGAATTGTTCCTTCATTTAAATGTGATAGGATAATGCCTATTCCTTATGTTACTTACAATCACACCGTTCTTGTCCCCACTTTCTTTTATATTTCATTTACAGGAATTATTCCTAATGTAGGATGTGACAAGGAAAATGCCTATTCCTTGTGGTTACTTGTAATCACATCTTTCCTTGACCACTTTCCTTTGTGTTTCATTTATAGGAATGGTTCCTTATAGACCACAAGGAAAGTGCAGATTCCTTATGGTGGTAGAAGTTTCCTTAATTCAACTTTCCTTTATATTTCATGAATCACAAAAAAATTTCCTTATATGTATTAAATGTGAGGATTCTATCCCATCCTTATGGTTACATTCTTGGCTATCTTTCATTGTTACTTTAGAAATTTCCAACCTATATCAGATGTGTCCATGCAAATCAACTATCTTGTGAGTGGTGGTAGAAACTTATGTGTTTTTTGTTGTCTAGATGCATGATCACCTTTTGTTCACATGTTTTTTGAAATTTTGGATCAATGCTTAAATAGGTTTATAATAAAATTTCAAGTTTAATTACATGTGGTGTTTATGGGCTTACATCTTGCATTCTACACATGTTTCATGGAATAAACACCTAATGTACAAATTAACTTATGATCTTTTGAAAGTTTAAAGCCATGGTTTGTAAAAATATTAAGGGAATTCAACTCTTGTTGTTGTAGTTATTATGTACAAATGGTGAAGTTAAAGGATGGATTTAATTCAATGCACAATGGGTTATTTCACCAAAACTGTGAATGCACATGTAATATTTGTAGGCCAGGAGGTGAAATAGCATGTGTTGTTAACAATTATATTGTGAGTAATGTTAAGAACCTTTGTGACCATATATTGTGTCCAAAGGGAGACATAGATGAATTCCATAAAAAGCATTGCATTGAAGGAAATTGTGCCATGTGTGGTGTTTCAACACTATAATTCTACCCTCGTGAAGTGGACAATAGTACTGAAGAAACAATTCCATGGCGTTGGTTTGAAAAGGTTTAGGTGGGGAGATTAGAAGATGGCAAAGATTGATAGGCTCTTTAGCTTTAATACAAATAGACCCCTCCTCTTGTGTTGATTACTTTCTTAAATCCAAAGTTGGTTGAATTTTTTGTCCACAATTTTGAAGCAAAATGGTAAGACAATATATTTTAAAAGTGTTTAGAGAATCTAACTACAAACCAAATTTTATCAGTTGTGGATTACATTGAAAACTATTCATTATAGTGGTAAAATGAAATGCAATCACAACATTGGTTCAGTTTCCAAGTTACCATCCTTGTGCACTTTACTTTTAGAATGCAAGTGCATTGGGATGGAAATCTAAATTCTATAATTATTACAGAGTATCATTTTTACATTAGTGATGACAAACAACATGAAAATATGTTCATACAACATTGTTTTGGTTTACATAGGGAATTCCTCCAAACCCAAGGTCAACCATAGCTTGTAGAGCATATTGTATTTTCAGATGGTTGTTCCTCATAGTTTAAGTGTGGAAGATCTGCACATTGCTTTTGTTAATAGTTTCACTCTGTACCATGGCATCTGTACATAGATTGTCCTTCGTATCCTCATTGGCAACTTCTACTTGATTCGCGTGGTCAATCTTACAAGGCATTGTAGAATTTGAAGGCATTGATAATGACTCTGAAATCCAAACATTTAAAATTTAGAATGTTGGACATGAGAAGGCAATTGAACAGAGGAAGCCTAGGAGCTTGCACATTTAATAATGTAGCCTATAATTATTGTTCAAGTATAAATTTATTTGTCCACCCAATGAAGGCATTTACTCACTTATGGACATTGGAATTGTTGGATTAAAAAATATACTTTCTAAATAGTTAAATTATGGCCCCACATGCATTTCATTGTTGGGGTGTGGAGCAATTGGGGCAGGGTCTTTTTCAAGCTCCACTTGAGTTTCACTTGTGTTAGGTACTATAGGTACAAGTATTCCAACCTTACTTGGATTGTTATAAGTGAATTGAGCTAAATTTGGGGGCCAATCTATACACCAAATTTACATTATGTCAGTAATGAAGATGCAACACTTGAACGAATTATGGAGATGGACATCAAACATTGCAAGTTGAACATTGTAGCTTATCAAAATAAAAGTGGAAAAACGTGATGTATAAGGATATTCTTAAATTACCAAGAGTTGTGACATCACATCCATTTTGAAAAAGATTATTATCACTTGTGTAGTTTTGTTCAAGTGGCATACATGAAGGAGGTGCACCTAGATTTTTTGAAGGCGTGACTTCATAGGGGAGTCAACTTCAACATGGCATTTTGGGAGAGGAAGGAGGTGTGTTGTGACCCCCTCCCCCCCTGCATGATTTCAACCCCAAAGGGCTACTATTGTGTGCTCCAAGACTTGAATACCTCCTCTTTGGGTGGATGGAATTTGTAATGAAACCCAATTCAGTTCCTTTTGGTTCTAACATGCCACTTGTTTAGAAGAAGAAAAACAACAATAAATTAATGCTTCGAATGAAAAGGAACAAAATAACAAAAATGACCTACATAATTAAAGTCTCAAAAAATATATTCAATCCTTGATTCCAATGTTAAACTTAAGTGTTAAGTGTGCATTCAATCATTCCCTTGAAGGACTTAGTCTTCAAATTCAAGAGTGCTAAGGACATGCATAATCATCCCCAAATGACTCAACCTTCAAAGCCAAGAGTGTTAAACACATGCATTCCTTCACAAAGAACTTAGTCCTCAAATTCAAGAGTGCTAAGCACACACACAATCATCCCCAAAGGACTCAACCCTTAAAGCCAAGAGTGAAACATGCATTCCTTCCCAAAGGACTTAGTCCTCAAATTCAGGAGTGCTAAGCACATGCATGGTCATCCCCAAAAGACTCAACCTTCAAAGCCAGGAGTATTAAACACACACATTGCTTGCCAAAGGATTGAACCCTTAATTCCAGGAGTGTCAAACACATGCACTCCTTCCCAAAAGATTCAACCCTCAAATCTAGTAATGCTAAGCACATTTAGTTATTCTCAAAGGACATAACCTTCAAATGTTGTTCAATGTTAAGCACATTCAATCATTGCCAAAGGACTCAAATGTTTTTCAAGAGTGCTAAGCATTGACTTTTCATTTCACAAACTATTGGCCCAACCATCATATGTTAAGGTAATTACATAAAACACGTGAACTCCTTGCAAATGAAGGTAAGTTTTTACTTGAAACAAGGTGCTACAATAGCATCCTAACTACATGAAACAATAAATCACAAATATATGTGTTAGCTCAAGGATATTAAAAAATGTCAGTTTAATAGAAAATTTGAAACTATATCTGTTTTCTAGAATCTAAAATGACTAAATTCCTTGTGAAGCAATAGCCAACTCCTTGAAGGTTGGAATTGCCAAAATACCAAGCATGATGTAATTCTTAAAGATTATGCATGCAACAACTTTACATAAATGCATCATGACCAACCTACACATGCAAAATGTATTTCAACTTGAACAAATTTGCAACACTTTCAAAATTTTGCAAGATCACCCCAGAGACACCAACATAAAGAACAAACCTACAATTTGCATAAAATCTTTAAAGACCGCATTTGAGAGGCCGTGGAACTCACCAAACATTAAGGATAATCCAACCTTTGAGGTCAATGCATCCTTTAGTTCTTCCCTTTGCTCATCTAAGCATATTGTAATTGCAAGTGCCTCCAACTCCTTGTCTTGTTCACGAAATCCAAAATTGGTCCACCAATTAGGGTGAAACACTTCCCCACAAACCATGCATTTATTATTGTTCTTTAACATCTCACCTAAACAAAATGGGTGGTACATGTGTTTACACACTACAACAAAAGGTGTCCATGTACGCCAAGTGATCTCATTAGATTTAGAGTGAATTCACTAGTTGTAGTGAATGGGGATGAGTGAAGAAGTAGTGAATTCACTGGTTTAGTGAACGGGGACTAGTGAACTGCACCCACATTTTGTAGTAGTGACATGAAGTCACTACTATATCATAGCAATTGTACCTACTTTTACAAAATTCGCATGGTTTCATGTGTATGGCAAGAGTTGAATCCGCATCCCTAAAAGATGGGTGTAACATTGGCTTTGGCCAAAATGAACACCCTCCGCCTCTTTCCATGCTTCCTAGTTGATGTCCAATTACATGTTGCAGCCTCCTCAAATCTGTTAACTCCCTTTTCATCGTAACAATGTTAGATTCAATTTTCTAATGATTTAACTTTGCATCTTGAAATGTATCCTCTCCTTTCATTGCCCTAGCCATTTTGTCTTCTAGTATGGCTTTCTGCGTATCGAACACTCATTCTACACATTATTATTTAGAAAGAAGCGCCTCCGACTTTGTTGTTCCTTGTTGAATAATTCCACAAACAATCTAACACATGTGGACATATACAATTCAAATTGAGTGTTTATGGACGAAATCATTGTGCCCAACACTTGGAACTCAAACAACTACCTGCATTAGAAACTCACTAATAATATTCCAATTTGCCCTAACCCTAATCATCAAGAATGCATGAAATCATTGAGAATGCACAAAATTGTCAAAGATGCATGAAATTGTTGAGAATGCATGAAATTATGAATGCCTTAATCAAAATCAACGACATCATTTCACAATGCAAAAAGAAATAGAAATACACCCAAAACTTGTTTTTTGAAGGACTCCACCCTTTTTAAGCCCTTTCAACCTTGATTGAGCATCATTGAAACCTTCTTGGGCTTCAACTACAAGAGCCTTATGGTCATCCATGTTGTAATGCAACCCAATTAACTTCTTTAAAAACATTTTCACCTCACCTTCCAAGATTATAACTTTTCACTCCAAATTTTTAAACAACTTAGCCAAAAAAGAATGCACATCCTACACCATAGCTATTTCCTTTGTTGGGACACCATATGGACAAGTCTTCTTGGCCATAGTCCCCACTGTACCTAAGGAACTCCTACACATAGTATCACCCTCAATTTTACAAGACACCTCCCTACCACTTTTTTCCAGATTTGAAGATTTCATCTTTTCCACCACAACCCAACATGCCTTCTTTTTAGCAATTGAAGCAGCCGCTTATGCCCAGTTGACATCTATTGATTTACATTGAGTTATGTAGCCCGTCACCACCCACGACATGATTTCATTGTTAGTAACAATGGAAGTGCCATAAATTTGGCTACACAAATGAAAATCTTTCTTTGTGTCTTGATGTAATTTTGTGTTGGTGGTTTTGTATTTGGAGACTTTTCCAAAAACCTCTTTTATGTCTATTTTGCAGATGTGTTCTATAGTGAACTCAATTTTGGGATTAAGCCTTGTACCATTCAAACCCTTAATTTTCACAAAAAAATTTATGTTTGAACATTGTATGTGACACTCTCCGACCTTAGCAATTTATAAACAATCGTCATGGTGGTTTAGCAAATGTAACACACATATACCAAACATGCATAATACACACAAACCTAAACAAAACACAAATAAAAGTGATGCTTAAACCGACTATTTGACAAGAAAAGACCAATGGTGGATTCTAAGGTGTGTTGATAGAAGAAACAAAAGCAAAAAGGTTGATAAGCACAAACCGAAAAAATCACAGAAGTTTTGTGAGGACGATGAGAAAGTGGAAAGATAAGAATGTGGTGAGCGAGAGTGAAGGTGACAACCCACATGTTGTCGCATGGGTGATAATGACCAACAAGATTTGAAATGGCAAGATGCGGAAATGTTTCTATTTTTTGAATTTGATTGAACCCTACCATTGACTGAACCCTATTGTTGACCTTAGTCCTGACATGAACAATGAATAACATTTAATGGTTAACCCTATGGGGTGAAAAACTCAAAAAAATCCGTAGGATTATCTTTATAAGCAAGTGCTTGTGGCTCCTTTTATCATGTTTGGACCCTAAGGTAAAACATGATTTCAAGGATCTAGAGCCATATTAAAAGTTTTCATTCAACTATTTATTTACAATGCACATAACATTGGAAGTGGTAATGGGCAAGGGGTTTGCCATTGGTGGGATTCCAAATGTAGGAATTCATGTTGTTTTGTCATCAATCGTAAATGAAATTGGTTTAGGAACAATTAAATGTCCTTCCATTTTCCATAATTTTGACATCCAAATGGTGCATTGACATTGTTGTCATTAAGGATAAGATATGCACCCTTATATACATAATCATTGCTAATCCCACCCATGTAGACATTTTCTCTTGAATAATTTTTACATGCGACTTTGCAAATTTAGAAATAGTGCAAATGAAAGAACAAAACTATTGAAACATCTAGGTTATTAATTTGTTCCACCACCTAACCATTGATTTTTGTTGTTTTTTGGACAAACAAATTCACAAATGTTTGTGCCAACCATGTAGAGCATGAAAGGCTTGTAAGGTCCCCCTTTCCATCCTAACCACTTTCCTTACATCATAAACTTGCCCCCTCCATGTATTTGTGCTTTTACAACACTTTAACAATGTGTTCAAAGTTGTGTTAATGAAGTGTTGATCAATCATTGACATAATGTTATAATGACATTGTAATACAATGATCAATCATCACAATGTGTTACATTAATGTCATCATAACATCGTATCAATGATTGTATCAACACTTTGTTAGCACTTAGCCTTGAACACATTATTAAAGTGTTGTAAAAACATAGATACATGAAGGGGGCAAGTTTGTGATGTAGAACAATGTGTATTAATTACATTTCAAAGGATGAAAGTCAAGTAATACCAATGGGTTGTACCTCTTGACTTCAATTGGTGGTAGACTTTTCACCCATTACCACTTAACATACTATACCCATGACTATATTTAGTAGATCTTTGTTGAAATAATTAATGTTTTTGAAAAAAAAAGGCTATGACAATCCCAAGCTTAATGTTCTAAAATTTCAACAATAATTAATAAATACACTAAATTTGCTATTTGTTAATGATGTGATTGAGATATCTCAATGGTTATGAGTGTTATTTATGTGGGAAAGATCTTGAGTTCAATTTATTGAAACTTTAATAATGTAAGGTAAAGATTTTTCTTTCTTTTGCTAGCTTTCTTGAAATTAATTAATGTTGAACATGTGTCCTAAATAAAGTATTTTAAATGTTGTAGGTAGTTGAAGGATGATTATTATTTTATCAATCTCAAACTTAGTAATTTAATATGGACATGTCCTTCCTTTTATTTTATCGTTCCACTTCTTACCATCCTTTCACCTTTTTTTAATTTGGCATCTTGGAAGTCCACATCATCCTTGCTTCTTACTTGCTCACTATGATTAACAATAGATTATGCATGCCCACTAACCTTCATGTTTATTGTGTGGTGAGAAATATAATCATTGAAAATAGTGCAATATTCACAGTCCTTTACCTCCCCCGCCAAACATTGTAAGAGCATCTCCACCCACACATCCAATGTGACCTAATATTATCATAGAATGTTAATCATCATACTTTGCTATTAGTTTCAATACCCAAGTGTTGAAATGATTTTTTTTGGGGTGTCAAGGCATCTTGAGACTTTATTTTTTTTATTCCATGTTCAACTTCACATGACATAAGTATTAAAATATTAAAATAAAATAAAATAAAATGAGATCCAACATGCAAAACACAACAATCATGAAAAAACAATTGGGCAAGGAGTGTAAAATTTTTAGCAATTTCAATCTAGGTGGATAAATTAATGCTAAATATTTATTTCTCAATACATTTGACACATGTGAAGATATTAATGAGGGGGTTCAAATTCTTTAAGGTGAACCAACATCTTTTCACAACATCACCCTTTTGTATGTTCCTTTGCCTAATCCTATTTGACCATGATTATAAGAAAAATTATCTTTTGCAACTTATCTTATGCAACTAAAAATAGTTACATGCGACATGTGTAGTTGTATAAGACAAGTTACAAAACATAGTTTTTTTACTAGTTATGTCAAGACATAAATTAATGGATGATATTGATGGAATATATAATTGTAATGGTCTAAAATGTAGTACTTATAAAATATTTGACATTTATTAATATTGATGAGGATCAAAATATAGGGAAAAAAAGAAAAGTATTAAATACTAGGTCCATATCATCTTGAGTGGTACAAATTAAAAGATTTTCATCTGAGGATGAATAAGATTTGGAAGATTTATTTGATGATGTTGAGATTATGGAAATGATGACCAAGTGTTTTAGTGAAGGAATTTAATGAGTAGATGGATACCATTATGTATTTATCGTTCATATTTTTCAAGTATAACCTTTTAAAAGGTTATCTTTTATTTTCAACTTTTTATATATTTAAATGAAGTTTAACTTATTGATTCTTTAAGAAATTTTCCATTATAAAACAAAAATTAATGTAAAATTATTCTAAAAAATAGACATATCAAGATTTTTTTTTCATAAATCTCAACAAGGAAAATTTGGATTAGTGTGTTGAATTTGACATCAACATAGGGTATTTCACTAGTCCCGAAAAAAAAGGAAAAGTTGGATAATGTAAAGTGAGAGACCATTTAAATGCCACCCCTTGAATCAACTATTATGATTAACTATTTTTTTTTAATATTTTTTTTTGTATGGAACCCTATGATAATCAAGGTGTCCTTTGCATATTTACATGTCCAAAGTCCAAACTTAGTTTCATGTATTAAAAGGTTAAACTTCATTCAAAATAATGCATACAAGTCCTCATATTTCTATTACTAGAGATACTTTATTCTACCCACCAAACTTCATGTTAATCTCACAATGAGAAGTATGATTAGTGTGGATTATAATATTTTTAGTTATTTTCCCTCCCAAACATTAAGTTACTACATAATCCATATATTTGTCACTATTTTAGTTGTCTACTCAAAAATCTCTTGTCAACAAAACATGATAGTCTTCACACTTTTATAACATGCTACAAACCTATTTCTATCATGTTCAAAGTGTTCAAATCATTTGATGGGTTGGTGGACAAATGAATAAAGAAATTCATAACCAATTCATTCCTATATGTGCTGTTTTTATCTTTTTTCAAATCCTTTTATTTCATTAGGCATTTTGTATCCATAATAAATTGCAAAGAAACTACCTAAAATGTTGAAATCTAATATTTAAAGAACTTGCAATTTTTCACATTTGGCAAGCTATGTAAACAAGTATGACTGTGGGTGAAAGCATAGTAAAGTGTACAACTAAAAGTACTTGCCAATCTATTTGTCAAGTGAACAAAAAGTAGGACCAAAACCCATCACAAAATTGTTATACATTCAATCTTTTTAGTTGAATGATAAATAACAAGATACTTTTTCATTATTATGCATTAAATTTTTAATTTTACATTGTAAAAGTAAGTTTCAAGTAGATTTTTCTAAATGCAAGTAGCTTTAAAACTTACTTTCTTTAATGTAACATTTGATTCATGTATGTGTCAAGTATATTTTACCAAAGAAAAAGTAGATTTTTAAAAATGAGACCCTTGAATATATAATGATTTTTATGCTATAATTTCATACACGTATGTTTCATTAAAATTTCTAATGAAAAAGTAGGTTTGAACACCATATTGACCAATCAATTTCAAACCTATTTATTTTCTACTTTTATTATTCAAATTTTTTGAAAATTTGTAGTTGATTTACAATTAACCCAATTGAAGGCTCAACAGTTTCAAAATGAAATTTAAATAAAATTTGAATATATTTTCTTATGTTTTTGTGAAAATTTGCTTCTTTTTTAACTTTATATTTTTTCGACAACTTGTTTTGTATACTTTATCATGCTTTCACCCTTGTATATTCCTTATTAGCCACAACCATTGTTGACTATTCGAAATTATAAATTAGCAAAATAAATAAACAAACATGGCTTTACACCTCACAACAAGTTGAAAATTATACCTTTTAAAATAAAAATTCTTCCATGAAATTTCCAAAAATTGAACTCATAGTTTGTGTCACAAAACATGTGATGAACATTCCTCAAAATATGGGACCAAATGAATTTTACATAATAAGTTAGGTTGTGTCAAAGTTTTTGCAACAAGTTTGGTACATTAACAACCTTTTTACACAAGCTTTGTGGCCACTTAAACACCACACTTATTGTAATGAGTTTTTTTGTTAAAAATATATAACCTGGTTATATGGAACCTACCAGTTGACGACAAGATGTAAAGGTGAACCATGACACTTGTTGATTCCTTAAAGCCAATGATTTAGCTTGTTTCACTTGTAGTTAATTGGAACTTAATGGGGCAAATGGCCTAAGGTGGTTCTTCAATAGTCCCATTACTTCTTGAAAATGATTTGATAGTGATTGTTATGGTAACTTAAATTCTTGATGCTTAAAGTGTAAGGTAAGGCCCTAGGAATGGGGCAATCCCAAAACAAAGTTTAGGACAAGGTAGTTGAGTCCAACCTTTCATTTGGGGGAATGCCCCCAAAAATTGTGAACTTCACCCATGTCTTAGGAAAATGCTATATGTATCTAAACATCATGAGGTACAAGAGAGAGATTTGTTACACCTACTCCTTAAAAGTGGGAAGGATCTTATGCATAATTTTTTTCAAAGTGGGAACGATATTAGATGTAAGATCCTTGCCACTTTCAAGGAAATAGGTGTAAAATCCCTCTTCTTTTCTGGGAGGGATGTTCATGGATATAAGGTACTCTCTAAATACACTAGTAAATTATAGTGATGATGATAATTATAATTAATTTATGTGAAACATGTATAAGGTTCATTGATGGTTGTCACCATGATAATTTTGAATGTCTTCCACTTGACAATCATGAAAACATTTCAAAATTATATAACTAATTCATTCTTTTCACCAACTCCATATTACAATTATGGCAAAATTTGATAACTACCTAACTACTTCACTTCTTTCATCAACCCACCTACATGGATATGTGAAGGCAATATAACATGTACATTCTCAACCAAATTATGAAAATTAAATTATGAGAATGTACATGTTATATTGCCTTCACATATCCATGTAGGTGGGATTCAACTAAATTATGAAAATTAAATTATGAGAATGTACATGTTATATTGCCTTCACATATCCATGTAGGTGGGTTGATGAAAGAAGTGATTCAACAAAATTATGAAAATAATTCAAATGAAACCAAGTTGAATTTCACTTGGTTTCGATTGAATTCAATGAATTTGTATGAATTGAATTTGATTCAATTCAACCAAATTCAATTCAATTGAAATTTTAATAAAAACATGAACCATGCTAATCCAAAGGAAAAGAATATTGTGTTTAATTTAATTCACTTCAGTTTAGAAATTTGAATTCAATTCAATATGAATTTCATTCAATGTATTTGAATTCAATTTAAATTTTTTAATTCAAATTCAATTGAGGTGCATTCAATTAAAGTTGTATTGTGAAAATTTATTCAATATTAAATCATTCAAATGGACCTTAATTTTTACAAAATCAACTCATCCATTTCATTAATTCATTTTCAATGGTAGTGTGCACTAGTGTGGAGCTCAAATTTGTCTCAGGGCTTTTTGAGTGTGTTAAGTTGTTGAAAAGCCACCATAATGGCACCAGTTTGTTTATTCAAGTGGCCACTGAATCCAATCTAAAACCTAGGCACAATCAAGGCATCTAGAATGAAGTGGCTGTTGCAGGTCATATAAATTAAAGAGAATTGGTGACCATCATGCTCTGGATCATCATGTAAGCTGGCAGGTACCCTTCACCACCCTTAGCAAACTTTGCAAAAATGTTGTGCCAAAACCATTTTGCTGAGCCAAACCAGTGTGTTTTGACTTTTTTTTATCTAATTTTAATTTGTAGGGTCACATACTGAGCACTGATGGAGATGCTCCAAGAACTTCCTAGTAAGTAGTCATGGGGTCCGCACTCATGCGGCTCTAGTGCATATATAATAAAAGCCTTGGTTTGTGTCCTGCATGAACTTTGACTCTATTTAGATGTGTCCAAATGGATGAGGGGTTAAATGAAACTCCAAGAAAAGTGTCCTTCTCTCTGGCCTCCATGAACTTAGAATTATCATCACATACTCTACATGCCAGTAACGGAATAGATTGCACCCTTCAACATCTGCTATGTTTCCAAAATGTGCACACCATAAGGCTGCACAATTTTTTGTTCACCCAATAAGAATAACATCATATTCTAAGTGTCAAAATAATCGCCAGAGTGAACTGACAGCCATTAGCAGTGGTTTTTTTGGCCGAGAGGGGGTTTTGAAGTTTTCCATTTTTCGGACTTGAAATTTGTGATTTTGACACATACAAAGGATTTTTGGTGAAGAAAATGGCTCTAATTTTTTAGATTTTGAAAAATAAAACAACAAGATTGCCAGATTTTTTACAAGAAGTTCCAGAGATAGCCAAAATATTAAAATTTTTAAAAAAAATTATTTTTATATCTGGTCTATAGCCAAATTTGGCTAATCTTCTTGTGGATGATTGTCAAGTGATTTTAATTTGATGTTAACATTAATGATAGTTAAGATCCAAGCTTAGGTTTTCATTTTAACTCAATGTTACATAGCACAATCTTGAGTTGAGGGAGCAGAGGTGTCTAATTCAATATTTATTACATTTAACTAACATCAATTGTAATAATCTCAATTGTGATCACTAACCACTAATATTAATTGTGATGGTGTGAATCCATCATGACAAAGGTAAGCCACATTACTTTTTGAAACTTTAACCCTAATCTAAGTCTGAACAAACACAAAAATTTGGTGTTAACTTGTTAATGTAGGTGTTAACAAATGTTAGTGGTAACTTTAATATTTATTTATTTCCTTTATGATGTTATCTAAATGTTAGTGTGTCTAACACTACAAGCCCTAACATCTATCTGTAAAGGTAGATTGTTTGGTTTGTTTGACAGGTTGAGGTCTCTCCAATCACAAAACCGCTTGAACCACAACACCTCTTGTTGTACTCTTGGTGCTTAGGAAAGTCTTTGACAATTAAGGATATGATGAATTGGTTTCAAATGTTTCAACCTATGGTGGAGAAGTTATTGAATATTGAACAAAATTTCCATTGAAAACTTATTTAAATCAAAACTGAAAAATATATGAGAGTGCACTCCTGATATTGTTGGAGAGCCTTCAGTAAGCAAGGATTTGATGAATACGGTTTCAAAAATTTTGACCTAAGGTGAGGGAGATATTGAATTTTGAGTAATTTTTGTCATTGGAATGAAAGTCTAGTTGGGTGACTAGTTGAAACACTTGGGCCAATGGCACAGGCTACACTAGTCAGGTCTTAATGGTGCTTTACTTATCAACAAGATGTATTTTTCACTGGATAGGTTACCAAGGTGAAACCTGACCTGAACTCAGTTGCGGGGTTCATCTGCTAGATGGATGGTTAGTTGTTGGTTCAATTAGGCCCAAAATAACAAGGAGCTATCAAACAATAGATGACCTTTTGAGCACATGAATTTTACATCTTTTCAAATGCGATGAATCAGAGAGCCATTAGAGGAATGATATACACATAAATATTTTATAATCCTCCAATCACAGGCCTAACAAAATAATCAGATTCTATCAAGTTTTCTTATTATTATTGTTTTGCATTCACTGGGAACCACATTGGGAATAATTTTTTTATGTGTAGAACAAAAAATTCCTTTTGCCAAAAATGGCTAACTTTGGTCTCACAGTTAAGGAAAGTAATTTACACCTGTGTGGTTTGTATCCCTTGTTTTTCTGAGGATATTTTTTTGGTTTTATTTTGGGACAAAAACTTGGGAATTTTTGGGAATTTTTTTCTTTTCTAGTGGAACTTTGACTGATTTTACTAAATGTTTTGCAAAGTATTTGATATCAAAAAATTGGAAAATTAAGAAAAAACGCTGGTTGTACCATGTTAAGAATTAAAATAATAATAATCGACATTTGTACCTTTTGCGACACGTGTACGGTCACAAAATGGCGACGTTTGACACTCCTTAATAAGTGTGAAAAGGGACCCAGTAAGCGTGAGAAGGAAAGGCCGGCACGCTTGTCGCTGCCGAGACGGCACACGGAAGCTCCCGCGGACCTAACAAGGCTAAAACGTGGCAACAAAAGAACTAAGCTTCGCAAACCAACAAGAGTCTGACACGTGGATGACTTCTCGTACGGGACATCGTGACGACCCTTGGATTTTGGAGCCCCGTTTGCATGTTGCCACATCCCCCCTTTATCTTTTACTTCCACTTCTTTTTCTTTCCACCAGCCCTATACTTCTTGCTTCCGAGCTGCAGCAGTCTCCATTCTCGCTCGCTCGCTCCGCTCGCCCTTGCTGCTGTTCCTGTTGCGACTCTCTTAGTTTTCTCGACTTTTGTTTTGCGCCATTGCCACCGCCGATCCGTCCAGTGCCATATCTTTCTCTTCGTCTTCAGTCACTTTGTCATTGTGCATAGTTCCGGACTCCTCCTTTTTTAATTTTTTTTTCCTTAGTGAATTTGCATACAACATGGCGAACGGGAAGGAGTCCGATCCGGCGTTGTCGACGATTGCACCAGAAGCTCCCGTAACCTCCGAGCGACCGGTCGACGTATACAAGCTCGGCATTCCTTACCCTCGTATGTTCATTTTTTTTCTTCTTTGGAAAACAAAATGTATTGTTCGCTCTCTCGTCTTTGCCTGCTGCAGTTCATGATCAAGGAAATAAAGGGGTTTCTGTAGCTTTCTGAAATCGAGGATTTCTTGTCATTGTTATAGTTACGTTGAATGTTGTGATTGCGCCATTTGCAATGTGAAGGAGCTATTTGTGACTCGTCATAACACAGGCGACAAGCCGCATAGATAAAAGGTTCTTCAATGTCCTGTAGCTGATGACTTCGACGGTGTGTTGGAAATTAGAAGGCGTAGCGAACTGTTGTAACGTACAATTGGACGTTCCGGAATGCTTGATTTTGAGATACTTGTGAAATAGTTGCCTGTCCGGCAGCGTTGAGACTCTGTGTACAATGTTCTCAAATCTTCTATGCACGAGGAGCTGTTGAGAGATCGATAGAGAGGATGCAGATGCCTAACAATAAGTTTGCAGTGTTGGACAATTGATCGATTTCACGCTCACAGCATCAGCCTTAGATGAAAGCATAAGATGCTTCACCCCAGCTCCAAGAAAGGGAGAACCGTTCTTTGATGCACAATCTTCTTGCCTGTCATGGTAGTTCAATCCAAATCAGTTGCTTCACACGTGGAAATCTATTTTGTTGACAGAGATCCCAAGAGCGTTGGTCGCACCGGATGCAGAACATCCACACGGGACCCCGGGTTATGACAACCATGGCCTGAGTGTCCTGCAACAGCATGTAGCCTTCTTTGATCGCAACAAAGACGGTATCATCTATCCATGGGAGACGTTTCAGGGTATATGCCTTTCCTTCCATTGTTATTGCCCTGAAAAACTATGGGTTAATATTGGGGAAAAGCAATCAGTTGCAGATGACCTAGTTTCAATGAGCCTCAGGTGCATTTTTAAAGGGTGGCAGAAGTAAAGCTCAAGATACACCAGGGGAGGAGGATTGACGCGAACAAGGTCATAATCCCATCATGATGCTGTACATTTGCAGGTTTCAGGGCTGTTGGCTTCAACCTCTTGATATCCTTCCTGGGAATGGTGATCATCAACGGAGCATTCAGCTACAATACTCAGGATGTGAGTATTGGAGGGAAAGTCTGGATGGAGTCATTTGATGCATGAAGTATGCATATGATATATTCTGCATGTCAATGTCTCAGCCTATATTTGCCCAGAATTGTGGTTTTCTGAATTCTGGTGGTAGTTGGGGTACTGATTGACTACTCACCTTTTATGTGCAGTCTTGGCTCCCATCTCCTCTGTTTTCAATCATAGTCAAGAACATACACAAAGCAAAACATGGAAGTGATTCTGAGGTTTATGATACCGAGGGGAGGTAAGCCTCTCATCAACATGACACTTGGGTTACAGCTTTTGAAATAGTTCTGAAGTCATGCAACTAGGTGTGTTTCCCAGGAACATCTTTAGAAGAAATTGAATGACAACACAGAAACTTTCTGTGTTTTGCAGGATTGATGTATGCCTACATCTTGGTTTTTCATGGTGTAACGTGTTATGTTGTTTACATATGCTGCATCAAAATCCCTTTAATTGGGACAGCCTGAATAACTTTCATTCGGTACTGCTTGAGATAATATTGTATGGAGTCTTTCAAAAAGTAATTAAGGCTGTAGGTGAAACTTGAGGAAATTGTTGCTTGAATCACCTGACAGAGTTTCTGAATGTTTGAACAGGTTTGTTCCTGAAAAATTTGAAGAGCTATTCACTAAGTTTGCTAAAACTGAGAAATCGCGGCTGTCCTTCAATGAGCTGTTGGCAATGACTGAAGCAAATCGCAATGCAGTTGACCCGTTTGGTTGGTAAGTTGTGTATGAACCTGTGACTAGCAGTATACAGTTTCAACCACAGTATTGGCTAAAACCATGTTATGATTTCAATCAAAGAGGATGCCAGATGATCTGATCTTTCTTTTGGTTGCTTACATTTAGACATGCTCTGATTTGTGATTTGATACATGTTATGGAGTATGATGACGTCTTCAAAGTACAGCAAATGGGCATGTGCTTGCTGCAGAAGAATAATCTAAAGTTGCTGCATCACAATTGAAAACAAGGGAACTGAATGTTTGGAACCTGTTAGCATGTGTGTAGTAATGTGTGAATGTGGATGAACTAATAAGCAAAAACCCTTGGGATGTAGGACTGCTGAAAAATTGGAGTGGGGCATTACATACTTATTGCTGAAGGACAAAGATGGTTTTGTGACAAAGGAAGCCATTCGAGGGCAATATGATGGGAGTGTATTTTTCTACCTTGAAAGACAACGTCAGCAGAGCATAACGCAGAAGAAAAAGGTTTATTAAGAGTGGAGGTGGGCATATGTACATATGCATAGTTGAGGTAGCTGATAGCTGTGAATTACTAGCATGTTTATCTATTGATCATTTTTTGCTAGTAGATAAGTACCAATGAGACTAGACACATGCTTCTATGTATAAAGCTATGAATTGAAGATGAGTGAATTTTTAATAGGATATTGTAGCATAATCCAGCTATTTTTCTTTTTCTCCAGTTTTTTGAAACCTTGTGGGCTTTTCACATCTCTGGCCTTGTAGAATGTTTTTCTAAATTTTCAAAATCTGTGGCACTATATTCTTGGCTTCAATGTAGGAAAACTAGTTGAATCTCCAACTTCAAATCCTTGACTTGTCATAGAGTTTTTGTACAGCAATATTTGCATTAACTGTGAGAAGGAAATTGTTGCATCTTGGAAATAAATAGGTGATCAAAGAGATGTATACAGCTGCAAACAATGAAGACATGAGCAACATAAAATTACAAATCCAAATATTGCACCCAATGAAAGTCCCTCGACACTGGTAGACCAGCTGAACATGATGTAATAAGCTTGGTTGCAAACTGTACAATAAGGATTACAACTGGTAGTACCCAAACATCCAAATGGTTAGTATGAAAGAAAAAAATGAAAATGAAGGAAAATAGTAAGCAAGTGTGAAGATGCAAAAATCAAGTAGTGAAATGAGTAAAGAAGAAATCAAGCAAATATTGTAGCCTATAAGGTCAATTACCAGTACCCAAACATCCAAATGGTTAGTATGAAAGAAAAAAATGAAAATGAACGAAAATAGTAAGCAAGTGTGAAAATGCAAAAATCAAGTAGTGAAATGAGTAAAGAAGAAATCAAGCAAATATTGTAGCCTATAAGGTCAATTACCAGTACCCAAACATCCAAATGGTTAGTATGAAAGAAAAAAATGAAAATGAAGGAAAATAGTAAGCAAGTGTGAAAATGCAAAAATCAAGTAGTGAAAAGAGTAAAGAAGAAATCAAGCAAATATTGTAGCCTATAAGGTCAATTACCAGTACCCAAACATCCAAATGGTTAGTATGAAAGAAAAAAATGAAAATGAACGAAAATAGTAAGCAAGTGTGAAGATGCAAAAATCAAGTAGTGAAATGAGTAAAGAAGAAAATTATCTTTTTTCAAAAAATGGATTCTTTTTTTAAAATTTAAATTATATACTTTTCTATCATCTATTATAATGTTGTAATATGAGTATTGAAATTATTCATGAGTGTAGCCTATGATAATTATGATAATTTTCAACATTTCAACTTCATATATTCATAAATTTCACTTCACTATTTTGAGGATTATTTAATGACGAAACTGACCATAGGGTAAGGTACAAGATTTGAGGACGTAAAGCTGCCTACAAAAATAATGGTAGTGGCAAGGTGACTAATGAAAACGAGAAATGAACTACAAGTAGGGCTTAATTATCTAGAGGAAGAATGTATAAACTATTTTATGAACTATTTCACATTTTTTGGTCACTGCTCTTTTGTGAACCAAACAAAGTGGAACATTTGAAACTGTGAAGTAGCGGTTTATTCAAAACAATGTCAAGGCCAGTGTCACCTATATATTCTGCATATATATATATAAGTTATCTCTAAAGCCACACCCACTTCAGTCCCCTGTCCCAACCGCTAACTGATTTTCACCCCCTAAAATTGGCTATTCTTAAAAGTCCCCAAGCTTGGGGAGGGAAATTCTAAAAGTGGGGATGTCAGCCCAAAGATAGGGGATGGGATTAGTTTGACTAATTTTTTATAAAAAATATATAGGCTGGGGCAGATTTGGGGTTAGGGTGGGTAGTTTTTTCTCACTTTTCTTAGAGTTTCAGGCAGGTTTCGAGCAGGTTTTAAGAAAATATTTTCACACTTTTTTTTCAATTTTGTGCAAATTCGGGCAGTTCTTTGGGTGAATTTCTTTCACACTTTTGTTTTGTTTTGGGCAGACCTGGGGGAGGTTTTTGAGCCTTTTACACTTTTTTTTTTGTGTTTCAAGCATACTTAGAGGTTTTTTTAGAAGCACGATTCTCTCATTTTTTTGGGTTTGGGCATCATAATTTGGGAGGGCATTCTTGAAGGCCTTCCTTGAAAGGTTTTAAGGGCACATTTGAGGGATCCTTTTGGACTTTTTTCAAAAAGTCCTTAATCACAAATCATATTTGTGAAGCTTCTTAAATTTTATTCTTGTTAGCCTTAATAATTACTTTTCAAGTTAAACAAATCTAGAGCTTGTGTTATGGACTACCTAGGGTGGCTTTTAGGGTTTAAGAAGATATAGAGGTAACCTCTTTCATTTTTATTTTTCTTTTTCATATTTTTAATTTGTGGGAACTCAATTTTGTCTTTCATTTGAATTAGCTTGGGCTTAGTCATATGTCACTTATTTATTTATGGTTTTTGGCATTCTCTTGTTATTTTTAGGGTTCCATTTTGATTCTGGATGTTTAGGGTCTAGGGTTTAAGTGGTTAGGTTATTTTGAAAGCTAGCTTGGTTTAGGACCATTTTTAAAGGTTGAAAGAGGTTAAGGCTATTTTTAAGGTTTGGGGGAGTTTAGGGCTATTTCTAGGGTTTGGGATTTAGGTGGGTTGTTTTTAGGGTTTTAGGAAATTTAGAAGTATTTCAAGGGTTTAGGGTTTTCTTCGGGTGTTTTTAGGGATGGGAAAGGCTAGGGTTGTTTTATATCCATGGCATTTGTTGAGAGATGTTTTAATGGACATTGGTGATTTTGATAATTCTTCGTCCAATAGTGATGAAAAATTATTTCAAAGGACAAAGAAGGTTCATCAAATGGTGTTCATAACCACGGTTGTTGGCCTTAACACATTCGACTTGTTCAATTCCAAAGAATTGGATCTAGGTGCGAGCTAATAAATAACCACAAAGTGGGTGTTCAAGATGTGTTCAACACAATGTGAGTCACTTTAGGTTTGTTCAAGACTATGACAAATTTTAGTTTGTTAGAGTTTGAGGCCCTATGTGTTTTGGTGGTACCCACCATTTAGGCCCATGCAAGAGCCATTGATGAAGGTTGCATCGTGCCTAGGTGACCAACTAAGCTCACCCCAAAATAACGTTTGTTCCAATTCATTTTATATATGAAACATTATAATGTAATCATGTATGATGCCTTCATGTGGAATTGGAGCAAGTTTGCTATATGCATCACCTCTTGCATTAATGAAGTGATTGGTAATGAGGTTCAATGGTTAAATCAAGAGGAGTAGGAAACTTTTACCCAACATATGTTTGAATTCCATAGTTGTATTGGGCTCATCAATGGGATTTTCATTAAAATTTGTAAACCTTGGAACAATCTTGCTTTTCAATCTTGATTCAACAAGTAAAAAAAATGTATTACATGAATAACATGGTCATCAACCATTGTGGATTTTTCATCTACTTGGATCTAGGATATTTATGTTCATTCCACAATGTCAACATCATGTGTGGTCTAAGCTGTACAAAAAATATTGCCAATATTTTATACACAAATGAATATTTTGAATACTTGTTTGGTGACCCAAGTTATTTGAAGGAGGAGATGTTCATTATGCGTCACTTGGGAGGTTTGAGTTGTTCTTGGGAATGATCCGAATGTAGTTAGTGTTTTCAACAAAATGTATGCAGGTTACATAATTAAGGTGGAATGAGGGATTGGGGGGCTAAAATACAAATGGAACCAATTAATGAAAAAATTGATTCTAAAAAAGGCAAATACATTCATTTTTTTCATGCAACAACTATTTAAATTAACTATCTCATAAAACATCACATGGATTTCACATGTGAAATCATTGGCAACTAGATTCAGAACCTAGCTGATTATAACTAGGATGGGGACTTCTAGTTAAAGGTTTAAAAACTCTTGACCTTGGCCTTAAACTCTATTGTCAAGACTCCCATGTCTATAGTTGCCTTGAGATGGGCAAATCTAACCAATTTTTTCTTTCAAAACCCAATTGATTACAACAATGACAAAGACTTTTAGTTAGAGGTCTAACAACTCACTGACCTTGGCCTCAAATTTTACATTTGTCAACACTCCCATTACTTTAAATGCCTTGAGATTGACAAATCTAATTTGTTTTTTCTTCTTTATGCTAACTTCTATTTTTGCTTTGATTAAACATTTTTGGTCATTGTTGTTCATTTACATCTCTTGTGCCATGGTGGCAAAGCTATTCAATTCACTATTACAAATCATAATTTTTAAAGAAGTTCAAGTTGATTAATTTCTTATTTTTGACTAATGGATGTGTACATTTTGATTAAAAGCCAAGGACTTGAATGACAAATTTATTTTTTGACTAATCAATTTGATTACAATGATTTATTTGATTAAGTACATATAATCAAATTGTATAACCTTAATCAAAATGGCCAATTTTTAATAAAATGCAACATGGTTTGCTACCTTATGTATCTACTTCCTACCTATTCACCCACCTATTTACTTAACTAATTACTTACTTACCTACCTATCTACCTACCTATTTACATACTACTTACCTACCTACCTACCTACCTACCTATCCACCCATTTACCTACTTAAATTCAACCACTAAGTGTAGCCACTAAATTTAGTCATTAAATTTAGCCATTTGGTTTACCCAAAGTTTAGCCAAATTTTAGCCATTAGGTTTAAGGACTAGGTGTAACCACTATGTTTAACCATTATATTTAATCATTAGGTTTAACTTAAGTTGAACCATTAAATTTTCCCATTAAGTTTAAATTAAGCTTAACCATTAAGTGTAACCACTAGATGTAACTTAAATTTAGCCATTATGTTTAATCATTAAATTTAGTCATTAGGTTTAACTGAAGTTTAGTGACTATGTTTAACTAAGGTTTAATCATTATATTCAAACATTGGGTTTACCCACTAGGTTTAGCCAAGGTTTAATCACTATATTTAACTAAGGTCTAGTAATTATGTTTAGCCATTAGGTTTAGTCACTATGTTTAATCAAAAGTTTAACCATTTAACCATTGGATTAAGCCACTAAGTTTAATCACTTGATTTAGCCATTAAATTTAGCCTAATTTTAACCATTAGGTGTCACTTTTAGGTTTAGTCATTATGTTTAGTGGTGGGAAATAAACATGTGGGTACATTCATAGTCAAAGGAACCAGTTAGTACAAGGCCCAAGTGCTTTGAAAGGACTAGGATTTATCACATTTGAAACATGGCTTACATATTTTGATTAGGGCTTGTTGTAAAATGATCTAGTGTCAACTTCAAAAGTTTAATCCATGTATGTTTCCATAAATTTTCAAATAAAGTGTAATTAAATGTATTTATTGAATGATAATATATAGATAAATCAAATGTGTTCATTTCAACAAAAGTAAACATCTCAACATTTAATATGTATATTTGTGTTAAAAACCCTCAATGATATATTATACATAAAGTTATTCAAAAATGACTTTCTTCAACATCATTCTAAATATAATAATTCATATTCACCACAAAAAAAAAAAAATCTCGCATAACACATTCATCTTCATGAAAATGCACACTTGCCCTTGTTTACATGACAAAAAAACATTTTGTCATGGAAGAAATCTTTCAAATTATGTAGTTTTAGTGGTCAAAAACACAACTTCAAATACTAAAAAAAATCTACAATGGATAACCATATTAAAAGGTATATTCAAAATTTTATCACTACTAAACCTTCATATCATTAATATATAGCCATCAATAAATTTTTAGAATTAATAGTTTACATTTACATAAAATAAAAGACGTTCAAAGTTTCAATTCCCATTCAACATCTAATTGTGCATTGATTACAATTCATTTTATAACCAATATAATATTTTAGAATTACATTAAAAACATTGAAATGCAAATTTAGAAATATAAAAATAGAATGCATTTGATTTCATTATATTCCAATCATTATAACTTTTTCAGTGATTTTTGAAAGTTAGAAGGGTGTAAGATTTTACTACATTCAAAACAATCCTTGGCTCCTTGTATCATGACTACACCCATGCAAAATAAAAAACTTGACAAAAGTTGAAGACTTTTGATAGTGTAGTCCATTGGTAAGGTCATGGTTTATCATTATGGAAGTTTGGGGTTCAATTCCTTATACTTACAACCTATGTTTAAAAGGCTAGTATAAGTAGGCTAAACTATGGTAGTTTGGTGAAGTTTAATTAGGTTAGGTAACCTAAGCTAGGCTAAATTTAAAACCTACCCACTTAAGTGTTTTTTTTAAACCTACCTAAACCTATTTACCACATACCTACCTACTTATTTACCTACCTATTAATATTTAAAATAATAATCTAGAAAATTATTTTAATTTATGTATAAATTTGACTTGGTCAAATGGTCCAATGTCTATTTGCCAATAATCGATCATTTTGTTAAACAAAACAAGATCCAACTTGACTTCTCCATATTTATAGGGTGGTCTTTTTTATGTCTATCATTTAGGGTTTTTTTTATACTAGAAAACCCAATTAAAAAAACCATTCAACATTTGAGCTTTTGTTTTTGGGGTGCAACTTGACTTGCCAGTGGATGCAGGCCCAGAGGTAGATGATGGAATATAAGGTCCATATGACAAAGTAAAGGGGCCTTCTTGCATAAATTCAATATTGAATGTAAAAGTTGTTAACCTTAGTACTAGAAGTGGGCTAGATGATGTAACATCAATGACATTTTGTCACCTCTTGAAAATGTTCTAAGTGGCATGTCCATATGTGGCATTCAATTGAATTCAAATTTTCATCACTTTGCAAAACCACCTTTTACTCCCTTCCTCATTTGATGTGCCCATCTTTAATTCCTCTAATGCATCTCAGAGATGATCCTTTAATGTGTCCTCCTAAAACATAAAGTCAGGATAAGTTTGCTTGTATTCATTATACACTACTTTCCACACTATGCTAAGAATTAATTGGGTCACCTATTTTTTGTCCTTAAAATATAATGTAAATGTTGATGATAGTTGGCAACATGTTGCACAAACTTGGAAGGATTCCGCAATTTGATGTGGTTGTTTTTCTTTCTTAAACACCTTGGCCCTTGGTTGGATAGGTAATGCATCACCTTTATCTAAGTCATGAAGCCATGATTAGTTTGGTTCTTCATGGTCACTTGCCATCCTTGGTTAATCAGACCTTAATCAAACCCTAACAAAACCTTGGACCAAAGCCTAAATAGAGTGTAGACAAAGAGCAAACAAGCAATAAATAATCATGCCAAGGGTTTAATTAGGCCAGTTTTAATCATTCAAGGGTTTAATTAAGGCATAAGCAAGTGAAATAGTCATCAATTAGAACATTAAAAGCCTAAACAAATCATAAGAAAGCTTCAATAGCCTACGCATTCATTAATCATAACATAAACATGCAATCATAAATTATTCATGGCTTCAGTAATCATTAATTGGGTCCTTATGATTTTAAACAATCCCTAATCAAAGTTAAGGTAGGTTTATTAGACCCTAATCAAGGCCTAAGAAAATTAATTAAACCTTTTATCAAAACATACACAAGCTAAACAATCAGTATTGAGGCATAAGGAGGTTAATTAGACCTTAATTAGGACCTATGCAAGGTAATAAGGCTTTATTCAAAACATAAGTAGACTAATACATCCTTAGTGTAGTATAAGGAGGTTAATTAGACCTTAATCAAACCATAAACAAACCAATAAGGCCTTAATCAAACCATAAGCAAGTTAATCCATCCTTAATGAAACATAAGGAGGCTAATCAAGCCTTAATCATACCATAAACATATTTTTAAAAACTTAATCAAAGCATAAACATGTTAATGAAATTGTAATCAAACCATAAACAAGTTAATCCATTTTTAATGAAGCATAAGGAGGTTAATTAAACCTTAATCAAACCATAAACAAGTTAATCCATCTTTAATGAATGATACATACCTTAAGCAAATTAATAAGACATTAATCAAACTATAAATTTAAGCTAGTAATTAAGAGGCTAATCAATAAAAGGTTAATCAAATTAGAAGCAAGCTTAACAAAACCAATCTAGGTTAATAAAAAGTTAATTAAACCATAAGCAAGTTAATAAAAGGCTACTTAAACCATAAGCAAATGAATTAGTCATTAATAAGACCCTAGATAGTCTTAACAAAATTAATCATAACATCATAGTTTAAACAAACTACTATGGGCTTAATTAGGACACAAAAAACTAATTATTCTTAATTTATATTATAATTAGGCTGATAAAAAGTTTATCAATAAGAGTTTAATCGGATTGTAATTAAGCAAGTTTAACAAAGCCAATTAGGGTTAATAAAAGGTTAATCGGACCATAAACATACTAATTAAAAGCTACTAACCCCATAAACAAGCAAATTGGTCATTAATTAGATTGTAAGTAGGCTGATAAAAGGGTAATCAAACCATAAGCACACTAATAAGAAGTTAATGAATAAGAAGTTAATTAAACTAAAATAAAGTTTAACAAAAAGATTAATTAGACCATAAGCAAGCCTAGCAAAGCCAATCAGGGCCTCATGATTAGTGTTAATTAAAGTTTCATTAGACCATAATCATGGCTTAGACAAAATAATCAAGGCATAATTAAACCATAAGCAAATAAATAAGAGCCTAATAGTGAGACTATAAGCAAACTAATAAGAGGCTAATCAATCAAATGCTAATCAAACCAAAAGAAAGTTTAACAAAATGAATTAAGGTTAATAAAAGGTCAATGAAACCATATAAGCAAGTTAATAAAAGGTTAATTAAACCACAAACAAGTTTAACTAAACCAATGAAGGCCTTGTCATAGGCGTTCACGAAAGTTTCATGAGACCATAATCAAGACTTAATTAAAGCATAAGCAAGCTAATAAAAGCCTAACGAGATTATAAATAAGCTAACAAGAGGTTAATCAAACTAAAAACAAGTTCAACTTGAAACTAATCAAGGTTAATAAGAGGCTATTTAGGCCATACACAAGCGAATTAATCATAATCAAACCATGAGCAAGTTAATAAGAAGTTAATTAGACCATAAGCATGTTTAACAAAACCAATCAGGGCCTCATGATCAATGTCAATGAAAGCTTCATTCGATCATAATCCACTAGTGACAAAATAATCAAGGCTTAATTCAACCACAAGCAAGTTAATAAAATCCTAATTAGATTATAAGTAAGTTAACAAGAGGTTAATCAATAATAGGCTAATTAGACCAAAATCAAGTTTAACAAAACCAATCTTGGCTAATAAAATGTTAATAAGACCTTTAGCACACTAATAAGAAGCTATCCAAACCATAAGTGAATGGTTAATCATTAATCAAACCTTAAACAAACTAATAAAAAATTATTCAAACCATAAGTAGGTGAATCAATCATTAATCATACCACAAATAGCCTAATAAAAAAGTTAATCACACCATAAGCGGGTTTAACAAAGCCAATCAAGGTGTCACAATTAGTGTCAATCAAGGTTTCATTAAACTATGATCAAAGTTTTGTTTGAGTAATCATGGCTTAATTAAACCATAAGCAAATTAATAAAAGCTTAATGAAACTATAAATAGGTTAATAAGAGGTTAATCAATAAAAGGTTAATTAGATTAGAAGCAAGTTTAACAAAGCTAATTAGGGTTAATAAAAGGGTAATGAAACCATAAGTAGCCTAATAAAAGGCTACTTAGACCATATGCAGGTGAATCAATGATTAATTAAACCCTAAGCAAACTAATAAGAGGTTAATTAGGGCTTGACAAAGCTGAATTTTTAGTGATATAATTATGCAAGTATTAAATTTTATTATCCATGAATGACTTAATTAAGTATATCACTATTGGGTCCTTGTCCTACTCTATTAGAATGAACATCATGTAAACAAATTTACTAAAACAACATTCAATACATTCTAACTTTAGAGATTAAAATCCACATGCAATGTTTGATCACAACAAAAAATTGAAAAAATAACATCTATTGCATTCCCTTAAACCATGAAGCTTTACAATGTCTTTTTTCTTTTCTTCCTCTCATCTTTCCTAGGCTTGTTATTTTCTCTAATAGATCAACTAAAACATACAAATAATAATCATTAAAACTCTTGTGAACTTAGTCAAAATGTCTTTTATATTCCTTGTAAAATGGTTATAACTACCCAATTGTCTAACTGTTTGGCAAATTGATTACACTATGCTATCATATCAATTTGTTGCCATATCAACTTGTATATTCTATCATATTGATTTGCCTTCTCTGTCATATCGACTTGTATATACATACTTTCTTGCCATGTTGATTTGTTTACATATACAAGTTTCCTAATCATGCCAACTTGCTTGCATATCTATTGGTCTATCTCCTTTTTCCTAACATTTAACAAAGCTAATCAAGGCCTCATGACAAATTAATTAGGCATTAATTAAATCATAAACAAACTAATAAAAGTCTAATGAAATTATAAGCAAATTAATAAAAAGCTAATCAAACCATTAACAAACTAATAAAAGGTTACCTAGACCATAAGTAGGAGAATAAATTTTTAATTAGACCCTAAGTAAGTTAATAAGAAACTATTTAGACCATATGTAAGTGAATCAATCATTAATCAAAACTTAAGTAGGATAATAAGAGGCTAATAAGACACTATCAAAAGCCATCAAGAAACAAAAAAAACTAATTAAAGCAAGCTATGAGAGATGAAAGAACAATAATAAGAGGGTAATCAAGAGAACAACCATATACATAATGAAAAAAAAATGTAGTACTGGACCCTTGAGTGGAAAGTTCCATTTTAATCGCAAGGAAGGAAAAAAATTGTACATGTTTAGCTTGATGTTTAAAACCGCAAAAAGAATTGAATACATTTGCAATTTACCCAAGTGTATGTAACCCTAAAATACAATCATCACATGGATTTATAATTGAAATCATAATTGAAAATTAGTTCCTCCATGCCCAAACAATTATTTAAACAATGAAATTCAAAATCAAATTGAGCTTGAAGAGATTACCTTTCAAATCCATATTTTTTATGGTGTTGAAGTTGCATTTATGATTAATTTTAATAATTTCTAAGGCATTTCATGTTACATTGTTACCAACAACCCTAAACCCACCCTTGTTCATTCGGTGGAGATGTCATAACATCGAAGGTGTCATTGGAAGACATGTGAAGATGTGATTTAAGACCAATGCATCTCGGAGAGGGGGCAACAAGGAACTTTGGAATTGGATTAGTAATTCAAAGTTGTGATGCATGAAAAGTTGGATAGGTTGGACATTGATTTTTATAAGAGGGATTGGGACAAAATGTTTGAGGGAATGAACATGCCATGTGGCTATTAAGTTTTTGGACAAATTGTCCAACCTTCACACAAAATGTGGTAATTGACCACACCAACAACAAGAAGCTCTACCAAAAATCAAAATTCTCACCCCAATAGTAAAAAAAGATCCTCATCATTTTCAAGCAATTACCTTAACACCATTTACCGCACATAAATGAAAAGGAAGAAATAAAGACTGCAACTCTAATATTTAGTTGGAATCCATTCCAACCTCATAGATGCCAACCTTTTTCAACCAAAATAAATGAACTTGTTATCACACTCCACTATTGGCATTCATCCAAGTAGTCACACTCTTGGGTTGTTCCACCATTGCCACACTTAAATCACATTCCACTACCACTTGCCTCTCCTTGCACCAACATTATTTCTACAAATGCAGACTCACAAGTGAGCCATGGAGCTTTTAAGAAAGAGAACACTTCTAAAAGAGACAATGGTTCTTAGAGAAAGGGAAAAAGATAGTAGAGTTATTCATAAAGTAAAACAAACACAACACCAAAACCTTGAGTTTGTTCACATGTAAGGTGATATTAAAAAAAAACTTGCAAAAAAGTACATTAGCATTCAACATAGGGTGAAACTCAAAAACCATCAATTTTGGTGGTAGATTGAGTTTCATCTTGTCTTTCTTTTTTCATGAGCAGCTCCATTGCTACTACATATATTTTCACTACTTTTACTTGTACAACTACTATAATTAGTTTTGAACCTTGTGCATTAATTGTTGAGTTTCAACACTTCATATTGAAATTTAATAAAATGTCTTACTTTGTAAATACCACTAAAAGAGGGATAGGGGGTGAAAGGAGGCCCAAAGATAGGGTGAAGATAGGGTTACTTTATGGATAACTCTAGTGTATGTGAGAAAAAAAAACTTTTTGGAGATGAAAGTTTCACTAAAAGAGAAATAACACTTTTGTGAAGGAGAGATAATCCTTTAAAGAGAGAATTCTAGGTGAGCAAAAACGGCTTTAATGAGATAGAGAATGATTATGGGGGAGTGAAGTTGAAAGTTGAACTAAACAAGAAAATAATTGGGAGTTGAACTCTAGCGAAATTAGGCTCCGGTGTAAACAAAAAAAGGTTAGGGGATGAAACTAATTTTTGCACCAATTTTTGTGCAAAAATTAGTTACATCCCTTATTACTTTTGTTTATTAAAATTTCATCCCTTGCTACACATTTCATTTTTTAATACAATGAAATTGGGTGTTCCAGTCACCTAACTATAAGACTTTATGGATAATTATATCAAGATAGGTGTATGTTTTTTGAATTTGACCATGAAATAATGTTCCCAAATCATGGGGTCTTCATTTTACTTTTGATATTGCTAGAAAGCCCTTGATGAGGTGGTGTACACTGTTGTTGATTCACAATTTTTGAATTAAAATGGAGTAAAAGTTATAGAATTTGAAGTGATTTTGATGTTTAAAATTAATTTATAAAATTTTGAAATGATTTTTTCATAAGGATTCTAAAATTAAACCCAATTTGATTGGAATACTATTCAAATGGGTGACCTTTTAGGAGGCTTAACATACTTGCGCCAATAGCACAAGGTCAATAAATCTCATTTAATATTTCATACACCATTAGGGTAAATATGCCCTCCATCGAACATCACCCGGTGATTGAACACCCCTCTTGTGTAAACTATATCTGGTGAATGGTCGTATCCTTTGTGCAAGTGTTTGAATGCAACCTATGACCTAATGCCTGGTCTTGAAAAAATATGTTTGGTTTTTTCATATAATCCAAATGAAATCATTTTTTTGTGTGTAGTTATGGGCATGGGAAAAAACAATAACAAAACAAGGCATAGTGTCATATGTAGTCATGTTTGTTTTGTGAATTTCTAAATTAAAACTAGTCAAATCCGTAAGTTATTGAAACAATCTTGGACGAGCCTCCAATCTTTAAAAAATGAAATAAATTATGTGAAAGGATTAGCACATTGTATGTGTAGTTATGTTTGGTTATGGTAGAGGACTAGCCCATTGCAATGCACATACTTGGGTGGGTTTAACTATTTTTCAAAAAACTAACATAAGCAAAATCCAAATAAAAAATTGATTGTTTGGTTATGGGGGTTTAAGTTCACATTAAAAGGCATGAAACTGCTCATTAATAAACCCTAAACCTAACAAGGATATAATGCATAAGCATAAGCAAAGGATATCCTTTTTTTGAATCCTTCAAGGCACCACATTTATTAGCCCCAAAGGAAAGTCCCCAAAGATTCCTATTATGCATAAAATTTGAGCATTCCTTCCAAAAAACACACACACACAAATCAAAATTTAAATTATAACAAAGTTTACATAAAATGAATAGGCCTTACATCATTTTCTACTTTTAATCTAAGCTCCAAGTATGTCCTCTCTACGAACTAAAGTAGAAAAATAATTCCAACTTTGCTTAGAATTCCTAGGTCTTAATGTTGTAGTGCTAAGGAATTATGATCTACTATTGATAGTAGAACATGTAGACAATAATAGTCCAAGTTTGAGAATTTATTTGCAGAGTTTTTTTTTTCAAAAATTAAGTAAAGCAAGTAAAAGAGCAAAAACTAAGTTCAAAAGTAGATTTGCAAAAGGTGAAAGTAGAACACGTAAAAGAACAAAAATTAAGTTCAAAATAAACTTTGCAAAAACTGAAAATAGAGCATGTATGATGCACCCCCAAGCTCCTTGATGGATTCAATTGCGAATCCAAAGGTGAAGATAGCGGAAGTAGAAGGAGTTGGGGTGCGCTCCCTGGCTCGCAACACTTTTGGGGTAGGGGGGCATGCTAGAGCTCCGAAATGGGATTAGGAAGAGCAACAAGCGATTCAATTACCCACACGGGCTTGCACAAACCAAACAAGTTGGTTAGTGCATAGTTAGAGCACTTTTGGTGCATGGATGAACCACGGGCAAACATAAACTTGCAAGACTCACCACGACCCGGACTTGGGGGAAACCACCACCTTCCCCCTTATACTATTTTTTGTGTCTAGCCACGGGGCCACACCCAAATTTCATTTTGTCTCAAGACTCCCAAATGGGAGTCTCGAAATTCCTAAAATTGGGACTCCCAAATGGGATTTTCGAAATTTCCGAAATTGGGATTCCCACAACTTTGGGGGCCCATAAATTTTTGTTGGGACCTCCAATTGAAGTGAGGTTAAGCTAAAATTGTAGCCTTCATTGAAAGCTTTCTAACAATATGTGGCACGCCACCTGCACACAAGGGAATCAGGGCGATTCCTGACTTTTAATGGTCGAGAGTCAAATTGGCAATTTGACTCCCAACCCTTCTTTTGGCCATAACTTGTGTTTTAAGTACTTAAATGGGTCATGCAAGCCCATTTTAGACATCTAAATTCTAAGAGATTTCCAATGATATAAGGAACTTTTCAATCCAATGGGTTTTGACAGCTGCAATCGCTTTCTAAAGATCCAAAAGTTCATTGGGACTTCAACTCCCAAAGTGGGAGCTCACTTGGGAGTGTGCAAGTTCATTCCCTCACATTCTCCCACATTCCCGGGATCATGAAATGTGACTCCCGGGCTTCACTCTTCGCCCGCACCTTTGCAAGTCTTTACCTTGGTCACAAGCCCAAGGCTAGGGCTGCGACAATGTAGAAGAGGGATCAACATTAGACATACAAGTTGAAATTGTAGACTGGATTTATAATCAAAGATTCCAAAAATATTTAGATTATTGTTGGATCCAAAAATCCATAATTCGAAATGTAACATCAAGGAACTTTAAGAGAGCTAGAAATTAGCTACATCATATCGATTAGTCCTACACATTTTTCCCCATTACATGCACAACAACAAAAGATGTTGATTTAGATTGGGCTAATTTTGTAGAATTTTATAAGTTACTATATTCTACTATAGTAATTTCTAAACATGTAATAACAAAATTTCCAAATTTACTACACTTTTTAGATTCTTGGGTTGTTTATAGGGAAGAAAAATGCATACCCTTGGTGGGGTTAAAACACACTCCACCAAGTTGTTGGAAGCTAGGATTAGGAAGAAATAAACAATCATGAATTTAATAGTCAACCTTTGTAGGAGACAAAACAGTGCCATGTTAGATTTGTAAACAGCAGACCTTATAACTAATAAGGAAAATCTTCCCTTTGTTCTTAACCCACAAAGCAAAAATCAACACCATAGTTGAATCAAATGTTTTCAAAAATTAGGAAAGGCATGTGGACAAATGGAACATTAAAAACAATAATGGATGTTGTTGAGAAAGGGACACATTCCCTAAGGAGGGTTAGTAGGCTATGGAACATCCCAATGAGCTCCCTTATTAACCACCTAAATGGAAAAACCAAATCTAGGAAGATGGGGTTAAGAGGTGTGTTTAAAAAAAAAGGATGTTATAGTGATCAAGTGGACCTTAGACATGCAAGAATGTGGACTATCCATAAGCCTACAATAATTGAAGATGAAGGTTGCAAAGCTAACAAAAACAAAGGATACACCATTCCGAAATGGAATACCAGGCAATAGCTAGTGGTATTGGTTCAAGCGGAGACAAGTACAAATGAACATTTGACAAATAGAAGGATTGGAAGTCTATTGAACACAAGGATTAACATTTGTTTCCTGCAATTCGTTTCACACCAACCTATAATTACTATGTAACCAACACAATTACATTGTAAATCATGTATGGAATTGATACGAAATAGGGATTCAAGATAGTAAACAATTTGGAACAAGGGTTTTAGCTAGGAGAAGATCAAATGCAGTTTATAGCACCATCCCCAAGTCTCGGGAGTGGTTAATTATAAACTATGCAATAAATGTTGTAGGAGGTCTTTTATTAGGGTTCTACATTTTCAAAGGTGAAAGACTATGAAATGATTACATCAAACTTTGCAAACTAGGAACCTACATGATAATGCAAAAAAAAGCTAAGATGATTTCTTTTTTATTCAAGAAGTTTTAAACTTTCTTCAAAAAGTTTGTTTTAGGTGGAGTGTTTTTTACCAACTAACATTTGTTAGTTTTGGATGGACATGGTAATCATGTTACCCCATAAATAATTGAACATGCACAAGAGTTTGGGTTAGACATGATTACCTTACCATTTCATACATCACGTGTTCTATAGCCATTAGATGTGTCTTGTTTCAAGCCATTTAAAACAACATTCAATAAGGTTAGGGACGAAGTTATGTTTAGAAGCAATAACATGGAGTCAAATAAAATCGTTCTGGTTCGATGGGTAGACCATGCCATAGATCAATCTCTCACAAAGAAAAACATCAAGGTTGGGTTCAAGGCTACATGTATTTGGCCTTTCAACCCCAATGCAATGGATAACAAGATTCGACCTTCAAAAATTTACATTACAATAAACATTAACAACCATGAAAGTGATAAAAAGGAATACACATTATATGAAGAAACTAATCACAATCAAAGTCAACAATGGAGGGAGGAATCTATTGTTGAATAATTTTTCCATATAATTGAAACATTAATCCATCAAACAACACTTGAAGATCATTTTACCAACATGTTAGAATTTGACCAACATTACTATTAGACATGTTTCAAAGCCCTATTGTGATAGAAGAGTAGTTAGAAGAGACTGTAAACTTAGATGAAGTTAAATTTTTGAATTGGTGTAAGAAACATAAAGTCCTTTAAATTTAACTCAAGAAGCCATGAAGTTGCACAAATTGCTTTCATTACCTCATTTACCTATAAGACACTTAAGGGGAAAGGAACCATTAATAGATTATTCTAAGTCACATGTTGTGATTTCTACTTAATGTCTAAATAGTTTTAGGGGAAAAACCATGGACAAGGCAACTACAAAGGAAATCAGAAAAGGAAATAAAAGATAAATGAACCAAAAGAGTAACAAAGTTGGGGATTGTAACAGATAAAACAACTATTAGAATTGTTGAAAAGTGTGTTAAAGCACAATTTATTGCAACTTGGACTCCAATAGTTGTCAAGGAAGTCGGTGATAGATTTCATTTGAACTTTTAGGCAAGCTTACGAATAAATCCACATAGGTACATGGGTGCCAATCTTGGATGCATAACTTGGGTTCAACATTAGGTTAGGCAATGAACATAGGCTTAACAACAAACATGAGGACATAGAGTAGTAAGGTTGTTGCCTTTTGATGACTAAATAGGAGGGATGCATATGGTCACCATTGGGACTAGCGCCAAAGGAAAACATGATCTATGATTAGTTGGAGCTAGACCCAAAGTAAAAGTACCTCAAGAACACCCAAAAGACCAAAAGATTATAATAGGCTTCAACAACATTGATTTTTTGAGCTTAAAGTTTCAAAAACATGTTTAGAAGACTAGTGCAAGTTACAACAATGATGGAGTTTCAAGGTGAAAGTTTCAAGAACATGTCCATACAACCAGAATAAGCTTCAACAACATGCAAATTTTGAATTCAAAGTTCAAAGACATGTCTAGAATACTAGTGCATGTTACAACAATGATGGAACTTTGAGTTGAAAGTTTCAAGAACATGAAATACAATTAAAATTTATAGCAATATTCAGGCAAGCTCATGTGCATCTTCTTTTCGATGATGTGTTGTTCCTATTGATGCACCTCTTCTTCTTAACGTTGTCATCTAGCATGTGATGCATTGCTTGTTGATTCTTCCTAACTCCAAACCTCCAAGAAAATTTGTGCCCATTGCTCTTCATCTTCTTGATGATAGATGTCCAAGGAACCCAACATTTGTTGGCATCAAACCTTTTAGAAAACCAACTTTCTTCTTCTTAGTGATGATTGTGGTAAAAAACTCCTGCTTCCTTACGATGACTATGCAAAATAACCAGCACCCAATGTGTTGTTTGGTGATAGGTGTCCAAGAAATCTCGTGCCCATTGCTACGCCCACAAACTTGCAATGGGTTTGTTGTGCCCACCACTGCATTCACAAACTTGCGGCAAGTTTGGTGAATAGGAGCTTTTAATCCCATAATCGTTGATTTGTAGCCCCAAGTTTTGCGAAGATCTTGGCCATATGTTCAAAATTGAACAATTATTTTGTAAATGTTCATTGTTGAGACTTTCATCTATTTTGATGATGAGGACAAAAGATGTCCATAAGAGAGGATATCCTGGTTTGGTTATAGGTGAGTGAGTAAACTTTCTTTGGCTCCGATGTGTTCGAAGTTTGTTTTTTTTGGTCATTTTTAACCAACAGATCTTTAGATGGGCATAACTTCCTTAATTTTGACTCGATTTAAGCAATTTAAAGGGTGTTGGGTGCGCCCTCTACTGCTTTACATTTTATCTTTGGACACCAGAAACAAAGGAGACACCCAGTAAGATTTAAAGCTGACTGACACACTAAGTGTTTAGTCACTGGCCTGGTTACCCTAGTTTCACTTAAGATCAGCCTCTTTTTTACTGGTGAAATTTCGCCAAAAAGCAAAAAAAAATCAAATATGAAGAGATTTTGAAGGGTTTCAATTGCCAGAAGTGAGAAAAAAGGGTAAAAATTACCCCCATTTCTGTATTTGGTATTGAGTGTGCAGTCCACAGGATTTTTTTCAATTTTCTCATGCTGGTCCAAAAGTGATGATCAGCCACAAGAGGATTTAGCCGAATCTGGCTACAAGACAAATAGAAAATCTAGAAATCCTATTACATGGTGGTGAGCCACTAGAACCTATTAGCTAAATATAGTGATTTCAAAAGAAGAAAGCTAGAAATCCGCCCAAATCCTCCCAAAATCTTGGTGATTTCAAAACCTTTTTCCTGAGAATGCGATATTTTTTTCGAATTTTGGAACCCTTGATCATGTTGCTTGGGACATTTTTCTTTAGCAAAATGGCGAATTTTTGCCACCAAAAAAGTCACTGGTGTAGCCGTAAACATTGAAGGTTTATTAAATACCTGTACTTAATAACTGGTTTGAAGTCAGATTCGGCTAAATCTTTCTAGGGATGATGTCATTGATTCTGCGTCTTCTTCTGCAGGATCATCACATTAAAAATTCCCAAAAAAACCGCTGCTTAAAATTTCATAAAAACCTGCGCCAAATTTTTTAGCGTAGTTGTAAGTAGCCTTAAATAGCGTGATAGTCCGGTGGGCTTTTTGAAAAGCATAATGCTCGCTTGACAAATAGCGTGATGCCCATCTCCGTTTCTGAAAAGCCCCTTGACATTTTTACTTTGTTTTACTGTGATACTTCTGGAGTGTCTGGCGGTTACCTTCCGGGTATCAGTGGAATTTTGTTTAAAAAAATCACAGTGGTTTTGATTTGATGTTGTGCAAAGCCCAGGAGGGGGGGGGTTTGGGTTTTATGGGAATTGGACCTGTGCTTGGCTCTGCCTTGCGGGGCTCTCATTCTAGTAAAAGCCGTCCCCCTTGTGCTTTACCCGACACAAAACTGACAAGTGTGTGTATGAATTTAGTGTTGTGACCAAATTCCATCACCCAATTGGGGTGACATTTGCCCTGCCACTGGGGGAAATCTGATGCGTTGGACATGAGATTTGTCAAAGATAGAAATAGTGGGAAACCAAAGCGCCATCCGCATCTTCCATTTGCTGTTGAAGGCGACTTTACTTGAGTAGGGTGAAAAAACAGCCTAGGATGGTCAATTTGAGATCACAATTTGCGGTTTTAAGATTTGTTTCCACTAGGGCTCAATCAAAAGGGACGACCTTATGGCTATAGCAAACTATTTGAATTCAAGATCTGCAAATATGGAAAATAACATGATGTAAAACAACATAATTCTGGAAAAATATAAATTAGCCTTATAATTTCTGGACCATGTTTTTGAAACTTTTGCAAACCCACCTCATAATTTCTCAAATGTTTTTCTTGCCAAATTAATCGTGAGCATCTGCTGAGGCTCATAATTACTCAAATGTTTTCTTGGCAAAGCAATTTTTGGTCATTTGCAAAAATTCATACTTACTCAAATGTTTTTTTGACAAAGCTTTATGAGTATAATTAATGTTGTGTAAAGTTACACCTACTAGTATTGTTTCAAGTTTCTTCAAATAAAAAGAAAATCACAATGACTTAGCAAAATACGCAGAACTATAGTAAACCCAAGAAACACAATCACTTAGCAAAATACATGGGACTATAGTAAACCCAAAAAAACACAATCACTTAGCAAAATACATTGAACTATTAGTAAATCCAAAAATCACAATCACTTAGCAAAAATACAATCACTTAGCAAAATACACGGGACTATTAGTAAACCCAAAAAACACAATAACTTAGCAAAAATACATGAAATTATAGCAGTGCCAAAATCACAATCACTGAGCAAAATACATGGAACTGTAGTAAACCCAAAAAACACAATCACTTAGAAATACATGGAATTGTAGCAACCCCAAGAACACAATTACTTAGCAAAACACATGGAATTATAGAAGCCCAAAAAGCAAACACCAAGAAAACTCAAAACGGATCACGACTGAATATTATCACTAACAATGGCATTTCCACATTCTCTTCTTCTTGTTCGACGCCTAATTAGCACACACCATACGGAAAAAAATCCATTAACAGACTAAAATGTTCGGTTTAAACAGCTATTGCAAATTTGATTAATACCTGCGCGATGTTCAAAAATCCACGCTACTCAAAAATATCTCTCAGAGCTTTTGCAGTAGGCTAGCAGGCGATTTGTCGGAGCCTCTTTTCGCACGGGAAGCGGCAGACCATGGCATCAATTAATGCCAGGAAGAGATAAAAATAATCCCATAAACTTTGCCTCACTTATAATTACTGCATATATAATACTGCGCTATGTACTAGAAAGTTTTTGACCGTTGGATCACTTCGTATGTATCCTTGTAGCTCACTGTGGCCGTCCGATCTTTTCGTATGTCTTCGTCATCCTTACCTTGTTGGTAAGCTTGGTAGCGCAATCGTCATCATCTCTCGTGTGTATTGTTTTTGTTTTTGTGTTGAAGAATTTGTGCGATTTTTGTCTATTTTGTTTTCCTCTCATGCATTACACCATATCCGTCTGCAACACAATGCACCTACGATTCCTCACTGTCGTTATTTGCGGTTTTTTTCTGCGTTATAGTACAGGGATGATCTTTGTATGATTTGACAATCCGTAGAAACCAGTTTTTATCGAAGAAAGTGGGTGGGGAAGGGATTTCCAGAGCGATCCCCACACATCGTCAACGATTTCTTTGAGGTATGGAGGTTTTTGTTTACCTAGTTTCTCGTTTCATTTTTTCTTTCGGCTGCGATTCCGTTGCTAGTTGTGGTTTTTTTTGTTTTTTTTTTCTGCTTTGTCGCTTATAGGCGTTGGGAATTTCGACAGTTGAAACTGGGATTTGTGAGAAGAGAACTGTTCTTGTAAGGGTTTTAGAGATTGATTCTTGCGATCCATGTGGGATGTGTAATTGATTGCTGGAGACCATGGGAGTTGAAGTGGTGTATTGGGACAAAAAAGTCTTAGAGAGAAGAGCGTTTTTTCTTAGGGTTTCAGAAGCTTGCTCATGTCTTCATGTGATTAATCCTTGGACTCTAAAGACCATGTAAAACTATTATATGCATACTGAATTCTGGGAGAAGCCTGTTGATTAGGGTTCCAGTGGCATGTTCATCAAGTTCTTTAAACTTAGCAGGTTGTCTTCATGTGCAGTAACTGGCTCCTCAAAAAACTTAGAAATATTGAATACTTTTTTTCCTTGCTGATATCAAGGTTCTGTTGATTTCAGATGTGTGTCAGCAATTCTGTAGATTGAAATTGCAAAACATATCACACTTTGTCAAAGTTGGTGTATAGTTTTCAGGGTTTCAGAGTTGTTTATCTGATTGCTTCTGCAACCCCTGTTCATTTATGTAGTTGCTTCGTCTGCAAGCATGCAATCTCAAAAATTAGCAACTCTTTCTAGAGGAGAGTTATTCAGGGTTCAGAGGTGAGATGGCCATGAGATGGCCATTATTTTTGCTAAGCAAACTTGACAGCCAATGATATAGTATGGGAAAAACTTTAGATCACAGAGCACAATAAGCTTGTCAAAGCATCTCCTCATACTGTTAATCAATATGCTTCATAACCATGTTTCGTGATGCTATCACATTTCCTTATCCAGATGTAACCCTATCCCCACCTTTTGGTCTATTTTCCTTCCTTGAGGTTATCTTCCCCACTTTGCTTGCTGTTCCTGATGAAGTCTAGGATTTGGGTGTCTTCAGGAGGAAGGGCAGAACTGAAATTGGTGTCCTGCACCAGGCCACGGCTGTGATCCTGCAAACATGAGCTCATCAGGATACGGCCAGAAGGAGAAGGTTGCATATTTGTTCTCTTGCACATGTGACTTGTCAACCTGTGGATGGTTTGAATTTCTCTATGTTTTTTCCGATTACCCTGTGTATGGGATCTCCAGGACAGATGCTTGTAGTTGTTTTTGGTATCTATATCTTTGAGGACATTGGAGAAATGGAACGGAGATTTATTTGTGCACAATCTGAGATTGTGATGTGCAGGTTCTTAGTAGGATTGCTGCAACACGTTTGCAGAAAGAGTTGACTGAGTGGCAAGTAAATCCTCCATGTGGATTTGAACATAAAGTAACAGAAAGTTTGCAAAGGTATGCTTTTGAAAGCAGATCATGTTTATGTCACACCTGAATGTTGGACTCAGGAATTCTTCATCTGCTGGTGAAGGCTGCTATATTGTACATCTGAAGTTAAGGTGTTTTAATGTGATGCTCTCTAACTCAGATATTTGGTGCAGATGGATAATTGAGGTACATGGAGCTCCTGGTACACTCTATGAAGGCGAGACATTTCATTTACAAGTGGATTTCCCAGAGCACTACCCCATGGAAGCTCCTGTGGTGCGAATAACACATGTTTGACAGTCCATTTGTGGCTTACTAGTGATAGACTTGTCCCTTAGTTCAGAAAACTTCTGATGAGCTGGTCCTAGGTCCAATGTATGTAATATGGTTTGTCCACAGCTGCTTAGTATCTAAGGCTTTCTTTTTCTATTGAAGGCAACTTAGCAATGGGGAACATTCCCCTGTTTTGTTGCAGGTTATTTTCATGCAAATACCTCCTTTGCACCCCCATATCTACAGCAATGGCCACATTTGTCTGGGTAATTGATCTGGCACCCTGGCATTCAGTGTCTTTTTGTATCAGCATTTTTATGTGGGCATCACTAGTTGAACTACGGTATCTGATCATTTTCTGCTTGTGGACATTAAGTTAGCAGTGGTCAAAATGAATTATGAGCTCACATGATGTGGATTTGCACAAAGTTCACAGTGGTGTCTTCCATTTAACATTGCTTCAAATACCTAGAGGATTGATCCTAGGTGCTCTTTACTCTGAAAAGCTTCAAGTCTTGTGTCATAGACAGTTGAATTGATTAGGTTTATCAATTCACAAAATTGTTATGAGTTATTGGGTCTCTTTTCAGTGGTGCAGTTTGGATCTTAGAGGCCTGAAGTCAGAAAACCCTATCTCTTCTGATCCTTGTGTAAGAGAGTCAATGATGGTGCTGACCTGATTCATAGTTGGAATAGAGGGTTTGTCTGGCTCTTGGAAAAGAAGAAATAGGTGCTTTCCTGCTATGGCTTATGAGAACAGAGGTGATGCATTGCAAGTATAAAGTGATCCTGGAAGCAAATAATCTCTTTTCTGTTGGCAAACTATTCCTTCAGTCTAACTGGGCAGTAGCTATGTGGTGAATACATCAAGTGTAACTTGGCTGTCTTTAATTTACTTCTGGTTCTCTTTATCATGATCGAACAGACATCTTGTATGACTCATGGTCACCAGCAATGACAGTAAGTTCCATCTGCATCAGCATTCTTTCGATGTTGTCCAGTTCAACAGTGAAGGTACACCCTCTCTTTTTGTGTTTGGGACTGCTGTGCTATACTTTAAGAATAGGTCTCAGAAACAGGCAACCTTCTTGTTGCTGATCTCAGTCACACACAACTTTAGACACTATGAGGACTGTTAATGAAGCCATTGTCTGGGCTTTGTGTAGGCTGCCTGGCTGTGGTTGAATCATATTCTATCTTTGTTGTAGTTTTCGTGTTATCTATAGCATCTTGTTTCTTTGGTTTCAAGTTTCAACTGGTTTTCAGAAAGGAAGTGTTTCTTGTTAATGAAAAACATGATTCTAACCTGGAGTGCTGACAGTAAAGTTTCTATGCTGGTTGCTGTGCAGGCAAGACCACCTGATGATGATCGCTATGTTCGGAATTGTCGAAATGGAAGATCACCAAAGGAAACTCGGTGGTGGTTCCATGATGACAAAGTGTGATGGAAGCAGTTACCTTGGTGGTAGAGACAGCTTCTACTTGAAATGAAGGTCAGCAAGGTGTTACATAATACAGCCAGATGAACAGGAAGTCTGGTGGCTACCTCTGTTTTGTTGGTTGCTAATGGAGCCAGGCATGAGGCCAGTACGATGTTAGTTAACCGGAATGTAATGATTACATGCTTGATTGCGTTAAAATAGTATCCTTGGAAAAGTTCTGAATTTTTTCTGTTTCTTTCTTTTCTTGCGATGGTTAAATTTGTGCTTGTTTTATTTGCCTGCTATTACTTGGCAACTAGCCTCAACATGTCAGCAGGACATAATTGTATTGCCACTTGGTCCAAGTCTGGGTTATCTATCGTACTTTGGAAAGCTGCTTGATCCTTACTCATTGTGTGCCATTGGCTCAGTGTGGAAGGTTTCAGGGGCATCTTGTGGGTTTTTCTTAACAACCACAGTGGTTGGCTGTATATATATGGTGATTTATTTGTAGCCCTTGTCCACAGTAAAAATGGTTTCCAGATTTGTGTTGTGTACTAATGTCTTTGTCTTTTCACCAAATAATGTGATGCTTCAAGTCATTCTACTCTGCTGTTTTGTGCATGACAGTCACCTACATTGCTGATGATGGTCAGAGGGCAGCCTCATAGGGGTAGGGCAAACATAAATCTTCTTTTAGTCAAGACCAGTTGCCTAGCTTAAGAGCACGAGGAGAGTTTAACATTAATGGTCATTTTCTACAGCATTAGCCTTAGATGCAAGTTCCAGGCACAATGTACACTGTATTTTATTGTTTAATTATTTCTTGTAGTCAGCCTTGATATCTTGGTGTTGTAGACTTCAGAGCAGATATATTATCCCCTATGAGTGTTTGCATCTCTATAGTTTTGGAGTCCAGCATGTGTTTGCTAATGTGCAGTACTATCTATGGGAACAATGAACAGTTTTGTTGATTTGTATGTCATGTAGCTTTGAATAGGTTGTCTCTGAATGTTCTGAGGAGGAAGGTGTTGGACATGGCTGATCACCTGCAGCATCCCAGTTAACTGTGTCACCATGATGCAAAATTCAGAACAATCAGACATGAACTGATGTGATGTCCAAAGGACATGACATTAGTTGTGTGTATGGGGAATAGAGAATCAGAGAACCTGGGAGAATCAGAGATCCTGCTTCTCATGAAAAGTTTGGTATGGAAATTCAATCACAATGCTTGATTGTTGGACCTGCATTTACCCAGCATTCCAATGCATTTTGGTCATCTTATTGTTATACTTATTGCTTCACTTTGGATTCTTGGACTTTGGATTCTTGGACTGCATCCTAGCAATCTGACTCAAATTGTTCCAAATTGTTTCAAGTGGGACTTCACAAATTAGAAAAAAATGGAAATACATGTTTTCTCAGTGTAGAATTTGTCATCTAGGCCAAAAATATGCCACTTTTACAAAATTAAACAATTGAAAAAAAGTAAACATTGGGGTTGACCATTGACATCATTTTGTCTATGGTGTAACCAGAGGTTTGTCAATCAATCACTTCTGCTCTGTGAGTTGCTAGACCAATCGCAATGGGCATCACCATCCTACCCAAATCTGATATCAATCAGGATACTTCCCTTGATGTAAGAGTCAATGCAAAAACAAAAGTTTTTGGTAGCTGCATTTGACATACTGCCCCAAAGAAATTGAAGCCACTCAGCATGCGTAGCGCGAGTGAAGAAGCTCTTAAGGTTGTCTCATGGGTCACTCTCATTGTGGATCACTCAACCACTATTTTATGCGGTAAGTGGTGGCAAAACGATATTGCCTATTCAATTACTATTTTATGACCTGCGTATAGTACAACATCTCAAGAGGAGAACCAATGTACCTAGTAAATTGTATCGCAAGATTGAAACGAAACAAGTCAATACACACAAAGATTCGAGAAGAACAGTTCACAAGCACTAGAACTCTTAGAAGTATTGTCACCAAAAAACAAGGGGAATATTTTTTGTAATGTGCATTTCCCCATTGTTGGACATGCATGGATCAAAGTATATTTTTGAAACATTTGCTGAAATATAATGAGCCTGCTTCATATATTGCTTCTTCTTCAAAATCCTTACAAACACTTAAGTTTTATTGTTTTAATTTTATGGACCACAAGAGATCGGTCGTTCATCTTGATATCCTTTATAGGAGTCAACAGGTTGTTTTATGTGAAATGGCATCTCATTTCCAACAACAGAATCCTCACATAGATTAACTCTACTATTTCAACATGGTTTAGTCTCAAAGATTGGATAGAGATTTAGGGCAGGATCAACAAGTACAATCTTTTTCTACTTCCTAGCATCCCCTCAGTCCCAAAACCTCAAGAATTCCCAGAATGCAGCAGGTACTCTTCTCAAGACAAAACACATTCTATGCTCAGTTCAAAAATCCCCAAAAACATCACACATGACTTGACGCACAACCATTCCAGAAATCCTAAACACAGTCATCCTCTCCCTTGCATTTGTCCCTACAAAAACACATGCAACAACTCTAGACCTTTTCCTCACATTCTTAACACAGTGGAAGTTTTTATCGTCAGGATTCTTGCGATCCAGTAGTTCTAATCAAGTTCTACTTCTATCTATCTACAACAACCAAAGTCCAAATCTGACACATTCTTAGCTTTTCTTC
>Ga0209611_10001002_pt1 | contig 46357 bp, 28 predicted proteins | sample S1TSphgellanicum_3_FD_187693 | JGI IMG/M metagenome (GOLD analysis project Ga0209611, IMG submission 187693) | Host-associated microbial communities from peat moss isolated from Minnesota, USA - S1T2_Fc - Sphagnum magellanicum MG (SPAdes) (version 2) | ecosystem: Host-associated > Plants > Peat...
TTGATTGACAATACAAAGAGGTTCATGATGCCAATATGGTTGTTGCTAGCAGTGTTTGGTGGGCTGGCAACTGGAGTGGTGCTAGCAATGGTGATTGGTTTCCAGATGCTTGAGAAGAGTGCCATGCAACAGTGTGTGCACACAAAGCAGAAGCAACAATAACCTCAATCTCAAACATGCATAAGTGGAGAGGGGGCACAACACCTATGTTGTTCATGTCACAGCCTTCACAACCATCGGGTGCAACATTCACCCGCATCCAATTCCAAGCTCAGTTTAAACCCATTATTTGAGGTGGCAAAGCTCAGTGGGCTTCTACATCCCCTTGTGGAAGCAGCATGCAATAAGATACAAGCTAAATCATCAAACTGCCAAATCATAACCATGCAAGCCAATGGGCATAACAGCATAGTCACTGGCCTTCAAAGGGGGTGGATCAATGCCAGGAAGATTTTCAGGGGAGTAGAAAAGGGTGTCAAAGTGGATGACTCTAGAAAGGAAGACAATTTTGGTATTGCAGATAAAGCTGTGGCAACAGCTGCTGCAGATTCAGAAGGCTCCAATGCTGCACCCATTGCATCAGACTCGGCCTCCATGACCACAATCACCACCACAATCACAACTACAACTTCTACTTCATTCATTGATGGATCCCCTTCTGCATTTGGTGGTTTGTCATGCTCCACTATGCAGAATCTTGCTTAGTCTCAGAATAATTTAGTGGTGACTATTGCTGTACTTTAAAAACATCTATCATGCCAGGTTAGGGTTAGTGTTACTTGTCTCATGAGCCTTGCATGCAACCAGGTGGTGGCAGTGGTGGCAGTAATGAGGGTGCAATGAAGTCCCCACCACCACAACGAAAGCTTGTGCTCGAGATTCTGATGTCACCATCAGGTAAACTGCAGAATTGGAAATCATGATGTAACAATGTAAAAGCTTTGCTTTGGAAGGTGGAGTTTTGAAGTTTTAGCCATAAGCTGTCTTGGTATCATATGGAAATAATGTTTTATGGGTGTAGGTGATGGACAAGTAGGAAGTTTTCCATGTGCTACAAGAGTAAGATTGAAGCTTGAAACAAATGGAAGTCTTGACAACCTCACAAGCCTTGCAGCTGATGCTTCATCAGACTCAACCTAGAATGGTGATGCTGAGATTTGGACAGGTAGTGAGGCGATTCTATATCCACACATGCAAGTAGGAAACCTCTTGATCTTGACAAAGCATTCACAATCTGCCCCCTTTGTCTACGATGGTCATTAAATTAATCAGTTCTATTTTTTTGGGTCAATTTTGTACGGGCTTGTCAAGAGTGGATCTTATGACATTATTTTATGAGCTACATTTTTTGGAGATGTGCAATCTGCAGGAATATCTGAAAATTCTACAAGAAATGCCAGTGGAACAACAAAGTCAGGGAGTCTAATGGCAAGAGAAGGTGCAAATCAAGTTGGTGCGTCACTTCAAAAAGAGGAGGCCATGCCACCTAGAATGCAGCAAGGACTTGATATGGGGATGAATAGCAACAAATGGGCTATGTAGGGAGGACAGTATGAGGAATTAGATTGCTTGCATCTTGGAGGCATAGCAAAAATGACCAGTGGGAGCTATGGCTCAGAAGGGATCAGGCCTGGCTTCAACAATTGCAGTTCCTGTTTCTCGCAATCCTGCTAAGTCTAAGGTGAATGGGCGTCTGACAGGAGTTCTGGGTTCAAAGGGGAAGGTCAAGGGAGCTAGTTCACCAGGAGGTGCAACTAATGGCTCAAATGGTCTTGCTGTGTTATCAAATATTCCAACAACCTATGCTTTGAATTCTACAGACCAAGGCTTACCAACAGCTAAAAATTTGGGCAGCCATCATGCTCCTTCAAAGTTGGCATTAGATGGGTTAAGGTCTTTGAGAATTAGTTTGTTAGAGGCAGCCACATGTATGCTTGTTGGCACATGTATAATTGATGTGCTCTGAACTAACAAACTGTGGACATTTGAATCCATTTTATGTAAACGTTTACAAAGTGAAGGCTACACCAAGATACACCTACTTGGTCCACATTGTGAGTTGATGCATGAATTTTGGGCTCTATTTTGCACTTGCAGACCACTCACTTGTACTAGTGCGAACCAATTCTGGCTATGTCCAAGCCTTTACGGTGGATGTTGTGATTGTGCAACCAGGCCAGTTAGTGGATGTTCTTGTCACAACAAACCACACTTCTGGGAAGGTTTACATGGCAGATACTCCCTTCTTTGTGGCCCCCTATTCCATAGTAAGCAACATCTCATTTGTGCAGCCCAATAACACGCACAGGAGTCTGCTGGAACTAGCTTATTTATATGAGCATGGCCTGAATGTGCTCAATTCAAGCCTTGATTTAACTTTCCCAAATCAGCCTCTCAATCCCTTCAACTATACAGGCGACAGTTCAAACTTGAATCGAGCTCCTAGATTTGGAACAAAGCTCAGTGTTAAATGTCCAGGTGATCTCTTCCTACCCATAATTTGAACATACTTAGATGTTTTGCCTGGCCTTGGTGTTAGCAAAGAACTTTATGTGCCAACAATAAAAATGTAGCCCAACTCTTGGAATGGCCTTTGTCATGATCAATTGGTTAATAACTGGAAAATTGTGTTAACAATGCACTGTCTATTACAATCATTGAGATCATTCCATTACCAACAATATTGTCATCTTTGGGATTGATGGAATCAGCTGCAATTCGATCCTCGAGAAGTTCACTCATTGATGCTGATCCCTTGTATGGATCAAGAATTGCACTCGCATTCGAACGGGATAGTGTAAGGGGGTTTGCAATATTTGAGCTAGAAAGCATTAGTGGGTTTGCAACATTTGAGCTGGAAAGCATTGGCGAGTTTGCAACATTTGAGCTGGAAAGGGTTGGTGGGTTGGCAACATTTGAGCTAGTGTTTGGGGCAGCTACAGGAGAAGGAGGAGGAGGAGGAGGAGGAGAGACAGCAAGAGAGCTCACTCTGAGAGGAAAATTGAAAAGAGCTCGAGAACCTCGCATTTGGAATGCGACGACATCATAAGCTTCAGTTGCTTCCACCGCTGTATCAAATGTCCCTAACCATATTCTTGCACCTTGGTGAGCTGAGTCCCGAATCTCGGCAGCGAATTTGCCCCATGGCCTTTGCCTCACTCCTCTATAGTGTGGTTCCTCCTGCTGCCATGGTCCAGCTTTCACCATCCTCTATGAATTTCTTGCTACTTTTTTATTCTCGAGCCATGGTGACTTTAGCTTCTGCGAGGAATTGATCTGCTGTTGTTGCTGCTGCTCCTGTAATTCAATCTTTGTCTCATTTTGCTTCTTCTGAAGCAACTAGAGCTTTTTGTTTTCCTGCTGGGGAATCTCATCAGGCCAGTTACTGTTGTTGCGACAGTTCATAGTTATTGGCTCCGGGAGAAAAAAGTTATCAATCTCTCGCTTCATGGAACTCACAGCTGTAGCTTCAGGGAAAGCAAGTGAGCGCCTATGAGGAGGTGTAGGTTGAGGAATTGCTGCAGGTGGTTGCTGCACTTGAGCCTCCAGGAGCTTCACGGATTACATAGGAGCTGGACTAGCAACAGCAGCAGCAGCTGATATAAGAGGGATCTAATGCTGAACTTGCGAGCTCAGAAAATCAGAGTAGTGGTGAGCAAGATCTGCAAGCCAAGAAGCTCCAGCAGAATCCCATGAAAAACTAACATTGCCATTGTCATGGTGGTTCTCATCTTGGATTGTTGTTCTAGTAGTCAAAATTGTGGCTAATGGCATTTAAAATCTTTTTCTATGAATAATAATGATTTTGCTCTTTATCAAATCTACTAGGTTTTTCCAATCACATTGAAAAGGTGAAGATGTTCCCCATTACAAAATCTGCATTTTACATATGTAGTTCTATTTTTTTGATTCATATATACTAGACTAATTAGGTTCCTTTAGTTACATGTGATGAATGTTATAAAATGTTACATATATACATTGTTATCAGTAGATTTTTGAGCTCAATGGAAAGCATTTTCCATGTCCATTTTGTGTGTGATTAGTGAGCCATTATAACCCTAACCCTAAAACATTGCTAATTAAACCCTAAAATGCTAACCTTAATTCATAATGTTAAACTAGGGTCCATTATTCCTTTTCAATAAAAATGTATTTTACAAATTATTTAACATTGCCATGTGGTATGTTTCTATTCCTTGATCTTTAGAATATGTGGCAAATTTGAAATGTCCATTCAAATAATAATGCAACACGTGTCAAAATCCTCATTCTTGACATCTGATGAATGGGATATATCTAGGGTTTTTAATAAATATTTAAATGCCACAATGTTCATAATGAGACACGTGGCACATTTCGATTAGCCAAACACAAAAGACGTGGCCATTTCTTGGCCATAAGATTAAAAAAATTCTAGATCATCTAATTTCATGATCTGGGAAAATCAAACCCTCTAATCAAATGCCATGTGTCTCCACATGGTTGGAGTTTAGATCCACCAAAATAGTTGCAATTTATAGTCGCAAAATGATGCCTCGTATACATTATGTATATACTAGCCCAATCGGATGAAACAATATATACTAATTTAGTCTTCATCTACCATATGATGATGTCATCATGATGTAATGTTTCATGCGACTATTTGTCGTCTACGACTTGTCTTAGGTGACTATTAGATAGTTAGTTGTAAAATGTCTCTTTCGACTGAAAAACAGTTGTAAACACCAGTTGCAAATCAAGCTTTTTCTTCTTGTGTGACCAACACCATAGAAATTACAACATACCTTCCAGTAAAAGGCATACGCATGTTAAAGTAGGCCAAAAAAACAAAATTGGCAACTATGGAGGTTAAAAAATAGGACACATTCTTTGAAAAGTAACATTTAAATTACATGAACATATGTAGTATGACATGAAAAAGTTTTTTAAAACTTAAAAAGTTGTGTTTACTTTTTTTCCAACCTACTTTAATTCATTTTTCTTCATTTGGTGTTATTGTTTCATTTTGCACAAAGTAGACATAAAGTATAATCATGATTAGTCATTTAAAAAATTCATTCTTATGATTTCCTTCAAAGAATGTTTAAAACATGTTTTACCATGGTACAAACACAAAATGCATTTGTAATTCATATAGAAAAATAAGTTTTTAGCGCTCCACACCTACATAAGGAAAAAAATACTTTTGAAGGGCTTAACATTATCATAATTGAAATATTTAAGTTTCAAAAAATGTGTATCTATATGCTTGATGGCTTAAACAATAATAACACATCATTGGAATATTTTCATTTGGAAAAATACCAAATATAAACTTCAAATAAATAAATAAAACAACTCAAATAATGATATACATTGGGGATGACCATGATATATTTAACATGGTTAGTACACCCCAAGAATTATAACATTGGTAAAAGGCATAAAATTCAAAATTTCAAAATCTACTTTGCACCTACTATTACTTTTTGAGCAAGGATCACCAATTGGATGCTTGTGCCCTAAACCCTAATTCCTATGTTTGAGCAATTCAAATTTCAAATAGGACCTATTTAGTAGTCAAAATTGGGTGGTAGCCTTGTCCTTTGCCTAACCATTAACCACGCCAATTATAACCCCTAGGCTCATTACAATAATCAACACATGTGGGAAGGCAAATAACTTTTCACCCATGGTTTTTTACTAAATAGTATGCATAGGTTTGCACAAGGTCATCACACAAGCACGTCTTTGCCTTACAATGTTGGCCAAAGGAACACAACTTAATAAACCCCTTTACCCCCATAAAAGAACTAACACTTCAACCAACACAAAATAAGAAAACATGTGCAATCCCAACAACACAAAGTCCACTTTTTGTAATTTTTGTTCGGAAATTATGACAATAATTCAAATATCTCCATGTTCATTGATAATAAGAGATTTCTCCACATGTAAGGTATAGAAAAGATTATTCACTAACAAAATGTTGAACTATTAAATGATTGGCATGAAAATGTTTGCTACACACCACCCTGCACCTTAGAGAAAAAAAAACTTCCAAAAGCATTTGCTTCCAAATGGCCTCAAAACTCTCATGTGCCTAAACTTCCTATCCAAGGTCACAACAATGAAGATGGTATCCAATTCCACTTTTGTATGAAGAAGATGTAAATTTGTGATATTTAATGTGAAATAAATCTGAAAAAAAAAAGAATGGCCACTAGATTTCCCAATCTATAATCTTCAAAAAATCTATGCACTTGCAAGCTTGTAGATCTCAATGAAAAAAAATCAACAATGCAAAGAATACTCCAAATTGATGTCATATGTGTAGAAAGTTATAGGTTTTCAAAGTTTTAGGGATAATTGAAAAGTGTGCTTCCAAATTGTGGATGAACAACTTGGCCACCTCAATGAAAGTGAAAAATAAAAAATAAAAATAAAAGCCCTATATTGATGGAATATTTTAATGATGGATGAAAAAATCTTGAAATGGATGAAAATGGTTTAATTAAATAATTAAAAAGAAAACCCATACATGTTTGGATTGGTTTTGAACCTACCAACTCCAAAACCTATCTCAAACTAGAAGCTCAAAATTCAAAAAAATATGAAATATAAAATACTAATCTAGGGGAGGTTCGAATTGGACCCCCACTTCACCATATCTTGAGCCTAGTCCAAACCACATGAAGCTAACTTGTGATTTGAACCTAGCAAGGTTTAATCAGCTTGGAGCTCAATGGTGATGGTGGAGGAACTCAACACTCCCATTGTCGCCTCCTTCCTTTTTTTCCTTATTTTATTTTTTATCCTTTTCCTCTTCTCCTTCTTTTGCTTCCTTCTTGCTTCTACTATTGTGTTACAACAATAATGAAAATCACCATGGTAAGATAAGGAATTTCATGTCCCTCCTCCTTTCGAGCTATATCACAATGCACACCAATGAAAATAACCAAGGGGCAAAAATTGTCTCCTTTTCTTGTCGACATTGGTGACAAAGACCAACTAGTTGGGAGCTTGAACTCCTAGCGATGGTGGTGATGTGTGTTCGCCACTACTACCACAAAGTTGTTGTTACTTGAGAAAGAAAAAAGAACACACAAAAAAGGAGATATATAATAATAATAATAACAACAAAAGGGCTTTCTATGACAACCAAGGCCCTCCTTGTAAGAGTTTTGTGGTTTTTTCTTTCACAACTTTTAGGTGCTCCTAGGGGTTGTTCCTCTAAGAACCCATGTTTGTCTTCTCTCCATGCTCTGAAGTAACCAAGCCCCCAACGAGGTTTAATGTTTCACAAAATAATTAATGTAAATCATCCACAAAAACAACAAAGTTACCTTTGGACCATAATTTCCACCCTAGCAAAATTCCTACAAACACAACATATAACATGTGCAAAACATGAAACACAAAACAATGTTTAACCCATTAAATCTAGTACAACACCAAAAAAAATTAAATCGCATTTTGGTGATTCAGAACAAACTCATTTGCAAGGACACAAGAATCCAAACCCAAAACATAAAAAAACAAAACACAAACTCCATGTGTAGTAAAAAGCTATATCAACATAGGAAAAACTTGCAAAAACATAACACATTATGTTTTAGAAAATCAAATCACCAAAAATGATTTGAAACCACTCACAAAAGGATTATATCCCAAATACAAAATGTTTTGAACTATGTTCCCATTAAAACCAAATCCAACCTTAATTACCTTAAGTTACCTATAGTAACTAAGATAAAAACATGTAACTACCACAAAACTTCTAACAATGTACACAATCATTGTCATGTCTTCCATGCAATACCTTCATAATATTTAATTGATATTTTTAGTTAGGGTTTGTGGGGTTGTAATATAGATGAATCATTGGTGTGTTTTTCCATCCCACTTGATGGCACTAAGACCTTGTTGAAAGGTTTGCTAGAAGCCAATCAAGCACCAAATTTGGACGGTCCACATGGGACAACAAGGAAGGGTATGGAGTAGGCCAGTGTGGGCTCCAAGTGGTTCTATAAGGTTGGGACATGATCAATTTCTTGTCACAAAATGGTTGTTAACTATGTATTTCAAAAAGGAGCACAATTTGATTGTGGAAGAAACTAAACTTGGACACCCTTCCACTCATGAAAGGGCCCCATGTTAATAAGGTCATAATATAATGAATGAAAACATCCTTAGCAATGTTCATCAATCTAGCAACAAAATGAACAAAAGGTGGCTACTCGAATTTGGACAAATGTTGTAATCGAGTTTGATTGCCTTCAATCCATTGCACAAACAAAACTTGAAGTACAAAAACCTTTCCTAGTGAAATTTTTTTTTGTGTTTTTTCTCAAGATATTTGGCATTCCATCTTGGGGTGTTATAATCATTCTGTGGGATGCTTTCATAAGGATTGAAGTGGATGAAGACCTACAAGTCAAGATTTCAAGCACCAAATGCATATGCCAAGTGGGTCAAACTTGCATAGGATAGGACATATTGAGAGCAAGAATTGAACAAGGCAATTTGAGTATAGGAGATGCATGCAATCTACCACAATTCTAAGATGGTGCATGGATGGTATGTGTTCATACCCATCTTAAAAAACATTGGTTTGGTTTACATTTTTTAGACTTGTATATTAACTATGTATTATGTGTTTAATGCAATATTTGAGCAACTACAAAAACACTAGTTTGTAACTAGTGTATTTCAATTCCACTTGTAGCATTGTCAACTTTACACTCATCAACATTCTACCAAGGCAATTATGTCAACAACTTATCATCAAGCACTTGACATGGTAAATGATGACAATAGTTTTAGAAAGGGGTCTCCTAAGGCTAGGGAGTAGCATATATATTTTTTACTTGGGTATCCTTGGCATAAGCAATGGCACGGAGTTCATGCTTTCCATTTTTTTGAGATTGGGACACTTTTTTGGACATTTTTTTGAGTTTTGATAGATGTGGTATTTGCATTAATACATGCACGCTATGTTTTATTACAATTGTAACCTCACACTTGCATTGTATTTCTAGCTTTGAATGTGAGTATTCCATCAACATCGTATTGAAAATTTCCTTACAAATAATAATTATGAGTTTGAAACATATTGCAATACCCTATTATTGCATTAACAAACTTGAATAAACATGAAATTCAATGTGCAATATTACAAAAATTACATATATCACATGTGACCAAATGTGTAATATTTGCATAAGGATCACAAAATAAACATCAATTTTTTATCTTGACTTTGTAATACCCACATGCAAGGCATAAAATGTTGGTTGATTTTTTTGGATGGTGCATGTAATAGATTGAATGTTGGGCATAAAATATGCATCCTAAATGAAAATTAAAATGATGAAGGTAAGGAAGTAAATAAACAAATTTAAACAAAAATTAATTAATTAGTTAATTATGAAAAATAGAATAAGTAGAATAAAATAAGAATTTATATGAAATGAAAAAATATATATAAAGAATAAATTTTTAAAAAATAAATGGAAGAAAACACTAGAAGAAAAAATGAAAAATAATAATACCTACATTTGGGTCACAAAATATGCATTGATTATTGCTTAGGTGTGTTGTATTTGAAATGACATTGTTTTCATATGTGGGTATTCATTATGAAAAATCATGTCCATGGAAACCACATTGCCCTATAATTAGAACTCAAAAACCATTCAAATACAATTGTGTTGCAACTACATCTTCCAAAATGCAATTCTTATGCAACTACATTTTATAAATACGATGATTTAATAAATAAATTTCCATGTTAGAGACTCCTTGATAATTTGATCCTCATTGTAGGGTTGTGAAAGTCTAATTCATTCCCACTTCACAAAACTTTTTTTCTTTTAATTAACTTGACCCATGTCTATGAATGTACCCGTCTCACAATGAGGCACTCCCAAGTTTATCAAATTGTATTATTGTTAAATAACCTCCTTGATCCCAATTTAACCAAATTATCCCAATAAAAAGACTTGTCAATGCTAGTTGCCAAGTTAATTGATCTCCCCAATGTTCAACAACTCATAGCTTTTTTAAATGGGATTTAAATTTGACACTTAAGCTTCTATCATGTACAACTATTAAGAGTTTTCCAATGTTGTAGTAAATTCTTCAATTGGACTTGATTTGATATGCTCAAATTGGACCACTCAAATGATCAAAAGGCATTTTGGTAATTTCATTTTGAACCTTTCAAATTCACAAAATTTTTAACTCCTGTGCTTATTTTGAGAATGTGACCCCAATTTATTTTAATACTCTTTGAATTTTTTCCAATGATATAAAAAACATTCAACGTGGACAAGGTTTGGTCCCCCAAAACTTTGGGACACTTCCAACTTCCAAAGTGAGAGTACACTTGAAAGTCATTAGGGCCTTTCTTCTTCATTCACCTTCCACATTTCCATTTCACCTAGGGATTGTATTTGGATTCTTTCCATGCCTTGGATTTTTTTTGGGCCATTTCCCTTGTCTTGTCCCAACCTTGGTTGTGAACCCAATTTGGTAGTGTTATGATATGTGAAACATCTCCTTGATTCCATAATTATTTATATATTCTAAATAATTTAGGATTATTTATAAACCTTAAACCCTTAAACCCTTAAGCCACTTCAAAACAATGTACATATCATATGTACAACATCTATTAAAAATCCAATGCCAATGCCAATCACAAGATGAATAGTCTAATTTGAATGACATATTGGCTTAACACTTTTAAAACATTACGCTAGACTTGAAGCATTATATTGTAGTCCAATCCTTGTTAATGCACATGAGGGAAACAAGACTATTGTTGTAACTTTGAAACTTCGTCATTTCTCCATTGTTTCCCAATTTGTTTTATAAAAAGGTCTTCCTAATTGTTTCCATTCAATAGTCCATCAATGTTTTGTGCAAATAACCATGAAACTAGAGGTGAAATCCAAATTATATTATGAACATCACTTTTACAAGGTAACATAAAACTTGAGTCTTGAGTATCACCTATGAGAAGACATCTCCAAGTGTTTATCACTTTTCATTTTCATACATTATGGTAGCCTTCACTTGTAGCATTACAATGTTGCAAAAACTTGTCACCTTGGTAGAACATTTAATCCAAGTTTATACATGGGAACTAAAAAATGTGTGAATAGTTTGCAAGTATGAAGTTCCTTGCAATTTATACAAGTTAAAATAACCACAAGCACACATGTATTCCATGGAAATGTACACAACATTTTTGAAACTCAAATTGTGAACCATATTTTGTCAAAGGCCTAAATTTGAAGCATGACAAATAATACCTAATTTGTTAACCTAATTAATGTCATGTCTCATGTAGGAAAAATAGTCCATCATTAAAATCTTAAAAGATTATATTCCTTTGTGATCATGTTGTAAACTAGACATGTTAAAATGGTACAAAAACACACTTTTGCACATATCAACACATAAAGAAAAATGTAAACATTGTTCACCTCAAATCATAACATTAGTTCCATAAAGCACAATATTCACATCTCCAACTCACACAAGTATCAAGTTAGATTTTTTTTCATCAATGACAAATTTTTATTTGATAATACTTCACAAGCATAATTTTGTTGAAACATCAAAATGCACAAAAAAAAAGAAGATGCTTTCAACAACATCTCAATAATATTTTTTTAGTTTCTAACAACACAATACACTTGATCAAATTTTGATTTGGACACACAATTTGAAAATTAAAATGAAAATTAATTTTTATAAAAGATATCGCTTTTCTTGCAAAGATCCATGTGATAAACCAAAGGAATGACCAAAAAAAATGATAGATAATTCCAAATGAATGGAACATTATTGGACATTGAAAAAAAGTTGTGATGCAAACAAAATTGATTAGCTTGGCATTCAAGAAAAATAATTCAATGGAGTGTAGTGTGCACTAGGATTTAGTTAACTGATTATGAAGGTTAATTATGCTTTCTAATATATTTCATATAAAGATTTGAACCAATTTCCGAAATTGGCAACATCCATATTCAACAAATATCTTCTTCTAGCACAGTTCAAATGCCCATGCCCATGCATAAAGGATAATTTGTACATTGCACAAGCTTCCAAATTTGAAATATTATTTTGCCATAGGTTCATGAGCATACCTTAATCTTAGATTGCAATTTGACTAAAACAATCCCAATCCAAAAAATGGACCAACCGTTACAAATGTGTTTAAAGGTCATTCAAAACATCATAATTTTTGAAAATATGTATTCATGGTGTTGTAAGGAATTTCAAGTTGAATGTTTCAAAAATAAATAAAATAAAATTGGATGAAAATTGGAAAATTGCCACTATTGAAAGATTATACTTTTTCATTTTAGGCAAATTTTAAAATTGCAAGTTTTTGGAGATTGGGACCAAAATGTTGTGTTCCATTTGCTCTAACATAATTGGTGGTGGATGGAAGGCATGCATATGATTCATTTGAAAGAAAACAATATAAAAAACAGTTGAAATGAATGAATAATGGATGGTCAAAGTTGACCATCCAAGAGAAGTTTTTTGAAAAACATTGATTTTCATCCATTTGAAGGTAAACAAAAATCTTGAAAAGTTTGGGACTAAGATGAGGAATGGCATTCCAACATCTAATTCAACTTTTATTTTAAAATGTTGAAAACATTGGGCAACAAAACTTTTCATTAACTTTCACATCAATATTGCATAGGGTTGTCAAGAACATCCTATCATGTTAGGTAGCTCACAAAAATTCTTATAATGAGCAACCAAAGCTAAGAAACTCTCATTAGAAGAATGGGCCCATTCAATGACATGGCAACTCCAACATGTGTGTCATATTTTGAAGCTAATGCTCTCAACTAAGAGTACTAGGAAGGGGTTGGACCAAATTGGTCCTCCTTGATGTTGAAAGGTTAAACAAGTAACATTGGGGATGTAGCCATTAGCAACAACCTCATAGAAGCTTATACAAGGCATTTAGCAAAATTGTTAAAACTATCCACAACTTCAATTAAAAATATATATATGAATATATATTTTTGAAATGTTAGCGATATGTGCATTTGAAAATTCAATGTAAATATATGAATTTATTAATTTACATTTCAATAACATCGTTTTGGAATGTAATATTTATAATCACAATTTGTTAGCACCAATAGTTCCAAATCAAACAAAACTTTTGAAAATGTATTAACATGTTTCTAATTATGAAACAACCAAAACATATTAAAATCTCACCTCTTAATCAAAAATGGAGTTCTACCTAAAAGGCCATGCTTATAGAATTCAATTTCCACCCACTAAATGTTTTTTTTCATTGTTATATGTTTTTAATTATAGATTTGAAAGCCATTTAAGATGAAAATGTCAATTCATGTATTAAAAATTGTTGGGAAACTGCATTCAAATTATGTATTTTTTGAGTTGAAAGAACACAAGTTGAAAAAAGGAACAATGTTTAATCTTCAGCATTTGCAACATCATTTCTTCCTAATTCATTGCTAAATACTATCATTGAAGATATGACCCACTTATAAATGAACTTACAAATTTAACTTGGCACTACAATGCAAAAATGGGCATGATAACAAAGCCCCAAAATCATCAGACTTGCACAAGCAATATTTGCCTCACATATTCACCTTTCCTATTCATTAGACGAGGTGCCTTTCAAGTTCAATTTTTCTTTTATAGCAATGAGCCAATTTGATTGGCCCATCACTCAAAAAAAAAGAAACTAGAGAGGCTCTCCCAAATAGACGGTTTTATATTGAAGTGTAGAATTCCTCCCCTTTGGCCCACCTATAAAGGTGAAAGGAGGACAACATTTGCCAAAGCATATGGGATAAAAGTGAGTTGTTACAGGGAACTCTTTGGGGAACATGTCGAGAACTTGGGGAACTTTTTGCTCCTCCTCCCCCCCACTAAACGGGGGGAAAGAAAAGCTTGCATGGAAAGTGAATAGTGGATAGTTCACCCTCCACACCAAACCCAACTTGATAAAAACCCTCCCCCTACCCCCCAACCCATAAGAAAAAAAATGGAAACCCCTTGCCGCTTCCCTCCATGACATGACTTTTCATTGGTTGCATGGAAATTCTATTCCTAAAATTGGCTGCCATTATTTTTGGCCTCGACTAATAGTTCTTCCTAAGAACACATAACCTATTTACCTTGGGGTTAAACTGTTCAGATTACATCTACAATACTAAAGGAATTGATAACCTTGGGAAGGAATCCACCTTTCTAAGATAGTCATGTTTCTCATTTAAACTTCCCCTTTTCACAACAAATCCCATGTAATGAACATGAACCTTACCAACAAACAACAAGAGTATCCAAGGTCCTTGGGATACTCTTGGATGTATAAATTAAACACACCTTTATATTATAGAAGGTTTTGTTTCAATTGAAATTGATGTTGATTGGGAAGAAGGTAGATAAATATATTATTGACACAACAAACTACATTGATCCATTTTTAGGATTAAAAAAAAAAGTCATTAGCCACAACACTTAAAAGATTTATGAACAAAAAGATAAATCCAACCCCAATGAATAAAATTGAAAAAAACTCCACAATTAACCTTTCCATGATAATGATCATGTGGTAGTTCAAACCAAACCAAACAATAATGAATGTTATCAAAACAAGTTGTGAATGCCACCTATGTAATAGTAGACCATCATCTTCATTATGGATGATAGTGATTGGTCACAATTACCCCCCATGACTTCACGATGGTGAGTGTAAATGCACCACCAACCAAAAAACATGTCTATTTTCAAAAAGTTGGGTGCTTGTTTTTTATTGGTGCTGTCAAAAGATAATAGACCACTCTTTGATTGACCTTTAAAAGTTATATATGGGAACACTTGTTGCAAACACATAATGGTGAAAATACATGAATAACTAAAGAAAATAAAAGGGGGGAACCATTTGCTTGCACCAAATGACTATTTTTTGCTCACATTCAGGTGTGAACCTTGCTAGATCAACCTTTCCATCAACACATAAACGAAACTTGTACAAATGCAAGCTAATGATGACACACATACTGGAAATGTAGACCACCACTATTGATTAGAATAAAATTGACACACCCCAAACTTTTTGATAAACTCAACTGTGTGTCCAAAGGTGAAAACAACATAAGGATAAAGAGTTAGGGTACACTCCATGGTTCATAACACTTCGGGGGTAGAGGGGTGTGTTGGAGTTCCGGGATGGGAACTATGATAAGTGGGTCAATTATTCACATGGACCTACACAAACCAAACAACAAGTTGGTTAATGTGTAGTTGAAGCACTTTTGGTGCACGGATGAGCCACGAATAAACATAGATTCACAAGATTCACCATAGCCCGGACTTAGGGGAAGCCACCGCCTTCCCCTTTATAGTATTCTCTGTGCTTAGCTATGGGCCATACACCCGAATATCATTTTGTCTTGGGACTCCCAACTTGGGAGTCTCGAAATTCCCAAAATTAAGACTTTCACAACTTTGGAGGCCCATAACTTTTTGTGAAGACCTCCGATTGAGGTGAGATTTAAAGCAAAGTTGTAACTTTCATCGAGAGCTTTTCAAAGATATGTGGCCTTTCAAAGATATGTGGCATGCCAGCTAAACGCAAGTAAATTAAGGAGATTCCCAACTTTTAGTGATTAGGAGTCAAATTGGCAGTTTGACTCCTGACCCTTCTCTTGGCCATAACTTATGTTTTTAAGCACCCAAATTGATCATGCAAGCCCATTTTAGACATTTATGTTTCAAAAGATTTCCAATGATATAAATAACTCTTTAATCCAATGGTTTTTGACCCCTGTAATCGCCTTTTGAAAATTCAGGAGTTCATAGGAACTTCAACTCCCAAAGTGGGAGCCCACTTAAGAGTGTGCGGGTTCATTCCCTCACACTCTCCTACACTTCCAGGAACATGAAATGCGACTCCCATGCTTCATTTTCGACTCACACATTTGCAAGTCCTTGCTTTAATCACGAGCCCAAGGCTAAGGTTGCGACAAAAACATTTCATTTTGTAAAAATTAGGATTGCTTTAATTCAAAAATCATCAAGTACAACTATAATAGTGTTTTGTGGCAAGTGTGAACTAACAACCACTCGCGCACCATGAAATATGGATGGTACGTGGTGAGGAAACAATTTTCTGTTGAGTTCTAGTTCCCAATCTAATCATGGTGGTTAATCATGGTGGTGAGCTCAGGTGTTTTTTTTGCTACCTACCTACTTGTACAATTGTGGTTTGTTAGTAGGTATGGTTGTTAGTTAATATGTAGTAAGTAAAACCGTAATGTATGTATAGATCATCTACTTACCTAGTAGTCACCTATTTCCTACCTCTCTACCTACATATAGGATCGATATTTTACAGAATGAGTTACCAAGGTGGAATAGGATATTAATTAAGTTGAAGTTCATCCACAACTGAGTCATAAATGGCATCCAATGAATGGTGCATGGGGGGGTTGTTGGTTCACTCTGGATGTGCTTTTGTTGCACATACTTTTCCACTTTACATGCCAAGTTTTGCAAGTGCTTTTGTTGCACATACTTCTCCACTTTCCATACCAAGTTTTGCAAACACAGGGGCTTCAACAGCTTACCCTCTTTTTTCATTGGCATTGCACTCCATCAGATCCTTGGTATCATTGATTTTGTTTTCAATGGCGAGCTTGTGCAGGCTTTTTTCATAATTCTCCATTTTACAATTGCTTTCACCTCCCGTATTGTCACATTCACCTTATCGTATCAACATTGCAACACACATAAATAGAAGACAAGTGAAACCCACTAAAGTCACCCTCTCTTTCAACCCCTATCCCCTCTTTCAGTGGTATACGCAAAGTAAGGAAATTTTGTTAAATCTCAGTATGAAAATGCACAAGGTTTGAGACTAATTATAGTAGTTGTACAGGTAGGAGCAGTGAAAACATACGTAGCAGCAGTGGAGGCGCTCAGGAAAAAGGAGAGAGGGGATGAAACTCAGTTTACCACCAAAAATTGGTGAAAAAACTAGTTTGTGTCCCAGTCCCACACATTTGATGGCCTATTATGCCAAAACTGGCCGTTCTTGCCCTCTAATCACATGACTTTATGGATAACTTTACTATATGGAAAGTGTCTCCAACGAGTGTTGTATAGGTATGTGGAGCACTAGCATAAGGTATTGTCCATCAGTAAGAATGGTTGGAGGCTCGAAGTGCCCCTAACCCTAAACCTTGGAATCAGTCATAAGAAATGAATGTAAATGCTTACTAGATGAATGACATAGTTTGAACTAAATTAGGATGAACTATATCACCTTATACTTGGCACATTAAAAAATGTGAGATGATAATTAGGACAGCCTTGTTTTTCAGGAGCCAAATTTTCTGGAAGCTACTGTACTAGACAAAGATTCCCAACACAATATCCCTCCCTTGGCAGGCAGAGCCAACAAACCACCCCTACCCCAATCCTGGCCAGAGTGAACCAGCAACCACTAGTGCACCGGCCACTGAATGCTGGTTATGACTCCGTTGTGGACGAGCATGTCTGGTTTCATCTTGGTAACCAATTATGTAAGAAGTAGGTCCTGTATGTATGTAAATAGTTGACTACTCGGTAAGCAGATGGTTTATAAACCAGGTTTACTACCATAGTTTTTACTACACACCTACTAACATCAGGAGCAGTTAGGTAGGTAGTGAAAAAAGCAACTGGTCTAACCTACACCATAAACACTCTATTCCCTGCCCACTGGCATCTGATACTTACCCATTTACATAGTTAGTTATCGAGTTAGTGTGAGGTGGAAGCATGAGGGTTTACTCAATAGGTGACCAAGGTTCCACCTTGGTAACTCCAAAACCAAGTCATGTCATTTTCCAATTGGTGGGTCACATGATATCCGAGGAGAGCTTATTCTTGTTTTAAAAAATCTGACTTCAAGATAAATATTAGCATCATTGACATGAGCAATGCATTATGGAACATGCCAACTACAAGACCTCACCTAAATTTGAAGAGTGAAACTCTCGATCAACAGGTTTTCTTTTCTGTTTTGTAGAAAAGTAGCAGTGGAGGGGGAGAAAATCAGATGCCCCTCAAAATCAACTGGCAGATTCCTGATGCAAAGATGAGTTCAAAACTTGGCTGTTGCAATTTACTCAAAGTGAGTCCCTCATGGATCTTTCCATGCCTGCCCACATGCAAGTAATACCCACCCTTTGCACGAAACAAGCTCAGCACTCAGTTATTTAAAAAAGTATTGCAATCCACTTATCACCAAGTTAGAAAATCTCTCTGCTATCTCCAAATACTATACAAAAGTAACAGTTGAGAGACATACAATAAGTTTGTAACCAACCAAGCCAAGTGCTTCCACTATGGTGATACAAAATTTGAGCAGCTTGTTCTTGCCATAGGTGTACAAATGTTTTTCAGTAGTGTTCTTCTTTACAAAGCCTTTCATACCTGTTCTGCAAGTTCCACAGGCCTGCATGAGACAGACCGTAAAATTCAACTGCAATAATACTTGTGGTGAAAAGTGCAAGCAAAAGAAGCCCTGAGGTATGCCAGTTTTTTGTCACCTTTCAGTCTAGACAAGATGGATCAGTAAGCTTGGTCTCTACGAAACAGTTCACTTGCATTGATCATGAGTTCCCTGCTGGTGATCTTGTCTATGAAATTCAGAATCTGCTCGTCAGACTTGAAGAAACATGTCAGTTTATGTCAAGAATGACCAATTCATGAATAGAAATGCAATACATTGTATGCTGTCATCCTCGGCCATAACTTTCCATGCAAGTGCCCGATCATACTTTGCTAGCCGCCCCATACTTGAAATACGGACACCAGCTGGGAGATATGTGTAGCCCTGTAGAAATAGCAGACCACTTTCTCACATAAAATACAGTGATTTGAATATATTGGCTATCTCTTTTGGCTGGTGGCCATGGTACGAAGGAGAGTAAGATATTACATAGTGTTGATTGTATAGAAAATCACTAGTTCCAGTACACTGCTGTGTCCTATGGTCATGCATGGTTGGTGTACATTACAGTCATAGATATTACCCACTTAGTTCAGGGACACTGCTAGAACACAATGAAATGAAAAGAGTTTGCAAAACCTACCTGTTGTAAGACCAGGGTAAAGTCAGTGTATGCAGTCTTTTGACCTTCTTCATCCAGGGTCTTCTCCCACACCAAATTTTGTAAATCCCCAGATGTTGTTTCCAACATATCCAGACCTGCTCGATTTGCAAACATGAACTCTGGTAACCCCTGTGCTCCACACTCCATCCATTAACCTCCTCATATTTTACATCTCCCTAAGTACTTGGACCTCACAACACTCATGCCAGATAGTGTTTTTCATTGGTGCACCAGATGGTCACTAGAACAAAAATAGGGATGCTTAATCAAACTTAAAACAGACATAAGAAAGAATTCTCCAATTCAACATACTGTGAATGACTGTGTTTGGGGCTTCTAATTTAGGGTTCATACACAAAATTTTGCAAAAGACAATCTCAAATAAAGAAGGATTTCAAGGCTACCTTCCAGGCACAACACACGATGGCGTCAGTGTGTTGCCAAAATACTTCAAATAGGGAATTGTCATCTGTGGCATCTATTCTTGCTAGGTCCATGCCCAAGTTGAGTCTGTAAAATCAAACACAGTATCAGCACACAGATCTTATGGTCTACCATAGCAATTGCTCCCAGGTTCAATGGTCTCACATCCTTTCAGAACCTACGATATTTGTGTCCAAGATGATAAAATCATTGCCAGCTACAAAAATTGGGTACCCAACGTGTCTGTGATCTAGTGATGCATCTTGAAGATTAGATTGGTATATGTGCCCGACCTGCAACAACTGTCCTTTTGAAAAAGGGTCTCAAAACCATTCCAAAATACTCTGTTACATGGTGGCAAGTCTCAATTTAGAAGCATGCTATTCTGTGCTCACAAGACCAAGAAAATCTAGAAATTGGATTCTTTGGAGGTCAGTTATCAGAAGTCACAAATTATACCTGTAGCTTTGAAGGATGTGCCGGGCAAGAACAGCAGCATTGGCAGAGCCAGGACTCTGTCGGGGGGTTGAATGTGAAGGTGCCAATGCTATTGCAACACGCTGCCACATAAAGAAAGTGGGAGGCTTAGATTGCACAATGATCCAACACCCTGGAGTGAACTACTCTGCTATGGCCTTGCCTCATAATCTCATTACTTTTCACATTAGTAAAAATTAGTGGCCCTGGTTTATCAGCCTATTATGGGTCACACAGGTGCTACGCCTGGTAGTAAGAGTGAGAAGAAGGGTTCTCTTGATGGGTATAAGAGTACCTGCACTGAGGCCACCACAGAGCGCACATACTGCCTGGCCACAGCTGCACAGTTTTCTCGGGTGTGTGCCTCATAAGCAAACTGAAATGCTATGGTTAGCACTGACCGCAAGTGGTTGGAAGAGCCTGTTCCAGTTTCAGTTCTAAGCCCAGTAACCTCTGGTCCTCCTTCAAGTGCTGAAGCCAGATCACGGGTGCGCGAAAACCCAGAGCCACCCTGCAACACATACAACATACAAAGCCTTTAACATTCCTGATGAGATTGAAGCACTCATTCACTGATATTGCTAACCAAAATGTTTTTTTAATCTCCCACAGTAACTTGGGTTATGAACATTGAGTGGAAGCTAATAAGAAGAAACGAGCCTAGTTCAATAAGGTGCTTACAATAAGATGACAGTCAAGGGGGATGACACGGAAGCCAGATGGCAGAAGAGGAACATCATCTGACAATGTAACGTCAACTGGTGCAAATACAAGCTGGGAACACACCCCAACTGCATTTTCATCGATTCCACTGCATAGCTGTTCCCAACAAACACAATTTTTCAGAAACATACCAAGGAAATCAGAAAGAGTAGCATAAGTATGTTCTGGTTGGCATGGAAGCAGATTAGAACAATACATCTTATCATGCACAAAGCAACAAAGTCAATGCCAAGGATTTTTACAAAATTCAGTAAGGACAGATCATACCTGGAGTAAAAAATTGTCTCGCATATGGATACCATCTGGAGCACCTGTATGTTGTTCCAGTTTCACCACCTCCAGAAGCTACACACCCAAATCATTTTGCCCTTTTGTTTTACTTGAGTCACAGTCTTTTCATGTCCAATGAGATATAGCAATTTCAAGACAGACAGGGAAGGAGCATTCTATATCAGGAAATGTGAACCCAGTGCAGTGCAGTGCAGTGCACAGGAGGCAAGACCTCTTCTTGCTCACTGGAGTTGACCAAAGGCAGGGACAATTGAGAGTGACCAGCAGTTCCATTACGGGTGGTACTGCGGAAAGCAGCAGCAGCACTAGCATCAATGTCACAATCAGCCCACTCTGAGCGATGCTCCCGCAAAAAGCGTATCAAAAGGGCTGCAGGCACATTCTGGACCCACTTTCATCCAAATGTAAGTAAATGGAAAAGTTTAACATGATAGATAAAATTGAAAGCACCCAGAAACATTGAAAAGTGAAACTGCAAAAATCTTCAGAGAACTGGTCAAACCTGCAGGAGCATTGATGCTTTGGCACACAAGATCCCACCACCAAGAGTGCAGAGGAACCTTTCTGAAGCTATCTGGCTGGACTTAGTGGTGGAAGACTCATTGATCATCACACTGACATCATCCATGCCATCACTCACTGTGGCAGCCCAGCCATCCTCCACAAATCCATTTACTGCTTGGTTGAATCCCCTGATAGCCCAGTCACAATGGCCCACAGCTATGTTAAAGCTGTGTGATAGCCCATGGTCACAGTGGCCCATATAGTACATGTCTGCTGATAGCCTATAGTGACAATGGCACACAGATGTAAAATAGTACATGTATGTATTTCTCTCACTGTTTCACATCACTTTTCCATTGATTTATTCCTTCACATCAGACACACTAGCTTGGTTCAAAAATTCATGTCTTTTGAACTCCTTGGGTTTTCCAATTACATACCTAGCAAGCCGCTGGCTAAGAGCACGAAGAGCAGCAGGTTTTTGGCCATTTCGTGGGGCGATATCCCCACTAGCTTCTTGTGATAGCTGCCGTAGATGTCTCAGTGCCTGCCATATAAAGAAAGAGAGAAGAGACCAATTGATCAGACCATCAAATTGTACCGCTACTGTTATGTACCAGAAGGATTTTGAGAGGATTAAACTCACCGCAATTGTTGTCTTCTGGGCAAGGACAGCTGAGGACTCATAGAGGGGTCGAAGTACCTCTGGCACACTCCATGGCTGCAAAAAAAGACAGCTTAAATATAAAGCCAGCTACTGAAAGAACAATGCTAAAGCATTTGACTGCACATTTTGCAAGGGGGAATCTCCATTTTTTTATAAGAAATATATAGTCTAAACTGAGCTCAAAATAATGGGGATAGAGTTTGTAGCTGTGTGCCATGTACCAACTATCAGAGAAAGACAAAGTATGTAGTTGTGATTTAGGGTTTAAGGTTAAGCAATAAAACATGCCTCTAAGTCCATGTGGTCAACAATATGAATGATGCATCCTCCGCCTTCACATGGACGGATCAAGTAACCACTGGGTAAAATCTCTGCCCTCACAAAGGACTGGACAGGAGGAATCATTGGCCCTCCTTGTGCTCTACTTAAAGACCGTTCACAAATCTGGCAAAAACAATCCACTGTTATATGTCATGAAATAATGTGCTGAAATAGTATGTCTGTGGGAATAATGTTACAGTTAGAACCTTTATTATGTGAGACAACTGAACATCACAGGAAAAGAGACCACAATCAATCAACTCACCACCACATTTCTGTTTTCCAAAATAGTAGTGTATCTGAGGGTACAGAAGTCCCGGGGAGGGGCAAGTGTTGTCGGTGCATACATCTGCACACATGCACAAGGAGATATACTAAGAAAGAACATTTGGCAGTTGTTCCAAAAATACTAGTATCCTGGAGTTAAGGATCAAGCCAGCATGCCACCACATGGTTAGGGGACTCAAGTGGTCACAATCAAACACGAGCAGGGCATACAGGCTGAATTTCAGCTTAACAAGTTACAGTGGATTGGCAATTAAGGGACAATTACTAGCATAAACCGTCAAGAGAAAATTGTTGGGAATTTTGGGGTTAACATCAAGTTATCAGTGTGCACAAACAAAACAAAGTTCTCACTACTACCTTCTTGTAACTAGGAATTCAATAAGGCCTATGCAGTGACAATTATCCAGACCATTTATATCTATAAGAACTGTCCACAATTGAAACTACAAATCATAGAATTTGTCATGAGGTCTTCAGTGAGAAATCACAGCACATTCAAGTAAAAAGTTGTTGGATTTTAGCTGACCTGTGTATAAAGGAGCTCCACAGTTCCTCCATTTGCTGTTGGGAAAGAACCTAATATGCTTAAACGACGGCAGTCCGGGAGCCACGACGGCCTATCTTTCAAAACCTCCACAACCTGCCCAAAGAACAATAACATTGTGCATCAGGCATCTGAATTAAAGAGAAGAGTTTGTGTGCAGGCTGCAAGCTACAGATCCTGAGTATACATTTTCCTCACTTCTTGAATGACTTTATGGCATCTGTTTCAAGGAGACAAGATAGCCACAAGGTACCTTACTGGGCTCCAGCCCCACCAAGCTGCAAGCTCTCGCTGCAACTCCCGGACAACCATGAGAAATGGCAACAATGCCAATGGCATCCGGACCAGGCTGCACTAGCCAAAAATACATCTTGATGTCATTTCAGTGCATTAATGTATGAACATTCAGTTTCTCTGATTCTAGCAAAGTCACCCTCACCACCATATTCCTAAACAATCATTACTCGTGCAATGGCATACTTGCAAACAGGCAGCAGGAAAAATGCAGCTGACACACCTTCATACCCGGTAACTGAATCCAGTCAATTGCAGTTCCTGTGGCCTTTGAAACAAACTCTGTGACAGTCTCCTCTGCAATCGACAACAATCTGCCAACCCACTGCTATCAATAGGATGCCAACAATGTGAATGTCCATTAAAGATCTTATCTGATCTTCAAACATGCTACATCTGATGCATACTGACTGGACCACAGAAGTTGGTCTGCATCAGATTTCTGCAAAATATTCCTTTCAAAACTTTCAAGCACATGAAATGCTGATTCCCTACAAAGTTCAACAAAAGAGGAGCTCTTGCAGGCAATGAACTTGCAACAAAAAACCTGCAACAAGCTCCAGAAGAAGCTTGCAGCTTGAAAAAAGAAAAGAGAAATCATTCTTGACTAGTGGACCTCAGAAAATTGACATTGCAAAGCGGAAGAGCTGACAGCATTGATAACCAACTGCAAAAAGAGGACCCTAGAAGTCCCAAGTCTAAGAGCAGATAGCTATGTCCTCTGAGGATTACAGAAGAGCTGAGCAAGAGAGACTAACTCGGCAGGGCTAGAGGCACGTGGAGAATGCTGAGGAGTGGGCTGCGGAGGCAGTCCACCTGTGACCACTGAATCACAGCTAGTATCTGTGGAGGCCAAAGCTGCCTGCACACTCACACTCAAATACATTGCACATCAATGCTTTTCTTAACCCCAGTTTAAGTGGATGCCCATGATTCAAAGTCTGCTTTCACTGACCTGATCAGGAAGTTTTCGCTTGCCAGGAATGGCAGGCATTTGCTGGAGTTCTTGGCGTAATAGGTGGTTATCAAGGGTGAGCTGTGAAGAATGCTTTGACAGTCGCTCATTCTCTTCCATCAGCAGTTTATTTAGAGCTGTCAACTTTGCATTCACAGTGACAAGCCGTGATGATTCCTTTCGCTGCTTTTCACGACACCTACACACCAACATATTTCCATGAGAACAAAAGTGAGATCTCCAAGAAATGGGCATAATCTCATGTACACAATTTAGATCATGACTAGATATGCAACACAGACCTTCGATTTTGAAACCAGACTTTGATCTGCTTGGGCTCAATGTTGGCAAGGATAGGACAATCCTTGATGAGCTGCTGGCGGCGTATAGAGCTTGGTTTGGGACATTCATGGTATACCCGCTCCAGAGCCTCCACTTGCTCATTTGTATATCGTACATATTTTCCAGACACATCCATGCCAGAATCTTCTTGCATTGCCTTCAAATTTCTGTAGCAAGTGGAACATGGTTCAAGGCCCATTTCAGTTCAGTTCGGCTGCATAAAAGGGCAATCAACAATTTCAAGAGATCCATATATATGCCATCATTTTCTCAAACCAATAGCACATGGTACATATGACGACCATACAGGAAAGTAGATTTGTGGAAGTCAATACAATCCCCCACAAGAAACATGGACAAGACACTTTTTCCCTTCATGATGGATTTGCACACGCACAGAGATTTGTGAAAAAAAGTATGCTATTACTCTCAGTGAGACAAAGCTCTATGCTTTCGTGAAGGAAGACACAATCCTCTTCACAACAAATCTCACAAGAGATGTGTTTGCAACACAAGACTGATGTATTCTCATGTTGAAGGCAGGTTCAAAGATAGTAGCTAAGCTTTTCTACTCTGCTATCGTTGATGAGGGTTTCTTGGAGACTGATCTCCACAATTCAAAGCACCGTCCAACAAATGCTGTAGTCCATCACGAGCACGATGCATCGGGAATATCACAGTGTTTGGCTTTGGCTGTGACATTATTCCCGACATCCGAGAGACCCGTCTTCTTCAATCCTGTCCTTCTTGCGGCCATACATCGAATGTCATACTCGGCGTTGACGGACTATACGCGAATTACAACTTGCTTCTTCGTTCGTTGAAGAAACAGCGTACGAAGAAGTCCGACCATTGCAGATCTCTGTGTGATTATGATGTCCTAAACGTGGAGCTATTTCTTCGTAACAAGAACCATCAAATCTTGCGGATTTCTGATCCGAGAACGTAAGTCGACGCAGGCCTCGTCATTCGGAGAGGGAGAGAAGGGGGCCGTGCCGAGAACGAGTGAAGAAGTGAGCTGACAGCTACAAGCTTCATGGCATTCAAGATTGTACTTGTTTTCCGCTACAGGAGGAAAGACAGGAAAAAAGGCGTCTATTGCAAATCTACTCAGTTCGGAAATACAAGATGAGCTCGCTCGCTGTCTCCGGCAGCGAGTCTTTGCAAATCGAACCTGGTTATTCCAAGCTTTGTAGCGATACAGAGCTGCGAAAGGGGCATAAAAAAGCAAGCAAGCAAGCTGACAGACCTCGGAAATCAGATCACCAGGTTGTTGGAGCGGCCACAGTGACTGATGCTGCTCACAACATTTTGCTTCAGCTTCATCACGTGGTACTTAGTCCTGCGAACCACAAGCAGCAGCAACAATGATCACGAAAAAACCCCTCTTCTAAACGAATAAAACACTTGCAAATTGTACATCGACGCCTCGCTTCAACACTCCAAAGCAAAACCAGCTATGAGAGGAGGAGGAACCGTTAAACCACACAGAGTACAACAATACCGAACGACACTTGAAACTACCATCTCCAGGAGAGCTACCGCAACGCTAACAACGAAGAAGAGATGAGAGGAGGACACAGCTGAAGGACACCACGAGCATCAAACAGAGAAGAAAGCTTCAAATCACCACTGACTAAAAGCCACACCCAAAAAAAATGGAAATCGCTGCGGAACAAAGAGGAAATAATGAATCTGCTTGCAATCACCTTCAAGGTCCCAGAAGCAGCGGTGGAATAATGGAGACTAAGGAACAAGGTTGAGACAGGACGGAACAACAAACAACCAGAGATAGATAGAAGCCACCAAAAAACACAGAAAACATGCTCCAAGTCGTAACAGGAGCAGAACCTGAACAGATCCAGAATGCAGACATGAGACCTGCGTAACACGTAGTCGGTGCGGATGGCGTTTAAGGTCACGTAGTTGGCGTAGGCGCGAACTCAGGAAGCTCCAGAGAGACAGAGTCCGGGCGGCAGCAGTGTAGTGGCCATAGCCATCGCGCCTCCCGTCCGACCAACCGTGCGAGACGACCGCGGGGCCTCGCGTTTCGCACCGCGCGGTTCGTCAAAACACTGCGCAGTAGGTCCCTATAATAATCTGTGTCGTTTTGGCTGTGTACTCTTTTACCCGCCAGTCACTCCCTCGAACTTCAGCAATCATTACTTTATCCCGCGGTCTCTGTCAGCTACGATGATCCGTACGTCTGTATTATCAAGAGCTCTAGATTATCCAGCGCTGTACTGGTCCCGACCAGGGGTTATTAGCATTGTCCAACGGTCCGGCCGTTCTCTCTCTGTGTCTTTCTTAGGGCACCCAGTACAATGCAGTGCCGAATTTCACAAATTAAACAAATTTTGGCTAATGAATTCAGATACCATTTTTTAAACATTTGGGAATTGCACATATCATAGTACCTTGGCGCCTTCTTTGGCACAAATTATATTACTTTTAGAAATGATGAAATTTAAAAAAAAAACCTTTTCTCAAAGAAAAGGGAAATTTTGTGAATCAAAATGAAGAATCTTTTGAAGTATTCAGGAATAATCTACTTTTCAAAAATAGAATCTTCAAAATTAATTAATTAATTATTCAATGGACATGTGCTGAAGTGGCCTCATAATTAGGGTACCATTGTTCCTTTTGAATTAATTTTGTTTTAACAGGTCGGTAACCTCATTCTTTGGGGAATTCATTCACAGAGAATTTGTATGTAGTTCATTCTTCCTTTTTTTGTTGTTGTATTGTGAAAAATAGTCTAGTACTTTGGCAACTTTGACACATAATCTGTTGAATATAATTAATTAATTAAATTTGAAACGTTCATTTCAAAAAATAGAATTTTTGAATATGCAATATTTTCCTTCACCAAAGGTTTTTTTTTTTTTTTTTTTTTTTGGGGAAAATTTAAACATTTCTGAAAATAGTATGATTAGGTAGTGTCCAAGCTGCCAAGGTACTATGGGAGATATTCACCAGACATTTTTTGGATCCACCATTGCATGTAGTCCTTTGAGTTGTGTTTAGTACCTTTCTTCTTGTGGCTACCAGAGAGTTGGAGGGGGGGGGGACTCAGGTACCTACTACCAAGTCGTCCACTGATTGTTTCTCTCCTGTGCTCTGTGTACTTTTCTTTGTTGGGTACTGCCTCTCTGGCTTGGGCCTTTAGTGAATAGCACTACTCCACCCCCCTCTCAATTTTGTGATGTGCCACACTGGCAATCCTGAGAAGAGGAATTAGCCAAATTTGGCTACAGGTCAGAAGTACATTTTTAAAAGAATCCTGTTGTATGTTGGCGACCTGCTGGAAACTATTGTCTACATACGACAATTTCATAGTTTTTTCCCTTCAAATTCTGTCAACTTTGGTTCATTTTCTTCAAAAAAATCCTTTGCACAAGTTGCACTGGGTTTAATTTTTGATGTTTCCCAGTGCCAATCTCAAGAAACAAATCTGAAAGGATTTATAAAAGAGTGTTAAGGGATGGAAACGTATGAGATATATATATATATATATATATAACCAAAGAGAGCAACATGGGGTGGTTGAAGATATGGCATAAGAGAGAACCCTGAACAGATCCATAAAGGAATGAAATCTGATTTTGGATCAATCATGAATACCAGCAGTATAGAAAGATCCAAGCAGGAATTGCTTGGGACCAAATTCTTCTTTTTGTGCCTGGGTTGGGGGTGGGATTTGATCAATTACAGCCATAATTACCTGAAAGTGATCGATTTCCCACTCACAAGGAAAAAAGGAAAACTCTGAGAACCACCAACAGCAATTCCATGTAACAAGGCCTTTTTGAGAAGAGGGGGTGTCATTGCTCACATACTTTAGAGCAAAAGAAAAGGAAAAAAACCCAACGTTATCCAGCAAAACAAACAGAGATGATTGAAATCAAGAGCTTAGTGCATAGAAAAGTTGAAACATGATGAGTTCTAGAAGAAAATACACAAAACAGTGTGTACTAAATTTTTAGTTGACCATTCATATGGAATGTAAAATTAAACCTTCTCAATCAAGTACATTGACAAACCTACTTTCACAGGTGGGGGGGATCGGGACGCCGTGTCATTCCATTTGGACCAAACAATAGTGCATGGGGTTGGTCACACGCAAATTGTGGCAACTTCATCTCTGAATCTCTCATGTGACTACCTAACCTAAAGAGGTTTCAGGTGATCTCAGGTGTGCCCAATTCTCATGCCACCCCCAACACTGGACTTAAGTCCCACGTCCCATGGAAGATCAAAATGGGATTTTCTCTTTTAGAAAAGTTTGGAAATTTCAGAAAATAACTTTATCCTTGAGTACCTAGTTGCATGGAACATCAAAATGGAATTTTCTCCTTTTGGAAAACTCAGAAAATAACTTTTTGTGTGGGTGGCATGGAAAAACTTAACCTAGGGAGAAATTGTGTGGGGTTCTAGGGTTTCCTAAAGCAATATAATAATAAAGCTGAACACTTTTCCTTGCTCTATTCTTTACTATCAAGATCCATTTCTACTAGAAGGCTAGGGTGAAGCAGCACCTACACCCACCATGCCTCCCACTTCTTTAGTGAGGCCTCTTGGTAGGTGTAATTAATTCTGGGAATGTTAAATTTGGACTTGGAGACCCTGATTTAGCCTGAAGACCGCCCACTCATAAAGTTTGAAGTTCAAAAAGCAACCCCAAAAAGTTTGGAAATTGTGCATCACACATCATCACATGTCTGGCGCTCTTTAACAATGGACCTTTGACACCTAAAGCCCCGGCAGAAAATTTCTAGTGTATATACGGAGAGCACCTTATCCACCAGAATTTCTCCTCAGGAAAGGCCTGGGCATTTTTGAAAAGGGAAATGGCTGCTCTGGTCAGCATTTTTCTTTTCTTTTTTTTAATTAAAAAAGAATTCCCATGATACCAGGTGGGTACCTGCTGGGTATCATGGGAAGAAAATAAGAAAATAAATTTTCTGCAAGTGCTTTATGATGGGTATCACCCTCACAGCAGGGCCTTTTGGAAATGCCTGCTGGCCAAGGCAGAGTAGAGGGCCGCTTAATTGGGGAACACCCTGCTTCTTTGAGCATTACCCTAGCTCCCTAGAGCAATCACAACTCACAACCCTCAGAACCCCTTCCACTGGAGAGAGTTACACCTGCTATTGGAAGTGTGCTTCATGGGTCTTTGAATTGCTGCGATATTGGGATGGTGCCCACCTAAGAGTATTTTCAACCTTGTAACAGTGAGCTTTGGAGTTCAAATTGGCAGTTGCAATCTTAGCACCATACCAAACTTCTGAGATGAACTTCTAAGAAGTTTGTAATATTGTGAAGACTCAACACAAGCTACAACCTACTACAAACTGAAGCAGGCCTTAGAAAGAGCAAAGCCTTTGACAAAGTGTCAAAGATGGAAACAAGAATCTAAAGGGGAATTGAACAATTGAACCAACAAGGCTGGTTCAATCCTACAATATTAGTTTCCTGGTTGCAAATTCAGTCAGGTGGTACTTACTCAGATTTGAGATGTCTATCTAACCAGCATATGAAGGAAAAGAGAAAAAACCCTAGAACTTGCAAATTTTCAATACCCTCTAAACATTCACTAGGATGGGTTTCAAAAAGATGGGGAGGGGGAGGGGGCAGTGAATCTAAATGCACATTGGACAATGTTATAGTCGACCTCATGACTTGCATTATTCCCCTAATGATGCTCATAATGTAGAAAATGCCTGTCTGTGACTGTAGAAATCCCCCTGAGACAAATGCCCCAACCTGCCCCCTACTAAACATTCCATCCTCCTCTACTTTCCTTCACCTAAGGAAGGAAGGAACCAAAAACCTCCTTCAAAACAAATACCCTAATGAAAAGAGTGTAAGTATACCAGACAGAAGGTTCGTAGCCCTCTCTGCAAAGGAGGTAGGTGATGGGCTCGAGCTACCACAACCATGGGGACCCACACACCCACCCGCTCACTCACTCTTCCTGCCCACCTCCCCTCCCCTCCCCTCGGCCTTTGCGTGTTTCCTGTGCAGAATGTCCAACATGATGCCGACACAATATTGGTCTGCACGGTGAGGTGAGAGGCCCACGCTCTCATCATCACAACACAACCCCATCATGTAGCCTTGTCCCATTCTGCTGCCATGGGGCTATCGATTGCTGTTGTTGTTGTCGTCGTCGTCCCTGGCTGTTTGTAGCAATATTTTGCATTGCACAGGCTCATGATGATGGCCATGAATTCCCGGCACCTAGTGGTTGTCAAATAACTTGTGCATGGTGGCTTTGCACCACCTAATTGGTGTTCAATGCTTGTGCCCTCTGCTTTGCACTACTAAAAACTACATATATGTAAATAAAGGTAATGGATAGATAATATATACCTTATATATATGGATAGGTAATGGATAGAGAATGTATACCTTATTCCCTAATAGTTGTGGTTTGTTGATGGTGCACTTTAGGTTAAGTGCACACACCAAATCCCATCTCAACTTAAAAAAGCTACGTAAATTGGGTTATAGACATTCTTTAGATGGGTGGGTGATGTTCAATATATCATGGGCTGGCCACATTAAGGTCTAGGGTGGCAAATTATATCATTTTCTCGATTGCATTAAAGTCATCTTAAAGTCAACCTCAATTTGACCCCCTCTTTGCAGTTTCATGCTTAATTTTTTGGGTGTTTTAAAATTCAACCATATTTGGGGATGAAACCTCAAAACTAAGGATGAACATAGAAAATCAGGCATTCTTTCTATCTTGTCATAGTTTAAGTGAATGAAGGTGTTACTTCACAATAATTATTGTAAGAACACTATTATGAATTAATTAGAAAAAAATTTCAATGAAAAAAAGTATTTATGGGAAAACTATTTAGTCTAGCTAACTATTGGGTATTTTGGTAATTTTTAAACTATTATTGATGGGTATTCATCTATTGTTTTCTATGTACTAGGTGATGAAGCCATTTGAATAGTTAGTTTTTGAGGATAAAGTGATTGACATGAATTTGTCAATTGATTATATATTTGTGAAAAATGTTAAAATACAAGCCTATTTTTGTAAGCAAGGATGAGGTGCTTTTGTGGCTTATGAATGATATGAAGATTTTCTCATATCATTCTTATTTTTTCATTGTATTCTTGAAATTTGTAAAAGGTTGGATTTTTTAGTATTATCTTGGTATAGAATATTGTAGCTCTCAATATTGAACAATTTTTTTTTTAAAAGCATAAAATTCACTTCATTCAATTCACTTGGACTCAATCAAATTGTGGACTCTAGCATTGAGTTTTCATGATTTTACAATTAATTTTAGTATGTGCATAATCTTTTAATGATGATCATACATTCATAGTAACGACCAAAAATAACAAGAAATAATAAAACAAAGCAATAAATGTATTTAAAAATGGTTTAAGGTTTTTTAAGGGCTTACGTTGTATTACATGAAGGCATTTATTATGAAATTCTTGTGTTTGCAACCTTTCGATGTTTCTATTGGTTCCACAATTTGATAGTTGCAATAAATGAAAAGGTTTCCCTAATATATAAACTTTGTGCATACATCCATACTATTAAATCCAATGAAATACTAGTCAATTTTTCAAGTTGTTATTCATGAAAGAAAACATAGAAAAACACATTTTATCTTCAACTCTCCCTAAAACCATAGCCATTGAAAGTTTTATCAACTTTGATCACTCTAATAACTTGTGAAAAATGATCCAATTAGTAGTTATCAACATTCTTAATTTCAATGCATCAAGTAAGAGCGAGATGTAAACTTGGTTAGCCCCAATGTCTTTGATGGTAACAATAATGCGCCTTCCAAATTTTGAATTGTGTTAAGAAAATGTGTTCAACTTGTGGTTGAACCCCAAAATGTGAGGGTAAATAAGGCCAATGGCATTCATTATCTCTTATGAAGGGAACCTTTGTTACAAGTTTTTAATTAGGCTTTAAACAACACATGTGCATTACTTTTGCACTTCTTGCATTGCCATGAGCTAATCAATCTCGGAAACCCCATTCAAGGCACATGTTACACAATCTTTTTTTAATTACATATAGGTATGTTCATATAAACCAAAAAGCTATGTATTCAAACATAGTTGATGGCTTAGTGAACTAAGTATGATGCACATTGCAGAATATCATTGGAATGTGCAATGATGTCTAGAAATTACCCAATGTCTTTCAGGCCATACATGTATTATTCATCATTAGATACATATGATACAATTGGCCCTCACATTCCTACATGGTAGCAACAAAATCACATATGAAAATGTTTTAGTTTTGAACAAATTTTGGCAATTGTTGAACAATTTCATGCAAATTAAACCAAAAAAAACTTCAACATCACACAATAATTATGGATTTGCATCAGTCTTGTCATGCATTACATGTTCATCAATCATTTGAATCACAAGTGATTTGTATTCCATCAAAACCAAATGAAAACATTAAGATCCATCATGTTTTCATATTGTGAAATTTTTTTTACGCTTTTTACTCCAAAAACTTTGCAAACTTAACCTATCCAAATGCCGCTTAAAGGATAAACAATAGTAAGTGTACATGGACTACAATAATATCTCAATCTTAAACACTATATGCAAATTTGAAAAAATATTATCAAATTTGTCTTGGTGCAACATAGTGTGCGTTTAAAATGGTGCGGGCATGTTTTCCCTTTATTGTGTTATGACACTTATGTTTGCCTCCTAGAAAATTGAAGCTTCATTTGTGCCAAAATTTATGAATTTTGAAGCAAGGTTAGATTTTGGAAAGCCCCCAAATTGAGGCACACTACCATTACCACCTTGTGTGAGGTTATTTGTTATACCACCATTCACCACTTGCTCCAAAGTTAATAAAATTGGCATGCACTTCCAACCTTCAACAACATGAGCATTGAACTAAGATTGGTAATACCATAGTGTTTACCCCATTAATAGAGATTGAAATAAATCTATCTTTTTTTAATCAATTTCCAAATGTGCGTTTGTGAGCAAAAGATGGTGCATACATTTGATCATGTTCCAAGCACTTGAATCGTTCCAATAATGTCAAGGGTTCTTTGGGACTTGGACAAGAATAAACAATTGTGACATGTTTTCATAATCTATAATCAAATGTCCTTATTCTAGGACCTCTAGAAATCTATCACAATTTGCATTTTTTTTTTGTCCTTTTTCAATGTGCAACTCGGGGACAAACAACTTTTTTATTTTCCCAAACCCAAGAGAAATGCAAACTTTACATGTAACCATGGACATCTTGTTAGTGGGGCCCATCATCACCTCAACCCAAGGTAGTTATGTAACCCAAATGTTTAGAAACACATAATTTAATTCCCATTCCACCTTCCTAGGTTTAATCTTTGGCTTTGGACAGGCATGGTCAAAAGTAAATTGGACATATTAAAAAACATCTCTTACATGAAACAAAAATCTACCACAATCCTATGTTGTGCTTGTATGTTGCATGGAGGGGTACGGATTTGATGCCTTTGCCATAGTAGATCCAACAATGGAATAAGGTTTGACAAGATTATAAGAGAAGAATGCTTGAATGAAGAACTTGCAGGTAGTTTTAATAGAGCCATAAAAAATGGTGGCAACAACACAAAACAAGAAGCAATTAAACATAGCTTCCTTTACACACAATTGTTAAAACTTTTACAATTAGCACATAATGGATAAAGTTTAAGATGTTATAAAATGATGTGAAAAGGTTTAAAGAGTTTGAAAACCTAAAATAAACCTTAAACAATTCTAGAAAAATGTGATGAACACATTCTCCATTAGAAAAGGTTTAATTTAGTACCTTGATGTGTGCATCATCCATGTTGTAGTCAAACATCTTTGATCATTGTTGGTGACACATAATTTGAGCAATAAATCAAACTTGACACCAAATCACAAAATGCACTTTTGCAACAACTAACAAATCATGCAAATTTTCAAGCTTGCACTTATTGATTACAAAGAAAAATCAACTTAGTGCATCATATGGAAAAAACAATTGAATGTAACATTCAACAATAGAAAAGAACTAACAAAAAATTGAATAGCCACCTTTAACTTAAAGTTCATTGTTGTTCTTGTGCTCCAGTGGTGGCTACAAACCATTGAAACAATGTGAACTAGTGATTACACCATATTGAATCATCACAAAATTGGAATGGCAAGAAGGTAACAATGTTGTGCAAATAACTTGAGAACAACAAAGAACTTGCGACAAGATAATGACAACATATGATGTGACTCCTTTGAAATCAAGCATTCTATGGCCTTCATGTGTCAAGCAAAGTAACTTGCATACTCATCCTTTATGAAAACTCTTGTTTGAAACATGATGTCAAATGGTGGCAATTTCAATAGAATCAACAACCTTAATTGAAAGTAAGGAGGTAGAATTGGTTTTTGTTAGGTTGAACTTATGCAACATTTTACCATTAAAAAAAAGATTGGCATGATATAGTGATTTTGTGTCATTGGCGAATTTTAACCAAATTCATGAATTCAACTAATACTCAAGATTTTTCATGAAAAAATGGCCCAAAATTGTCAAAATTCAAGAAAAGAAATTCCCAAATCACTAGAGTTTTATGATAAGTTCGATTAGGTAGTCAAGTATAGTACAAGGATCATTTTATTTTTAAAAATAAAACATCTGAGTATATAGCCAAATTTGGTTATTTCTTCTTCTTTTTCTTTTGCATCATCATCACTTTGGCTACATCGCAAAAAAAAAAAAAAAAAAAAACTGGCCTGGAGTACTTATCCACAAGGGTTGCATTCCAAATCTGTTCACAATCTTACACTCTGTGATGTCCAATTGAAAAATGCCTCTCATTTGAAGGTACATTAATAATCTTGTTCCCAATTGACGGCACCATGATGCAGTTGCCATGTGTGTTGTAGACTCCACTGGATCAACTTCTTACTTACACTGCAGGGATGAATCATGAAAGTGAGCTCAGCTCCACCAGCTCTTCTTCTTCAGCCACACCTAGCTAGCTAGGTAAAGCAGTTAAGTTTTAGAGAGAGCCATGGCATGCTGCTGCTGCTGCTGCTGCTGTGTTTACTACTTTAGCATCTGACACGCTTTTTACCAACAGTACTTACACAAAAGAAAATAAATAAATAAAGGCTGACAGATAGATGCCTGCTTCACACTGGGATGGGGTACATTTTGTGCAACAAGCCAAGCAAAAGGATACAGTACACAAAGTACTACAAACTCTCAACTCACCTGAAAATTTGAGATCTGAGAGAGCAGATGAGCTTTGTGTTGGATGGCTGGTACCTTCTTTACCTACTACTCATGCTGGACACTAATTATTTCTTAAGAGGGTTAGCTTGAGTTATTATTATTATTATTATTATTTAAAATATTTTTAAATAAAAAATAAACTAATAACAGTATTTTGTTTGAAATTCTAAAAAATCCAACCCAATTCAGAACACAAGATAACTTTGAAACTTACTTGTGGAGTTAGCATACTTTTATAAAAGGTGCATTCACACTTGGTGTTAGGGACTCTTAAGATTGAGTCCCCTAACACCATGCTACCCATTTAGGACTTAAACCTAGTTACCATGAAAATTTTATGTTAAGCTAAACATTCACTTAACATTAAGCGAAAGCCCATTTAACATTTGTTTGGGTGCCATCTAGGATGCCACCTAGATTTTCATTTAACACTGACTTAACATCAAGTGTGAATGCACCATTATAAATAATTAGAGATTATCGTTGAAATTCTGAAACATTCAGATTGGGGCTGCTTTGGAACCCTTGTTTCTTTTTTTCAAAAAATTAATTATTTTGACAAGATTTGCCAAACATGAGTTGTTCGTATGTTATGTACAACGATCAATTGCATTACTACATCAGCAAAGGGTGATTATAAAGCAACCCGAAAGTGTGGGACTGGTAAGGGTTGTGCTAAAAGGTGGTAAGGTAGGTGGTGAAGTGAACCACCACCATAGTAGTAGTAGTAGTAGTAGGCCAGGAGCATTGCCATCCCACCTGACTTCTTAGCAACAATTACTACTTTGCACCAGTGCCAGAGAGACACACCATGCAGATGAGTACCACTGCAGCCGCCCAATTCTGTTGGGGGGCGGGGCAGAGAGAGAGACTCCAGCCAGCAGTATTCTAGTGCCAGTGCACTGATGATATATACCACTTTAACTTTTAGACTTGGATATCCATTTTGAACATTTCTTCTTTTCTCATCATCTGCTCTGCTGGGCTTTCCCCTGGGCATCTGGGAATTTTTAGTAGGCCAAAATTATTTTGACAAGGAAACTATGATTTCAACCTATAAAAAAATATTATTCATGGAAATTATGATTTCAATTATGATTTTTCATGAAAAAAATGGCCGGAATTCATCAAATTTGAAAAAATATAAAAGATCAAAATCCCCATTTTTAAAAAATAAGTTCCAGTAGGTAATTTTAGCCAAGAATGTAGAAGCTTTTTTTAAAACTATAAATCATATCTGATATATAGCCAAATTTGCCCTTTTTTTTTTCCCCTGGATTCTGGTCACTTTGGCTACATCACACAATTGGCAAAACAAAACATTGCGGCCCTTAATCAGGATTCAGTGAACCAGCATCCACCAGTGCACCATGAAGGATGAACGGTAAGTGGTCAGGAAACAGTTTTCTACTGGTTTTCACTTTCCTAGCTAACCATGGTGGTTAGCTCAGTTGCTCTTTTTTTTTTTCTACCTACCTACTAACAACCCACAAGCAGGTTGGTAATAGGCAGGTAGTAAGAACAGCCATTACCTAGTAGTTACCTATTTTCCTACCTATCTACCTATATAAGAGACCTATTTCCTACATAATTGGTTACCAAGGTGAAACCACATATTAACTCAGTTGACGTTCATCCACAACTGAGTAATGATGGGCATCCAGTCGATGGTGTGCTGGTTCACTGTGGCCCTGATTAAGTACTTGCAAGGGCTGTTGAGTGTAATCCGTACTTTAAATGAGAGATGAACCTTCTGGCAGTCAATTAGCACTAACTCCCTGTGAAGGTCACCCAAACTAGCTTGGGTTATAGGATGTTGTCCAAGCTCATTGACAGCCCAACTCTAAATCTTCATATGTAGGTACTAGCAAGTCATAAGTTTTGCTCCAATTTGGTCTTTTGAATACGATTCCTATACACTTTTGATGGCCCTGCATTTACTATTTAGATCAGCCCATTTGAAACTGGTTCAATTGGGTTAGGGAAGGCTCCCCCACTTGAACTAAGTGCAAGTGCTTTAACCCTTAAACATCAAAAGGACTGAAAAGATCTGATTTCAGAAGATATGAGATGTGGTGATGTTTGATGAAGGTGTTAAGCAGGAATGCCCCTTTTTGTTGGTACAAAAATCGATCTTCATGGAAGAACAATGGAAATGCTAAGAAGGAAGGGGGAGAGGGAGGGGGGATGATATACATTTGGAATCCATGCCATTGAATGAATCATTGTCCAAACCAAAATATCCTATGGGATGGTTAATTTCGGTGAGTGAATACCGAAAACAATTAATTTTAGCTTACAAGGTCATTTCTGCACTTGAAGTTAGAGGTCCTAAGGTCCAGCACATCAGGCGAGTTTTCAAATAGGGTTCTCAAATATCTATACTCTTGATTTCTATTTATGTCTCTTGTCCATAACTTTTTTTCAATCATTATGATAGTTGTTCCATGAGGTATCTTAAGATTGTTCAAAAGCGGAGCTATAACTTAAAATTTGGACAAAATTTAATTTGTTGTTCTTTAGTCCTAAAGATTTCATTCTCTTCCTATGAAATGTGCACCATAGCATAGCAACAATGCTCTATGGATGTGCAGGGCAGGAGGTGAAACCACTACTTGTAAAGTTGTTGAACATCTTAAACTTCTTTTTTGGGTAAATGCAATAGGGCAATATGGACCGATTTTCACATTTTCATTGCTCCAATTTGAAACTTTTAAAAATATTCATCTATACAGATGACAAAGTTTTATACAATTCATCCAAATTCCCATGAAAGTTTTGAGAAGTCTCTTCTTTCAAATTTTCAATTAATATATCTGTCTATAACCTGACAAGAAGGTATGAAGGAAGGGATGTCTTTGTCCACCAAGTTTTCATACTGTGTATGGGATGTACTTGGAAGGGTCCTGGTTAACTTCCAGTATGTGTGAAATGGACAGAACAGCAGGTTCACTCTGCCTGACAAATTCTTTGAATTACAAATACCTCATTATTCAGCAGTTGGGACAAACCCCGCCCAAAAGATAGATTTTAATAACATAACTTTAAATCACATTAAAGTCAAATTGTAAGACATGTCTGTGGCCAGGGTGAACCAGCAGCACCTACAACTGGTACCTTCACCTTATTGAGCAAGGCCTCTCTGAGGTTGTTGTATTTAACCCCCACCCAAATGTTAAATTGGACTCAGAGAACCTCCTTTATAGTATGGGATATTTATGATGTTTGGAGGCAACCCTAATAAATCAGGGTTTTATCATGATACCAGGGTGTTTTCCTCTTATACCAGTACTCAAATAGATTGAAAGGGCTTCATTCACAGAGGGTGGCCCAAAGTCAGCCTCTTGTGCAAGCAACATGGGGGCAACATGGGGCCTTTAGTCAACTAGCACCTACATTGGTACCATGGAAAAAACCCTACAAAAATTTGTGTTGCTTCTAAACGTTCATTATAGATCCCTTTCCCAGCCCTCGACTAAATGGGGGTCTCTGAGTCCAAATTTAACATTGCCAGGGTTAAGTATTAGCTCTAAGAGGCCTTACTCCATCCAGAAGGTGAAGAAAACCAGTGTAGTTGGTGGATAACCCTGGTGGTTGCCACGTGGTATTGCTTCCATTTGGCTTCTGCACTGGTTTTTTTGGGGGGGAGGGTGTCATCACATTTATGTCTATTAGCTATAAGAGTTCCTTAAAATAATGTTGCCAGTTAAGTCAAAAATCTGCCTAAGGATGCCCACAACCACCATGGCTCCATTAGGAAATTGAAAATAAATAAATCAATCAATCTACCAGACTAGTACTGGTATAAGGTTGATATTGCCTCATATCATATCACACTGGTATGTTCTTTAATACAAATACTCATACCAATACTATATACCCAGGTTGCACCCTATATACGAGTACAACATTGGTAGCAACATGGGTGCTGGCTCACCCAACAAGCTTTGCCGCCTGTATGGCTGGAAGTTGAACCAGCATTATTTTCCTAGACACAGCCAATGCAGCTTTGTCTATTTACAGAAACTTAAATAGGTAGGTCATAGATGCTTGCATTGATGGTACAGTGGCTACTTGCTAAAATGTAACCATATCTATTTCTATCAAAGCCATCATAAAGAGTTTTTATGAGAGAAAAAAATCTCAATCTTGGCCTTCTTATCACATCCCAAGAAGGGTGGAACTATTAGGGCACCAAGTCTGCTTCATGACTCAATGGATATGCTAGGGCTGGGTTGTTGCTGAGTAGGGTAGGGGGGGGCACCTGGGCTACTTACTATAGTTCATGGATTGGTTTACTTTGTAGGGAATATGCTTTTCCTTTGTTAAAAAAGGCTGAAAGAGACGAAGTTCCTGAGCCTAAAACAAAAGGAAAATATAAAGACAGCACCTACCTAAGCCCGGCAGCAGCAGGTCACCGACTCTCTCCAGAGTCCAGACCTTCTGCATACAGGAGAACACACAAGGTTGCAAAAGAGCCACAGAATTTTACATTAAATGCATTGATTGCTGCAAGACAATTCAAATGCACCTAACCTACACACATTCTGGAAAGCAGGTAAAATGTTTTAACACAAAGGCATGAGCCACAAAAGACCCACTTAAGCATGACCTACTCCACCAGCCTGACATCCAAGCAGCATCAGCCCAGCTGGTTGCCACATGGTATTGCTGCTCCCCATTGGCTGCTGCTGCAGGGTTTTTATGTTCATAGACATAAAAACCCTAAACCCTAAACCCTAGAACTCTTGTCAAAGGGTTTTTATGTCTATGAACATAAAAACCCTTTGACAAGAGTTCTAGGGTATTTGGAGGAACACTTACCACGCACAGGAACCCATTTGGGGCATATCAGAAAATGAAATGCACGCACCTGCAGGCAAGCATTCCATTTTTTTAATTGCATTTTATTTATTCTTTCCTGTGGTACCCATGAGGTATCACAAGATTATTTTTTTAATTGTTTAATTTTTACATTGTGTAGCACCCTTTGTCACAGGCATTATTGAAATCAGGCTCACCTTAGTGTTGCACCCCACCACTATCACCTTCAAACGCTTCCCACTTTTGCTTGGCTAGTGGGGTCTATGTGCACTTCCCTTGACTCCAAGCACTCCTCACACTTGCTCCAAACCTTGGGTTGTGCTCCAATGCTACACTTTAATGTGCTTGTCATTGCATGTCCATGTTAATTTGCTCTCAACATCCCAGCTTTTGATACTATCGAACTTCCCCTCTAAGCCTAAACAAATCTTGGACTCATGCTCGTTGTGAACTTCCCAAATGGTCCAAGGTCTTGTCACCCATGCCCTCGTGGCTACATCTTGTGACCTAATCACACGAAGCTCCTTTAAAAGGAGCAAGTTCTTGCTTACTTGGCAAGTCATTTTGCCTCAGCCTTGATGCCTCCTACCCATTGAGTCTTTTGACTTGGTGCCATCATGGCCCTAAGTCACCTAGGTCACCTCATGGTGCCTTGATCTTACTTTTGATCTTTGATGACCTTTTGCTATTCTCTTAACCAAGCCTTAATTCACGAATTCATTGAACCCACATTTCTTCCTTGATTTGATTTGTTATTGGCTCTTATCTTATGACCTTGCATCGAATTGACTTAGCATGACTCATGTCAAATTCCTTCACAACTTTGATGTGCCCTCTTCAAGTGGTATCAGCACAAGCTTGCATTTAAAGGGTTCGTTCACTTAAATCTCGTGCCAAAACCTCCTTTAATGGGGGCATGGCATTCAACTTCACTTCACACGAGCCCTTTATCCAATAATGCCCACAATCTTGGTCAATATTATACATTTAGTTCAACTTGTTCAAACATCTTTTATTTTTGTCTATTTTTAATTCACGAAGGTTACATTATTGTTCTAGCTAAGTTTTTGTTAATCTTATCCTTGTTCTTATGATTATTTTTCTCAAGCTTTAATTGGATGTTTAAAAAAAATTCCAATCTTTAATTTGTTTTTAAAAAAGGTTTGACCATTCTAAAAAACTTGTATCTATATAGTTAGAAAACTTAACATGTTTCAAAAGGAATAGGAAGTTGATTCACGTTCAAGTTTTAGTAGTTTTAGCAAGAGGTCAATTGCGTTATTTAAATCCAATTTTAGTTCTAGCGAGTTTATGAACCTTTTGTCCAAATATCTCGTAACTTGATTAAAAATTGGCCATACAATTGATCTAATATTGTAGTACCCAAATGGATTCGGCAACAAATTGAAGAATAATTAATTAAATTTCAAATCTTAACTTCAATAGTTGGTTTTTTTATTTAAAAAATTTCGACATGTAACATTTACATAAAATAATAAATATAAATTTGTTATCTTTGTGAAATACTTTAAATGTGTCTAGACTATCACATTCTTTGCCTCTAGAATTGGCAGGTATGAAGCTCAAGCCCAATAGTCGAAATACATTAGAATTTGATTTTCTAAAAAAATTTTAAAAATCAACAAAATAAAAAATAATTTAATTAATGCCAAAAAATTTCACATTATACAATACTTTAAATTGGTCAACATTCGTTAACACTTGCAAATTGCATCATTTATCATGATTTTAAAATGATTGTTTCAACTTATTGGTTTTTTGCTTTTATGAACTTTTTTTTCAATGTTAATAGACATAGGAAGATTTGGTTTAAGTATTGTATTCACAAAACATTGATAGTGAGATAGTGATAGATTTTATGTGGGGAATTTTATTTTTTTTATCAACACATTGGTTGATCACACAAACAAAATATTTTTATAAATAATTTATGAAAAGTGTTGTTGGTAAAAACATGGGTTGATGAGGTGGATGGTAGAAGTTTCTTGAATAAATATATTTTAACCCCTAAACACAGATTAAGCTAAATTTAACATATTTTGGGTTTCTAAATGGGTATGTGCAATGTGCATTTAAACTGAAAGTTAACAGGGAACTAAATGAACTAATTCATGAATTGGAAAAATGGCATAACCTAACTTCCTTTTAAAATTTAATTTGTTGTTTTTTAAGCATGACTTTACTTTGAAGTTGTTATGTAGAGTGTTTCAAATCCTAATACATTTTTAAACATGCCTAATTACAACAATAGAATTCTTTTATACATTATTGTATGGATAAAAAATTGTAGAAAAACATTATGAAATTATTTGGGGCTTGGAAAAATGCATATGTTATTAGGCCTTCCTAGAACATTGGTAGTAGGAAATGATTTTTTTCACTAATAAATCCTCATTTTTCATTAGCGAACTACAATTATTGGGTGGAAATAGTTTATCACTTTCTATAGTTCATCTTTTCATGTTCATGGGTGGAGATGGGTGAAAAACTAAATAGTGCACATTAGATGTGTTAAATATTAATAAAGTGTTGTTAGTGGGTATGTTCTTACATGTTATGTGTGGCATCATTTTCTTATGTGTTTGTCAATTTGACTAAAATGAAATAGATGCCCCCTATAATGCCCCTTTGTTTGTCCCTTGCATTCCCATTCCCTCAAGTTCCTTGCACCACTTAACTCCTACCTATCTATGCATCCCATGACACATAGGGTTAGGACAACATTTTTTGGACCCATCTAGATTTGACTCAATAATTAAATCAAAGACATGTTAAGACAAGGTTAAAACTTAGTCTAAATGTGAGTTTCCCAAAGTCTAAGGCTTTGACACCCATGGCCCCCACAATGGTTCACAACCCAACTATAAATAATCATACCCATGACAATTCTAAATTGTCTTGAGACTAATTCCCAAGGGTCAACACTAAGTTATCCCAAAGGGAAATGTGAAATGACATCAAATGTTGCCTTTAAACAACCTCAAGCTACCCCAAAAGGGTTTTGTGAGGCAATAGCATGTGCCACCCTAGGACAACATTAAGTTGCCCCAAAGAACAAACCCATGTTTGCTCTCATGGCCCAATCCATAAGATGAACTAGGGAGTTGAATCACAATTTGCAAACTTCAACTCCCCATTGCTATGGTCGTCTTGGCATGAGATCTCATGTGAATTTCAAAGGGATTCACAAGAAAGGGCATGTCATTCATTCCCATTTTTAAAAAATAAATGTCCTTGTTGACATTGTGAACATTTTCCTTTTAGAACAAGGCCATACTTATCCCCACTCCAACCACAAGTCATTTTGCGAATACTTCTTGATTTTGGCTTAATTTGTGTTGTGTCATTGCTTATATTTAGCCTCTTCCACCTTAAAATATTTCTCTTGAATCCATGTCTAGTTTCATTTCAACAACCTTGACCATCACACCAATAATAAGTTGTTAAATGAACCAATAGATAATGTTGAATTGGGCTTTTATAATTAAAAGTAAGCCTTTTTACCTTCAAGGACATTGTTGGCAACTCCATGCATTGGAAACTTCACTCCCTAAAGGTTGTTTATTAGTTTTAAAACATGTCATTTAATTTGCAAACATCGCTACCTTGATTTTGCCCTAACCATTAGGAGTTTTCGTTATAGTTTAATTCTTAAAGTTCATTTTCATTGGTTATTATCATCTCATTTCAACCATTCACTTCATCATTTCGTAGATTAACTTCTCACACAACTCATTTTTCTTCAAATGAATTTATGCACCCTTATTTCAAACATTAAATTTTACGATTTTCAAGCTCGCATCTTCAATTTTGAAGGTTGATGTCCCTATCAACACTTAGTTAAATTGGGGATTTCTCACATGTTTTTTCTTTTTGTGTTTTCTTTTGCCCCAACTCATGCCTTTTCTTAAACTTAAATGCCTTCACCATTTTCTAGTAGATGATCTTAATGTGATGGTTTCACCCATGCTACCTCTTTCAAGTGGCATCCCTTCCACTTTACTAGAATTATTTGCCTAGACACCATGTTTTCTTTTCACCCAACCTTGTTTGCAAATCTATGTTCAATGAAATCAAAACTTGAATGATAGGTTTGCTTCTTATCCAACCTCCTTGTATATTTGCTAAATGGCTTTAACTTAAACACATGGAAGGTTAAATGCACCACAAAAATTGTTGGAAACAACAATGTATAAACATATGGGTGAGGTTTACAAAACACTTCACAAGGTCCCACATACTTTAGTATGAACTAACTTGCAAAAGCTTCAAACATCTTGATGTCGCAAATGTTCAACCATACAAAATCACCAATCTTGAATTCAATGTGTCTTCAAATCTTATTAACTTGTTTTTCATAACTTGTATGTGATTTCTCTAAGAGTTTTTAATTTGTTTTTTTACCATCTCTTTGGCATTTTTGCCTCCTTCATGACGAACTCTTCTAGACCTTGGGATGGCTAAGTCCCATGGGTTGTCCTTCTTCAACTCTCAATGTCAATTCAAAGAGGCTTGCCCCAATTGTTGAACATTTGGTTGAGTTGTAACAAAATTCCATTAAACCTTAATGCTTGGCCCAATCCCTATGATTGGCCTTCAAATAGTTTTCAAGATACTATTAATTAATATCCCATTGATCTTTCCGATTTGGCCATTAATTTGCAAATGGAAAATCATGTTAAACTTCAACTTAATTCTAATCTTTTTTCATAAGAAGTGTCTAAATTTTCAACATGAATTTTCATTGTGGTCCTTTATTATGACCTCCAACATGCCATTATACTTAACCCACATATTGAAAAACATTTTTTTTTATCTCCACTATTATGGTTATGGTCTTAATTAGTCCAAATTTAGCCAACTTGGAGAATTTGTCTACCACCACTAAGATGGCATCTTTCCTTTGTAAATCTGAAAGACATGTCATGAGTCCATTGAAACACCCTTGTATGGACTTGTTGGATTAGGTAAAAGATTGTACAACCCAAATTTCTTTTTACATATTGACTTGGTGTTTTGGCACTTCACACAACTACATATGTAATGTTATATGTTATTTTTCATTTTAGGCCAATAGACATTTTACTCAAAGTCATCATTGTGGTCTTTTCCCCATAGAATCCTACAATTGGTACATCATGCAAAACTTTCCTTAGCACACAAACACACAATTACCTTCATTTAATCAACCCATCTAAGATGGTGATTTTTTTATTTTTTTTTTGTTGCA